>Ga0209672_100416_pt1 | contig 25021 bp, 19 predicted proteins | sample AraplaCol_mMS_r2_FD_184273 | JGI IMG/M metagenome (GOLD analysis project Ga0209672, IMG submission 184273) | Arabidopsis root microbial communities from North Carolina, USA - plate scrape CL_Col_mMS_r2 (SPAdes) (version 2) | ecosystem: Host-associated > Plants > Roots > Endosphere | place: USA...
GCCCGCCGCCTCGCCACGCTGGCCAATGCGCCGTTCGTGAAGGTGGAAGCCACCAAGTTCACCGAGGTGGGCTATGTGGGCAAGGATGTCGAATCCATCGTCCGCGACCTCGCCGACGTGGCCTATAAGCTGGTGCGCGAGCAAGCCATGAAGCGCGTGCGCACGCAGGCCGAAGACCGCGCCGAAGACCGCATCCTCGATGCCCTGCTGCCGCGCCGCCAGACCCCGTCGGACTGGTCGCACGACGCCGCGCCCAACAGCGAGCAGAACGACACTCGCCAGAAACTGCGCAAGCAGTTGCGCGAGGGCGCGCTGGACGATCGCGAGATTGAGCTCGACTTCGCCACCAACGTCGGCGTGGAGATCATGTCGCCGCCGGGCATGGAGGAAATGGGCCAGCAGCTGCGCCAGATGTTCCAGAACATGGGCGGCGGCAAGACCCAGCAGCGCAAGGTCGCGATCAAGGCGGCCCGTCCCATGCTGGTGGAAGAAGAAGCCGCCAAGCTGCTCAACGAAGAAGAAGTGCGCGCGCAGGCCATGCAGTCCGCCGAACAGAACGGCATCGTCTTCATCGACGAGATCGACAAGATCGCCCAGCGCTCCGAATGGGGTGGCGCCGGCGTGAGCCGTGAAGGCGTCCAGCGCGACCTGCTGCCGCTGGTGGAAGGCTCGACCGTGTCGACCAAGTACGGCCCGATCAAGACCGACCACATGCTGTTCATCGCCTCCGGTGCGTTCTCGCTGGCCAAGCCCTCGGACCTGATCCCGGAGCTGCAGGGCCGCCTGCCGATCCGCGTGGAGCTTTCGGCGCTGTCGGTCGGCGACTTCAAGCGCATCCTGCGCGAACCGCATAACGCCTTGACCAAGCAGTACATCGCCTTGCTGGGTACCGAGGGCGTGACGATCACCTTCACGGAGGAAGGCATCGACCGCCTGGCCGAGGTCGCCTTCCAGGTCAACGAGCGCACCGAGAACATCGGCGCCCGCCGCCTGCACACGGTCATCGAGCGCCTGCTGGAGAAGATCTCCTACGAAGCTGCTGACAAATCCGGCGAAAAATACCTGATCGACGCCGAATATGTAGATAAAAACCTCGGCGTGCTGGTCCAGGACGAGGATTTGTCGCGTTACATCCTGTAAACAAGGGGAAAGCCCCGGGCTGGTAAAATTTTGACCATGGGAAATGTGATTGAACTGAAGACCACCGGCCAGCGGGCTCAGCTGCGCGAGGCGCAGCAGAAGCATCAGCTGGTCCGGTTATGGCGCGGTGAACTCGAACACGGCAGCTTCTGCGGCTATGTGGGCGGGGTTGGCCGTGAATTCTTTCTGCTGTGGGTCGTCGGCGACGGCATCACCTATGACGGCATGTACGTGATGCGCCACCGCGACGTTTCCGAACTGGAAGCGCCGGACAAACACGCGCCCTTCATGGAAAAGGCACTCGTCCTCAAGCACCTGATGCCGCGTCCGCCCCGGGGCTTCCCGCTGGACGACATCCGCAGCGTCATCCAGGCCGCTGCCGCCCAGGCACCCGTGATCGGCGTGCACGTGGACAGCGAGGACGAGGCCGAAGTCTGCTACATCGGCCGACTGATCAGCGTGGAAGAAGACGGCTTCAACATGCAGGAGATCTCGCCCGACGCCGAATGGCTGCGCGAGGCGTCATTCTTCTCATGGGATGAAGTCTCCACCGTGAGCATCGAAGACGGCTACGCCACCTCGCTGCTGGCCGTTGCCGGCACCCCGCCGCCGCTGGAGCAGGGCGATTCGGGCGTGGGGCACGCGCAGTAAGGTTTGGATCTGGTTCGTTAAAGCAAAGGCCGCCTCAGGGCGGCCTTTCTTTTTGCCTGTTTTGCATCGGCGGTCTCGTCTGTGGGAGCGCACCCTGTGCGCGACAGCCACGCTGGGTGTACCGCTCCGTAGGCTTGTCGCGCACAGGGTGCGCTCCCACAAATGGCCGATCGGCATGCCTGCATACCCCTTGGAGCGCACTTGTGCGCGACCGCAGCGCTGGGGTGCACCGCTCCGTAGGTTGGTCGCGCACAAGTGCGCTCCTACAACGAGCAGCCGCTTGGCAACGCTGAGCGTTCCGTCGCTTTTGATGTGGCTTTGGCCTTCGGGGGGTCCCCGTATGACGCGGCGGGCGGGTGGAGGAAGGCCCGCGGCAGGCGCGCCAGGTCGCCGTATCGCGACAACCGAAGCGCATCGCTACTGGATGACCAGCCATCCGGCTGTTGAAGAGCGCTTCCGGCCTTCGCCGGGATGACGATCAAAAAGTCCTCTCCAAGATGCGGGCTAGCGCGTGGTCGTCGCCGCAGCCGGCGCCGCAGCCGCCTTCGGCGCAACCGGCGCAACCGGCGCCGCCCCCTTCACCTGCTGCTGAAAGAAATTCTCAATCAGGTGATAAACATGGCTCCGCTGCCCAGGCAAATTCAGCCCATGCTTTGCCCCCGGATACGCCATGAACTGAAACTGCGTCCCGCGCTTCTGCAGTTCCGCCATCAACTCGGTCGAGTTGAGAAACAGCACGTTGTCATCCGCCATCCCGTGCACGAGATACAACTTCGACGTGAGCCCATCGAGCCACGCCATCGGCGAACTGCGCGTGTAGCCCGAGTCGTTGTCCTGCGGCCGCCCCAGATACCGCTCCGTGTAGAACGTGTCGTAAAGCCGCCAGTTGGTCACCGGCGCCACCGCCACACCGCCTGCCAATTCATCCGAAGCCTTGGCCAGCATCATGGTGGTCATGTAACCGCCATAGCTCCAGCCGAACACGCCCACGTGCTTGGCATCCACCCACGACTGTGACTTCAACCAATGGATGCCGACCAGCTGATCGTCCACTTCGGCCGCGCCTAGCTGCTGATAGATGGCGTTCTCGAACTGGCGCCCGCGACGGGCCATGCCGCGGTTGTCCAGGGTGAACACCACGAAGCCCTGGTTGGCCATGTACTGGTTGAAGTAATCGCCCCAGGCATTGGTGACCATCTGCGCATGCGGGCCGCCGTAATACATGTCGAACACCGGATACTTCTTGGTGGGATCGAAGCCGGCCGGCTTGTACAGGCGGTAATAGAGCGTCTGCCCGTCCGCCGCTTTCAGCGTGCCGAATTCGGGTTTGATCAGGCTGTCGCGATACGGCCAGTACGGATGTTTTTCATCCAGCTTGTTCGGCTCGATCCAGCTGACCAAGCTGCCGTCCGCCTTGTGCAGGCTGACTTGCGGCGGCGTGTCGACGCTGGAGAAATTGTCGAGGTAGAAACTGCCATCCGGCGCGAAAGAGGCCGCGTGCGTGCCCGCGCCCTGGCTGATGCGCGCCGGCGCTTTCGCCGTGCTGCCGTCGATCTTCAGCGCGTAGATCTGCTTCTCGGGAACGGCGTCCTTGTTCGCCGCCACGAAGACTGTGCCCGTGTGCTCGTTCACCGCCAGCAGTCCGTCGATCGGCCAGTCGCCTTCGCTCACCGCGTGCTTGAGCGTGCCGTCGAGACCGTACAGATACAGATGGTGGTAACCGCTACGCTCGCTGCCCCACAGGAAACTCTTGCCATCTTTGAGGAAGGTGAGATCGCTGTTGAGGTTGATCCAGGTGTCGCTGGTTTCGGTGAGCAGGGTGCGCTGCGCCAGCGTCTTCGCATCGACCAGGCGAAGATCCAGTTTCTGCTGGTTGCGCGGCATGCGCTGGTAGGTGAGGTGCTTGCCGTCGGGCAACCAGTTCACGCGGGTGAGATAGATGTCCGCATCCTTGCCCAGGTCGATCCAGCGCGGCTGGCCGCCAGCGGGCGACACCAGACCAAGCTTTACGGCCACATTGGGCGCGCCCGCGGCAGGGTAGCGCTGGTCGATCACGTCGGTGTGATCGGCGAACAGCTCGGTGCGCTTGGTCACCGGCACCTTGGCTTCGTCGTAGCGCTCGAACGCGATGGCTGAATCGTCGGGCGCCCACCAATAGCCGGCGCTGCGATCCATTTCTTCCTGCGCGACGAACTCGGCTTCGCCGTTGTGCACGGTACCGCCGCCATCATGCGTGAGCTGTTTGGCTTCGCCGGTGCCCAGGTCGATCACCCAAAGATTCTGATCGCGCACGTAGGACACGTAGCGACCCTTGGGCGAGACCTTCGGATCGATTACGTTGTCGCCGGTGTCGAGCGGCGTCGGCGCCGCGTCCGGCGTGGCCAGCGCGACGACATACAGCTTGCCGTTGATCGGGAACAGCAGCTGCTTGCCATCCGGCGACCATTGGTAGCTCACGATGCCGTGCAGGCCGGCGGTGCGTTCGCGCTCGCGGCGCGCCTTCTCCGCATCCGACAACTGCTCGCCGTTGGGCTCGAGTTTCTTCGAGTCCACCAAGAGCCGAGTCTTGTTGTCCTTGAGCTGGTATTCCCACAGGTCCAGCTGGAACTGATCGTCTGCGCGGGCGCGCAGAAAGGTCACGCGGCTGCCGTCGGGGGAAATCTGCAGGCCGCGCGGCGCGGCACCGGCAAGATTGCCACCGTCGAAGATGCGTTCGATCGTGAGTTTTTCGGCCATGGTCGGCAGGGCTACCATCGTCAGGGCAGCAAACAGTAGGGCGCGCATGGAGACTTCCTTGGGCGACGCGTCGTACGCAAGAACAAACGGCGATTAGAACGCGTCGCGCCCGGGGAAACCAGCGCTTTGTCGGGAAAACAGGCGAAAAAGTGCGGGAATTACGTGAAGGCGGGACTTTTTCCCTCAGCTCCCGCTTCTCTTCACATACGTCGCTCGCTCTTCGCGCCCTGCCCGAACAGAACTTTGCGCGCTTCTTCATCCGTGGTCAGGTCGAACCTCCCCTTGATCTGCTCGCCCAGCATATACGCGCGCTGGGTCGCGGGACGCTCGCGTATCGCCGCGAACCAGGCCTGCAAATGCGGGAAATCATCCAGCGTCATGCCTTGGTTTTCGTGCGGCACGATCCACGGATAGGCCGCCATATCGGCAATGCAGTAGTCCTTGCCGGCGATGAAGCTGCGGCCTTCAAGACGCTTGTTCAGCACGCCGTACAGACGACGCGTCTCGTTGACGTAGCGGTCGATGGCGTAGGGGATTTTCTCCGGTGCATAGCGGCTGAAGTGATGGTTCTGGCCGAGCATGGGGCCCAGTCCACCCATCTGCCAGTACAGCCATTCCAGCACCGTGTATTTGCCGCGCGGATCGGTAGGCAGGAAACGGCCGCTCTTCTCCGCGAGGTACTGCAGGATGGCACCGGACTCGAACACGCTGATCGGCTCACCACCGTCGGCAGGCGCCGTATCCACGATGGCCGGCATGCGGTTGTTCGGCGAAATGGCCAGGAACGCTGGCTGAAACTGCTCGCCCTTGCCGATGTTGACCGGCTTGATGGTGTAGGGGAGGCCGGTTTCTTCGAGGAACAGCGTCACTTTGTGGCCATTGGGCGTGGGCCAGTAGTACAGCTCGATCATGGGATTTCCTGGGGCGGACGATCTGTTGATGTTCGGGGCGCTAGGCTTGGATTCAAGCCGGGGGCCGCTAGCTGCACCGTCAACCGCTGCTGGGTGCCCGCGTTCCCGCTGATACGCCCTTAAGGAGTGCCGCCCATGAAACGACTTCCCGCCATTGCCGCGATCACGCTTGCCGTCACGTTGTCCGGCCACGCATGGGCCCAGCAGGACGCGCCACCCGCCGCCGGCAGCCAACACATGCACGCCTTCGATGCGCCAACGCAGTTGCAGCGCCTGACCAAGCAATTGCAGCTGACGCCGGATCAGCAGGCCAAGATCGGCCCGATGCTGGAACAACGCGGCCAACAGCTGCAGGCGATACGCGGCGACGCCAGCCTCAAGCCCGCCGACCGCCGCGCCAAGACCATCGCCATCGTGCAGGACAGCGACAGCCAGATCAGCGGCGTATTGACCCAGGAGCAGCGCGACAAGTGGAAGGCCGTGCGCGAGAAGGCGATGGAGCGCATGCAGGAAAAACGCGGCCAGAACGTGCCCGCGGCACCGGGTAGCAGCGGCGGCTGATTCCGCCCGCGGCATCCCTTATCCTGCTCCATCTCGCCTAACGCAGTGATGGAGCAGGTATGGCACGCGTCGTCGTGGTCGGCAGCATCAATATGGACCTGGTGACGCTGGCGCCACGCTTTGCCGAACCCGGCGAAACGATACTGGGCGAACGCTTTCTCACCGTGCATGGCGGCAAGGGCGCCAATCAGGCGGTGGCCGCAGCCCGCCTGGGTGCGGACGTCGCGCTGATCGGCGCATTGGGCGATGATGCCTTTGGCAACGAACTGCACGACGGCCTCTCGCGCGAGGGCATCTCGCTCGAGCATGTCGCGCGCATCGCCGATGGCGGCAGCGGCACGGCCTCGATCACGGTGGCCGGAGGCGAAAACCATATCGTGGTCGTTCCCGCTGCCAATGCCCGCGTGACGCCGGCGCAGATCAAGCGAGCGCAGGCCACCCTGGCGTCGGCTGATGCCATCCTGGTGCAGATGGAGATACCGCTGGAGTCAGTCGAGGCCACGCTGCGCCTTGGCCACAAGCTCGGCAAGCCGGTGATCCTCAATCCTGCGCCTGCGCAGAAGTTGCCGATGGAGTGGCTGAAGCTGGCGCGCTATCTCACACCCAACCAACATGAGTTGGCCATCCTGCTCGGAGCGTCCGGTGATGAAGACTTTCGCGCGCTGATGCAGCGCGCCCCCGCGCCTGTCGTGCTTACGCGTGGCGACGATGGCGCGTGGTATCGAGACGGCGGCGAACCGCAGCATCAGGCCGGTTTCAAGGTCGACGTGGTTGATACCACCGGGGCGGGCGATACGTTCAACGCCGCACTAGCCGTGTTCCTGCACGAAGGGTTGCCGAGCGCGGTGCGCAAGGCGTGTGCGGCTGCGGCGCTGTCGGTGACGCGATTGGGCGCGCAGGGTGGCATGCCGACGCGTGCGGAGCTCGACGAGTTCCTGTGACAGCGCCCGCCCTCTGTGGGAGCGCACCCTGTGCGCGACAGCCACGCTGAGGTGTATCGCTCCGTAGGATTGTCGCGCACAGGGTGCGCTCCCACAGACAGCTCGCGCTAGTCCGAAGGCCCTGGCGCGATCACTTCGCGCTGCCCATTGATACCCATCGACGACACCAATCCTGCCGCTTCCATCGCTTCGACCAAGCGCGCCGCGCGGTTGTAGCCGATGCGGAACTGCCGCTGCACGAACGAGATGGACGCACGGCGCGAACGCAGCACGAACGCAGCCGCCTCGTCGTAGAGTGGATCAAGTTCGGCATCGCCGGCTTCCTCGCCGAACAGTTCGCCGAAACCGTCGCTAGGCGGCCCGGCAAGGATTTCTTCCTTGTAATCGGGTTCGCCGTAGAGTTTGAGGTGGGCCACGATGCGATGCACTTCTTCGTCGGCCACAAAAGCGCCGTGGATGCGCTGTGGATAACCGGTGCCGGGCGGCAGGAACAGCATGTCGCCCTGGCCGAGGAGACTCTCCGCGCCCATCTGATCGAGAATGGTGCGTGAGTCGATCTTCGACGACACCTGGAAGGCTACACGCGTTGGGATATTCGCCTTGATCAGGCCGGTGATCACGTCCACTGACGGGCGCTGCGTCGCAAGGATCAAATGAATGCCGGCGGCGCGCGCTTTCTGCGCAAGGCGTGCGATCAGTTCTTCGATCTTCTTGCCGGCCACCATCATCAGGTCGGCCAGCTCGTCGATCACCACCACGATCATCGGCAAGGTGTCCAACAATTCGGGCACTTCGGGATGCGCGGGGAACGGGTTCATCAACGGCCGGCCGGCCGCGCGCGCCTCGCGCACTTTTTGATTGAAACCGGCGAGATTGCGCACGCGCAGATCGGACATCACGCGATAGCGGTTTTCCATCTCGGCCACGCACCAGGCCAGTGCGTTCGCGGCGAGCTTCATGTCGGTCACGACCGGCGCGAGCAGATGGGGGATACCCTCGTAGACTGAGAGTTCCAGCATCTTCGGATCGATCATGATCATGCGCACGTCGTCGGGCGTGGCTTTGTACAGCATCGACAGGATCATCGCGTTCACCGCGACGGACTTGCCGGAACCGGTGGTGCCAGCCACCAGCATGTGGGGCGCTTTCGCCAGATCGGCAACGACCGGATCGCCGGTGATGCCCTTGCCCATCGCCAGCGTCAGCAGCGAATCGGCATCGCGATAGGCGGGGGAGTCGAGGATTTCGGACAACGCGATCATCTGGCGCTGCTCGTTCGGCAACTCCAGGCCCATGCAGGTCTTGCCCGGAATGGTTTCCACCACGCGGATGGACGTCCGTCCGAGACCGCGCGCGAGATCCTTCATCAACGCGACGATCTGATTACCACGCACGCCCACGGCCGGCTCCACTTCGAAGCGCGTGATGACCGGGCCGGCCGATGCGCCGACGACGGTCACCGGCACTTTGAATTCGCGCAAGCGTTGTTCGATCAGCTCGCCGGTTTCCGCGAGCTGCGCTTCGTCGATGGAGGTCAGTTCCTGGCGTGGCGCGGCGAGCAGGGAGAGCGGCGGCAACATGGCCGTCGAACGGGTTCGCGCGGTTGCAGGGGAAGGCAGCGGCGCGATGTCCGCAACCGTGATGACGGGTTCATCGTCATTGGCGGCGACACGTCGACCCGGTGCAATCGGTACGGCCTGCAAAGGCAGGGCGACGGCGGCGAGATCGAGATCGGACGAGGTGTCCTCCGGTGCAGCCAAGGTTGCGGCAACGGGCAGCGGTGTTGGATCCAGGACGGCCGCCGCAGCAAATGGCACCTCGTCGACGACCGGTTCTGCGTGCATCGGCAACGGTGCCGGTACGATCGGCTCCATCGGCCGCGGGGCCTGTGCCGTCGCGACGCTGGCGGCAGTCGGTGACGCGGAGGTCTTTGCCAGGCTCGAACTTGTCGCGATGGACGACGAGGCACGACCAAACGTTGGACCTGGCGACGCCGCCGCCACGCGACCATGCTTGGGCGTAAGCCAGGGCTCGCGTATCACTTGCTCTTGCTGTGCCGCGTAGCGGACAGGCGGGACGCGCGACGATGACGCAGCAGGTGACATCGCTGATGCCGATGAAGGCGTGCTCTTTGCGGCGACAACAGGATCGACAGCCGCCCGGGCAACTCGCTCTGCTGCTGGCGTCGACCGACGATGCTTCGCGGATGCACGCTCCACCCGGCGCACCGCGCCAGTCGCTCGACGACGACTGATCGGCTTCCCTCGTCGTGCAGCAATCGCATCCAGCGCACCCTGCAGCAAGCGGGCGATCACATCGACACCCGCCGACAAACGCTTGAACATCGCCGGCCACCCCATGCCCAGATACCACGGCAACGCAGCCGCAAGCACCGCCAGCATGGCCAGCGTCGTGAGCCATCCGCCGAGCAAGCCGCCGATGCCGTGCGACAGCGCGCGACACACCACGCCGCCGGCGTTGGCATCATCGGTGTACTCATCGATCACCAGACCTTCGAGCGTGGCGCTGGCCAGCAGCACCAGCAGCGCGCCCAACCCGTAGCGAATCGAACCTTCGCCGCCACCCGACCTGTTGCGCCGTTTCAGCAGAGTCCTGCCAGCGCGCCAGAGCAGGGGGACAAGCCAGAGTGTGGACAGCCCGAAGGCGCCGAAAAAGAATGAGAGCATGCCTGGATTCGAATCGACCGCGTGCAAACTCAGCATGTTAGCGCCATTGCCTAAGGCACGTCAGCAGAGAGTTCGCTAACGTCTTGTCGCTGTTTGGAACTTGCCTTGCGGCGAACGCGCTATTTGCCGATACAGAACGAGCTGAAGATGGCCCCAAGCAGATCGTCGCTGGTGTAGCTGCCGGTGATTTCGCCCAGGGCCTGCTGCGCTTGGCGCAGTTCCTCGGCCGCCAGTTCGCCCGCGCGAGTAACCCGCAGCACCTGCTCGGCCTGAGCCAGGTGCTGGGCGACTTCCTCGAGCGCCAACACATGGCGGCGACGCGCACTGAACGCGCCCTCGCCGCTGCCTGAGCCTGCGAGTTGCTTGAGGTGGTCGCGCAAGGCGTCTAGGCCGGCACCCGTTTTTGCGGAGGCCCACACCCAGATGGCTTCCGGCCGTACGTCGTAACGCGGCGTGCCGCTGGCGAGGTCGATTTTGTTGATGAACACGATGCGTTCGACGCTCGCGGGCAGATCGGCGAGCAAGGCAAGGTCGTATTCGGCGTGCGCGATGTCGGTGACGAGCAGGGCGACATCGGCGCGAGCGAGCTCGCCATGGGCGCGACGTACGCCTTCACGCTCAACCGGATCATCGGTGTCGCGCAGGCCCGCCGTGTCGGCCAGTTCAAGCGCGACGCCGTCGAGGTTGAGTTGTTCGCGCAGCACATCGCGGGTGGTGCCGGCGATATCGGTAACGATGGCGCGGTCGCTGCCGGCCAGCGCATTGAGCAGGCTGGATTTGCCGGCGTTCGGTCGTCCGATGATGGCGACGCGCAAGCCATCGTTGAGCCGCACGCCGCGCTGCGCTTCGCGCAATAGGGCATCGAGTTCCGCGCGCAGCGCCTGCAGCTGGCGCATGATGGTGGGGTCAGCGAGAAAGTCGATTTCTTCTTCGGGAAAATCAATCGCTGCTTCGATATGCACGCGCAGCGCAATCAGCGACTGCAGCAAGTCATGCACTTTGCGCGAGAAGACACCTTCCATCGAACGCAACGCCGCGCGCGCACCGGCCTGCGAGCGCGCTGCGATCAGATCGGCTACGGCTTCCGCCTGCGCCAGATCGAGTTTGCCGTTGAGAAACGCGCGTTCGGTGAATTCGCCTGGGCGCGCCAGACGTGCGCCGATGCTGCAGACGCGGCGTAGCAACGCATCGAGCAGCACCGGACTGCCATGACCTTGCAGTTCCAGCACGTGTTCGCCGGTGTAGGAAGCTGGCGCGGGGAAGTAGAGCAGCAGACCACGGTCGATGAGTTCGCCGTCGCGTTCGCGGAACGCAGCGAAGTGCGCACGGCGCGGATCCGGGTCGCGCCCGAACAATTCCGCGGCAATGCCAGGCACGGCGGGTCCCGATACGCGCAGCACACCGACGCCGGCGGCGCCGGGCGCGCTGGCAATGGCGGCAATGGTGTCGATGTGGGCCATGACGGGAATTATGCGGTTTGCGGGTGGCAATGCGATAACGATATGGCCACCTTCAGCGTCATCCCGGCGCAGGCCGGGATCCGGTGGCGAGAGTATTCGCCTGTCGCGAGAGCGCATAAAGCAGCGACATTGACGCCAGAACCGCATATCGCCGCTACTGGATCCCGGCTTGCGCCGGGATGACGAGCCACAGGTCTGCAGCGCAAGAAAAAGGCCGCTGACGCGGCCTTTTTCTCCAAACTTATAGGTGCGATCAGGCCGTCGCCTTGGCCTTCTCGTCCGCGCGATCGACGCTGCGCGTGATCAGCCACTGCTGCGTCAGGCTGGTCAGACCGTTGACCACCCAGTACAGCACCAGGCCGGCCGGGAAGAACAGGAACATGAAGCCGAACACCACCGGCATCACCTTCATCATCTTCTGCTGCGCCGGATCCATGCCCGCCGCCGCCGGCGTGAGCCACTGCGTGGCCAGCATCACCAGGATGTAGATCACCGGCAACACGAAGAACGGATCGGGCGCGGAAAGGTCATGCACCCAGCCGAAGAACGGCGCATGGCGCAGCTCCACGCTTTCCATCAGCACGCGATACAGACCGAAGAACACCGGCATGGTGATCAGGATCGGCAGGCAGCCCGACATCGGGTTGACCTTCTCCTTCTTGTACAGCTCCATCATCGCCTGCTGCATCTTCATCTTGTCGTCGCCGTAACGCTCCTTCAGAGCATTGACGCGCGGCTGCAGCTTGCGCATGCGGGCGCCGGAACGGAACTGTGCGGCGGTGAGCTTCCACAGCGCGCCCTTCAGCAGCAGCACCAGCAGGATGATGGCCACGCCCCAGTTGCCGGCGATGGCGTGCAGCTGCGACAGCAACCAGTGCAGCGGCTGCGCGACCACGGTCAGCCAACCGTAGTTGGTGGTGAGGTCCAGACCCGGTGCGACCTGGTCGAGCGTGCCCTGCAGCTTCGGACCGATATACAGGCGCGACGCACTGGTGGCGCTCTGGCCCGGCGCGATGCTGATGGACGGACCCACGGCGCGGATCAGGTAGACCGGCTGCGCGGTATCGCCATTGATCACGCTGGTGCTGTAGGTGCTGGCGTCCTGCGCCTGCGGAATCCAGGCCACGAAGAAGTAGTGCTGCAGCATCGATGCCCAGCCGCCGGTGATGGCGTGGTTCAACGGCTTCTTGGCGAAGTCCGCGAACGACAGCGTGGTCATCTTGTCGTCGGGGCTGTACCAGGCCGCGCCATAGAAGCTGTGCGACGAGGGATCGGTGAAGTTCTGCAGCCAGCTCTTCTGCTGCGTCGGCGCGACGCGCTGCAGCTGCTCATACGTGTTGCCGGCCCATGCCGCGCTGCCGCCGTTCTCGATCTTCTGGTCGACGGTGACGACGTAGCTGCCGCGCTTGAGTGCGAAGGTCTTGGTGACCTTGAGGCCGGCGGCGTTCTGCCAGGTCAGGTCGACTTTGAGATCGTCCTGACCCTGGGTGAGGGCGTAGCTGGTCTGCGCCGCCGAGAACACCGCGCGATGATCGGGTGCGTCGCCCTGGTTGCTGACGATGCCGCTCTGCGCCACGAAGTACTGCGCGCGGTCGTCATCGAGCAGGCGCGCCGGCGCCGGATCGGGATCCTTGCGGGTACGCGGCACCGACGGGTAGGTCAGCAGCTCCGAACGGACCACGCTGCCGCCACGCGTATCGATGGTCAGGCGCAGCACGTCGGTGCTCACCGTGATCAGCTGGGCGGACGCCTCGCTGACCGTGCCGGGTACCGCAGCAGCCGGAGCCGTGGATGCACTGGCGCCCGGCACGCTGCTGTCGGTACTGCTGGTGGCAGCGGCGGCAACGGGCGGTTGCGGGCCGTAATCCTTCTCCCAGGCCTGGAACAAGAGATAGGCGACAGCCAGCAGGGCAAAGATGAGGAACGTACGCGTTTGATTCATCGCGGAGCAGATCCGGTGCATCCGCGACACGCGTGTCGCGGAAAGGAATGGAGAAGGTCAACGCACGATTGTGCCGGTCGGGTCGTCCGGCTTCAATGTGACCTCGACCTTGGCGGCACGCAGTTTCTTCCACAGCTGCTGCAATTCGGCGAGCAGCTCCGGACCGGGCAGGCTACATGCCTGCTCGCGTGCCATCACCATGAGGTCGACGGAGGGAAGCTCAAGACGCGCACGCCGGAAAGATTCGCGTATCAGGCGCTTGATGCGGTTGCGATCGACCGCACGCTTGGACACGCGTTTGGATATGGCCAGCCCCAGGCGCGGGTGGCCCAGTTCATTGACCCGATAGCGCACAGAAAAACAGCGGCCGCCGAAGCGGCCGCTGGTATGTCGCAAAGCTGCAAAATCACCGGCGCTACGTAACCGCGCTTCACGCGGCAGGCCGGCGGCACGCATCTTGGCGAGCCGCTTACGGGATCAGGCGCTTGCGACCCTTCGCGCGACGTGCGTTCAGGATCTTGCGGCCATCGGCCGTTGCCATACGAGCACGGAAGCCGTGGGTGCGGGCACGCTTGAGCTTGCTGGGCTGGAAGGTCCGCTTGGACATGGCTTCCTCCGGTTAAGTTGGTAAAAAGGTTGGAAATTATGAAGAGGAAGTTGGCCGCTTGTCAAATAGGGGTATCTTCGGGGTTGACAAAAGGCTGTTTACTTCCTGTGGATATCCATGTGGATATCCCGCCATGAAGGAGCGCTCGTGCTGCTAGAATTGCCGGTCCACCCCGCGCGAAAGCGCTCCTTCCAGTGGTTGAATACTTCCCATGAGTGACCTGTGGCGGCGCTGTCTCGAGCGCCTCGAGGGCGAATTGAACGCCGAAGACCTGCATACCTGGCTGATGCCACTGCAGGCGCGCGACGACACCCATGGCTTGCAGCTATTTGCGCCGAACCCCTACACCCTCGATACGGTGCGTGAGCGCTATCTGGCGCGCATCGAAACGGTGATCAGCCAGCTGACCGGACACGACCTCACCGTGCGCCTGGAGGTGGGCTCCAGCTCCCCGCGGGCCACGGCGAGCGGCAAGGTGGCCGCTCCGGCACCGGTCAAGGTCGCCCCCGCGGTGATCGAAGCGCCGGCACCGACCTTCTCGCACAACCTCGATCCGCACTACACCTTCGAAACCTTTGTCGAAGGCAAGTCGAACCAGCTGGGCAAGGCGGCCGCCATGCAGGTGGCGATGAACCCGGGCCGCGCCTACAACCCGTTGCTGCTGTATGGCGGCACCGGCCTAGGTAAAACGCACTTGATGCACGCCTCCGGCAACCTGATGCGCGAACGCAACCCTGATTTCAAGGTGTTGTACCTGCGCTCGGAGCAGTTCGTCGGTTCGATGATCGAAGCGCTGCGCACCAAGAGCATGGACGAGTTCAAGCGCCGCTTCCGTTCGGTCGATGCGCTGCTGATCGACGATATCCAGTTCTTCGCCGGCAAAGACACCACGCAGGAAGAGTTTTTCCACACCTTCAACGCGTTGTTCGAATCCAAGCAGCAGATCATCCTGACCTGCGACCGCTATCCGAAAGAGGTGGACAAGCTCGAGCCGCGGCTGAAGTCGCGCCTGGGTTGGGGCCTGTCGGTAGCGATCGAACCGCCGGACTTCGAGACGCGCGCGGCCATCCTGCTGTCCAAGGCGCAGGACAAGGGCGTGGCGGTGAGCGAGAACGTGGCGATGCTGCTGGCCAAGCGCATCCGCTCCAATGTGCGCGACCTCGAAGGCGCGCTCAACACGCTGGCGGCCCGTGCAAACTTCTACGGCAAGCCGATCACCATCGACTTTGCCGAAGAAACCCTGCGCGACCTGCTCGCCACCCACGCGCAAGCGGTGACGGTGCCGAACATCCAGAAGATCGTGGCCGACTACTACCAGGTGCGCCTGCAGGATCTGTTGTCCAAGCGCCGTGTGCGTTCGCTGGCCCGTCCGCGCCAGATCGCCATGGCCTTGTCCAAGGAGCTCACCGAGCACAGCCTGCCGGAGATCGGCGAGGCGTTCGGCGGCCGCGACCATACGACGGTGCTGCACGCCTGCCGCACGATCAAGAAGCATTGCGAGACCGACACACGCATGCGGCAGGATTGGGAACAGCTGATCCGTATCCTTACCGGCTGAGCGAGCAGGGCGCCTGTGCACTGAACGCTTGAAAAGTACTGTGGCAAGCTGTGGATAATAGGTGGATGGATTGGACCGAAAAGTTATCCACATTTGGCCCACAATCATCAGGCCTCTGGGAACACAGTGTCGAAGTGCGGCAAGGTATTGATTGTTAAGGATAATTTCTCGTTTTTGAGTTATCCACGGCCCCTACCACCACTACAGAACTTCTTTTAAAAACAGAAAAGCAGGATTGGGGAAGCGCATACATGCAATTCAGCATTCAACGAGAAGCTCTGCTCAAACCGTTGCAGCAGGTCGTCGGCGTGGTCGAACGCCGCCAGACGCTGCCGGTTCTAGCCAACCTGCTGGTGAAAGTCGCCGACGGCAAAGTGTCGTTGACGGGCACCGATCTGGAAGTGGAGATGATCGCCACCACGACCGCTGACAAGCTGGTCGACGGTGAAATCACCATTCCAGCGCGCAAGCTGTTCGACATCGTGCGTGCACTGCCCGATGGCGCGCAGATCGAGCTGAAGCTCAACGGCGATCGCGTCGCCATGAATGCTGGACGCAGCCGCTTCACGCTCGCCACGCTGCCAGCCACCGAGTTCCCGACCATCGATGAAATAGAGCTGGTTGAGCGTGTAGCGCTGCCGGAAGAAGTGCTGCGCGATCTCATGGAACGCACCGCGTTCGCCATGGCCAACCAGGACGTGCGCTACTACTTGAACGGCATGCTGCTGGATCTGCAGGAGCACACGCTGCGCTGCGTAGCCACTGACGGCCATCGCCTCGCACTCAAGGAAACCAAGCTGGAGAGCAAGGTTTCCACCCGTCGCCAGATCATCATTCCCCGCAAGGGCGTGAATGAGTTGGTCGGTTTGTTCGAAACTGGCGATGGCCAGGTTGAGCTGGAATTCGGCCGCAATCACCTGCGCGTTCGTCGCGGCGATGTGGTGTTCACCTCCAAGCTGATCGACGGTCGTTTTCCTGATTACGAAGCGGTCATTCCGCTTGGCGCCGACAAGCACGCCACGCTGGATCGTGAAGTGCTGCGTGGTGCCCTCCAGCGTGCGGCGATTCTTTCCAACGAGAAGTACCGCGGCGTGAAGCTGGAACTGTCGCCGGGCAAGCTGCGCATCGTGGCTCACAATCCAGAGCAGGAAGAGGCCGTGGAAGAGCTGGAAGCCGATACGCCGGTCTCCGATCTCGCGGTTGGCTTCAACGTGGGTTATTTGCTCGATGCCTTGGCCGCTTTGCGCGGCGAGCGTGCGCGCCTGAGCCTGCGCGATGCGCAGTCGAGCTGCCTGGTGCAGGAAGACGACAGCGAGCAGGCTCGCCACGTGATCATGCCGCTGCGCCTCTGATGTCCAATCGCCGTTTGCCTGTTCACGGCAAGCCAGTCATGAACGCCGGGGCCGTCGAAAGACGCTCCGGCGTTCTTGCATGGGAAGTTTGCTGATATGTGGCTGGAAAGCCTGCGCATTCGCGGTTTGCGCTGCCTCGCGGACGTCGTCATTCCGCTGGAACCGGGTGTGACCGTGTTTGCTGGCGCCAATGGGGCCGGCAAGACGAGCATTCTGGAGGCTGCCTTCCTGCTTTCGCACGCCCGGTCGTTCCGGTCGGGGGCGAAAGATGCCTTGCTTCAGCGCGGGGCGGAGTCATTGTCCGTATTCACCGAGCTTCGGCATGCGGATGGTCGGGCGCGTCGACTTGGGTTGGGTCGGCAGGGCGTTCGTTGGGAAGCCCGCATGGATGGCGAGGTCGTCAGCCTCAGTGAATTGGTAGGGGAGTGCGCCGTCGTTTGCTTTGAACCGGGGTCGCACGCCTTGATCGCAGGCGGGGCTGAAGAGCGTCGCCGCTATCTCGATTGGGGCGTGTTCCACGTGGAACATGAGTTCATGCTGGCCTGGAGGCGCTACCAACGCGCTCTCAAGCAGCGAAATGCCCTGTTAAGGGCTTCCACACCTGCTTCAGACGCCTTGTTCCTCCCCTGGGAGGCTGAATTGGACGCCACCGCAGCCGTTATCGACCGCCTGCGGGAACTGTATTTAGCTGCTCTGCGCCCCCATATCGAAAGGGCGATGGCCGGCTTGCTGCCTGAGCTGGGTAGTGTGGAGATGAGGTACCGACGGGGGTGGTCAGAGGACGCTGCGCTCGGTGACCTTTTGGCCAGCCAGCGCGGCAGGGACCTCGCCCGTGGTCACACGACCATGGGATCTCATCGCGCGGACTGGTCGATCGTGTTCGAGCATGCTCCGCAGCGGGAACATCTGTCCCGAGGACAGGAGAAGCTCACGGCACTGGGTTGTTCGCTTGCCCAAGCCGCCCTCTACGCGGAGCGGAGGGGAGAGTGGCCGGTGGTCTGCCTGGACGATCTAGCCTCGGAGCTCGACAGGGCTCATCAGGCGGCCGTGGTGGACCAACTGCGTCAGGTGGGCGCCCAGGTACTGGTTACAGGAACAGAGGTTCCTGAAGCCCTCCAGCAAGGTCCCACGCAAGTGTTCCACGTGGAACAGGGTCGTCTCGGCCCCCTGCTATAATCACCGATTGTGTCCCAGCCCGGCCTCTAGGCGCCGTCCGGGCGGGAGAAGGCGCCCAGGAAACGGTCGACGAATGAACGCATCCTACGATTCGAGCAACATCAAAGTTTTGAAAGGTCTGGAAGCGGTGCGCAAGCGCCCCGGTATGTACATCGGCGATACCGATGACGGCACCGGCCTGCACCACATGGTGTTCGAAGTCGTCGACAACTCGATCGACGAAGCCCTCGCTGGCTACTGCGACCACGTCACCGTGACCATCCTCGACGATGGTTCGGTCAGCGTGAGCGACAACGGCCGCGGCATCCCGGTCGACACCCATCCGGAAGAAGGCCGGTCCACCGCGGAAGTGGTGATGACCGTGCTGCATGCCGGCGGCAAGTTCGACGCCAATTCCTACAAGGTTTCCGGCGGCCTGCACGGCGTGGGCGTGTCCGTGGTGAATGCGCTCAGCTCGCACCTGTGGCTGACCATCTACCGCGAAGGCAAGGAATATCAGCAGGAATACGCCCACGGCGAGCCGCTGTACCCGATCAAGCCGGTCGGCGATTCCACCAAGCGCGGCACCACCGTGCGCTTCCTGCCCAGCACCGGCACCTTCACCAATGTCGAGTTCCATTACGACATCCTGGCCAAGCGCCTGCGTGAACTGGCCTTCCTCAACTCCGGCGTCACCATCGACCTCAAGGATGAGCGCGGGGAAGGGCGTAGCGACCGCTTTGCCTACGAAGGCGGCATCCGCTCGTTCGTGCAGCACCTGGCCCAGCTCAAGACCGCTTTGCACCCCAACGTGATCAGCCTGAGCGCGATGCAGGAAGGCATCTCGGTGGAGTTGGCCATGCAGTGGACCGACTCCTACCAGGAGACGATGTTCTGCTTCACCAACAACATCCCGCAGCGCGATGGCGGCACCCATCTCACCGGCTTCCGTGCGGCGCTGACGCGCTCGCTGCAGGGCTATATCGAGAAGGAAGGCCTGGCCAAGAACGCCAAGGTCGCGCTGTCTGGCGACGATATGCGCGAAGGCCTGATCGCTGTGCTGTCGGTGAAGGTGCCTGATCCGAAGTTCTCCTCGCAGACCAAGGACAAGCTGGTTTCCTCCGAGGTGAAGACCGCGGTGGAGCAGGCCGTCAACGAGAAGCTGGGCGAGTTCCTGCTCGAGCACCCCAACGAAGCCAAGGCGATCGCCTCCAAGGTCGTCGACGCGGCGCGTGCCCGCGAAGCCGCCCGCAAGGCGCGCGAGATGACCCGCCGCAAGGGCGCGCTGGATATCGCCGGCCTGCCGGGCAAGCTGGCCGACTGCCAGGAAAAGGATCCGGCGCTATGCGAACTGTTCCTGGTCGAGGGTGACTCCGCAGGCGGTTCGGCCAAGCAGGGCCGCAACCGCAAGACCCAGGCCGTGCTGCCGTTGAAGGGCAAGATCCTCAACGTGGAGAAGGCCCGTTTCGACAAGATGTTGGCCTCCGCCGAAGTCGGCACGCTGATCACCGCGCTGGGCACGGGCATCGGAAAGGAGGAGTACAACCCGGACAAGCTGCGCTACCACCGCATCGTCATCATGACCGACGCGGACGTCGACGGCTCGCACATCCGCACCTTGCTGCTCACCTTCTTCTACCGCCAGATGCCCGAGCTGATCGAGCGCGGCCACATCTACATCGGCCTGCCGCCGCTGTACAAGATCAAGCAGGGCAAGCAGGAGCTGTACCTGAAGGACGACGCGGCGCTCAACGCTTACCTGGTCTCCAGCGCCCTTGATGGTGCCGAATTCCAGTATTCGGCCGATGCGCCGGGCATTTCGGGCGAAGCGCTGGAGAAGCTGCTGCGCGACTACCAGGCGGCCCTTGACCAGATCGATCGACTCGGCCATCGCTTCGACGCCACGGTGCTCACCGCGATGCTCGAGCACACGCCGATGGATCCGTCGCTGTGGAGCAACCCGGCGGCGATGCAGGAATGGCTGTCCGGTGTGCAGCTGCGCCTCGCTGCCAGTGGCCTGGGCAAGCCGCGCTACCGTCTGGCGCTGCGACCGGCCGTGGACGAGCAGCCAGCCGCGATCGAAGTGGTGCGTGACCAGCACGGCCTCTCGCATACCTGGTTGCTGCAGCAGCCGTTCTTCAGCGGCGCGGAATTCCGCCCGATCCTGCAGGCCAGCCAGCAGCTCGCCGGCCTGGTGCAGGCGGACGCGGTGGTGCGCCGGGGCAATGGTTCGCGCGGCGTGCTGAGCTTTGCCGACGCACGCCATTGGCTGCTGGAAGAGGGCAAGAAGGGCCGCATGATCCAGCGCTTCAAGGGCCTGGGTGAAATGAATCCGGAGCAGCTGTGGGAAACCACGGTGAACCCGGAAACCCGCCGCATGCTGCAGGTGGGCATCGAGGACGCGTTTGCGGCCGACCAGATGTTCTCCATGCTGATGGGCGAGGCGGTGGAACCTCGCCGCGACTTCATCGAAGCCAACGCACTGAAGGTCGCCAACCTCGACGTGTGACCAACGGGCCGCGTGCGATGCGAGCACCACTCGCATCGGCGCGGCCTTCTTCTTGCCTGCGCGTGTTAACGCATTAGCACGTTAACTAAAGTCGAGGAAAGGGCTGCCGATAGCGTGTTTCCAGGCCGAAAAGTCACGGATGGCAGGGTGCTGGCGCATGAAAATCAGGTCCGGTCGCGGGCGTATGGTTCAACTTATTGATTTTTAACAATCTTTGTTGCCGCGCTGCGACTTGTTATCTGCCGCCGAGTCAGGTTACGCTCAGCGATCCCCCGCGTCCTAGGCGCGTGAAACCTACATTGAGGACTGCCATGAAGCGTGTTCCCCTGATCAAGATGCTTGCTGGTTCGGCGCTGGCCCTGGCCGTGGTGAGCACCCCGGTCATCGCGAGCGATAGCTCTTCCAAGGACAAGAAGGAAGCGCTGTATCCCAACGCCACGCGCAAGGAACCGAAGCTGGACCTGACCAGCGAGAAGGACCAGAAGGCGATCAACGAAGGTCTCGACGCAGTCAACAATCAGGACAAGGACAAGGCGATCCAGATCCTTCAGCCGATCGCCGACGGCAGCAAGAGCAAGTATGCGCAAGCGCTGGCCCTGCAGGGCCTGGCGAACGTGCACTACAACGACGGCGACGTGAAGGGTGCGATCGATCTGCTCAAGCGCGCACTCGACAACGGCACCATGCCGAACGACACCTACTTCCAGCTCGAGTACATGCTCGCCCAGTTCTACCTGGCCAGCGAGCAGTATCAGCTGAGCATCGACACGGTCGACAAGTGGCGCGCCGAAGGCAAGAAGGAAACCGCCGAGTCGTATGCACTCCAGGGCAATGCCTACTACCGCCTCGAGAAGTTCCCGGAAGCGATTGCCGCCATCAAGAAGGCGCAGTCGATGTCCGACAAGCCGAACGACAGCTGGAACCAGATCCTGATGGCCAGCTACTCGGAATCCGGCCAGGGCGACCAGGCCGCTCAGGTGGCGCAGCAGCAGCTTGCGGCCAACCCGAATGATCCGAACGCATTGAACAACGCTGTGGCCGTGCTGATGCAGGCGCAGAAGTATCCGGAAGCGATTTCGCTGATGGAGAAAGCGCGCGCCAGCGGTCAGCTCAAGACTGAGAAGGACTACATCAATCTTGCGAAGCTCTACCTGGTTTCGGGCCAGCAGAGCGGCGACCAGAAGGAGCCGGCCACCAAGGCGGTTGCCGTCCTTCAGGAAGGCATGAGCAAGGGTGTGGTGACTTCCACCGCGGAGAACTACACGCTGCTTGGCACGGCCTCCTACATGTCCGACAACACCTCGGGCGCGCTGGCGGCTTACCAGAAGGCTATCCCGATGGCGAAGGACGGCGAGGCGAATATCCGCGCTGGCCAGCTGCTGATTCAGGAGAGCAAGTTCAGTGAGGCGAAGAGCCTCATCCAACAGGGCATCGACAAGGGCGTGCAGCACAAGGGCACGGCTTATATGTTGCTGGCCGAAGCGTGTCGTGGCCTGAAGGACAAGCCGGGCACGATCGCAGCCATGGAGAAGGCCGCACAGGATCCCGAAACCTCCGCCAAAGCAAAGGCTTGGCTGAAGGCGCAGGGCGCGAGTAAGTAAGGCAGAACGTGTAACAAGTGCGAGGCAGATGGACGTCCATTTGTCTGCCTCACAAGTGCTATACATTTGCCATGTGCTGTTGTACCGTTGAAACCCTTCCGTGTTCCCGTCCAGTGGCAAACGTCATCCGTTTGGATCGATTTGCCGCAGGAAACCGTGACCACGTCTTACCGATTGATTAGCTCCAGATAGTGACAGATGGCCTCAAGTAACGAAGCAACCGGCCAAGGGCCGTTCAATTGGAGGCGTACCTGGGCGCTGGCCGTAGCCATTGCGCTGCATGCGTTCGCGTTCCTGTTGCTGGTGGCGCCCATGGCACCGCCGAAGCAGGTACAGAAAGAAAAAGAACGCACGGTCCAGGTTAACTTTATCGAGCCTCCTCCGCCGCCACCGCCACCGCCGCCGCCGCCGCCGGAGCCGCCGAAGCAGCCGCCGCCGAAGATTATTCAGCAGGTCAAGCCGCCGCCGACACCGCCGCCGCCGGCTCCGCCGCCGGCTGTGGAAGAAAGGTCCAATAATGCTGTTGCTGCGGCTCCGCCGGCACCGCCTGCTCCTCCGGCACCGCCTGCAGATATCACAGCCAGTCAGGACATCAGCTATAACAGCCGTATTCAGCCCAAGTATCCGCCGCAGGCCATTCGCCAGCGTCACGAGGGCACGGTCACGCTGATGATCTTGGTGGACGTGGACGGCACACCGAAGGACATCAAGGTGGAAGCGTCCAGCGGGTATCGCGAGCTGGATCAGGCCGCGATTGAAACGGCACGCAAGTGGCGCTTCAATCCGAACATAAGGAACGGGCAAAAGACGGAAGGTTATGTCCGCGTCCCGGTCAATTTCAATCTCAATCAGCTGTAACTTCGGTTACGGTCAATCAGTTCACGCTTGACTTTCCAAGGGTAGCGTTATGTTCCTGCAAACTTCTCCGGCCCCCGCGGGCGGTACCACCAACGCCGAAGCCATGAAGTCGATGGGCTTCGATCACCTTATCCACAACTTTGATCCGCTTGGCTGGATCGTGTTCGTGGTGCTGGTGGTGATGTCCTTCTCTTCCTGGTACTTCATTGTCGCCAACGCCATCCGCAACTCCATGGTTCGCGGCCGCGCTGACAAAGTCATCAACGGCTTCTGGGCCAATGGCTCCACCCAGGACGCCATTCGCGAACTCGAAGCCCAGCCCAAGGGCGAACCGTTCTCGAAGATCGCCCTCGACGCCGCTTCGGCCGTCGCTCACCATCAGCAGGCTTCGGCCGGCGGTGGTCGCCTCGCCGAGTCGCTGAGCCGCTCGGAGTTCATCGATCGCGCCCTCCGCCAGGCCGTTGCTCGCGAGAGCCTGCGCCTGGAAGGCGGCCTGACCCTGCTCGCCACGGTCGGTTCGTCGGCACCGTTCATCGGTCTGCTTGGTACCGTGTGGGGCATCTACCACGCGCTGATCAAGATCTCCGCGTCGGGCAACGCTTCGATGGAAGCCGTGGCCGGTCCGGTGGGTGAAGCTCTGATCATGACCGCCTTCGGTCTGTTCACCGCTATCCCGGCCGTGCTCGCCTACAACTTCTTCAACCGCTCCAACCGTCTGACGTACGCTCAGTTCGACGAGTTTGCGCATGACCTGCACGACTTCTTCGCCACCGGCGCTCGCGTCGAAGGCAAGTGAGGATCTGACCCATGGCAATGAGTACCGGAGGCGATTCCGGCGGCCCGATGTCGGAGATCAACGTTACGCCGCTCGTCGACGTAATGCTGGTGCTGCTGATCATCTTCATGATCACCGCGCCGCTGATGTCCCATCGAATCACCGTCGAGCTGCCGACTGCCAATCCGAAGGTTCCGGATACTGAGCAGGTGACGCCGATGGACTTGGCCGTGAAGCCTGATGGCACGCTGTACCTCGATGACGTCGAAGTCACCGAGGCGGAACTGAAAGCCCAGTTTGCGGTGAAAGCAACGCTTACCCCGCAACCTGAGCTTCAGATCCGAGCGGACAAGACCACGCAATACAAGATCGTCAAGAAAGTCCTCGCTGACGCCAAGGAATCCGGCATGGTGCACGTCGGCTTCATGACGACCGGCAAGGAGTAAGGGTCATGGCATTCAGTTCTGGAAGTGGTAAGGGGCCAATGGCTGACATCAACGTCACGCCGCTGGTCGACGTGATGCTGGTGCTGCTGATCATCTTCATGATCACGGCGCCGATGCTTACCCATAAAGTGAAGATCGACCTGCCGCAGCCGAATCCGAACATCGTGCAGCCGGAGAATCCGCCGGAGCCGGTTCGCCTGAAGATCGACCAGTCTGGTGCGCTGTACTGGAACGATACGCCGGTGGATGAGCTGGGCCTCAAGGCGCAGCTCGCGGTGATCGGTGGTCTGGGCGATCCGGCCAAGCAGCCGGAAGTGCAGATCAATGCGGACGATGGTGTGGCGTACGAGCACGTTGCTCGTGTGCTGGCTGATGCGAAGAGCTACGGCCTCACCAAGATCGGCTTCACTGAAGGTCAGTAATTCAGTAATACCGTAAGGCATTACCGCAAGACTACCCTTTGGACCCCCGCCCAGTGCGGGGGTTTTTTTCGTCTGTAGAAAACGCAGGCGACTGCGTTTGCGCCTATGGCAGCGTCATCGTTCGGGCGTTTGGATGGCCAAACGTAGGAGAGGCTGCGTAAGTCGACGCACGGGGCACGAACACCGCAGCGCCGAAACCACGCAACGAATTCCGCTCAGTTTCGGCATGAAGGCCGCAGCGCGGCCACGAGTTCAGCGCAGGATCTGCAGGTATTTCCGCACGGTCGTCGCCATGCCCTCGTACAGGGCTTCGCCTATCAGCGCGTGTCCGATCGACACTTCCGCCAAGCCAGGTATGGCGGCCTTGAACGTGCCCAGGTTGGCCTGGCTCAAATCATGCCCGGCATTCACTGCCAGGCCCGCGTGCTGAGCGCGTCGCGCGGTGTCAGCGCAGCGCTCGAGCTCGTGCTGCACCTTCCCTTCTTCGAAAGCTTGCGCGTAAGGGCCGGTGTAGATCTCGATGCGTTCCACGCCGATGGCTACCGCGTCTTCAAAGCCAGTTGCGCCCGAATCGACGAACAGGCTCACGCGGCAGCCGATGTCGCGCAGCGCGGCGACCAGCGGTTTCAACGTCTCGATGTCGCGCGTGAGGTCGAAGCCATGGTCGGACGTGATCTGGCCGTCGCCATCCGGCACCAGGGTGACCTGG
>Ga0209672_100417_pt1 | contig 25011 bp, 18 predicted proteins | sample AraplaCol_mMS_r2_FD_184273 | JGI IMG/M metagenome (GOLD analysis project Ga0209672, IMG submission 184273) | Arabidopsis root microbial communities from North Carolina, USA - plate scrape CL_Col_mMS_r2 (SPAdes) (version 2) | ecosystem: Host-associated > Plants > Roots > Endosphere | place: USA...
GATCAGGTATTTGGTGAAACCCGGCGGCATGCCGAACAGGCTCAGTGTCTCCGCGCCCTGGGTGAACGAGGCGGAGCTCTGCGCACCTTGCACGCTGCCCGTGGCCACCGAGGATTGCTTCAACGCCTCGGCCACCGTGCCAAATCCGCGGGCCTGCAGCGACTCGCCGGAGATGATGATCAACGGCGCGGCAGTTTCGATCTCGACTTGGGGAATCAACGAACCCGTCACCGTGATCGTTTCCAGCTTCTTGGTGGCGGGCTTCTGATCCGCACCGGCCTTGCGGCTATCCGTTTCCGCAGGGCGTGCGGATGCCTGCGGATCGGCGGTGACATCCGGCGACACGCTCGCCGCACACAGACCCAGCAACGCGATGGCCAGGGTGGAACGACGGCGATAACGCAGCGCACCGGCCCCCATCATGGGCGGCCTTGCCGCTTCGTGAGGCGGCGCATTCCACACAGCGTGCGATGCGAACGGGCGCGATGCGAACGACGGACACGTGCGTACCTGCAGACCTGGCCTAGCCATGATCGATTCCTTATGTCGTGAGAGGGTGGTTGGCGGATTGCGTGAGCGGCCATCAAGGGCGGCTAACGGAAGTCGGGCGGTGCTTCGGCGCGCGCAGCTGCGCGGCCCATGGTTGAGATGCCTCGCGCCTCGCGCGCCAGGTCATAGCGCGCCTGCAACACCAGCCAATAAAGCGCCGATGTATCCAATGCGATGGCAAGCCGTATCGCGTGCCTTGGCGTAACGGATCGTTCGCCCGCGAGGATTTCCTTGATATGCACAACCGGGATGCCGGTGCGGCGTGCGAATTGCGCGGGGTTGAGCCCCTCCGTGCGCATGTAGTCGTGCAGCAGCACGTCCCCGGGCGAGCGCAGGCGCAGCGACGCATCGACGCCCAGGCGCGGCGCCAGTCTGATCAGTTCCATGGATTTCCTTCCCCTGTCGGACACGCCCTCAGAACGGGCGCGCACTTACGTTCATTCGTGCCAGCGAATGTCTAGGAGTTACGTCAGCGATCCCCAGGTGGCGACGCACCGCCATGCAGGCCGATGCGCCGCCGGGGGGAGATCAATGACCGGGTGGATAGCCCACGCGCGGCACGTGACCAAACAGCCTGGCGTACTGCTGCAGGCATTGGATCGCGACGCCGATGCGGTCGGTTTCCAGCTCGGAAAGCGGCCACACCAACGATCTGGCGGGGAATCCGCGGGCCTGCGCCTTGCTCCATTGCTCACTGTCGTGACGCAGGCGCGTCAACGTGAGCACCGCCAGTGCGATGTCCGCGCGCGTGCTTGGAGGAGAGGCTTCGGGCCACGCGACGCGTGCGGGAGGGATGTCGTCGGGTGGACCTGGGAGGGCGTCGTCAGCGGGAACTGACGGGCGAACGCGTGACGTATGATCGCGGATAGCCATGAGCAACTCGTAGATAGTTGGTGATGGTTAGCGGGTCGTGGGTGTTGGCGCACTCACGGCTCGCGATTCATGACTTGGGGGTCATGGTCATTCGCGATGCGTTACCAGAAAAATCTGCTGCGCGGATGGCTAAACGAAACTAGCAATCGGCGATCGGTGCGTCTGTCGGGATTCGATGGGGTGGGCGTGCGCTTTGCGGAGCTTGGTAAGTGCGCAAGCGCTGTCCGGAGTGAGTGTCAGTGCTGGCGCATAGGCTCAACGCGAGATTGGCGTTGGTACGACTGGTCAGGAATTGACGTATTTGAAGTTACCCCAGCACGTTTTCTTGGCCACTTTTTTCGACAGCGATATCCGTTCTTGCTCGACGCCAAGATCTCCAGGCATAACAAACGCTCATATCGAATTCCCGTGAATGGGCGTCACCTCATCGGCCTTAACAGGAACGCAGTCGTTGCCCGCCCTTAGATAGGGGTCGGGTTTCTCATTCTGGCGCGCATAGTCAATATCGCTTTGCGTCACGACAGATGGGTCGAAGGGAAATTTGCAAAGCAACTTTGCGCCGCCAAAGTTATAGCGCAAGAAAGCCCCTACAAAGGCAGGCGACTCCACTGATGCCACCTCGCTTCTATGGGCGGCATATACAGGCATATGCGCCGCTCTAAACGCCGCCGCCAGCTCCGGCTTGCGCAACTGATAGACGCTCGCATGCGAGGAATAAACACCCGAAGCTGCCAGTACATATGCGGAAACTGGAGTCACGGCCCAGACTATTGCACCCACTATGTAGCCAACACCCAGTAGAGCACCGAGCGTTGCCATCGCAGCCTGACGAGATGTCTGACCGGAAAGTTCCACCATAGTCTTAAGAAACCCAGGGAGCACGCCGAAGGCGCTTACGATTGCACACCCTAGTAGCACCAAAATCGGGTGATCATTGCTCATCGATTGCTTCTCAACCGCTCGAATCAGAACCAGCAGCGGAAACACGCTAAAGAGCGCACCCAGGAGGGAAAACGCGCCTATCCCAAGTAGTCGGCTCGGAATTAGATAGGACTTCCAGCCCTCGCTCGAGCTCATGCGCATTTTGAGCCAAATGACGATGGCAACATCCGCGATGAGCGCCACGAGCGTTGCAATCAAGGGAGATAGCGCCCCCAGGTTGGGCCATTGCAATACGCAAACCCCGAAGGATGCTGACCACACAAACGGTAGACCCAAGCACAACAACGTCATTGGGATGCGCAGTCGTGCATCTTGCTTTTGATGACCCAATAACTTGGACAACGGTGCGACCGCTGCCGAAGGCAGACAGAACTGCATCATCGACAGCAGCATGAACAGACTCACGTACCCGAGTAAGGTGATTAGGCCCGAGGCCGAACCAAGCGATTCGAGCAGCAGCTCGCTCCACCCCATACGGCGAAGATAGAGCGCGAGCATCATCGCTGGCGGAATTAGACCCAACGGCGACAGTTTGAGAACTACATCCAGGAGATCTTTGGCGAAGGACACAGCCTCCTTAGTGCGATCGACCCATTTGCGCAGCGAGAAATTATCCGCAGTGCCGGCTACCATAAGACCCGACAGACGATCGATCTGAAGGCTCAATGGATAGTCGTCGACCGGAAGTACGTCAGGTTCTAGCGCTTCCTGGTGACACAGCGCAACCAATGACTGCATATCAGGTGGTTCGCTCGTGACGGTCCCGTCCGCCTGTGGAGCGAGCCATTTCTTGGCGTACGACTCGAGCGGATCTCGCATCCTTTCTAGGCACTCCGCCGTTCTTGCAGAGCAACGCAGCGTCCAGAGTCCCTGGCTTGTCCTCACAGCCCTTATAACACCGAGCAAAGTCCTAGCATTTCCGCCTGTCTCGAATATCGCTAACGGCGTTGCAGAAGATATGGAATTGAGAACACGCAACCTATCCGTGGATTCGCACATACACGTCCTTGTTTTTCCGTATTTTGTCATCGCCAACGAGAAAATCGGTGTAGCGCAGATATGGCATTCCATGAAAACTGGCTGGCAATATGTATTCTGCCTCCCAGCTTTGGCATTCCGCAACGGCGGCACCACGTCGCACACTCAAACGAGCCCTGGCGGAAACACCTAGAGAATGCTAATCCTCGAAAGACCATGGAAGCCTTGATATAGCTGCACAATGAAAATGATTGCGCACGCAAGCGCGACTACAAGGCCGGCAAGTTTGGTGAGTAGGCCACCTTCCTTGATCATCACAAAAGCGATGAGCACGCCAACAAGCTCACCAGCACGCAAACCGACGCCGATACCGGAAACGTAGCCTGCAGCATCGGCCGCGTTGCAGACGGCGGTCTCGCCGATCCGCGCGCCGTCGCCCGCGTTCGTGGCATCTATCGGACCTAGCACTGTGCCGCTGTTGGCTACCTTCGAGCAATCGATCTTCTGTTGCACTTTTGCTACGCCCAAGACCTCAATGTGGCCGGTATCGGCTGGAGATACTGGAACTTGAGACGGCATACCGAAACCAGGGAAGGATTTTCTATGGATACGGGCAGGAAAAGTGCACGCTGACCCCAGTTTTTCGCAACGAAAGCTCTAACGCGCGCTACTTCAATGAAATCGCCGCCGCAAAGTCTGACAGGAACGCGGTGGCCTGGGACGCATTGCCGGCATCACGCATGAGCACCGCAATGTCATTGGGTGACTTGCCAACCAGCGGTACTCGAAGGAACACGTGAGGCAAGAAGCCGTCACTAACGGTGGCAAGCACAATCCGAAGCGAGTCCAGCATCTCGTCGCCGCGATGGGATGCATGAGTCAGGGCAATAGGTTTCCCAATGATCTCGAAGCGGGAGACCATCCAGTCAATGGCGTTCTTCATCCCACCTGGAATCGACCGGACATACTCCGGACTGGAGATGATGATGCCGTCGGCGGTTGCCACGAGCTCGAGGAACCTCATGACCGCTATTGGCGTCCTCTCCCCCTCGGCATCGGGCGAGAAGACGGGCAAGGTGTCGAGGCTATGAAAGACCGATAGCTCCACGCCCTCTGGCGCAAGGTCTTTCATCGCCTTCAGCAAAGCGGTGTTCGTGGAATCCTGACGCGCACTGCCAGAGATAGCCAAGAGTTTCATGTCGACCAGATCCTAAACGGGGAGCGAAACCGGTGGCATAGTCTACTTTTCTATTGTTTCTCGATTTGCGCCTGCTCAAAAATTTCACTTTAAACCTAGTTCTGCCGGCCTCGGCATCTCCTAATGCATCGCCTAGCGCATCACTTCAAGAAGACATTGCTCCGGTGATAGGCGAGATAGGTCGCCTGCTTCGGATGGAAGACTCCGCACCCGTTCGCACACGCTTCGCTCAATCCAAGCCGATCCAAATCGATGTGATCAAGCTTGCGCGACAGCATCACTTCGCCATCGTCTTCAAAACTAATAAACCCTCGATCGAACAGCCTGTCGACATGCGGCGCGAGCAGAAGGCCGTTTGCCCCATCAAGGCGCTCGATGGAATCCTCGCAGAGACGCCACGGCTTGATATGACTCGCAATCAGCAGCCGTGGATTGCTCACCTTGGTGAGCCTGCATGAGGACTCGAAGTTGAAGATGCTCTGACGAAAGAGACCTTGCCCGTAGCGAGACTTAACGACCTGCTCTTTTGTCGTCGCATCCAAGCTCGGATCATCGTGAATGATGGCCTGAATGGCATCGTCGATGCGCGCGAGTGGCGCATCAACCTGAGCCGCTTCCACGTCATAACCTGAGTCGGAAATACCTAAGGGCCCGATGAGGAACTCATAGACCTCGCGACCCACCTCGGCAAGGTAAGCCCCTTGATTGCCGTTGCCCGTCTTGGGCTGGATGGGCGAATACTTATCCGGCAAAAGAGGACCAAGCTCTTTGATATGGTCCTTCGGCCGAACAGGCGAAGCCAACGGCTCCCACAACACCGGCAGCAGCCACCCCTCGTCATCCCAGTAGTGCCCCGTAGAGCCAAAGCTATCCGGCTTCGGGGCCGGACTCGCGTAGTCCTCGACATACCCGACATACCGAATCAGACCACCCGCAAACGACAACACCACATCGCCAGGCGCCGCGCCCCGCATATTGTCGTAAAACAGATTCCGCACCCCATGCGCCGCCCGATACGGCGACCACAGATACCCACCCTCAATCTCCTGCCGCGCCGTCTGCTTGTGGTTAACCCACCAGTACCGCATCGCCGCCCCTCCCCGTATCCGATCCATTAGACGGTAAGGATATCCCTACACGGCGACATGGTTCGATGGCACAAGATTTTGAGGAAAACGCTGGATGACACAAGCAAGCACAAGCAGCTCTGGGATTACGCGCCTAGCCAGAAATCGGTCGATAGAATCCACAGACGCTCTGAGCATCGGGGCAGGCGACGCACGAGGGTATTGCAGCAATTGGAGTGGTCACCGGATTCTCGGCCGGGCCCAGGAGATTATGAGTTGACTACTTATGCACTAAGACCGTGATCGCTAAGCGAATGGCAGCAATCAAACGCGCGAGAATACAACGATATATCAGTACCTTAGTGCATGGAAAGGCAGCTCCCGTGGCCTAAGTACTGTTCCGCCGGAGTACCTCTAAACAGGTCTCATCGATGACAGAAGCAGCAATGAAATCGGTGCGCCCTGCTGATGATCACCCCTCGCAGGAGCTGACGAATGGTTGGGAGTGACGTCAACTGCGATTCTCGACTGCCCGGCGGTATAGATCTTTGACCGTGCCTTCGAGGACACGGCTAATACCGAGCGTTAACTGTCGTAGAAAATGAACAAATTCTCTGACGTCCTGAGTGCTTGGGGTCTTTTTTGTCTTACCAGAATGGGCGCATTCGTTCCGAAGAGAAATGAAGCTCTGCAAATTGAGTCTGATGAAGGTTGCATCCAACTCCACCATATCGCCGATCGCCTGCAGCGGATTCTTGACCCCGAAATTTTTAAGATAGTCCGCCAGTACGTCCGGCCCTGGATTGCCTTTCGTCACTGCAAAAGCCTTCCAATAGAGAGCCGGTAGATTCCTAGTCCTAGGGTCGGCAAGCATTCCCAGAGCAGCCATCGTCTGCGAGAAATCGTCATCATCGCCTTTGACTACCTTCTGAGCTTCAGCCAATCCACCGACGAAATGGACTTTATGCATTGACACTGGAAGCTCGGCATAGCGCACGCCCTTCCTCTCCAGCTCCTCAAAGAAGACCTCTGCACACTGCCGCAAGAATGATTCTAGAAAACCACTCAAGAGAACAATCGATGCACTGCGAACAGCGGCATGTTTGTCACGGACAATGGAGCTCCGGAGCGCTGCGGCCACATCAGAATCCATGTCATCCATCAACTTTACAATTGGCTTTGCCGAATCACTAAAGACGCCAAATAGAAATCGCAGTGGCCTCGACATGCTGATCAGGCCATTCCTGCGTGCGGCACCGCAGCCAAAACAGCCTTCTTTGCGGCACCCGTTCTTTGAGTGATTGCCCCTTTCCCGTTCGTACCGGAGGAAATGGCAGCGGCAAAATCCTTGTCGGCAAGCAGCGCATTGAAAGCTGCATGAATTTTCTCGTTGTCCCCGTCCACCAGTTTTTGTGCATCTACAAACGACATTGAAAAGAGCACCGCGTCAGCCAGGGGAGCCGACCTCCTCGACTTCCCGTCGCTCGGCGAAGTCCGCATGAATGCGGCATCCCCGAAGACCTTATATGTCGTCTCTATCGTCCGTCGGAACAACGCATCATCTGAATCTTTGAGACTCGCATCAGCGGCGTACGCCTCGTTTCTGCTTTTCATGAACAGGCTCAAGTAGTCCTTAAACCTGCCTTCAATCGCACTCGTATCACGAAGAGCGAAGAATCGAAGGACGTACTCCACATCGTCCATCGTACTGAAGATGGTGTTCTCATCCAGATCCTTTCCGCCTTCAGGAATACCCCAGAGCTTCCGAAAGTTGGCAATCTTTGAGACCTCATGGAGCAAGGCAGTGAACTTGCCTCTGAAAACGGCGTTTCGAATCTCCATTTCGTTAGCCTTCACACCACCTGTGTTCAGGCGATCAAAGACATCGTACTTAACTTCTGGCGAGGACTCTTTAAGTAGCAAGATTGCGGGGACGAAACGACGTGTAAGCGTCCGATTTAGGCCAGATTTTTCAAGATCGGCATAGCGCTGCCCATTTAGTTCGTCCCATACCGTAAGCCCTTCGAGAGCAAACGAATTTTTGAGGAACTCATGGATAGCGGTCAGGCGCTGGCGACCATCCAGCACGACGTAGGTGCCGTATTCATCCTCGCCCAGAAACACGGGAGGAATTGGGACATTCATGATGATCGATTCGACGAATCGTGAACGCTTCTTGTTATCCCATCGGTCTCGCCTCTGGAACTCCGGGTTGAGCGTAATCTGTTCCTTGATCATCGCCTGCAATGTTGAAATCGGAAGCTCGATCTTTTGTGGATGGATTTGCCGCATTTGCTTGCGGTATTTCTCCTCGAGCAAGCTCGATGCAACACCATCACCACCACCAGCGTCTTCGACGAGATCAGTCATTTTTCCGCTTCTCAGATTGGGGGCAGGTCGAAACGCCTGTGATTCGTGCTTCCGCCGAACCAGCCTGCCGGAATAATCAGTCTTTGATAAAGGTCAAGACGCTTTCGGTGGGTTGTCTGCCGCCATGATTGCGCGAAATCGTATGGATTTGCCGCATAGATTTGATGACGGGAAAGTCCCATCTTGAGCCGGCTCGAAACCCTCGCTCCATAAAACAGTCAGAGACGATCTTTGCGAGGTCTATATGCACATCTTTGTAGGATGAATCCTGCACGACAAGCGTTGCCGCGCCACCCACCTTCAACACTCGAGCGATCTGGCTCAGTGAACTTTCTAGCTTGGCGAAGTAGTCACAAAACGTCGAGAAATAGTAACTCGCGGAGGCCTTTGATGGATGCGCACGTATCTTCTCCAATACGCGGCTGGTACCTGCGCTAAGGAGACCGATGTCAGCAGGCTCTTTGGATGACAGTGTAGTCCCAAGCATATTCCGCCTCAGCGCCTCAAATTCTTCTGCATCGGCGATGTTGAGAACAGCGAGTTCCGCCCGAGTAGCGACTGCATAGTCGATTCGGGTGCAATAGGGCGGCGACGTAATGACTGCATCCACGGTTCGATCCGCAAGCGGAAGAAACCTAGAATCCGCGACCTTGACGTCGGCGGTCGCGTATCGCGCTCCAGCTTCGTTGGCCGTATCTTGAAGGTGAATGCGCTTGAGATCGACCTTCATTTCACTGGCGATTTCATCCCACGTCAGACGAATCTGCTCCTTATTTTCGCTTCGCGATTTGATCCAAGTCGGATTCGTGGTCGACACACCACGAAGACTCTTTCTGACCAGGCGAAATAGGAGGACGTAGTAGAAGGCTGCTAGCGATGAGAAACCATCGACGCTTCGTTTCGACACGCGAACTGAATGGTCTACCGTGACGAAGAGCGCGTGAATGGCTCGTTCGACCGCGCGCAATCGCGACGCAGTGGGCGGCGTGAACCATGCCAACAACGGATCCGTGCTTCCGCACGACCTGTAGGCACCCTTGGCCATTTCTAGAGTGGCATGCAGGAGCGGCGTCAAACTTCCCGCCGTATTAGCGGCAAGAAGCCTCGCCTTAGCAACCACTATCATTGACGGATTGAGATCGAAACCTGTCGACAGCACACCGTTGATCGAGCAAACCGTTGTTGTGGTCCCAGACCCATTCCATGGATCAAGGACGACCGCGTCATCAGCCAGATTAAGGGCCGCCAAAATGTCAGACACGAAGTTGGTCGAATAGCCAGCATAGTACGGGTACCAATGGGCCCGCCCTCCTCCCTCGGAATGCTGCGTCTTTGGATTCGATGGCTCCATCTAGCTAAGGCTCCCAGTGGCCTACCGTCGTGCAAAGTCTGCGCGACCAACGTCTGCCCAGTCCCCATGCGCGATAGTACTGGATTCAGCGAAAATCTCCGAAGGGTCCTTTCGCGGCGCCCGGCAAGGAATGAATGCATAACCCATTGTTTATATGTGCCATTCATCGGTTGCACGGGATCTGGTGCTGCAGGAAATGGTGTTAGGGGCAACCGAAACCGCGGTCAGAGTGGACTTTCATGAAAGCTAGCAACAAAAACGCACTCTGACCCCAGGTATGAAGTGGCTCGCTGGACGATTCAAAGCTGAATGTTTAGGCAGAACGACGTGCAAGCCGAAGCGGATCTTCGTTCCGTCTTCTTGCCCGCATTTATCTCTGCCCATGGTTCGGAAACCAATAACGCAAGGCCCACGACTGCAATTGCTGCTCCAATGTATACCGACCAGCGCATCATTGCGGGGAAGCTGTTTCTCAACCAGCGCAGGAACAAGTCCAAATTTGCGACGGTCCACAACAGCGTATTCATTAGAGTCAGAAAGCAGCCCATGTACAGGGTGAAAACGGTGGCTTTCGCAATCCCCCGCTCGATAGCAATACCAATGTAGATGCCACATATGACGCCGAGCGAGGTGCTCGTGCAGTCAAAGCTGACGTCGCACATGAACCTGGTGATGCCGCGCACCACCTTGCCAAGAGCCGGTGAGCGATATGCTGCCACCTGTATGCCTGCCGCGATGACGGTTAGGTAGAAGAACAGCTTGATCAATGTCATCGACATCAGACCGGTGACAGCCGTCACCAACACCGCTTCGGTTCGAGCACTGCCCGCCACGCTCAGCGTGCTCAGTGCCAGACTCGCGAAGAATGCCGGCTTTGCAAAGCGCAACAGCCGGACTACGGCGGCGGATGGCCTAAGCTCCGCAAGTGGCCTAATCAGTGCTGTGGGTTCATGCGCGCCAGACTGGCCAGTTCGATAGAACGCTGCCTGATCTAACTGTTCAAGTATCCGTCGGAAAATGCCTGGCATCCTTTGCATGATTCTCACTTAACTGGCGAGCGCGGTTCAGGGCTTCACGGAGTCAGGGCTTTCGGGCACGTTGCGACGCCGATGAAGCGTTCCATGGTGCTCGCTCTATAGCTCTGCTGGTTCTTCTAGACGAGTTATCGGCAGCCCGTAAGATTTCGTGAATGGCCGAGAGCTCAGGATCTTGAGCAACGCGAGCTTTCTGAGACCAGTTTGCTGCGTGGACCGCCTAAAGCATTGGCCGAAAAGCCGTCACCAGGTCACTGGTCGCTAGATCTTTGATGGCGATTCGGCGTCGAATGAAGTGGAGGGGACACAAAGACCGCGGAGCTGGACCACGCTTGCACAGGCTCGCCGCTATCCCAATCCCGATACCAAGCCGGTCCAATATGACGCGCAGGATCGTATCCCTCTTGCAGTGGAAGTTGGTCTCCTTCGCGATACACGATCGAGGCACAGGCCGGGACAACTCGCCCGGGCTCGGGCGGATAGCCATCGTGACCGAAGTCCATACGAACCCCTTGGATATCTGTGATGGGCATCCGGCACTCGGCATCAGAAAACAAGGGCACTTCTGCACGGCCCACTACAGCGTAGCGCCCGAGCAATGTCTTGTGGTTCAACGAGATCATCTGCCGAGCATCATCCAGCCAAGCTCGAGAAGCTTGTTCAATCAGATCGGCAAACTCGTGACATAAACCCTCCAGAGTTCGAAGTTCTTCGAACTTCAAATCGGCTCGTGGCGCAGATGCAGGCCGCTTAGGCTGCGGATCCAGAAGGATTTCCGCCATGGGCGCAAAATCGAATCTTCTCGGATCATCATCAGACAATCCCAGTGAGGCGTAAAAGCCGGCCGGCGCATCATTGCGAGAGCGTCCGCCACGATAGGTCGAAGATCGATGCTTGGAGACATCGTGCTGACGCTGAATTTCCTCGATGACGTCTTGGTATCGTCGCCAGACGGCCGTTGTCCGGGGGTAGTACTTCTCAAACGCCGGATGAGGAGAACGATTAGAGCTGCCGAGGATCAGCCACGGCGCGATAGATCGCAATCCCTTGTCCGTAGTGATGTCGACAAACTCCTGCGGGTGCGCACCGAACCCTAATGCATTCATCGCATAAATGAGGCACTCCAGCGCCGAGTCCAGCCCAAACACGATTGACGCCAAGTGGTACTCAGGCTCCAAATGCCATCTGCATCGCAATTGCCACGCATGCAACTGCACAAAATGCGTCTCGACCGCGAACAGCCGCACGTGGAAGCCCTGGCACCCCTGGCGGAAACACAAAAACCAGTGGCCATGATCGCCTAGGTTGTATGTCTGCACGGCAAGCCGTGCCAGATCATCTATCTGCGCAACCGCCTCGACGTTAAAGTCGAGCTGGTAGGGATCGCTAGGCAGCGGGACTTGCGTAGGCTCGAAAGCAGACGAATTGCCAGTCATGAGCCTCGCTCTCGAATCCGGTAGTCACTGGCCCTTTCAGTCCTGGGCATCCCACCCTCCAATGCCGGCCAGTTTGATCGCGCGCGCCGTGTTCAGGGAGCGACTCCTTGGCATGTCCGCTTCTTCGGCTGCCAACATTCTGCCGGCCCTTAGTTCGGACGATAGTAACCCGTCCTATTTCTTCGTTAAAGAATCGAGGCGACTCACCAAATTCTCAGCTCGAAGATGGGTATAGCGCTCCAACACCTGCATAGACTTATGGCCGCTAATGGCAGCCACCTCCTGATCACTGAGCCCACCCTCTACCAGCCTGCTGACTGCCTCCTGACGTAGATCGTCGAACCTCAAGTCACTGACTCCCAGCTCAGCCTTGATGCCAAGCCAGGCCTTGTTGAAGTTGTAATGGAACGCGGGTCAGAGTGGCCTTTTCATGAAGGCTGGCGACAACAGCGCGCCCTGCCCCAGGTTTGGAGAACTGTTCTGAAGTCGACGAACAAGGCGACTTAGGGGCATTGCAACTTTCGCCGCCGCGAACCGGGCCGCACACTGGGTAACGGCGCAGTACATGGATAGGGCACGTTCTCCTCACGAATTTTGGTGCTTGCGGCAGTCAAGGACTGCCGCTTTGGACGTCGGTGACACCCAGTAGCTGATTAGTGCGTCGTGCATCAGGCTGCCGTCCTTTGCAAACATATCCTTCCCGTTTGCAAGAGAGAACTTCAAGACCCGGCGTTTCTGATGCACCCCTGTAAATAGCGTGACAAGGATCGTGGCATTGGGTCCAAATCTGCGTGCTAGCTCTGCGTCCAGTTCATCGACGGTATTCAGCTCGTGGATTGTCAAGAAGGGATCTTGATCAACATGCACGTTTGCCAGTTTTGCGCTGTCTAGCCATTTTCGAATCCCCGGCAAATTCACCATCGGCGATACTTCCAGCCACGCCGATTCGCCAGGGGCCAACTCAATGGGCTGGTTGTCGTTGGGGTCGGTAGACAGAGTGCATCCACCATCGCCGGGGGCGCTACCGCCGGGTCCGATCTTCGCATTAGTGGCGTGCGCCACAGCGATGTCAGCCGATGTCAGAACCACCGGGGACGCACCATAGTTGCGAAGCTCGAACTGCAACGCGAACTGGTCGCGTTCGATCGTGTCAGGAAAGTGGGCGAAATATGGAATAAGTCGAGCACGTCTTGCGACCAACGTAGCGTCATCTTCACCAAAGTGGTTAACCGCCAACTGTCGGAGTGTTGCCCAATTTCCGACTGCTGCGGCAACTAGACCTAGTACCGCAAGAAATCCCACTACCGCACTCCACCCCTTGGTAGACAAGCTTCGTAGGCGCTCCCAGTAGCACATTGCCTTTGTCTTCATCTGGGACTTGTGCATGACCAAGCTTGGATCTCAATTAGGAAAATAAGAGAAATGCGGTTGGCGAGACATTTTGACGCCAGGCCGAAATCTGGAGCCTTACCAAACCCGCGTCACCTATCGACTCGGTTGGCTTTGGAATCTGGCACCTTCCATACCCGCGAATCAACCAAGTCCCAGAAGACTTGCAAATTTGGTGGGCCCACGAGGATTCGAACCTCGAACCAAGGGATTATGAGTCCCCTGCTCTAACCGTTGAGCTATAGGCCCATGCGTGCCGGCGTTGCGCTGGCTTGGGGCGGACATGGTAGCGGGGTCGGGAGGGGGCGTCGACGGGGGTGGGTGGGTTTTGGGGTGGGAATTCGGCTGTCTGGCGCGGTTAACGTAGACTTTGCGCTGTCGCGCCGCTGTTGGCGCCTGCCTTTTTGAAGGATGCGCCATGCGCGAGCTGATCGAACGTTACCTGGCTGCCTATAACCGCATGGATGTCGACGGCATGGCGGCGACGATGCATCGCGAGGTGGTGTTCGAGAACTATACGGCCGGGGTGTTGAGCGTGCGGACGTTTGGGGTCGATGAGCTGCGGCATCTGGCGCAGAGTTCGAGCTTTCTGTTTTCGGCGCGGCGGCAGGTGATCCTTGCCTATGAAGAGCGCGACGGGACGGCGACGGTGCATATCCTGTTTGATGGGACGTTTGCCGTGGACCTGCCTAATGGGGTGCGGGCGGGGCAGTCGATTACGTTGAATGGGCGCAGTGAGTTTCGGCAGCGGGATGGGTTGTTGGTTTATATCGGGGATTACAGTGAGTGATGGCTGGGTTTTGAAGAGCCCGATGGATGTCACTCGCGACAGCCGGCCCTAGAGGCGCTGGATTCCGGCTTTCGCCGGAATGACGAGCTAAGAAACACCGCCGCCCTTCCCTTTTTCAGGGCGCTTGCCGGAATGGCGAGCTAGAAGCCCGCAGCTCGGGCATCCGCTTTGAGGCCATCCGCATCTGCACGACGCAGCAGCGCATTGCGCCAGTGTTGTTGTTGGGTGGTGGTGGATTCCACCAGCCATTGCGGTTTGTTGGCGACCCAGGCCGCTATGGCAGCGCCGTCTTCGTAGAGCACGCGGGTGCCGGTGACGGCGGGGAGTTTGTTGCCGGCCAGGACGGTGCCGACCAGGTTGAGTGGGTCGGAGCCGCTGATGAGGACGAGTTCGCCTTGCGGCTCTTGCTGGCGGACGGCGCGCAGGCGGGTGATGGCTTCGGGTAGGGCGAATTGTTCGCCGACGAGGCCTTCGACGAAGCGGCCGCCGCGGATTTCGCCGCGTGCCTCGAGGCGGTGGTAGACGCGTAGGAGTTCGCGCCAGGTGGGGAGCCAGGAGGCTTCTCGTTCCAGGAGTTTCCAGAAGATGACGCCGTAGCGGCGGAGGAGGGTGCGGGCGATGTGTTCCAGGTGGTCGGGGTCGAGCTTGGCGCTGGTCGTAGGGGAGGATTTGGCGAGCACCCGCCCCTCATCTGCCCTGCCGGGCATCTTCTCCCCGGAGGGGAGAAGAGTTGCGCGGTTGGACCTTACTAGGGACCATCTGCCGGCGTCTTCGATGCCGGTAAGCATGTGTCTGCGTAGGCGGCGGTGGCGGTTTGCGTCGCGTTTGGCGGCGGGGACTAGCAGGGCGCGCAGGCCGGCGAAGCTGTCGGCGGTGACGCGGCCGGCGGCGACGAGTTCGCCCAGGGCGTCTTCGAGTTCAGTGCGCAGCAGGTGGGTGTCGCTCAGCAGTTCGTCGAAGAACAGGGCGCCGTGATCGCGCAATGCATCGAGCACGGCTTGTGCGCGTGAGGAGACGACGATGTCTTGCGGGTTTGCATCGGCGGCCGCGGCGTTGGTCCAGATGGGCGAGCTGCGGCGGGGCAGCAGCACGATGGGCGTGGCGCGCACGGGGCCGCCGCCATTGCCGGTGCCGCTGCGCAGGCGGCTCCAGCTGACGCGGCCGGCGCGGATCTGCTCGTCCAGCCAGGTGATGGAGTAGTCGTTGATGCGCGTCGGCAGCAGTTCGCTTTCCCAGGCGCCGGCGGCGGCTTCGTAGCCTTCCAGTTGGGTCAGCACGGCCGGGAGTGCATCCGGTCCGCTGAGGCGTGCGCCGGGGGCTACGTGCTGCCATTCGAACAGGAAGCGCATCAGGTCGCGGCGGCTGACGGGTTCGATTTCGCGGCGCAGGCGGCCGATGGTGTAGCGGTGGATGCGTGCGAGCAGGTGGCGTTCGCACCATTCGATGTCGTGCGTGCCGGGCGTGAAGTGACCTTGCATGACGTAGCCTTCGGATTGAAGGCGCAGCAGTGCGAGGTCGATGGCGCTGGGGTCGACTTGGAGTGATGCGGCGAGTTGCGCGACGGTGGTGGGGCCGGAGCTGGTTAGGCGGCCGCGGACTAGTTCGAGTAGGGCGTCTTCGTGGGTCCAGGGTTGCGTCGCGTATTCGGCCGGGGCATCGATGGGTGGGTGCAGCGTCGCCGTTGGGTGGACTGCTTGCCACTTGGGTAGGGATTCGGCGGTGGTCCAGATGTGCATAGAGCTGGACTGGGGCAAGAGTGACCCCTCACCCCAACCCTCTCCCCGGAGGGGAGAGGGAGCCAAGCGCGTGGCCCTGGAATTTTTGGCCAAGCTCTTTAGCCAGTCGTTCCAGCCTTCGTTTGCATCTGCTTCGCTCTGCGTGATGCCGCCGAGGATGGTGAGGGCTTCATGCATTTCATCGGCGCTGCGCACTTGCGGCCATGCTTCTTCGCGTACCGAGGCGATGGCGTCGGGATCGAGGCGGCCGAGGTCGTCGGCGCTTTCGGGGTCGGACCAGCGGCGGGATTGCACGGCTTGTGTGCGGCGTTCTTCCAGCGGTGCGTCGTCGAGGTAGGCGTACGGCGCGGCGGTGAGTACTTCGCTGGCGAGCGGGCTGGGGGCGGCCAGGTCGCGCGCCACTACCTGGATGGAGCCGTCTTCCAGGCCGTGCAGGATGTGCAGCAGGCCGTCGACGTCCATCGCTTCGCGCAGGCAGTCGTGCATGGTCTGGTTGACCAGCGGGTGATCGGGGATCTCGCGCTCGCCCACGATGTTTTCCAGGCAGGCCACCTGATCGGGGAAGACGGCGGCGAGCAGGTCTTCGCTCTTCATGCGCTGCAGTTGCGGCGGCACTTTCTTGCCGCCCTGGAAGCGCGGCAAGGCCAGCGAGGTGGTGGCGTTCCAGCGCCAGCGCGCGGGGAATAGCGGCGCGTCCAGCAAGGCCTGGATCAACACGTGTTCGGCGGTGTTGGAGTGCAGGTAGTGCGCCACTTCTTCCAGCGGAAAACTGTGGCTGGTGGATAGCGACAGCACGATGGCGTCTTCAGTGGCCGCTGCCTGCAGTTCGAAATTGAACTGGCGGCAGAAGCGTTTGCGCAGCGCCAGGCCCCAGGCGCGATTGATGCGGCTGCCCCAGGGCGTGTGGATGATGAGCTGGGTGCCGCCCGATTCGTCGAAGAAGCGCTCGAAGACCAGCGTTTCCTGCGTGGGCAGCACGCCTAGCGCGAGCTTGGCCGCGGCCATGTACTCGGCCAGCTGCTGCGCGGACGCTTCGTTCATGCCGAGCGTGTGCATCAGCCAATGCAGCACGGCGGGCACACCGCCTTCATCGAGGCGCGTGGCGATTTCCTCGCGCAGGCGCGACACGCCATGCGACAGCTCGGCGCTGCGGCCGGGCGCCTCGCCCAGCCAGAACGGGATATTCGGCGGCACGCCCTGGGCATCTTCTACGCGCAGGCGATCGCGCTCCACGCGAAGAATGCGGTAGCTGGTGTTGCCCAGCTGGAAGACGTCGCCGGCGAGGCTTTCCACGGCGAAGTCTTCGTTGACGGTGCCGATGATGGTGGCCTGCGGCTCCAGCACCACCAGGTAATCGGCGGTGTCGGGGATGGCGCCGCCGGAGGTGATCGCAGTGAGTCGCGCATTGCGGCGCGCACGCAGTTGCCGGTTCACGGCATCGCGATGGATATACGCACCGCGCGGGCCGTGCCGCGTGGTGAAGCCGTCGGCCAGCATGCGCACGGTGGCGTCGAATTGCTCGCGGGTGAGATCGCGGTAGGGATAGGCGCGGCGCAGCGTGTCGTAGAGCGCGTCTTCGCTCCATTCCTGGCAGGCCACTTCCGCGACGATTTGCTGGGCCAGCACGTCCAGTGGTTGCGGTGGCTGGATCAGGGTGTCGAGTTCGCCGCGGCGTACACAGTCGAGCAGTGCGGTGCATTCCACCAGGTCGTCGCGCGAGGTGGGGAACAGGCGTGCCTTGGGCGTGCCGTTGACGGCGTGGCCGGAGCGGCCGGCGCGCTGCAGGAAGGCGGCGATGGAACGCGGTGATGCGAGTTGGCAGACCAGATCCACATCGCCGATGTCGATGCCCAGTTCCAGCGATGCGGTCGCCACCAGTACGCGCAGGTCGCCTCGCTTGAGGCGTTGCTCGGCGTCGAGGCGTTGTTCTTTGGCGAGACTGCCGTGATGCGCGGCGACGGCTTCCTTGCCCATGCGCTCGGACAGGTGACGCGCCACGCGCTCGGCCATGCGGCGGGTGTTGACGAAGACCAGCGTGGTGCGATGCGACTCGACCAGTTGGGTGAGACGGTTGTAGATCAGTTCCCAGCAGTCGTTGGACATGACGGCTTCGAGGGGGACTGGGGGGACTTCGATGGCGAGGTCGCGGTCGCGGGCGTGGCCGACATCAATGATGTTGACGCTGTCCTTTCCCTTCTCCCCTGCGGGGAGAAGGTGGCCCGAAGGGTCGGATGAGGGGTCGGGGCTTGCCTCAGTCTTTTTCGAAGCGCGTTTCTTTGTTGCGGTATCGCTAGGTTGGCCCCTCACCCCGGCCCTCTCCCCGGAGGGGAGAGGGAGAAGTGCGGCATTTGCACCCACCAAAAACCTCGCCACATCCTCAATCGGCTTCTGCGTCGCCGACAACCCAATCCGCAACAGTCGCCGCTGACACAACGACTCCAACCGCTCCAACGACAACGCCAGATGCGCGCCACGCTTGCTGTTAGCGAGCGCATGGATTTCATCCACGATCACCGTGCGCGTCGTCGACAGCATGCTGCGCCCCGATTCCGAGCCCAGCAGGATGTACAGCGATTCGGGCGTGGTCACCAGGATATGCGGCGCCTGTTTGCGCATCAGGTTGCGCTCGGCCTGCGGTGTGTCGCCGGTGCGTACGGCCGTCCGGATGTCCACATCGGGCAGGCCTAGTTTGGCCAGTTCGGCGCGGATGCCTTCCAGCGGTGCTTCCAGATTGATGCGGATGTCGTTGGACAGTGCCTTGAGCGGCGACACGTAGACCACGGTGGTGGCTTCGGGCAGTGCGCCGTCGTGGGCCAGGCCTTCGCGCACCAGGCCATCGATGGCGGAGAGAAACGCCGTCAGCGTCTTGCCTGAGCCTGTCGGTGCGGCCACAAGCGTGTGCCGGCCTGACCGTATGGATGGCCAAGCCGCTTTTTGCGGCGCCGTGGGTTCAGGAAAGGCTCCCTGGAACCAGGCCGCAACCGCTGGATGAAAATCGTGCAGGGGCATGGACTTAAGTGTCGCTCAAGCCGCTCTCAGAGGGAGAGACATGGGGGCGTCAAGGGGTTTTGCCAACTTTTCGAAAGAAAATTCGCTTCAACCCTTGCCAGAATTACGTGACAATATCGTTAAGCCGCCTTCTTACGCTGACTTCTTGCGGCGTTTTCCGCCTCTTTCCGCTCTTTGCTTCCATTCTCCGGGGACCATCCAATGACCGCCGCCAGCCAGACGCGTTTCGCGTTGCTCGCCCTTTCCATTGCCAGTGCCCTTGCCGCAGGAACGACTGCTTTCGCACAGGACGCGACCCCACCCGCCGCTAGCGCGGCCAAGGGACAAAGCGGCAAGGCCGTCCAGCTCGAAACCATCAACGTGACCGCTGAAAAGCGCGTCGAAAACCTGCAGAAGGTGCCGGTCTCCATGACGGTGGTGACGGCGGAGCAATTGAGCAATTACGGCCAGGCGGGTGACACCGTGCTGCAGCTCGCCGGCCGCGCGCCCAGCGTGTACGCCGAGACTTCCTACGGTCGTGAGTTCCCGCGCTTTTACATCCGCGGCCTGGGCAACAGCGACTTCGATCTGAATGCATCGCAGCCGGTGTCGATGGTGTACGACGACATCGTGCAGGAAAACCCGATCCTCAAGGGCTTCCCGCTGTTCGACCTGCAGCAGGTCGAAGTGTTGCGCGGTCCGCAGGGCACCATGTTCGGCCGTAACTCGCCGGCTGGCGTGATCAAGTTCGACTCGGTCAAGCCGAGCCAGGAAACCAGCGGTTACGCCAAGGCCTCGTACGGCACCAAGGGCACCGCCAATGCAGAAGCCGCACTCGGTGGATCGCTGGGCGGCAACTGGTCGGGCCGCGTGTCGGCGCTGGCGCAGCATCGCGATGGCTGGATCGACAACGACTACACCGGCAAGAAGGACGACCTGGGCGGCTACAACGACCGCGCCGTGCGTCTGCAGGCCATGTACGACGTGCAGGATTTCAACGCGCTGATCAACGTGCACGGCCGCTGGCTGGATGGCAGCGCGATGGTGAACCGCGCCAATGCGATTCCGCTGGGCAGCGACAGCCTGGTCGAAGGCTTTGACCGCAACGTGGTGTATCAGGATGGCCTCAACCGCCAGCACCTGTTCTCGTGGGGCAGCAACCTGCACCTCACCTGGAACCTGGGCGATTACACGCTCACCTCGATCACCGGCTTCGAAAAGGCCACCACGTACAGCCTCGGCGACGTGGACGGCGGTATCGCCATTCCGCTGAATCCGAGCCAGGACAAGGCCGTCACGCCGTTCCCGTCGGAAACCGCCGATGCGCTGCCGCACGATCGCCAGATCACGCAGGAAGTGCGCCTGGCCAGCAACCAGCAGGATCGCCTGAACTGGCAGGTCGGCGCGTACTACTTCTACGAAAACATCGCGATCGTCAATTACGACTACAACACGCTGGCCAACCACGTGATGGACGGCTATGCGCAGCAGGCGCAGACCACCAAGGCGTATGCGGTGTTCGGTTCGGCCGACTATCACATCACCGACGATTTCGACGTGCGTGCCGGTACGCGCTGGTCACACGATTCGCGCGACTTCCACGTGGATCGCATCCTGTCGCCGATCGGCGGCGGTCCGCTGTCGCTGAGCGCCAACCCGCATGACGCGCGCTGGAGCGGCGACCTCACCGGCACCTGGGAACTCAATCCCAACGTCAACGTGTATGGCCGTATCGCCAACGGTTTCCGCGCACCGAGCGTGCAGGGCCGCGTGCTGTTTGCGGACTTCATCTCGCAGGCCAAGCCCGAGACGATCACCTCGTACGAGCTGGGCGTGAAGACCACCGGCATGGACAACCGTCTGCGTTTCAACGCCGACGTGTACGACTACACCATGCACAACCAGCAGCTCACCGCGGTGGGCGGCGACATCAACGTCACGCGCCTGATCAACGCGAAGAAGACCGAAGGCTACGGCGCCGAGTTCGATCTGGAAGCGTACGTGACGCCGAACTTCGTCCTCACCGCCGGCGGCAGCTACAACCACACCAAGCTGGACGATCCCAACCTGGCCGTGGCCGTGTGCGGCTCGGGCTGCACGGTGCTCGATCCGCTCAATGCGGACGGCAATGCACTGGTCAACGGCAACCCGCTGCCGAACGCACCGCAGTGGATCGGCAACTTCACCGCGCGCTACGGCATCCCGTACGGCGAGAGTGGCGAGTTCTTCATCTACACCGACTGGGCCTACCGCAGCGAAGTGAATTTCTTCCTGTACGACTCGGAGGAGTTCCGCGGCAAGCCGATGCTCGAGGGTGGCGTGCGCGTGGGCTACAACTGGGATTTCGGCAAGCGCGAAATCGCCCTGTACGGCCGCAACATCACCAACAAGCAGTACATCACCGGTGCGATCGACTTCAACAACCGCACCGCGTTCGTCAACGACCCGCGCATTATTGGTGTGGAGTTCCGCGCGGATTTCTGATGATGCAGCCGGCTTGATCTCTGGTCACGCGATATGAAAAGAGGGAGCGGCCGGTCCGCTCCCTTTTTCTTTGCTCCTCAGCTCGTCATTCCGGCGCAGGCCGGAATGACGAGCTTAGGGGCGCCGCCGCTGACCCGGTCATTGGCGACACCCCTCTGCAAAGCGCCAAACGCACGCCGCTTGTTGCAGAATGCAGGCCTTTACCGTCGAGTGCGCAATGTGAACCACCCGGGCGACCAGGGCAGCGAACGCTCCCATACCCTCACCATGGCCGACGGCCAGCCGCTGTTCGTGCGCGACTGGCCCAGCAGCCGGGCGCAGGATGCCGTGCTGATCGTGCATGGGTTGGGCGAGCACAGCGGTCGCTACCAGCGCCTGGCCGCGTGGTTCCGCACGCGCGGCTATGCGGTGCGCAGCTACGACCAGCGTGGCCACGGCCAGTCGCCGGGCCGGCGCGGTGCGCTGTCCCATCCGGATGATCTGCTCGAGGACCTGGCCGTGGTCTACAACGACTACGCGCAGGCCCGGCCACAGCGACCGTTGCTGCTTGGCCACAGCATGGGTGGCCTGGTCGCGGCGCGCGCTGTACTCGACCGTCGCGTGCAGCCTGGGGCGATGGTGCTGTCCTCCCCTTCCCTGCGCACCTGGGAGCCGGTGTGGCGACAGAAGCTGGCGGCCGCATTGGCCAAGGCCCTGCCCAATCTGCCGCTGCCCAATGGCTTGCCGTTCGACAAGCTCTCGCATGACCCGCAGGTGGAACCGGCGTATCGCCGCGATCCGCTGCGGCATGGCTGGATCACGCCGCGCCTGGCGGATTTCATCTTCCGCGCCGGCGATGCGGCCGTCGCCGATGCATCGAAGCTCGCCATCCCTACCCTGCTGCTGGTGGCGGGTGCGGACAAGCTGGTCAATCCCTCCGGCAGCCGCGATTTTTCATCAGCCAGTTGGGCAGGCAACAAAGTCACCACGCGCTATTTCGACTCGCTGTATCACGAGCTGTTCAACGAAGCGGAGCCGGCGCGCAGCCAGGTGTTGAAGCAGCTGGGGGATTGGTTGCAGAAGCGGGGGTAGTTTTCGCTGCCGGCGATCACCCCTTGTAGGAGCGCACTTGTGCGCGACCGCAGAGCTGCAATTCACCGCTTCGCCGGGCTGTCGCGCACAAGTGCGCTCCTACAAGGGGATCGCGGCTTACATCCACTCGCGCTTGCCGGTAAACACAATCGTCAGCCATTCGGCACGAATGTCGGTACCCAGCCGCGTGGCGATCTCGCTGCGCACCGCATCCACGTCCCGCATATCGCCCAACGGGCGCGCCGAATCCACCAGGATGTGGATGTCGATAAACCGCATGCGCCCGATCTTGGCGACATAGCTGGTGAAGTGCAGATAGCCGCGCTCCTGCACCAGGGCCGTCATCACATCGCGCACGCGTTGATCGAGCGAATCGGGCGCCAGTTGCAGCACTTCGCGCAACGCATGCCACAGGCTGCCCAAGGGCAGCGGCAACAACGCGATCGTCAGCAGCAACAGCACGGTGGAATCGATGAAACGCGTCCAATGATCGAACGGTCCGCCCTCGATCACGGCGGCCAAGGCAAAGCCCACCAGCACCGCCACGCTGATCGCACCGCCGATAAACCAGCCCTTCGCATCCAATTGCAGCAGCACCGATCCCAAGGCATTGGCCTGGCGTCGCACGTAGAGGGCCATGGCCAGGCTGATCACGCCCATCACCGCCGCCCACACGGCGCCAAAGCCGAAGGCAAGCTCGTGGCCGCCGGTGAGCAAGCCATGCAAGGCGGTGAAGCCGCCGTAGCTGCAGATGGCGGTGAGCACGGCCGCGTTGAACACCAGCACCAGTGGTTCCAAATGCCAGTAGCCAAACTGGAAACGCCGGCTGCCTTCGCTGGTGACCAGGTGGGACACCAACAGCGAGCCTGCCGTCAGCACCACATCCACCAGCGAATAGAAACCATCGAAGGCGATGGCCTGCGAATGCATCAGCAAGCCCACCGTGACGCAGGCCACGCCGACCAGGAAAGTCGCGCCGATCGACACACGCAAGAGGCGTTGTTCGCGGGAGGTGTCCATGCCTATCCCCGTGGGAGGTCGCAGACATTATGGCGTAGTCGCGTGGGCAGCACGACGAGGCTGTACGGACCTCCCACAGGGCGCCGATCCCTGTAGGAGCGCACTTGTGCGCGACCGCGGCGCAACGCCGGTCATCGCTTCGTCGGATGGTCGCGCACAAGTGCGCTCGTACAAGGGAGCGGTTGCCTGGCGGATAGCTCCGGTAGTCGTCACGCGCGCAGTCGACATCGCGTGAACGATGGGCGTCCAAACGCCTCGACCGATAGGTGCGAAAGCCGCTTGCCCGCTGCGTTTGTTCTGTAAACAAACCTTCACGTTTTGCATTCAGCTGTCGCGTCAGGATCTGCGAACGCAACACACGCTTGGTAAGGATCGTCATGTCCAGCAAGCCCAGATCGCCTTCCCGTCGCGACTTTTTGCGACAGTCGCTGGTGGCGGTTCCTGCCGTCAGTCTGCTGGGAACCTCCGCCATCGCGCAGACGCAAAGCAGCACGGCCGCCACGCCTGCGGCAGCTGCCACGGCAACGACATACTCGCCACGTTATTTCACGGCGCCGGAATGGGAATTCCTGCAGGCCGCGGTGGAACGATTGATCCCGCCCAACGAAGACGGACCCAGCGCCGTTGAAGCGGGCGTGCCGGAATTTCTCGATCGCCAGATGGAAGCGGCCTATGGCCACGGCGGACTCTGGTATATGCAGGGCCCGTTCGTGCCCGATGCACCGGCCACGCTTGGCTACCAGCTGCGCTATACGCCTCGCGAGTTCTATCGCAAAGGCATCGCCTCGGTCGACAGCTGGTGCCAGAAGCAGCACAACCAGAAGTTCTCCGCGCTGCCGGCCGAGCAACGCGACGCCATCCTCCATCAGATGGAGAAGGGCGAGATCCAGCTCGACGATATCCCGGCGATCGCCTTCTTCACGCAGTTGCTGGCCAACACCAAGGAAGGCTATTTCGCCGACCCGATGTACGGCGGCAACAAGCAGATGGGCGCCTGGAAGATGATTGGCTTTCCTGGCGCGCGCGCCGACTACGCCGACTGGATCGAACAGCCCGGCAAGGTTTATCCGTTGGGACCGGTGTCGATCGAAGGGGCGAAATCATGACGCGCATGAAACCGGTCGACGTGGTGCTGGTCGGCTTTGGCTGGACCGGCGCCATCATCGGCATGGAACTGGTCGATACGGGGCTGAAGATCCTGGCGCTGGAGCGCGGCGCTTATCGCGACACCTCGCCTGACTTCACCTATCCGCACAATGCCGATGAGCTCGCTTACGGCATCCGCGGCGAGCTGTTCCAGCCGCTGGCGCGCGAGACGGTGACGATCCGCCACAACCTCAACGAAACCGCCGTGCCGTATCGCCAGTACGGCTCGTTTCTGCTCGGCAACAACGTGGGCGGCGCCGGCATCCACTGGAACGGGCAGCACTACCGGCCATCGCCGGAAGACCTGGAATTCCACAGCCATATCAGCAAGCGCTACGGGCAGAAATTCATGCCCGAGGACATGCAGATCCAGGATTACGGCGTCACCTACGACGAACTGGAACCTTTCCTCGATCAGTTCGAGTATTTGTGCGGCACCTCGGGTCGCGCGGGCAATCTCAATGGCGAGATCAAGGATGGCGGCAATCCGTTCGAAGGCGTGCGCAAGCGCGAGTACCCCAACCCGCCGGTGGCCGACAACTACGGCGCCAAACTTTTTGCCGATGCGGCACGTTCGAAGGGTTACAAG
>Ga0209672_100422_pt1 | contig 24808 bp, 23 predicted proteins | sample AraplaCol_mMS_r2_FD_184273 | JGI IMG/M metagenome (GOLD analysis project Ga0209672, IMG submission 184273) | Arabidopsis root microbial communities from North Carolina, USA - plate scrape CL_Col_mMS_r2 (SPAdes) (version 2) | ecosystem: Host-associated > Plants > Roots > Endosphere | place: USA...
GCGGCGCCTTTTGCCATGTCGCGAGATCGAACGTACCCGTCACGACATAGAGGTAGATCAACGCGACCAGCATCAACAGCGAGCCGGCGAGCGTATAGAGGAAGAACTTGAACGCCGCGTAGATCCGGTTCGGTCCGCCCCAGACGCCGATGATCAGATACATCGGGATCAGCGTCGCTTCGAAGAAGACATAGAACAGCAGACCATCGGCTGCCGAGAACACGCCGACCATGATGCCCGACAGGATCAGGAACGCAGCCATGTATTGCGATACGTGCTCGGTGATGACCTCCCAGCCCGCGATCACGACGATTACCGTGATCAGCGCGGTCAGCACGACGAACCACATCGAGATGCCGTCCACCCCGAGGTGGTACGTGATATGAAAGCGCTCGATCCAGTTGACCTGCTCGACGAACTGCAGGTCGGCCGTCGAGGGATCGAAGCCGCTGATGAGCGGCAACGTCACGATAAAACCGAGAATCGAGCCGATCAGCGCAAGCCAGCGCGCGGGCGCGGGGTTCCTGTCGGAGCCGACGGCGAGCACGGCGAGGCCGAAAACGATCGGCAGCCAGATCGCGGTACTAAGAATCGGAAAAGAGTGCATTAAGTGTCCCCCGCCTTATTTGCCGCCGAGCGTTACAAACAGGGTAAGGAGCCCCAGCATGCCGATGATCATGGCGAACGCGTAGTGGTAGATGTAACCGGATTGCAGGAAGCGGATCACTCTCGCGAACCAGCCGATGAAGCGCGCGCTTCCGTTGACGAGACCGTCGATGACCACGACATCGCCTTCCTTCCAGAGCCCGCGGCCGATCAGCACCGCACCCTTTGCAAAGACGACCTCGTTGATCTTGTCCATGTAGTACTTGTTGTCGAGCAGCGTATAGATCGGCCCGAATGCACGGCGGATCACAGCCGGCAGGTCCGGACGCTTCAGATACAGGAACCACGCCGTGACGACGCCAGCGATCGCGAGCCAGAGCGGCAACGCCGATACCGAGTGCAGGCCCATCGCGAACCAGCCCTGGAACTCCTTCGACATCTCCTCGATGGCCGGGTGGTTTTCGCCGATGAAGATGACCTTCTCGAACGCAACGCCATGGTCGAAGAATCCGCCGAAGATCATCGGACCGATCGCGATTGCGCCGATGACGACAGACGGAATCGCGAGCAGCACGAGCGGCAGCGTCACGACCCAGGGCGTCTCGTGCGGCTCGTGCCCGTGGCCGTGATCGTCATGCGCCCCGTGCGCATCATGACCGTGAGACTCCCCATGCGCCGACGCTTCGGCGCCATGACCGTTGCCGAAGTCCTGCGGATGGCGGAAACGCTCCTCGCCATGGAAGACCAGGAAGTACATCCGGAACGAATAGAGCGCGGTCACGAAGACGCTGGCGACCACCGCGAAGTAGGCGAAACCCGCGCCGGGCAGATGCGAGAGGCCCACTGCGTCGATGATCGAATCCTTCGAGTAAAAGCCCGAGAAGAACGGCGTGCCGATCAGCGCGAGTGAACCGATCAGCGAGGTGATCCAGGTGATCGGCATGTATTTGCGCAGGCCGCCCATGTTGCGCATGTCCTGATCGTGGTGCATGCCGATGATGACGGAACCCGCGCCGAGGAACAGCAGCGCCTTGAAGAACGCGTGCGTCATCAGGTGAAAGACCGCCACCGAATAGGCCGAGGCACCGAGCGCCGCGGTCATATAGCCGAGCTGCGAGAGCGTGGAGTAAGCGACCACGCGCTTGATGTCGTTCTGAACGATCCCGAGAAAGCCCATGAACAGCGCCGTGATCGCGCCGATCACCATCACGAACGAGAGCGCGGTATCGGACAGTTCGAACAGCGGCGACATGCGCGTCACCATGAAGATACCGGCCGTCACCATCGTCGCCGCGTGAATCAGCGCCGAGATCGGCGTCGGGCCTTCCATCGAATCGGGCAGCCACACGTGCAGCGGAAACTGCGCCGATTTACCCATCGCGCCGATGAAAAGGCAGATACAAGCAACGGTCAGCAGGCCCCAGTGCGTGCCGGGAAAGCTCAGCGCGGCGAGCTCGGCGCGCTTGGCGAAAACCTCGCCGTAGTTCATGGAGCCGGCGAACGCGAGCAAAAGACCGATGCCGAGCAAAAAGCCGAAGTCGCCGACACGGTTCACGAGGAACGCCTTCATGTTGGCGTAGATCGCGCTTTCCCGCGTAAAGTAAAACCCGATCAGCAGGTACGAAACGAGGCCCACCGCTTCCCAGCCGAAGAAGAGCTGCAGGAAGTTGTTGCTCATCACGAGCATCAGCATCGAGAACGTGAAGAGCGAGATGTACGAAAAGAACCGCTCGTAGCCGTCGTCGTCAGCCATGTAGCCGATGGTGTAGATGTGCACCATCAGCGACACGAAGGTCACCACGCACATCATCATGGCCGTCAAGGAATCGATGAGGAAGCCGACCTCGAACTTCAGGGAGCCGACGTTCATCCATTCGTAGACGGTCGCGTTGAAGCTCGCGCCGTTCAACACGTCGAAAAAGACGATCGACGAGAGAATGAACGAGATGAACACGCCGAGGATCGTGACGCGGTGGCTTCCCTTGCGCCCCACCGCCTTGCCGGCAAGCCCGGCAATCAGCGAGCCGGCGAGCGGTGCCAGTGGGACCGCCAGCAGCAGGTTTTCATTGAGTGTCGTGGACATAACCGCAGTGCCTGAATTTAACCTTTGAGCTGATCGAGATCCTCGACGTTGATCGTGTCGAGGGTACGGAACAGAGTCACCAGAATCGCGAGGCCGATCGCCGCTTCGGCCGCGGCCACCGTCAGCACGAAGAAGACGAAGATCTGCCCGTGCACGTCGCCGAGGTAATGCGAAAACGCGACGAAGTTCGTATTCACCGCGAGCAACATCAGCTCGATCGCCATCAAGATGATGATGACGTTGCGACGGTTCAGGAAAATGCCGACGACGCCGATCGAAAAGAGGATCGCGCCAAGTACGAGGTAATGAGCCAGGGTCAACATGTTTTTCTCCTCGAAGCTCAGCCGTTGTTGCCGACGGTGCCGGCACCCACGTTCGCGCCCGCTTCGCCCGGCGCTTGCGCGTCCTGAGCCGTTTCGAGCGCCTTCTCCGCCGGCATCTTCACGAGACGCACGCGATCTTTCGCGCGCACCTTCACTTGGTCTGAAACGCGCTGGCGCTTGCTGTCCTTGCCCTTGCGCGCCGTGAGCGCGATCGCCGCGATGATCGCGACGAGCAGCACGAGGCCCGCGACTTCAAACGCAAAGACGTAATCCGTATAGATGACCTTGCCGATCAGGTAAGTGTTCGACATGACCGCGGCACCGCCAACACCGGCCGCACCGCCCGATGCCGTCACGTCATGCACGGGCGTAGCCGTCGCACCGTAGCCGTGCCAGAGAATTAGCGCTGTCTCCACCACGATGATCGCGCCGACGATCGTCGCCATCGGCACGAAGCGCTTGAAATCCTTGCGCAGCACGTCGAGGTTGATGTCGAGCATCATGACGACGAAGAGGAAGAGCACCATCACCGCGCCGACGTAAAGCAGCACGAGCAAGATGGCGAGGAACTCCGCCTCGAGCAGCATCCAGATGGCCGCCGCGTTGAAGAATGCGAGCACGAGAAAAAGCGCGGACCCGACCGGGTTGCGCGACGTGATCACCTTCAGCCCCGACACCGTCAGGAGCAGCGCGAAGATGTAGAACAGTACGGTAGTGAATTCCATGATTACCGGTTCATCGTTAGCCCATCGTCAGGCTGGGTTTCGTAGGCAACACGCCGCGCATGCCGCGGGAGCCTCGGCTCCCGCGCCACGCCAACAACGGTCAAGCTAGTGCGTATTACCGATACGGCGCATCCGCCGCCTTCGACGCGGCGATCTGCGCTTCATAGCGATCGCCCACTGCGAGCAACATGTCTTTCGTGAAATACAGATCGCCGCGCTTTTCGCCGTGATATTCGAGGATGTGAGTCTCGACGATCGAATCGACGGGGCAGCTTTCCTCGCAAAAGCCGCAGAAAATGCACTTGGTCAGATCGATGTCATAACGCGTCGTGCGGCGCGTATTGTCGGCGCGCGTTTCCGATTCGATCGTGATCGCCATTGCGGGGCACACGGCCTCGCACAGCTTGCAGGCAATGCAGCGCTCTTCACCGTTTTCATAACGGCGCAACGCGTGCAGGCCGCGAAAACGCGGCGAAATCGGCGTCTTCTCTTCTGGGAACTGCACCGTGAACTTGCGCTTGAACGTGTAGCGGCCCGTCAGCGCGAGCCCCTTCAGCAGCTCGGTCAGAAAAAACGTTTTGAAGAAGTTTTGGATTGCGGTCATTTCGTCGCGCCCCTCATTTCCAGATGTTCAGCGGCGACATGATCCAGAACCCGACCACGATGACCCAGAGAATGCACACGGGCAGGAACACTTTCCAGCCCAGACGCATGATCTGGTCATAGCGATAACGCGGGAACGTCGCACGCGCCCAGATGAACACCGACAACAGGAAGAACACCTTCAGGACGAGCCAGAAAATACCCGGGATGAAGGACAAGAACCCGAACGGCGCGCTCCAGCCGCCGAGGAACAGCGTTGCCGCCAGCGCCGAGATCACGATCATGTTGATGTACTCGGCGAGGAAGAAGAGCGCGAACGCCATGCCCGAGTAGTCGATCATGTGGCCCGCGACGATCTCCGACTCCCCTTCCACCACGTCGAACGGATGACGGTTCGTTTCGGCGATGCCCGAGATGAAGTAGACGACGAACACGGGCAGAAGCGGCAGCCAGTTCCACGAGAGGAACGTAATGCCGTGGCTAGCGAAGATGCCGCGCTCTTGCGAGGTGACGATGTCCGAGAGGTTGAGACTGCCCGACGTCATCAGCACCACGACGAGCGCGAAGCCCATCGATACTTCGTACGAGACCATCTGCGCCGCGGCGCGCATCGCGCCGAGGAATGCGTACTTCGAGTTCGACGCCCAGCCCGCGAGAATCACGCCGTAGACGCCGATCGATGAAATGGCGATCACATAGAGCAGGCCCGCATTGATATCGCCAAGTACGGCCTTCGCCTGGAACGGAATGACAGCCCATACCGCGAAAGCCGGCACGACCGTCATGACCGGCGCGACCAGGTATAGCCAGCGGCTCGCCGCTGCCGGCTGGATCACTTCCTTCAGCAGCAGCTTCAGCACGTCCGCAATCGGCTGCAAGAGACCGGCGGGACCGACCCGGTTCGGACCGAGACGCACGTGCATCCAGCCGATCAGCTTGCGCTCCCAGAGAATCAGGTAGGCCACACAGAGCAAAATGGCGACGGACACCACGACGATGCGCACGAGCGCCCATACCGTGGGCCATGCCGCGCCCAGCACGTCGCTGCCGCCCGCGTTGATCGTATCGAACAAGCTCATTTACGCCTTCTCCACCAGCAGTTCACCGATGAGGCCGCCCAATGCGGCGCCGACGGGCGTTCCCGCCGACACGCGCACGGCCGTCTCAGCCAGGTCCGCGTCGCGCATTGCGCTCGCAACCACCGCGCGATCGCCCTGACGCACGCGCACGGCATCGCCTTCTTTCAATCCGAGCTCGTCGAACAATGCCGCGGGCAGGCCGACCTTGTTCGCGACGCGCGCGGCTGCCGTCAGATGCAGCGACGGAGCACGGCGCACGAGCGGGTCGGCATGATAGATCGGCACATCCGAAACGCGCTCGATCGCGCCCTTCTCCACTTTCAGCGCGCGCTTGTCGTTTGCGACCAGCGTGCCGTTCGGGCGATTCGACAATTGCGCCGAAATCACGCCCTCGGGCACCGCTGCCGCGCGCACGTCTTCCACCGTGTCGTACTCGAAGCCCGGCAGACCCAGCACATTGCCGAGCACGCGCAACACCTTCCATCCCGGCCGCGTTTCGCCGAGCGGGCGCACGACGCCGTTGAATGCCTGCAACGTGCCTTCGGCATTGACGAATGCGCCGGCCGTCTCGGTGAACGGCGCGATCGGCAGCAGTACGTCGGCATACTCGGTCCCGGTCTTGAACGCCGACAGCATGACGACCGTTTCGGCTTGTCCAAGCGATGCGAGTGCTTGCGCGGGATTGGCGGTATCGAATTCAGGTTCGAGATTGAGCAGCACATAACCCTTGCGCGGCGAAGCGAACGCCTCGCGGGCGTTGAGACCGCCCGAGCCCGGCAACGCGCCGACGACATGCGCGCCCACCGTATTGGCCGCTTCGGTCAGGAAACCGAGCGTCGCGCCAGTTTGCTCGGCGATCCAGTGTGCCAACGCGTGAATGCTGGAGAAGTCCGGATGCTGAACCACGCCGTTGCCGAGCAGCACGACACGGCGCTCGCCGTTCGTCAGTGCAGCGGCGACATCGTTCGCGGCAGGCGTTGCCTCGGTGCCGGCCAAGCCTTCGGGCAGCGCGACGCCGCGCAGCTTCGAAACGGCCGAGGCGACACCGGCCAGCGCATCGAGCCAGGCCGACGGCGCGGCAACGATCGTCTTCGCGCTCGGAATCAGCGATTTGTCCGCCGTGGCTTGCAGCAGGTGCAGTTTCGCACCGGTCCTCGCCGCCTGGCGCAGGCGCGCGGCGAGAAGCGGATGGTCGCGACGCAGGAACGAGCCGACGACGAACGCACCGTCGACGAGCGACAGATCGGCGATCGGCATCCCGAGCCACGGCGCACCGGCCGGTGCCGCCGAGAAATCGGATTGCCGCAGCCGGAAGTCGACATTGGGCGTACCTAGCCCATTGCCGAGCGCCTTCAGCAAGAACAGTTCTTCGACGGAGCTGTGCGGGCTGCCGAGCAGCGCGAGCGCGTTGGCACCGTGTTGGGCGGTAATGCCCTTCAGTGCGTTCGCAGCATAATCGAGCGCCGTCGGCCAGTCCGTTTCGATCCACTGACCGCCTTGCTTGATCATCGGCTGCGTCAGGCGCTCCTCGCTATTGAGCGCTTCGTACGAGAAACGGTCTTTATCGGAGATCCAGCACTCGTTGATGGCCTCGTTCTCGAGCGGCAACACGCGCATCACGCGGTTGTTCTTGACCTGTACGACGAGATTGGCGCCAACGGAATCATGCGGGCTCACCGATTTGCGGCGCGAGAGTTCCCAGGTGCGTGCGCTATAGCGGAACGGCTTGCTCGTCAGCGCACCGACCGGGCACAGATCGATCATGTTGCCCGACAGCTCGGAGTCGACGGTCTTGCCGACGAACGTCGTAATTTCCGAGTGCTCGCCGCGGCCGAGCATGCCGAGCTCCATGACACCGGCCACTTCCTGGCCGAAGCGCACACAGCGCGTGCAGTGAATGCAGCGCGTCATCTCTTCCATCGAGATCAGCGGACCGACGTTCTTGTGGAACACGACGCGCTTTTCCTCGCTGTAGCGCGAGGCCGACTTGCCGTAACCCACCGCCAGATCCTGCAGCTGGCACTCGCCGCCCTGATCGCAGATCGGGCAATCGAGCGGGTGATTGATGAGCAGGAATTCCATCACCGATTGCTGCGCCTTGACGGCCTTGTCGGACGTCGTGCGCACGACCATGCCCGCGGAGACCGGCGTCGCACAGGCGGGAACGGCCTTCGGCATCTTCTCGACTTCGACGAGACACATGCGGCAGTTGGCCGCGATAGAAAGCTTCTTGTGATAGCAGAAGTGAGGAATGTACGTGTCGACCTTATGCGCAGCCTGGATCACCATGCTGCCTTCGGGCACCTCGACCTTCTTCCCGTCTATTTCAAGTTCAACCATGATGGTGAATGGTCCTTAACCTATTTACCGCTCGATCGATCTTCCGCGCGCCGCGTCAGGCGAGCGCCGCGTCAGCCGCGGCCGGAGCACCCGCATGCGGCCCAACGAGGCAGCGCTTGTGCTCGACGTGATATGCGAATTCGTCCCAGTAGTGCTTGAGCATGCCGCGCACCGGCATCGCGGCGGCGTCGCCGAGCGCGCAGATGGTCCGGCCCATGATGTTCTCCGCCACCGAGTTCAGCAGGTCGAGATCCTCTTGACGACCTTGCCCATGCTCGATGCGGTTGACGACGCGCCACAGCCAGCCCGTGCCTTCGCGGCATGGCGTGCATTGGCCGCACGACTCTTCATAGTAGAAGTACGACAGGCGCAGCAGCGAGCGCACCATGCAGCGCGTCTCGTCCATGACGATCACGGCGCCCGAACCCAGCATCGATCCGGCCTTGGCGATCGAATCGTAGTCGAGGTCTGTTTGCATCATGATGTCGCCGGGCACCACGGGCGCGGACGAGCCGCCCGGAATGACTGCCTTCAGCTTCTTGCCGCCGCGCATGCCGCCGGCCAGCTCCATGAGCGTGGCGAATGGCGTGCCGAGCGGCACTTCATAGTTGCCGGGGCGCTCGACGTCGCCCGACACCGAGAAAATCTTCGTGCCGCCATTGTTCGGCTTGCCGAGTTCGAGATAAGCCTGCGGCCCGATCTCGAGCAGGAACGGCACGGCCGCGAACGTTTCGGTGTTGTTGATCGTCGTGGGCTTGCCGTACACACCGAAGCTCGCCGGGAACGGCGGCTTGAAGCGCGGCTGGCCCTTCTTGCCTTCGAGCGATTCGAGCAACGCCGTCTCTTCGCCGCAGATATAAGCGCCGTAGCCATGATGCGCATGGAGCTCGAACGAGAAGCCCGAACCGAGAATGTTCTCGCCCAGAAAACCGGCGCGGCGCGCTTCGTCGAGCGCCTCTTCGAAGCGCTTGTAGACTTCCCAGATTTCGCCGTGAATGTAGTTGTAGCCGACGGTGATACCCATCGCATAAGCGCCGATGGCCATCCCTTCGATCAGCGAATGCGGATTCCAGCGCAGGATGTCGCGGTCCTTGAATGTACCGGGCTCGCCTTCATCGGAATTGCATACGAGGTACTTCTGCCCGGGGAACTGGCGCGGCATGAAGCTCCACTTGAGGCCGGTCGGAAAGCCCGCGCCGCCGCGGCCGCGCAGCCCTGACGCCTTGACGTCCGCAATGACCTGCTCTGGAGGAATCTTTTCTTCGAGAATACGGCGCAGTTGCTTGTAGCCGCCGCGCGCGACGTAGTCCTCGAGATGCCAATTGTCGCCGGTAAGGCCCGCGAGAATCAGCGGTTTGATGTGGCGATCGTGCAGTGACGTCATTTCGAAAGCTCCTCGAGCAGCTGGTCGATCTTCTCGCGGCTCATGAAGCTGCACATGCGGTGATTGTTCACGAGCAGCACCGGGGCGTCGCCGCACGAGCCCATGCACTCGCCTTCCTTGAGCGTGAACTTGCCGTCGGCCGTGGTTTCGCCGAAGTCGATGCCAAGCTTTTGCTTCAGGTACTCGGCCGCACTTTCGGCACCGCCGTCGGGGCCGAGCTGGCAGGGCAGATTCGTGCAAAGCGTGATCTTGTGCTTGCCGACGGGCGAGGTCTCGTACATCGTGTAGAACGTCGCCACCTCCTGCACAGCCACAGCCGGCATCTCGAGGTAGTCCGCGACGAACTGCATGAGCTCGGGCGAGAGCCAGCCGTGCTCTTCTTGCGCGACGGCCAACGCCGACATCACGGCGGACTGTTTCTGATCGGCGGGATACTTCGCCACCGCGCGATCGATTTCTTTCAGGCCTTCAGCTGAGATCATTTTCAGACACGACTCTTTCAATACCTACCGAACGAAAACCTGCCGCCCTTTCCTGCATATGCTGCTTGTCCATCCGTGGCGGCAGACCCGGCGTTCTTGCCGATCCGCGGCACGCGTCGCGCGCGCTCAGCGGTCGATTTCGCCGAATACGATGTCCTGCGTACCAATGATCGTGACAGCGTCCGCGATCATATGGCCACGCGCCATTTCGTCGAGCGCTGCGAGATGGGCATAGCCCGGCGCGCGAATCTTGAGCCGGTACGGCTTGTTGGCGCCGTCCGAAATCAAGTAGATGCCGAACTCGCCCTTCGGATGCTCGACGGCGGCATACGACTCGCCTTCGGGCACGTGAAAACCTTCCGTAAAGAGCTTGAAGTGGTGAATCAGCTCTTCCATGTTCGACTTCATCGCGACGCGCGAAGGCGGCGCAATCTTGTGATTGTCGATCATCACGGGGCCGGGATTCTTGCGCAGCCACTCGATGCACTGCTTCGCGATACGCGTCGACTGCCGCATTTCCTCGACGCGCACGAGATACCGGTCGTAGCAATCGCCGTTCACGCCGACGGGGATATCGAAGTCCATCTGATCATAGACTTCATACGGCTGCTTCTTGCGCAAATCCCACTCGATACCCGAGCCGCGCAGCATCGGACCCGTCATGCCAAGCTGCAGCGCGCGCTCCGGGCTCACGACGCCGATGCCGACCAGGCGCTGCTTCCAGATGCGGTTGTCGGTGAGCAGCGTCTCGTATTCATCGACACAAGTCGGAAAGCGCGTGAAGAAATCGTCGATGAAATCGAGCAGCGAGCCTTGGCGCGCCTCGTTCATCCGCTCGAGCGCCTTCGCATTGCGAATCTTGGACGCCTTGTATTGCGGCATCGCGTCAGGCAGATCGCGATAGACGCCGCCCGGCCGGTAATACGCCGCGTGCATGCGCGCACCCGAGACCGCCTCGTAGACATCCATCAAGTCTTCCCGCTCGCGGAATGCGTACAGGAACACCGCCATCGCGCCGACGTCGAGCGCATGCGCGCCGATCCACATCAGGTGGTTCAGCACGCGCGTGACTTCGTCGAACAGGACACGGATGTATTTCGCGCGAATCGGCACATCGATGCCGAGCAGCTTTTCGATCGCGAGCACGTAGCCGTGCTCGTTGACCATCATCGACACGTAGTCGAGCCGGTCCATGTACGGCACCGACTGAATGAAGGTCTTGCTCTCGGCGAGCTTTTCGGTGGCGCGATGCAACAAGCCAATGTGCGGATCGGCGCGCTGGATGACTTCGCCGTCGAGCTCCAGCACGAGGCGCAGCACGCCGTGCGCTGCCGGATGCTGCGGGCCGAAGTTGAGCGTGTAGTTCTTGATCTCTGCCATGGCGCTCTCTTAGTGTTTCATACCGCCGTAGCGATCCTCGCGGATCACGCGCGGCGTGATTTCGCGCGGCTCGATCGTCACCGGCTGGTAGACGACGCGCTGCTCCTCCGGGTCGTAACGCATCTCGACGTAACCGGAGACAGGGAAATCCTTGCGGAACGGATGACCGATGAAACCGTAGTCGGTCAGAATGCGGCGCAGGTCCGGGTGGCCTTCGAATACGATGCCGTAAAGGTCGAACGCCTCGCGCTCGTACCAATTCGCCGAACTCCAGATGTCGACGACCGAGGGGACGATCGGCATGTCGTCATCAGGGGCGAATACGCGCACGCGCAAACGCCAATTGTTCGAGACTGACAGCAGATGGAGCACGGCCGCGAAGCGCGGGCCATCGTAGGCACCGTCGCCATAGGTTTGGTAATCGACGCCGGCCAGATCGATCAGCTGCTCGAAACCGAGCGCGCGATCGTCACGCAGGCGCTTCGCGACTTCAAGGAGATCGTCAGCCTTGACGACGATCGTCAATTCGCCGACCGATTCGGTCATGCTCGAAAGACGGCCGCCGAAGGCCGTCTCGAGGTTCGCTTTGAGGGTCTCGAGTTTGCTTGCCATATTGTGGGGAAGCCTCAGGCTTATTGACGGGCGATGGTATTGGTCCGTCGGATCTTCGCTTGTAGCTGGATCACGCCGTAGACCAACGCCTCCGCTGTCGGCGGGCAGCCGGGCACATAGACGTCGACCGGCACGATCCGGTCGCATCCGCGCACGACCGAATACGAATAGTGGTAATAGCCGCCACCGTTGGCGCACGAACCCATCGAAATGACCCAGCGCGGCTCGGCCATCTGGTCGTACACCTTGCGCAGAGCAGGCGCCATCTTGTTGCACAGCGTGCCGGCGACGATCATCACATCGGACTGCCGCGGGCTCGGGCGAAACACGACGCCGAACCGATCGAGGTCATAGCGGGCCGCCCCCGCATGCATCATCTCGACCGCGCAACATGCGAGACCGAACGTCATGGGCCAGAGCGATCCCGTGCGCGTCCAGTTGATCAGTTTGTCAGCCGTGGTGGTGACAAACCCTTCCTTCAAGACCCCTTCGATACTCATTTGCTTTGCACTCCAGGCAAAACGGCCAGCAGTTGGCCCTTTCGCGAGACACCGGCGATTAACCCATCATTCCCAATCGAGTCCGCCCTTCCTCCAGATGTAGGCAAAGCCCAACAGGAGTTCGAGCAGGAAAATCATCATCGCCATGAAGCCGGGCCAGCCGATGTCGCGCAGGGCAACGCCCCACGGAAACAGGAACGCGGTCTCGAGATCGAAAATGATGAAGAGGATGGCCACGAGGTAGTAACGCACGTCGAACTTCATGCGCGCGTCTTCGAAGGCCTCGAAGCCGCACTCGTAAGGCGAATTCTTTTGATTGTCAGGCTTGCTCGGACCGAGGATCTTGCCAATGCTGACAAGCGCAATGCCTAAACCCAGGCCCACGAGAAGGAATAACAAAACGGGGAAGTAGGCTGCGAGGTTCAAGACTATCCTCTATCGGTTGGTTCTAAGTGCCACGGAGAGACTGGCGCATCCCCGAACAAAAATCACTTCGTTAATGCGGCTGCAAGCCTGTCGCAAGCAAACCCCAGAAGTGACAATGCCAGCCGAAGCGAAGCATGCGGCTGGCATTGGATAACGCGTTGGTGCCGACGGCGAGACTCGAACTCGCACAGCTTTCGCCACTACCCCCTCAAGATAGCGTGTCTACCAATTTCACCACGTCGGCACTGTCTGCAATCCGGGACAAACTCGCACAGCTTGTTCGAAGAACCGCGAATCGCTTCAAGACTTAAATTGTAACCCGTCTATCAAAATTGTTCAACGCACGAATGCGCCGCCCAACGAAAAATTACTTCGGTACCGTCTGACCGGGCATGGCCGGTGCTGGAGCCGACGCCGGCGCGGCCGGCGACGCGGCCGAAGCCGCCGACGCAGGCGCGCTCACCGTCGGAATCGCGCCGAGCACGCCCGCCGAGGGCTTCGACTTGTACGAGCCGATGTAGGTCAGCGCAAGCGTCGTGACGAAGAAGACTGCGGCGAGGACGGCAGTCGTTCGTGACAGAAAGTTGGCGGAACCCGTTGCACCGAACAGACTGCCCGATGCACCGCTACCGAATGCCGCACCCATGTCCGCGCCCTTGCCATGCTGCAGCAGGACGAGGCCAATGATACCCAGCGCCGACAGCAACTGCACGACGATGATCAACGTTTTGAAAAACAGCATGACACCCACCCAAGTTATGGTTTGACACCGGGCACTCGTGCGCCCGATGGTGCGACGATCCGCTCGTCACACGGCGTGAGCCGTGCTCGCCGCCTTGCAGATCGCCAAAAAATCCTGGCTCTTCAACGATGCCCCGCCAATGAGGCCGCCGTCGATATCGGTTTGGCTGAACAAGGCCTCAGCGTTGTCGGGCTTCACGCTGCCGCCATAGAGCAGCGTGACATCGGCGAGGCTCGCGTCTTTCGCCGCGAGGCGCTCACGCAGGAATGCGTGAACGTCCTGCGCTTCGTCGACGGTGGCGCTCTTACCGGTCCCGATGGCCCATACGGGCTCATAGGCCACGACGATGCGCGAAAGCTCCTCGACGGAAAGCGCACCGAGCACCGCATCGATCTGCGCGCCCACCACGGCCTGTGTTGCGCCGGTTTCGCGCTCGTCGAGCGTTTCGCCCACGCAGACGATCGGCGTCAGCCCGGCAGCCAACGCGCGTTGCGCCTTGAGCGCCACCGCTTCCGATTTCTCGCCGTGGTAAGCGCGGCGCTCGGAATGCCCGACGATGGCGAGCGTGGCGCCGAACTCGGCCGCCATTTCTGCGGCGATTTCGCCTGTATAAGCGCCGTGCGGGTAGGCCGAAACGTCTTGAACGCCCCACGCCAGCGGCGCGCCGCGCAGCAGTGCTTCGGTTTGCGCCAAATACGGGGCCGGCACACATACCCCGATTCGGACCGTCTCGGCAACGGAGCCGCAACGCTCCAGCAGCGAGCGCAAGAGCATCTCGTTTTCGGCGAGCCGCCCGTGCATCTTCCAGTTACCGACTACCCACTTCGTCCGCTTGTTTGCCATGTTCCGCCCTGCCCGTCGGCCATCGTGCCGCTCGCGATAGCGCGCCCGTCCCTGGTCTTTCGCCGCGGGCCGCCCCTGTGCCGCCCGTGGGCTGAGCCACGGGTCAGCGAATCGCGGCGGCGGTTGGAAAATCGAACCACCCTGGACGCGCGCACCCTGCGCAGCGCACGCAAAACACGCAATTTTACTGCGCCCGAGCGGACCGGGTCAAACCGTGAGCGTCCAGTCGAGCACGATCTTGCCGATATGCTCGCCGCTTTCCATCAGTGCATGCGCCTGCCCCGCCTCATGCGCGGGCAACACGCGATAGATGATCGGCTTGATGCGCCCCGCTTCGACATGCGGCCAGACATGCGTCTTGAGCTCGGCCGCGACGCGGGCCTTGAAGTCCACCGCCCGGGCCCGCAGCGTCGAGCCGGTGATCGTCAGCCGCCGGCGCAGCACCTCGCCGAGGTTCACCTCGGCCTTCGCGCCGCCGAGCAGCGCGATGATGACGAGACGGCCGCCATCGGCCAGCGCCGACAGTTCGCGCGGCACGTAGCCGCCCGCGACCATATCGAGGATCACGTCGACACCGCGGTCGTTCGTGAGCGATTTCACCACTTCAACGAAATCCTCGGACTTGTAATTGATCGCACGCTCCGCGCCGAGCGCTTCGCACGCCTTGCATTTTTCGGCGGTACCGGCCGTCGCGAACACCCGGAATCCAGCCGCATGCGCAATCTGAATCGCCGCGACCCCGATGCCGCTCGAGCCGCCCTGGACCAGCAGCGTTTCGTTCGCGCCGCCCTCGCCCGCGCCCAGTTGCGCACGTTCGAAGACATTGCTCCAGACGGTGAAGAACGTCTCGGGCAACGACGCCGCCTCGACATCGGTGAGGCCGGCCGGCACGGGCAGGCACTGCGCGAGCGGCGCGGCCACGTACTGCGCATAACCGCCGCCTGCGAGGAGCGCGCAGACGCGATCGCCCATCTTGAGCCCGAACGGATTGTGCTTTTCGTCGAGCGTGCCGCCGACGATCTCGCCGGCCACTTCGAGGCCCGGCAAATCGGAAGCGCCCGGCGGCGGCGCATACGACCCCTTGCGCTGGAATACGTCCGGCCGATTGACGCCCGACGCCGCGACCTTGATCAGCACTTCGCCGACCCTCGGTTCCGGCATCGGCCGCTCGGCCAGCGCGAGGACTTCCGGGCCGCCGAATTCGGTAATTTCGATTGCTTTCATCTGCATCACCCCTTGGCTCAAGTCTTCCATCGATCCCGCTCACGCGAGACGCATCGTTCTCAATCGCCAACGGCCACCCAGTATGCGCCAACGCGCCAACCCGGCAAGCCCAGTAAAAAACGGCCGGGGTGCGCGAAGCACTGCCGGCCGTTCAGCGCTCTTCAACGCATCACTGTTGCGGGGCGGACTCGGGTTGAGCGGCGCCACCCGACGCGGCGTCGTTCAGCAACGCCTTGGCGGACAGACGCACGCGGCCCTTCTCGTCCGTCTGGATGACCTTGACCTTCACCTGCTGGCCTTCGGAGAGGTAGTCCTTGATGTCCTTGATGCGCTCGTTGGCGATCTCGGAAATATGCAGCAAACCGTCCTTGCCCGGCAGGATATTGACGATGGCACCGAACTCGAGCAGCTTGAGCACCGTGCCTTCGTAGATCTGACCCACCTCGATCTCGGCCGTGATCGCTTCGATGCGGCGCTTCGCTTCGGCCATGCCTTCGCTGCTCGTGCTCGCGATCGTGACGACGCCATCGTCCGAGATGTCGATCGTCGTGCCGGTTTCTTCCGTCAGGGCGCGGATGACCGATCCGCCCTTGCCGATCACATCGCGAATCTTCTCGGGGTTGATCTTGACCGTGATCATGCGCGGCGCGAACTCGGAGAGCTGCTCGTTCGCACCGGATACGGCTTCCTTCATCTTGCCGAGAATATGCATGCGGCCTTCCTTCGCCTGCGCGAGTGCGACCTGCATGATCTCCTTGGTGATGCCCTGAATCTTGATGTCCATCTGCAGCGCGGTGACGCCGTCAGCCGTGCCGGCCACCTTGAAGTCCATGTCGCCGAGGTGATCCTCGTCACCGAGGATGTCCGTCAGCACCGCGAACTTGTTGCCTTCGAGGATGAGACCCATCGCGATGCCCGCGACGTGCGCCTTCATCGGCACGCCCGCATCCATGAGTGCGAGGCAGCCGCCGCAGACCGACGCCATCGAGGACGAACCGTTCGATTCCGTGATTTCCGACACGACGCGGATCGAGTAGCCGAATTCCTCGGCCGTCGGCAGGCAGGCCACGAGCGCGCGCTTGGCCAGACGGCCGTGACCGATCTCGCGACGCTTCGGCGAACCGACGCGCCCCGTTTCGCCGGTCGCGAACGGCGGCATGTTGTAGTGGAGCATGAAGCGCTCGCGGTATTCGCCCTCGAGCGCGTCGATGATTTGCTCATCGCCCTTCGTGCCAAGCGTGGCAACGACGAGCGCCTGCGTTTCCCCGCGCGTGAAGAGCGCCGAACCGTGCGTACGGGGCAGCACACCCGTACGGATCTCGATCGGGCGAACGGTACGCGTATCGCGGCCGTCGATGCGCGGCTCGCCGTCGAGGATCTGGCTGCGGACGATCTTCGCCTCGATGTCGAACAGAATGTTGCCGACGGCCGTCTTGTCGCTCGGCATCTTGCCCGCGGCCAGCGCTTCCTCGTCGAGCTTCACGCCGGTCTGAGCATAGATTTCCTTCAGCTTGGCCGATCGCGCCTGCTTGTTGCGCAGCTGGTAGGCGGCAACGAGATCGCCGTGCGCGAGTTCCGTCACGCGAGCGATCAACGCCTCGTCCTTGGCGGCCGGCTGCCAATCCCATTCGGGCTTGCCGCCCTCGCGCACGAGCTCGTGAATGGCATCGATCGCCGTTTGCATCTGTTCATGGCCAAAGACGACGGCGCCCAGCATGACGTCTTCAGGCAGTTGATCGGCCTCCGATTCCACCATCAGCACGGCACGCTCGGTACCGGCCACGACGAGGTCCAGACGCGACTCCTTCGTCTGCGAGCGCGTCGGGTTCAGCACGTACTGGTTATCGATGTAGGCGACACGCGCAGCACCGACCGGCCCGTTGAACGGCAGGCCCGATACCGCGAGCGCGGCGGACGCACCGATCAAGGCCGGGATATCGGCCGGAATCTCGGGGTTCACCGACAGGACGTGAATGACGACCTGAACTTCGTTGTAAAAGCCCTCGGGAAAGAGCGGGCGCAGCGGCCGGTCGATCAAGCGCGAGGTCAGCGTCTCGTGCTCCGACGGGCGGCCTTCGCGGCGGAAGAATCCGCCCGGGATCTTGCCGGCGGAGTACGTCTTCTCCAGGTAGTCGACCGTCAGCGGAAAGAAGTCCTGACCGGGCTTGGCCGTCTTCGCGCCGACCACGGTGGCGAGGACGACGGTGTCTTCGACATCGACGATGACTGCGCCGGTGGCCTGACGGGCAACTTCACCGGTTTCGAGGCGAACGTTGTGCTGCCCCCACTTGAATTCTTTGACGACCTTATTGAACATGGACATGGTCACTCCTTCTCACTTTTGTGTTCATCTTCAGCGCGCAAACCGCATCCGCTCTTTCGAGGGGCGGCAGGCGCCGGCGCGCCGACACACCTGCGGGAAGAGAAGTGTTATGCCATTCCAGCGCCATGCTCGCGAACCGCGCGTGCGTCGTACTGGAATGACACAAAGCTCCGCCCGCCTGGGGACGACTTGCCGCGGGACGGCGCACGCCCTCGCGGCACAAAAAACAAATGCCTGCATCAGCAACCTGACACAGGCATCTTGCACAAAACGACGTTTCGCCGGTTACTTACGCAGACCCAGCTGCTCGATCAGCGCACGATAACGATCGGCATCTTTGTTCTTCAGATAGTCGAGCAGCTTGCGACGGCGGCTCACCATGCGCAGCAGACCGCGCCGGCTGTGGTGGTCCTTCGAGTGCGACTTGAAATGGCCGGTCAGTTCGTTGATGCGCGAGGTCAGCAACGCAACCTGCACTTCGGGCGAGCCCGTATCGTTTGCGGCGCGAGCGAACTTCGCGACGACTTCGGACTTGTTGATATCAGCAACAGACATGTGATTTCCTTTGTTACGAACAAGCGGTCACGGAAGAAAAGGCCGTGCCGTGGGTGATGACGAACTACTACGACGAAACGGTACTACAAAAACGAAGCGCGTATTCTAGCACAGACCGTTTGGCCGGCCACCCGTGCATCGTGGCAAGCCCCATCAGGGGCGTTTCATCTTGCAGGCGATGGGCGGTGCGGTCTGCGCGCCGGGCAGCGCCAGGACAGTGCGAAAGCCGTAGCCCGACCCCTCGTTGTCGAATCGGACGCCCGGCGTGCCGGCTTTGTCCATCTCCATGACATAAAGGGGCTGGATGAGCTGATGATCGTCGCCGCGCATCGTCACGTGCTGGAAGCCGTTGTCGTAACTCATGCCCTCGAGCGCCCGGGCGACGGCCTCGGCCTCGGTGGTGTGGGCGCGGGAAATGGCCGCGGCGAGCATTTCGACGAGGATTTCCATGCGCAAGACAGGGTAGTCGTCACGCGCGGCCGGAAAACGCGCGCGGAAAGCGGCATAGTAAGCGTCGGAGGCTGCCGGGTTGGCGCCGCTTGCCCGTTCCGGGAACCGAGCGGAGGCGCCGGCGTTCGGATGCCAGTCCGCCACTGCGAGGACGCGTTTGACCCCGGCCTCGCCGAGCGCCGCGGGTGCTCCGAGGCTGTTGCCGTAGAACGTGTAGAACTTGCCGGCGAAGCCCTGCTCGCGGGCCGCTTTCACGAGCAGCGTCAGATCGTTGCCCCAGTTGCCCGTGATGACGGCGTCCGCGCCGCTCGCGCGAATCTTGGCGATATAGGGCGTGAAGTCTTTGATGCGGCCGATCGGATGGAATTCGTCGCCGACGATCGCGATGTCGGGACGCTTTTCGGCGAGCGCCGCGCGAGCGAGCGTGCTCACATCGTGTCCAAAGCTGTAATCCTGGTTGAACAGATAGACCTTCTTGAGCGCGTGGTCCCCGGCGATGACGGTGGCCAGCGCGTTCATGCGCATGCCGGCGTGCGCATCGAAACGAAAATGCCAGAAGCTGCAGCCCGCCTGTGTCAATGCCGGATCGTCGGCCGAATAGTTGAGGAACAGCTGCCGGTCGTCCGGCTCGCGCGCGTTTTGTTTGTCGATTGCCGCGACGAGCGCCGCAGCCACGGCCGAGCTGTTGCCTTGCAAAATGAACGGAATGTGCCGATCGGCCGCCACGCGCCCTTCGACGAGCGCCTGCTCGACGCTGCCGCGGCTGTCCAGCACGACGAGTTCGAGCGGATGGGCGCCATCGGCCAGCATGACGCCGCCGCGCTGATTGACGCGCTCGACGCCGAATCGCAGGTTGCGCTCGACTGCCGCGCCGGCATCGGCGAACGGTCCGGACATGCCCTCGATCAATGCGAGCTTCACCGGCTCACCGGGTGCGCGTGCCGGTCCCGCCGCGGTGGCCAAAGCGCACGTCCCCGCCACGATTGCCACTGCCACGCCGGCCATCCATCGGATCATGGTCCTTCCTCTTGCTCGAAATCGATCAAAGCGCGGATCATAGGGTGAGCGGCGTCGCGCCGCAAGCGTCGGGCCGCGCGTCCGTGCATCCGTGCATGTGCGCCGAACCCGTGATAAAACGCCGCTGGGATGCGCGAACGCGCGATGCAACGAACTGCCGGCGAAACGCGAGGCAAACGGAGGATAGTCATGTCGATGCGAAAGCGTCTTTACGCCACGCTGGCAGCCGCGATGCTGCTGGCCGGATGCGTGCCGCCGTGGGAGCACTTCCAGCCTGGCGAGGACCAATCGGCACTCGTCGCGCGCTTCGGGCCGCCGCGCGAAATCTACGATCTGCCCGGCGGCGGCAAACGGCTGATGTGGCCCACCCAGCCGATGGGCGAAATCACGATGGCGGCCGATGTCGATCCGACAGGCAAAGTCCAGAGCCTGCGGCAGGTGCTGCAGGAAAACGAGTTCTACAAGGCTCAGATCGGTCAATGGACCCGGCGCGATGTGCTCGTCAACTTCGGTCGGCCGGTCGAGACCTCCTACTTTCCGCTGATGAAGCGTGAGGTGTGGACCTATCGCTATCTGGAGGCCAACGTCTGGTACATGATGTACAACTTTTATTTCGACGATGCCGGCATCTTGCGGCTCACTCAGAAGACACCGGATCCGTTACACGAGCCCGACCGTCATCGCTTCGGACTCTGACGTCTAACGGACGTGGCACGCGCCATGCGCACTGTTTCCTTCGCGCCGGGCATGCGCATTGCTCCCTAAAAAAGCACGCGCAGCGCTTCAGGAGGTCGCGATGGAGCCGTTTCGAACTCTTCTCACCGCAACGGTGCTGCTGGCCCTTGCAGCGCTAGGCGGATTGGTCATGGCCGGCATGCGTTTCGCCGGCAAGGATTACCCTCCCACCGCGTTGGCCATGTTGCACGGCGTCCTGGCAGCGGCAGCCGTCACGTTGCTCATCTACGCAGCCGCGACGGTCGGCGTACCGGGCCTGGCGATCGGTGCCATCGTATTGTTTGTCCTCGCCGCGGCAGGCGGCGTCTTCATGAATCTGGGCTACCACTGGAAGCACGAAGCGCTGCCGAAGGGCATCGTTGTCGTGCACGCGGCCATCGCCGTCGTCGGTTTCATCCTGCTGATTCTGGCGACCATCGCCGCGCATGGGTGACACCTGTTCACGCAAGCGGACCACCACAAATAAAAGGCCCTCCATGAGGAGGGCCTGTGGTTACCGCGTCGAGCGGCGCCCTGTAGCGCCGCGCAGATCGATCAAAGCTGCGGGTTCACTTTTTCCGTTCCGGAATAAAGCTTGTTGAGCGCGGAGATATAGGCTTTCGCCGACGCGGCGACGATATCGGGATCGGTGCCGACCCCGTTCACGATGCGCCCGCTCTTGGAGAGCCGCACCGTGACTTCGCCTTGCGCCTGCGTGCCCGTCGTGATCGCATTGACCGAGTACAGCAAGAGCTCGGAGCCGCTGGCAGCCTGCGCTTCGATCGCGTTGAGCGTCGCGTCGACCGGACCGTTGCCGTCGGCTTCGCCCACGACCTCCTTGCCGCCGACGGACACCACGATCCGCGCGTGTGGCCGCTCGCCCGTCTCCGAGCGCTGCGACAGCGAGACGAACTTGTAGTGTTCGCGCTCCTGCGCCTCGGCCGATTCCTCGGAAACGATCGCGATGATGTCTTCGTCGAAGATCTCGGCCTTGCGGTCCGCGAGTTCCTTGAAGCGAGCAAAAGCCGCGTTCAATTCCGTTTCGCTGTCGAGCGTGACATGCAGTTCCTGCAAGCGCTGCTTGAACGCGTTACGGCCCGACAACTTGCCCAGCACGATCTTGTTGGCCGACCAGCCCACGTCCTCGGCACGCATGATTTCGTACGTATCGCGAGCCTTCAGCACGCCGTCCTGGTGAATGCCGGACGCGTGAGCGAACGCGTTTGCGCCCACGACAGCCTTGTTCGGCTGAACGACGAAGCCCGTGATCTGCGAAACGAGCTTCGACGCCGGCACGATCTGCGTCGCATCGATGCCCAGTTCGAGGCCGAAGTAGTCTTTGCGCGTCCGGACCGACATCACGATTTCCTCGAGCGCCGTGTTGCCCGCGCGCTCGCCGAGGCCATTGATCGTGCACTCGACCTGGCGCGCGCCGCCTATCTTCACGCCCGCGAGCGAATTCGCGACGGCCATGCCGAGGTCGTTGTGACAATGGACCGAGAATATGGCCTTGTCCGAATTCGGGATGCGCTCGCGCAGCGTCTTGACGAGGTTGCCATAAAGCTCGGGCACGCCGTAGCCGACCGTATCGGCAATATTGATCGTGGTCGCGCCTTCGTCGATTACCGCTTCGAGCACGCGACAAAGGAAATCCATGTCCGAACGGCTGCCGTCCTCAGGCGAGAACTCGACGTCGTTCGTGAACTTGCGCGCGAACCGCACCGCAAGGCGGGCTTGTTCATAGACCTGCTCGGGCGTCATGCGCAGCTTCTTTTCCATGTGCAACGGAGAAGTCGCGATGAACGTATGAATGCGGAAACGCTCGGCCGGACGCAATGCGTCGGCGGCCCGCTGGATGTCCTTGTCGTTCGCGCGCGCCAGCGAGCACACGGTGCTTTCCTTGACGATCGAGGCGATTGCGTTGATGGCGTCGAAATCGCCGTTCGAGCTGGCGGCGAAGCCGGCCTCGATCACATCGACCTTCATCCGCTCGAGATGCCTCGCGATGCGGATCTTTTCGTCTTTCGTCATCGACGCCCCCGGCGATTGCTCGCCATCACGCAACGTCGTGTCGAAAATAATCAGCTTGTCTGCCATCTCGGATCTCCAGGGACGATATCTATTGTGGTGCGTTCGAAATAGGGAATTCGGGCGTGGTCACCACCGCTGGCGACGCCGAACAACGAACGAGGCAGACGGGGGCGAAAACGGTCAGCGCGGTAGGCGCGCGAGCGCCGGCGCTAGGCCGCGTAGCGGCACACCGGCTAGAAACGACAGGAGGGAAAATGCGAATTTCGGCATGTCGCCGAATATAGCGGCATTCGCGAAAACGTGCAATCGCCAGCGTGGCGCCGCGCAAGTGCCACGCCACGCGAATAAACGGCAGTTCAGTCGTGGGGGGCCGAACGGGCCGGATTGGCGCGGCGGCGCAACGCCAGGTAGGACCAGAACGCATAGCCGGAAAGGCCGTACAGGACGAAAAGTCCGAACAACATCAGCGGCGGATCCGACGAAACGAGCACGAACGCCATCACGACGAGCAATATGGCCGCGAACGGCACACGGTGCCGGACATCGAGCGCCTTGCCGCTATAGAACGGCGCATTCGAGACCATCGTCACCCCCGCATAGACCGTGAGGGCGAACGCCACCCACGGCAGCCAGACGAGTTTGAGCGGCACGCGGTTATCGGTCGCGAGCCAGACGAAGCCGGCAATCAGTGCGGCCGCGGCTGGGCTCGGCAAGCCCTGGAAAAAGCGCTTGTCGACCACGCCGATATTCGTGTTGAAGCGCGCGAGCCGCAGCGCGGCGCCCGAACAGTAGACGAAGGCAGCCAGCCATCCCCATCGGCCGAGGTCTTTCAAAATCCACTCGTACATGACGAGCGCCGGCGCCACGCCGAACGAGACCATATCGGAGAGGCTGTCGAACTGCTCGCCGAATGCGCTTTGCGTATGCGTCATGCGAGCCACGCGCCCGTCCATGCCGTCCAGCACCATCGCCACGAAAATCGCAATCGCCGCGATTTCGAAGCGCACGTTCATCGCCTGTACGACGGCGAAGAATCCGCAGAAAAGCGCGGCGGTCGTGAACGCGTTCGGCAGCAGATAAATGCCACGCTTGCGCAGGAACTGCTGACGCGCCGCGCGGCGCCTCTCGGCCGGCGCGGGAACGCCTGACGATCCGGCGTCCCCCATGGAGCCGTCTCTGTGAGCGTCGGCGGAAAACGGCTTATGCCGGCGAAACGGCCGCGGCAGCGCCGGTTTGCCGGCGCGCGGGCGACGCGGTTTGAATGCGGCCATCGAACTCTCCTCGGGGCCAGGCTCAAAGCTCGGCGAGGATCGTCGAGGAGGCGTACACCTTCTCGCCGATCGAGACACGGGCGCGGCTGCCGAGCGGCAAATACACATCGACACGCGAACCGAAGCGGATGAAGCCATAGCGCTGCCCGCGCGCAAGCGGCTCCCCCGCATGCACGTAGCAGAGAATGCGCCGCGCGATGAGGCCCGCGATCTGCACGGCGGTGACCGTATGACCGCTCGCCGTCTGGATGACCACGGCATTGCGTTCGTTTTCGAGCGACGCCTTGTCGACGGCGGCGTTCAGATAGGCACCGGGAAAATACTCGACCTTGGCGATCGCGCCATCCACGGGCGAGCGTTGCGAATGGACGTTGAAGACGTTCATGAACACGCTGATTTTCAGCGCTTCACGACCGGCGTACGGATCGAGGGTCGTCTCGACCGCCACGATGCGGCCATCCGCGGGGCACAGCACCGCATTCGGCTCGCTCGGGATCGGGCGCGGCGGATCGCGGAAGAATTGGACGACGAAGACGAGCAGCAGCCAGAAGAGCCACGCCACGCCGAAACCCGCGACCGCATGGATCACGAGCGCGATGACAGCGGCAATCGCGATAAACGGCCAGCCTTCGCGCGCGATGATCGGATGTGGGTAATTCATGGATCGTTTCAGTCTTTTTGTAAAACCGTAGGATAGCAAAAGCCGTCCGGCGCACGACGCGCGGGACGGCCTCAGGTATTGCGCATTGCGCTCGCGAGCGGGACTTTTTCGGCTGCGCGCCGAAAAAGTCCGCCATTACCGCGCAAGACGTTTTAGTTCTTCGACTGGTCGACGAGCTTGTTCTTCGCGATCCAGGGCATCATCGCGCGCAGCTTCTCGCCAACCTGCTCGATCTGGTGCTCAGCCATGAGACGGCGGCGCGATTGCAGCGTCGGCGCACCGGCCCGGTTTTCGAGGATGAAGCTCTTCGCGTACTCGCCCGTCTGGATGTCCTTGAGCACATCCTTCATGACCTTCTTCGTCTCTTCCGTGACGACGCGCGGCCCCGTCACGTACTCGCCGTACTCGGCGTTGTTCGAGATCGAGTAGTTCAT
>Ga0209672_100425_pt1 | contig 24733 bp, 21 predicted proteins | sample AraplaCol_mMS_r2_FD_184273 | JGI IMG/M metagenome (GOLD analysis project Ga0209672, IMG submission 184273) | Arabidopsis root microbial communities from North Carolina, USA - plate scrape CL_Col_mMS_r2 (SPAdes) (version 2) | ecosystem: Host-associated > Plants > Roots > Endosphere | place: USA...
CGAAATGTGCGTGCGTCAGTCACGACAGCGTCTCCTGATTCGATTCAAAAAACGGCTCCGATGGAACCTCAATGGCGCTTGCTGCAACCGAGTCGTCGAAGCGCGCGGGGTGAAGCGGACGACGATTGACCCGTAGGTCGAAGACGTCGAAGCGGTTGTAGTGGCCGGTAATGTCGTGCATCTGGCGCGGCTGGATGCAACGAGCAAGGTCGACGTCCGCGTAGACGATGCCTTCCTCGTCGATCAACGGGCTTCCGATCACGCGGCCGTCGGGACCGAGCACTCCAGAGAACGCGCTGTTTCGGCGTGTCAACAGGGCGCGCGCCTGCGGGTGAGACACCGCCATGGCGTCGATGATCTCCTCCGACACCGTCGAGCACGACACGATCGTGAACACCTTGCCTTCGAAGGAATGCGCCGCCGAACGGACTTTTATTGCTTCGGACATGTCGTAATCGGCCGGCGCGACCGGCAGCGATATGTAGTTCGCCACGTGTACGAGCTCACCTTGCGCAAGCAACGCGAAGCGTGCAAGCGTATTGGTGTTCTCACCGCACGCGAGCGCGCCGAGCGGGCCGACACTGGTTTCATGCACGCGCAGCGCCGATGCATCGCCCGGCGCCCACGTCAACTTCTCCGCCCAGGTCGGCACCAGCTTGCGGTGCCGGCCGAGGATGCGGCCCTCATCGGAGATCGTCACGACCGTGTTGTAGATCGTCGCTATACCGTGCCTGCTTCGTTCGTTGACGCCGATCACGACGTTGATTCGGTGACGCGCCGCGGCCTGCGCGATCTTCGTAATCTCCGGCCCCGGCAGTTCGATGGCGGACCGCACCAGCTTTTCGAACCACGGGCTGCCTTCGACCGGGTTCATGATCCAGCTCCAGTACGGATAGCCCGCTACGAACACCTCCGGAAACGCGACGAGTTGAGCGCCGTTTCCAGCCGCCTCCTCGATGAGGCGACAGACTTTATCGACGGTGGCGTCAGTCTGCAAAAAAGCCGGCGCGGCCTGCACCGCGGCCGCCTTGAAACTCGGTAGTTCCAACATGGTCTGATTCCTCCGTGATCGGCTCGTCACGCGTTCCGCGTCCGCGTTGCGTCCCCGACCGCGACGACCGGATGACGCAATTCGCCGATTTTCTCGAGCCGCGCTTCGATGATGTCGCCGGGCCAGACCCACTCCTGAGGATCGCGCCCGGCGCCGACCCCATCGGGCGTGCCCGTCGCGATGATGTCGCCCGGTTCGAGCGTGATGCCTGCGCTGATGTCGGCGATGAGCGCCGGCACCTTGAACAACATGTGCCGCGTGTTCGAATCCTGCTTGATCACGCCGTTAACTTTCAGGCTGAGGTCGAGCGTTTGCGGATCGGGAATTTCATCCGCCGTGACGATCACAGGGCCGAACGGCGCGTAGGTATCCTGACCCTTCGAGTAAATCCACTGCCCTGCGCGGCGGCAATCGCGAGCGCTCATATCGATCATCAGGCTGTAACCGAACACGTAATCAAGCGCCTCGCTCTCGTTGACACGCTTCGCGCGCGTGCCGATGATCACTGCTAGCTCGACCTCCCAGTCGAGCTGCTTCGTGATCGCCTCGTTGTGTTCGATCGCATCGCCCGGGCCGATCACTGTGGTCGGCGGCTTGCTGAAAATCACCGGTTGCTTCGGCAGCTCCTTCGAGGTATCGAGGGTGCGGCTCGATTCGGCCACGTGCTCCACATAGTTGAGACCAATACCGAAGATGTTCTTGCGCGGACGCGGAATGGGCGCGAGCAATTTGACGTTGGCGACCGGCCAGGCGCAACCGAGCGGCCAGTTTCCGGCGTATTCATTGAGCAGCGCCGTCGTAGTCGCGACAGCCTGAGGGCCGAGATCGATGAAATCCAACATATCGTCGGGAAGCTCAGAACCGACATGCGCGCCGAAGCGCGCGAGATCGACCACGATGTCGTCGACGATTGCACCGAGCCGGGCGGCAGAACTCACATTTGCACGATAAGTGACGAGTTTCATGTTGCAGTATCCAATGGGTGTTGATGGTGTATTCGATGCCGCTCGTTCAGGCGATTGGTTGATGGCCGCCGTTCTCGGCCAGCGCTTCCTCGCGGTAAAGGCCGAGTTTCTCCATGACCGGCAAGTCGCTAAAGCAGAACAGGCAGGCGTCTTCGCGCTCGCTTGCGTTGACGTGCTCGTGCCAAGCCCAGGACGGCACGCAAAAGATGTCGCGTTCGCGCCAGTCGAAACGTTGACCGTCGATGATCGAGTAGCCGCTGCCCTTCGCCACCTGATACAGAAAGCTACCCGTGTGACGGTGAGCCTTGCCGGCAAAGCCGGGCCTGAGCAGTTGCATGCTCGCGCCGATCGTGGCCATGACGTGTCCGCCCGAAACGGGGTTCGTGTAGTGCATCAGCGCGCCGTCGAACGGACTGCCTTCGCTCGCCTTCACATAGTGCTGCAAGGCCTCGTAGGTGGGCTCCCATTGATACTTGAAGAGCGGCGAATATGGCTTCGACCACCCCGCCTGTTGGGGACGCAATCCGGGAGCGCCCCAAAGCGCGACAGAATCGTCGACCGGATGCGCCACGGCCTGGTGCAGGTCCGGATGCACGGCGTAAAAGCCTGCCTCGAGCGCATTGACGAGCGGGATATCGAGACCGTCCTGCCAGATACACGGCAATCCGTTTGCCTCGACGCCATGCTCGTGCCATGTGCCGTTAGGCGTCAGCACGAAATCGTTGGCGCCGAGTGTCATCTTGTGACCATCGACGATGGTGTAGGCGCCGCGCCCTTCCATGATGAAGCGCAGCGCGGACGATGAATGCGCATGCGCCGATGCGGCTTCTCCGGGATGCATCACCTGCAACCCCGAGTACAGCCAGCCCACGGCTGCCGATACGTCGCGCCGGCCGGGGTTGTCGAGATACACCACTCTGCGCCCCGCCTTTTCCGGCGTAACGAGTTCGACCGAACGCAGCACATGGTCGCGCAGATCGCGGTAACGCCAAAGCACCGGCACTGACTGCGATTTCGGCTGCCATGGCTCGATCTTGTTGGCAACGGTCCACAATGCGCCCGTTTTCATGCTCGCCAACTGCTCGTAATACGCGACCAGTTCGGGCGTGTCCTCTACATCGGCACGGCCGGCCGTCTGCTCCCGGTATTGGTCGTATCCTGCTGTCCTTGTCATCGTGCGATCTCCTGTCGGTCCGGTAGGTAGCTCGGGTGATTCCCTGTTCAGGTACGTGCGCGGGCGAAACTTCGTTCCATCTGCTCTCTGCCCAAGGAATAGGCCGGAGGCCATTCCACCTCGCTCCAGCCTCGCTTCGCGCATTCCTGCAGCAGCCATGCGGAATTAGCCAGATACGGGCGCGACAATGCACAAAGGTCCGCTCGGCCCGATGCGATGATGCCGTTGATTTGATCCGCCTCGGTAATCGCACCGACCGCAATCGTCGGCACTCCCGCTTCGTTGCGAATGCGGTCTGCCATGGGTGTCTGATACATGCGCCCGTATATCGGCGTCTGCTCGGGCGACACCTCTCCGGACGAAACGTCGATCAAGTCCGCCCCCGCGAGATGCAGGCGTCTCGCGATTTCCACTGCCTCGTCCACCGTCGTGCCGCCCTCCACCCAGTCAGTGCTCGAAATCCGCACCGAGATCGGCAGATGGTCAGGCCATGCTTCGCGCACCGCCGCCAGTACTTCCAACGGAAAGCGCAGACGGTTTTCGAGCGAGCCGCCATATTCGTCGTCACGCAAGTTCGTCAACGGTGAAATGAAGCTCGACAGCAAACAACCGTGCGCCGCCTGAACTTCCAGCCAATCGAAACCGGCCACCGCGGCCCGACGCGCCGCTTCGGCAAACTGCACCCGAATACGGGCCAACTCCTCGCGGCCGGCCTCCCGCGGAACCTGCGAGACGCCGGGCAAGTACGGCTTCGCGCTTGCCGAAACCAACGGCCAGTTACCGTCGGTCAACGGGTGATCCGGCTGCTCCCAGCCAAGTTGAGTCGAGCCGCGTCGACCAGCGTGATTCAATTGCACGCCAATGCGCGCGCCGCTATGCGCATGGACGAAATCGGTAATGCGTTTCCAGGCGGTTGCCTGCTCGTCCGTCCACAAACCAGTACATCCCGGCGTCATCCGCGCCTCCGGCGAAACAGCCGTCGCCTCCGTCAGCACGAGGCCAACGCCGCCCATCGCGCGGCTGCCGAGATGAACCAGATGGAACGAAGCAGGCACTCCATCGCAACTCGAATAGAGCGATGTCGGCGACACGACCACGCGATTCTTCAGCGTTACGCCTCGCACGGTATACGGCGTGAGAAGCGGCGGGCATGCTCCGCCATCGCGCTCCGTCGATACGCCCGCGCGCTGCGCGAGCCAGTGCTCGTAACCGGTCAGCCAGCGCGGATCGCGCACTCGCAGATTCTCGTGCGAAATACGCTGTGAGCGAGTCAGCAGCGAATAGGCGAACTGCTCGGGCTCCAATGCCGCATAGCGGGCCACGTTTTCGAACCACTCTGTCGAGTTGCGCGCGGCGTTCTGGATTTTCAACACTTCGACGCTGCGAACGTCCTCATAGTGCGTGAGCCCGTTTCGCAGATCGCCATTGGCGAGCTTTAGGCTCTTGCTCAATTCGATTGCATCTTCGAGGGCGAGCTTAGTGCCGGAGCCAATAGAGAAATGCGCCGAATGCGCCGCGTCGCCCATCAAGACGATAGGCGCCTCGCGCCCCGCCCCCCCTTCCGGCTTGGTCCAATGAACCCACTTGTCGCAAATCACGCGGGGAAACCGAACCCAGATCGCCGAGCCGCGAAGGTGCGACGCATTAGAAATGAGCTTTTCGCCTTGCAACCAAGGGGCAAAGAGTCGCTCGCAAAAGGCAATGCCCTCCTCTTGCGACATCGCGTCGATACCGGCTGCACGCCAGGCTTCATCGGTCGTTTCGACGATGAACGTCGAGCGTCCCTCCTCGAATCGATACGCATGCGCTTGGAACCATCCATATTCGGTCTCGACGAAAATGAAGGTAAACGCATCGAAGATCTTGTTCGTTCCCAACCAAACGAACCGGCAGTTCCGCTGGTCGATGTCGGGGCGGAACGCCTGAGCGTACCGAGTCCGGATCGCGCTGTTGATGCCATCGGAAGCAATGACGAGATCGGCCTGGTACTCGCTCGCTATGGCTTGATCGTCCTTGACGTCGGTTTCGAACACCAACTTCACGCCGACTTCCTCACACCGGGCCTGGAGGATGTTCAACAGCTTTTTCCGGCCGATGCCGATGAAACCGTGCCCTCCGCTACGGACCATCTTCCCCTTGAAGTGGATGTCGATGTCGTCCCAGCGGCTGAACTCGTCTGCAATCTTATCGGCGGAAATCGGATCCGCTTCTCGTAAGTTGTCCAAGGTCGCATCGGAGAATACGACCCCCCATCCGAACGTGTCGTACGGACGATTCCGTTCGAGCACGGTCACCTCGTTTGCCGGATCCTGTAGTTTCATTAGGAGTCCGAAATAAAGTCCCGACGGACCGCCGCCGATACAGACGATTTTCACGATAGTCTTCCCTATTCGTTGATGGAATCCGATGTCAGCGCCTGGCGCAGCGCAACGGGAATGTCGATGGCTCGATGCGTCTCGAGAGACGTGGCCACGACAATCTGCGTCACGCTCATACGCAAGTCCCCATCGCTGCCCGTGCAGGCGAGGCAAAGCGTCATGGACTTTCCGCCGACACGTTGCACTTCGAGCGTCAGTTCGACGTCATCGCCCATTCGACTGATAGCGCGGAAGTCGGCTTCCAACCGAACCGTCGGCAAGCCGAACCGATGTTTGCCGATGTATCCTGCAAAACCTTCCGGAATCAGGCCATCGATCCAGGCCTCCAGCAGGTTGTTGAACATCACGAAATACTGCGGATAGAACACGATAGCCGCGGGATCGCATTCGGCGAAGCGGATGCGGTGTCGTTGTCTGAACTTGCGCGGATTCATGACTGCAGCCCTCCCGTCGCCAGCGCATGCCGATCGATGCAGGCACGCAGCGCATTACCGTGCTCGTCAGCCAGCGCGGCATCGCGTAATTCGCGCAAAGTGGCGGGCTGTAGCGAAGCCGCATGGCGCTCGACCACACCCATCAGCGTTTCGTAGTTCTTCAAGCCGCGCGCATGCGTGTCTCCGTACCCTTTCACGAGGCGTTGACACTGCGCGGTTTCGAGGGCGAGAGCGGGGTCGCTCGCCGCAATCGTCCGAATGCGAGACAGCCATTTCTCGATACGCTCGGTCTCCATGACGTAGCGCAGCGTGGCCCTACGCCAGCGGCGCCACCGCGCCAGACAATACAGCAGCAGGAACCCACCCAACGAACTCGTATTGACGACCCGCCCGTTTTGGGAGAACCGCGTCACGAGCCGGTTCGCCGCATGCGGACGAAGCAGCCATCGCCCTAGCGAAGCCGGAAGGGTTTCGGCAATCTCCTCGACCCGCGGATGCATGAACTCGTTGATTTGCAGCAACTGTTCCGTCTTCGCTCTCACTTCTGTGCGCACACGCTCGAAGCGACTGCTCCGCGTCTTCAGATCGGCGACGCGAATCGTGTCCTCGTATGACATCCACAGCGCCAGATGGCGCGCCGTCTCGCTCAGCAATGCGGCGTCGCCGCCGCCCGGGGATGACCGCAACGCCTCGAGACGGTCCAGATAAAGACGGGCGTAGGCGACGTCTTGATAGTCGATCAAACGGCGGACGCCTTCGACAGCGATCTCGGACGCGCCGTCAGGCAGACGGTGCGCACGTTCGACCAGCGCCGCGACCGCGGGATGGCGCGGGAACGGCTTCGCCGCGGCCGCTTTACGTTCCGTCGGAGCGGCTGCCGCGTTCGGACCATCCTGCTTTGCCCGCGCGTAACCGGCGCCGAACGCTTTCAAGCTCGGCTTGACGCCCACCCCACCCCGCTCGATCGTCGCTTCGAATTGGGCTCGCGTGAACGGCAGAACATCGGCTGCGCAAAGGGCTCCGAACAGCACGGCGCTGATCACACTGCCGGTTTGCTCCGCAACCTCTGCCATATCGAAATGGATGAACCGTTTCGCTGCCCGTGCGGCTTGGCGCACCAAGACCTCGCTATCGACGCGGCCATCGCCCATCGCCGACTTCTCAGCGATCGAGTAAACGCGATGGCGCGAGGCGACGAGGGTCGTTCGGTCTGCCGTCACGATGCCTCGCTGAACGGCGCGTCCCGCCTCCATCAACTCGGATGCAAGCACAACGTCGACGTCTCCGGGCATCGGCATCAGCGCAAGCACCGGCCGGCGCGCGGCGCCGTCCGCGCCAGGAAAAAGCTCGACGTAGTAGATGGTGGCGCCAGTGCGCTGCGCGACGCCCGGGACCGACGTCGTTTGAGCGAAGTATCCGTTGGCTTCGCCCAAGTTAACTATCCAATCGGCGAGCACGCCGCCGCCCTCGCCGCCCATGGCGAGAATGGCGATTTTGATCGGCTCAACTTTCATTCCTATGTTCCTCGTGAAGCGACAACGGGTAGCAGCACCCGGCAGGCCAGTATCTAACGATGCATCGATCCGCTGTGCGTCAAAACGCGTATCGCGCACGACGGCGCGCGTCGCTGCGCTGCAGCCAGCCGATCACCGCATTGCGCGTGCGTTGACGGAGACGATCCCAGCGCGTCGGATTGCTGACGATCTGCGCACGGTAGAACGATGGGCAGAGCACCGCCGCGTGCGAAACCTCGCCGCAAAGGCCGCAGCCGACGCAACTGTCCATGACCGCCGCGACGGGATCCCGGCGCAGGGGATCGGGGTTCGGTCGAATCGACAATGATGGGCAGCCGGACAGCCGAATACAGGAATGGTCGCCGGTGCAGGTATCGGGGTCGACGCCGAAGCGTTCGCGCACGACGCGCTCGCCCGCGGCGATCGCCTTGCGCGTCTTGGGCTTCTCACGTCTTTGCTTGTTAAGCATGCACTCGCTCTGCGCGATGAGCACCTTGGGGCCTTTTACCTGAGTCGTCAGCGCTTCGCGCAGCGTCGCAGTCATCGTCTTCAGGTCGTACGTGCGCTTGACCGTTCGTACCCACTTGACCCCCACCCCCTTCACCGCCTGCTCGATCTCATGTCCGGTGCTGCGTGTCGGATTGACGGCCGTCGACGACAAGATGTCTTGGCCGCCTGTCGCCGATGTGTAGCTGTTATCGACGACCACTGTCAGGTTGTCGCTGCGATTGAAGACCGCGTTCGCGATGCCGCTTGTCAAACCGTTGTGCCAGAATCCACCATCGCCCATCACGGATATCGCACGCTTGCCGTCCGGCGCATTGAGCGCTGCCGCGCCGGCGCCGCCGAGCCCGTATCCCATCGTCGTATTGCCGAGATTGAACGGCGGCAGGATGGAGAATAGGTGGCAACCGATATCCGCGCTCACATGGTGCGGCCCCAGCTCCCGCTCGACGAGCTTCATGGCAGTGAAGATCGGCCGCTCCGGGCAACCCGTACAAAAGCCCGGGGGGCGCGCATGCACCGCTTGCAGTAGCGCCGTCTCTCCCACCTCTTCCGCGCCGTCGATCACGGCGACGGACGCCGCCGATGATTCGCCGACAGGCGATGCGGCGCGCACCTCGACGAGCGGGATAATCCGACGCACGGGCGCGGTAGGCACGGCAGGCTCCGGTGTCGGGGCTGGCGTCGCTGCAACGATCCCATAGCGTTCCAGGAAAGTCTGCACGCCGGCATGAACGGTCGCCGTGTTGTATTCGCCCGCCATCGGCAGCAAATCCTTGCCATGCAGCGCCGTATCCAGCCCCAGTTGACGCAAGATATTCGCCACGTTCTGCTCGACGAAATTCGGCTGCCCCTCCTCCAACACGAGCACCGCTCGTTTGCCTTTGCAGAACCGCTCGAACTCCGCATCCACAAGCGGATACGCGACGTTCATCACGTACAGCGGTATTTTCGATTCGCCGTAGACATCGGCGAGGCCGAGTTTATCGAGTGCCCTGATCAGCGTGTTGTAGGTGCCGCCCTGTAGCGCGATCCCCACATCGGCCGCGTCTTCCGAGAAGAACTCATTCAGTTGGCGCTCCTGGATGAAGCGAATCGCCGCGGGCCACCGTGCCTGCACCTTTTCCTTTTCATGCAGAAAACTCGCCGGCGGCAGAACGATTCGGCTGACGTCGCGCGTGGGGTTCTCGAGCGCATCCTTGACCGTGAATGCAGGGCGGCGATTGGCCGACGTCACGAATTGCCCATGAACATGACAAGCGCGAATGCGCATTTGCAGCATCACTGGCGTATTGCTCGCCTCCGACAACTCGAATCCGTCCTTCACGGACTGCACGATGGAAGGCAGATTCGGCCGCGGATCGAGCAGCCACATCTGCGACTTCATCGCGAATGCGTGGCTGCGTTCCTGCATGATCGACGATCCCTCGCCGTAGTCCTCGCCGACGATGATGAGCGCGCCGCCCTTCACACCGCCCGACGCCAGATTTGCGAGCGCATCTGACGCGACGTTGGTACCGACGGTCGCCTTGAACGTCACAGCTCCGCGCAACGGGTAGTTGACCGAGGCGGCGAGCGTTGCCGCCGCGGTTGCCTCGCTTGCGCTGTTCTCGAAACGAATGCCGTATTCCGCAAGGATGTCTTGCGCATCGGCCAATACGTCCATCAAGTGCGAGATCGGCGCGCCTTGATAGCCGGCGACATACGCGACGCCCGATTCGAGCAACGCCTTCGTCACCGCCAAAATGCCTTCGCCGCTGAACAATTCGCCTTCACCCAGGCGCAGCTTCTTTACCTCTTCGACAAACGATCGCTCGGCCATCGTTCTCCTCTCTTGTGTGTGCTCCGGCACGTCGTGCCCATGTCCTCAACTTTCGGGCGCGGCGCTGGCGGCGTCAATAAATGATTAATCATGCACTTCGACTTTCCGCAGGATGCGGATATCGATTGCACGGATCGGATATCGACGCGCATTTAAGGCGGGGTTTTCCTCCGTTCTGGCCGAAGGTCCTGGGCAGTACTATTCTTTTAAAGCAGGCTGGGGTGCTTGCGTGTTGGTACTTCCGGCAACTTTGGGATTCGACGTCCCGGCTGCTCCGGTTCGATTTTGATAAAGGCATGGGCATGTTGCAGACGACCTTCTCTTCGAGCGCCGCCGGGCCGGCGAAGCTGCTTGAGCGCACCCCGGACGGCCCGGGGCTGTTGCTGTTCGCGTCGACGGACGCCGACGAGGCGAGGTCGATGGTCGGGCGCGTCATGAAGCCCCACATCCTGAAGATATCCGGCAGCGAACGACTGGACGCGAGGATGCACTTCCTGCCGCTCGGGGATGTCTCGGTCAGCCGGCTTCGCTATGGACCGGCCGTCGAGATCGGCCCCGGTCCGCTGGAAGACTTCTTTTTGGTGCAAATGCCGCTCGTGGGAAGCGCCGCGATCCAAAGCGGCCCGCAACGGATCGACTCGCACCCCGAGCTCGCATCGGTTCTGAGCCCCGACGACGACACGTGCATGAAGTGGAGCGCCGGCAACGATCAATTGATGGTACGGATTGCGCGCTCTCTGCTCGAGCGCACGCTGGTCGCACAGCTTGGCCATCCCCTTGACAGCCCACTGCGTTTCACGCTCGGGTTCCGTTGGCAAGCATGCCCGCTTTGGCAGTGCCTGCTGAATTACATCGTCGACTGCTCGACGCAATGTTCAGATCTAATGGTGCATCGACTCGTCGTCGACCAGATCGAGCAGCTCGTCGCCTCGACGCTGCTTGCCGCACAGCAGCACAGCTACAGCAATACGGCGCCGGCTCGCCGTGGCACGATCTTGCCTCGACACGTTCGGAGAGCGACGGATTACCTGAGGGCTTATGCTCACGAGCCTATTTCAGCGGATCAAATCGCACAGGCGGCGGGCGTCAGCATGCGCAGCCTTTGCGCGGGCTTCAAGGAATTTCTGGGCGTCAGCCCGATGCAGTACCTGCGCGATCTGCGCATGGAATGCGCGCGCACGGAATTGATGAGCGGGGAAGCCGCTAATGTCTCCGGCGTCGCGCTCAGATGGGGCTTTGGGCATATGGGCCGTTTCAGCAACGACTATAGGCTCCGATATGGCGAGACGCCGAGCCAGACGTTGCGCAAGGACGGTCTCTCGCGCACGGCTTGACGCCCCTGGCGATTCACGCTGACCGCCGAGGGCCGAGACTTCATTGCCTCATCCGACGAGCGCCAACACCCGAAGCGGACTGCCCGAGCCGTGCTCGATCTTCAAAGGCGCCGATACGATGAGCGCGCCACGCGGCGGCAATTGATCGAGATTTTTCAGGCACTGCAGCCCGTAACGGTTCGCGCCGTGCATGAGCGTATGACATGGATACGGCAGCGGCCACGAGTAGGATTGGCCGGCATCGGTGTTGATCGTCTCGACGCCGAACCCATGGACCTCGCGTTCGCGAATGAGCCACTCGACCGCCTGCTGGGTCGGCCCGGGCGTATGAGCGCCATCATCTCGAACATTGAGGAACGCAGCCGGATCGTCGACGCGTTTCGACCAGTCGGTGCGAAACAGTACCCAGGCGCCCTTCGGGATCGCCCCGTGATCTTGTTCCCACGCCTCCAAAAACTCGACTGTGAGCAGCCAGTCCTCGTTATCCGCCACGTGCGCACTGGCATCGACGACGACAGCCGGTGCGATGAATTGCGCGGGATCGATGGTGTCGACGCTGCCGTCGGGATAATCACGCCCGCTCGCCCAATGCACCGGCGCATCGAAGTGCGTTCCCGTGTGTTCGCCGCACGAAAAGTTGTTCCAGTACCAGGCTGGGCCCGCTTCGTCGTAATGCGAGATCCGCTCGATCTTGAATGGCTGCACCTGGCCAAACTGCGGCGGCAACTGCAACGCCGGGAATGCCGGCGACAAAGTATGTGTCAGATCGACCACGCGGACAGCACCGCCCGCCAACTGTTCGGCCAGGGCCTGCAGGGTCTCGTTAGACTGGGAACGCATTTTTATACTCCATGGATATCCCTTTGCCGGAACGACTCAGGGGGTTGAGGGCAGCGTCGTGAAGCGCCCCGCGTGAAAAACGAGCGGTTCGCCGGTCCTGCTTGCGGTGCGTACGACTCGCCCCACGAGCAGCAAATGATCGCCCGTATCGCGGCAATGATCATGCACGCATACCAACGTTGCAATCGACTTCTCGATCGCCGGCACGCCTTCTGGCGCCATGCGCCAAGCCACCTCGGCGAACTTATCGGCCACCGCCGGGCTGGCGAAACGGCGAGCCAGTGCTTCATGGCCGCTGGAAAGGATGTTGATCGCGAAATGCGTGCAGTCGCGGAATACGGACAGGTTGCACGACTGATTGACAAGGCTCCAAAGGATGAGCGGCGGGTCGAGCGACAATGAAGCGAACGAATTGATCGTGAGGCCGACCGGTCGCCCTCCAGGCGTGCTCGTCGTCACAATCGCAACGCCCGTCGGATAACTGCCGAGCAACTTGCGCAGCGCCGACGGCTGAAGGTCGACTTCGCCCCACGAGTCGATCTCGTCGCGACAGGGGTTCGTTTCGATCATGCATTGCGACATGTCGGCCTCCTTAGTCGATCGACGGCACGGTTTCGTGACTCGCTACGAAACGCTCGCATTCGCTTTCGTCGGCCCACCACGGAAAGTAGCTTGACGGATGATTGAAACCGTTTGCGACCGCGCTCGCGAGCGACGGCAGCCTCGCTGCCGCAGCGAGCAAGTTGAGGATGTGCGGTTGCGGCGGCGTCAACAGCGAATTGGTCCATTGAACGACCCAGCGCGCGTAATCCCAGAACTGTTCGAATGTCTGTTCCATCCACTCGCGCGTGTAAGCCTGTTCGCCCCGAGCAAGGATGGCATCCAAATAAACTCTGCAAGCCTTCGTGGCATTGTTCGCCCCCTGCCCCGTGATCGGATCGTTGGTCACGACGGCATCGCCCAGCCCGAACACGAGGCGGCCCGACGGCAACTTCATCACCGGCTTGCGCACCGTCGGCGCAAAAGCACCTGCCAGCACGCCGTTGCCGTCGGTCAGCTCGGCGCGTCGCGCCCGGTCGGCTTCCCACGGCAAATACGTTTCGAGGAAGCGCTTGCTGGCAGCAAGATGGTCCTGCGGCGTACGAATCTCGCGCCAGAAATCGAGCGGACCGCCCGGAACCCCTTCGAACACCATGATGTCACACGGACCCGAGAGGGTCAGCGCCGGAAACACGAAGTATTCGCCGACGCCAGGAATCAGGTTGAACGACACACGCGAATACCCGGGCGAGCGTTCGAGGCCATGCACGTATGTCAGCGCCAGGGAACGCTGAGGTTTGTCGAACGGCGATCGCGTTGCGTCCCGCTCGAACAATCTGACCACCTCGCCTTTTCCCGCGGCCAGAAGCACGAGGTCATGCTGCTCTGCCAGCACTTCGAGTTCGGCAATGCCGGCGTCCTGAATGATCACCCGGCCGCCATGTGCTTCGACTTGTTCGAGCCAGGCCGGCATCTTCACGCGCTGATCGACCGACTGAGCCGATTCATCCAGGCATGCACTCCAGTCGATCAGCTTGGCCCCTTTCGACTCGGGATGGGGGACTGCAAAGCCGATCCCTTCCACGGGAGGGCATGAGCGCTCCCATTGATTGAGCCCGAGATCGCGTTCGATCTGCAACGCAGGATCGAACATGCACTGGCTCGACATGACTTTTCCTTTTCGAATATCGTCCGGTGTGCGATTCGTTACAACCGTCACCTCATAGCCCTTTTGCAGCAGCCCCAGCGCGAGCGGCAAGCCCGCCTGGCCCGCTCCTACGATCACGATTCGGCGCATCGATGTTCTCCTTGATAAGTGTTCTGGTCGCTCCGACAAGCCGCTCATTCGGCCAACCGGGCAATGGCGGGCCGGGCTTGCTCGGGGCCCATACAGGAGTAACCGCCGTCGACGGCATAGTCAGCGCCCGTCACGAACGAAGCGTGACCGGACAGCAGAAAGGCAACGACATCGGCAACTTCGGCGGGGTCGGCCACGCGTCCGAGCGCGTGGTAGTCCGCCGCTACACGGTCCGTTTTCGCGCGGTCGCCATGCGTCAGTTCGTCCATCACTCGCGACCATGTCCATCCGGGCGATACGGAGTTGACTCGAATGCCGTCCGCCGCGAGATCGAGCGCCATGTTGCGGGTAAGCTGTACGAGCGCCGCTTTGGACACCGGGTACAGCCACCGCCCCGTTTGCGCGACCTTCGCAGAAATGCTCGTGAAATTGACGATCGCGCCGCCGCCCGCTTTCACCATGTACGGTTGCGCGGCGCGCGCCGCCATGACTGCGCTGACTACGTTGACATCGAGTGCGGTGAGCCAATCGCGTCTACCGGAGCGCGCACCGTCGTCGAGATACGTCGCTGCGAGATTCACCAGAAAATCCACGCGCCCAAAATGCTCGGCAACCTCGGCGACGCCTTTGACGAGTTGCTCGTCATTGACGATGTCTACCCGCCAAAGGCACGTATGCGCCGGATCGCGCGCGACCACGCGCGCGCCACCCTCTTCGTCGATGTCGAACACCGCCACGTTGGCACCGTAGTTGCGAAGTGCATCGACGACGGCGGCGCCGATAATCGTCGCACCACCTGTGACAATAGCCACCTTGCCTTCAAGATCTTTCATGCGAATCCGCCTTGATCGAGGAAATGACACGTACGCTACGGACTGATATACCGGCCCGTAGGCTCGATTCAATGATGGATCGCCAAATCGAAATGCCTGTATCCGCATCGCGCAGAGACTATCCACCGCTTGCCGGTATTGAAGCGCCGCATCGAACCCCGATGGACGACGAAGGCATCGACCGGCAATTGCAAGACTGCCGGCCGATGCCTCTCGTTGCGCCCGGTTTCGCGCTCGACGTTCAGAACAGATGCTGCATGCCGATGCGCAACGCCATCTGATTGCGGCCGTCCGAGGGGCCGAACAACGTGATTTGCGCTTGCGCGCCGTTGCCGCTCGCACGCTGATAGGTGGCGCTTACGTAGACATTTGTCCGCTTCGAGAGGGCATAGTCCAGGATCGCGTTGACCTGATGCGCTTTGTTGCCGTTGAGCACGGCGTTTCCGTCCATAAACTGATAGGCAGCGGCAAAATGAAGAAACGGGCTGATCGGATACATGCCGCCCACCTCGTACACATTGACGGCCGCCCCGTTGGAGGTGTTTTTCGTGTTCGTGTAGACCGCGTCGAAGTAGGCTCGTCCGACAAACAACCCGCCCCCGAAGCCGAAGTTGCGTATTCCGGAGTGACCGTTGTCGAAGCCCGGATAACGCACGTAGGTGTAGGCGGCATCGAGGTTGAACCTGCTCGTGTTGTAGTCGAGCCCGAAGCTCTGCGCGCTGTTCTGCGAAAAGGCCCCGGCGACCCCGCCCAATCCGTACATCGCGCCGAAGCTGACCCCCCCGAAGTCCGGGCTTTCGTATTTGACCGAATTCGTTATCCGCTGGTCGCCCGCGACCCCATCGAAGTCAAATCCGCCCGCCGGCCGGTTCGGAATACCCAAACCGTTGAACGGCCCTTGGCGCAGATTTTGTAGCGTGACGTAGTACAACTCCGGGCCATAGCGCCTCACCGCAAGCGACGTGAACATGAAATCGTACTGGTTGCCGGCCAGCACGCGGCCCCACTTGCTGTCTGTCAAACCCACATAGGTTTGGCGAGCAAAGAGGCTTCCTATCGACGCACCGTTTGCCTCGTTGAACTGGCCCTCGAGCACGAAGGTCGCGGCGAGCCCGCCGCCCAAATCCTCCTTGCCGCGAAACCCGAACAGGTTCGGCGCAAGCACGCCGGTTCCGAGCGATACCTGATGCTTCCCGCCGACATTGGTGACGTAGTCGATCCCCGAGTCGATCAATCCGTAAATTTCGACGCTGCTCTGCGCGTGCGCAGAAGGCATGTGGCACACGAACGGCGCCGCGATAGCGAAGCTCAGCGCAACCGACCGGCACTTGATGTACTCCCCCTTCATTCCTGATCTCCTCGTGCTAAACGAAATCGAACTTTGGTTGTTGCGCTCGGCATGGCTGTCAAATTGCGCGAGCACGGTTGGATCATCAAAGTCCAAAAGTCATTCAGCTATCCGATTTCTGCAGGGTGAGTCCTTTAGACGAAGAGGAGTCGATTGCGGCGTTTGGTCGCCGCGCTGCCGGCGTTTCTTCAGGTGCGAGCCTCGTTCAGCGTATCCTGCGGGCGCACGCCGAACCTGCGGCGGTAATGCGAGGCGAAATGTCCGTAATGCGCGAATCCCCAACGCATCGCGACGTCCGTTAGACGCGTCGTCGCCGGGTCGCCTGACTTGAGCTCGGCATGCACGGCTTTGAGTCGCAGTTCACGCAGATATGACATCGGTGGTTGATCATATGTCTGGCGAAAAGCATAAAAGAGCGCACGGGGACTCACCCCGACGACGCGCGCAATCTCTTCGACCGACGCCACATCCGCAAGGTGCGCGCGCATGTAATCCTCCGCACGTTTGACATAGCCGGGTCTCACGGTCCTTCGCCCCGGCAGATCGATCAGATGCTCCGAACACGTACTCGGTTGCGTAAGAAGCAACGTGTCGATCAAAAGTCGCTCGCAGCGTTCCGCGTGAGACGGCCGGGCGAGCAGCTCCGGAAACGCAAGACTTCCCTCCAGCACATACGCTAGCGCACTGCGCCATGCTTGCCCGGCGGAACCCGCGAGTTCCATCGCCGGATGAAAGCGAAGGCCCTGCTTCGGCAACAACTCGATGTGATCGACGCATGCACGCTCGAGCGCCTGCTGTTCAATACGGACGATGATCTGCGCAAGATCGGGCGAAAAGCGCATGCGCGTCGGTTCTTGAGGCGACAGGACTGCAGCTATGTCGGAGCCGCCCAAGACCTGCTGTGTCCCGCAGGTATAGCAAGCGGCCCCGGCAACTGGCATCTGAACCAACGTGAAGCTGCCGAGCTCGCCCGGATCGACCGTGACCTCCGCGCCATACTGCAGGTAAAAGATCTGCAATCCACCGATCCGCATCGAGAGCAATGCGGCGTTAAGCTCGCGGGACGGCGCCACGAGCGACATCTTGTGCGGTTTGAACGCGCGCCCTACCATGTCGATCACGCTGGGCGGATCGACTCTACCTTGGAATTCGACGCTGAAATGATGGAACGCGCCTGGCGTGCCGTCGTAGAACCGGGGCTGAGAGTACATGGGGTCACCCGACCTGAAGCTGTTGGCACGGTCGAGTTTAAAGAAGCCGCGACGTTTCTCCGAATCTATCAATATCGGAGAGCCAAATAAGTTCATTTATGGGCTGGATGACTAAAACCGAAGCCAGACACACTCCTCACATCAATACCTGCGGCTCGCCATGGATACCGCCCGCCTCGACCTGAACCTGCTTCGCGTCTTCCATGCCATTCTCGAAGAACGCAATCTGACGCTCGCCGCCAACCGTCTGGGCCTTTCGCAGCCCGCGGTTAGCTACGCCCTCGGCCGGCTTCGCGCGCACCTCGACGATCCGCTTTTCGTCAGGACCGGCAACGAAATGCAGCCGACATCGGCCGCCTTGTCGCTGAGTGAGCCGCTGCGTCAAGCCATGGCGGCAACCGACCGCGCGCTTCAGATGATGGCGCCGTTCGATCCGGAAACCAGCACGAGGGTTTTTGGCATCGCGATGTCCGACCTCGGCGCACTCGCCTTCGCGCCCCCTCTGTGCGCCGCGCTAGCGCGCTGTGCGCCGCACGTGCAGCTCGATATCCGGTCGGTCGCTGTCGGACAGATCGAGGAATCGCTGCGCGCAGGAAAACTCGACCTCGCGATCGGCAATCTACCCGCGCTGCTGGGCCGCACGCATCATCACGAGCTATTTCACGAAGACTACCTGTGCATGACACGTCGTCGCGGCGATCTGCCGGAGTCCCGGCTGACGCTCGATCAATACCTGTCCATGCTTCACATTGTCGTCGGATCGCTCGAGAGCGCCCATCATAAAATCGAGGAACGGTTTCGCGAACAGAACATCCACCGTCAGATTGCATTGCGCGTTCCGCACTTCACCGTTGTACCCCATATCCTCGCGCAGACCGATTGGATGGTGACGCTGCCCAGAAGAACGGCGCCTTTACTTAATCCCAATGGCCAGTTCGCGGTCTACGACTTGCCGGCGATCATTCCCGACGTCGCCGTCACAGTTCACTGGCACCCCGACTCGGACGAACGCGCCGCAAATCGCTGGCTAAGAGATCTGGTCATTCGAGCGCTCAGCGATTCGCCGGCTTCGGCGCCATCGTGCGACGTGGATCAGCACCAGTCGCCCTAGCTCAGACGGTTGGCGACCATCCAGCCCGAAGCGCCGCCCAATCCAGGGCCCGGATGAGTCGAGGCGCCGATGTGATGCAGATTACGGTATGGAGTGTCGTGCCCGCGGTGCCCGTTGACGCCGGCAAACGGGCGAAGCCAGAAAAATTGATCGGGCGAGCACACGCCTGAATACGGGTCGCCCCCGACCAGATTGCAATTGAGCGCCTCGAGATCCGCCGGCGAATAGGCTCGACGCCCAACGATCTTTGCTTGCAATCCCGGCATCACCGTTTCCAACCGGCGTTGCACTCGATCCGCAACTTGCTCGCGAATGTCTTCGGTCCACCGTCCGTCGGCCGGCGTGCCGATTTCGCCGAGCGCGTCGCCACGCAAGCGCGAAGGCATCTCCTGCATCTGCAGCCACAGGATTGCTCCGCCCGCGGGTGCGCGGCTCGGATCGACGGCAGTCGGCTGACCGATTGCAATCGTAGGGCGGCTCGGAATGAGCCCGTTATTGGCCTGTGTTACGGACAGGCACACGTTTTCCATGCTTTCGGACAGATGCACCAGCGGAACACGGGCGAGTTCGGGATCGCACCAATCGGGGGGAGAAGACAGCGCGAAATGGATTTGCATATCGCCTCTGCCGAATAGATAACCTTCGGCCCGTTCTCGCCACGGTGTGGCCACGTCCGGCAGCAAGCGCCCGTACAATTGGCGGGGCATCACATTGCAAACGACGGCTTCACGAGCACGCCATGTCCGGCCGCCCGCGAGCACGCCTACGGCCCGGCTGCCAGATAAGACCACACGTTCGACGTCCGTGTCGGTCACGAAGGTGCCGCCGCGCCGCTCGATGATGGACCTGAAGGCCTTGACGATATTGCCGCTACCGCCCTTTACGACCGGCATGCCGCCCGCAACGACCGCGGCAAAAGTCAGCTTACCGATCAGGGCAGAGCAGGCGTCGTCGGGCCCAAGACCTGTATGCAGCACCCAAGGTGCGATCGCAGCGCGAGCGAGATCCGATTTGAGGTTTCGGTTACCCCATCGACGGAAGCTCTCGAGCGCTTCTCCGGCAAACGCGACCAAGCCATCCATCCCGCGGCGGCGCCATTCCCGCCATGCCAGCTTGGCCATTTTCCAACCGTACGGGTTTTCACCGAGCAAGCCAAAGGTCAGCCCGGCGTCTTCGCCGAACATTCGCTCAGCCATCGATGCAAAAGCCGCGCCGTCGCCCGCGCAAATGGCATCGAGCCGATTCGCGGTATCGGCCAGATTCTGCGTGAACGCTATCGCGCGGCCATCCGGCGTGACGATGCCGGTCGTATAGTCGCTTTGCGCGAATTCCAAGCCGGCAGCCAGCAAGTCGTCGCGGAGTTCGGCATACGCAGGACTTCCGACGAACAGCGGATACCAGGACGACAAAACATCGTGTGTGTAACCAGGAAACAATTCCTGACTACGAATGCAGCCCCCCAGGTCGGCATTGCGCTCGAGCACCGTGACCCGCTTGCCGCGCTTCGATAGTACCGCCGCGCAGACCAGCGAATTGATACCGCTGCCGACGATGACGACATCCGATTCTTCTTGCATTGTATTGCTCGCTTTGTGTCGCATCACTGCCGACGCGCGTAGAGCGGCGCGTCGGTGCTATCCATAAAGGGCAAATGCCCGTACTCCACCAGTTCCAACTGATTACCGAACGGGTCCAGAAAGTAATTCACCCGCAGTCCCGCGCACGAGCCGCTATCGATCGCGATCGGGCCTGCCATCACGCTCACACCGCGCGAACGCAGGAACGACAAGGCCTCGTCGAGATTCTCGACCTTCAGCGCGATATGACTCGCACCGATGTCGCAATTCCTCGGTGGCGTTGTCGCGGCGTCATGCGGCCGCTCATAGCGGAATAGCTCCAGCATGAGATTCTTGCCAAGCGCCATCATGACAAAATTCAAACGTGCTCCGGCGATGTTCAGGTGCGCCTGTGTCCAGTCCGTGCCATCGGGCAACGCGGGCAACTCCCGGGCATCGAACGGCCCCATTCTGTAGAGTTCGTTGGCGCCGAGCACGTCTCGATAGAAACGTACGGCCTCGTCCAGGTCGGGCACAGTCAAGGCGACGTGATCAACGTGCATCAAACCGGGCAAACTCGTGTGTTTCACCAGTGGTCTCCTGTCGGGTGGGAGGCGACGAAAGCGCTCGCATGGGATACACGCCATATCCACGCGAGCGGGAACATCGACACTCAAATAGTTGCCGATACCGGCCGGCCGTTGCGTGCGGGTTTAAACACGGTCAGACGCAGCACCGGATACACCACCAGGCAGATGACGACCGTACTGATTGCCTCTACCGGAATGAACCTTACGAGAACGTAGTGGGCGAGAACCACCGCCGCAATCGACGTGACGACCCCCGCCCAATTGACGATTTCCGCGGGCTTGTCCAGACCGAGGTCTTGTTCATTGATCAGCCGCCGGACGACGAAAAAATCGGCCACGATGATGCCCGCAAATGCCGTCGTCAGCACGCCTAGAATCGTGATCCACGAATTGACCAGCGCAAGGATCTTTCCATAGAGCATCACCAGACTGATGATATTGGCGAGGATCACAAACGCCAGCCGGCCCGGCCTGACATTGAGCGCGTCGAACAGATTGGAAAGCGAAAGCGATGCGCTGTAGGTGTTGAGCACCTGAGCCTTACCTTGAGCGAGCACCATCAGCAACGCGCCCATCACGCCACCAAATACGACGAATGCCGCGGTGACGCTGTCGGGGCTCTCCAACGTTGCATGCATGGCCGCAGCGTGTGTCATGCCCGACGTATGCGTATAGAACTCGACGAGAGACGGAATGCCCGCGTACATGATGATGCCGCCAAGCCCAAGCATCAAAACATCCATCATCAGATTGCCGATCAACGCAGCCAATCCGATGTCCCGCGACCGACGCGCGTAGCGGCCAAGATCCGCATCGACAAGAGCGAGTGCACCGGCGGATCCGATCAACACGTTCACTGCGAAGATGAACTTCTGCCCGTCGCTTTCAGCGCCCATCGCTTTCAGTGCCTCGGCCGGAAACTGCGGACCGAACGAAAACAGATCCGAAAGGGAATGCGGAGCGCCGGCGATGACGACGTATGCGATATAGGCCAATACAGCCAGGAACAGGACGAGCGTGACCGACGAGACTTTGGCGACTAACGCGAAGCCGTAAGCCGTCAGCAGTACCCAGATCACGCTCATCAGGCCATAAATGGCAACGCGTGCGGTGACAGTATCGGCGAGGCCGAAGTAGAAGACGAACCCTCGATACAACAGCGCATTTTCGAGCGCAAGAAAACCTATGATCATGAACGCGAAAATGAGCGACGATATGATCGAGCCTTTTTGGCCAAACCCGAAATAGCGGGACATGACCGTACTCGACAATCCCGACCGATACGCGACATGGCCGCATGCCCAACCAAGCAAAGCGCCAACGACGGTGACCGTCACGCCCGCGAGAAGCCCGATTTTGATGCCTGCGACGAACGTTACCAACGCTCCGAAAAACAATTGAACCAGGGACGTTACGATACCCGCCGTGTTCCACGACAGGGCAAGCCACCCCTTCCGAGCATCCTCTGGCACCCGTTCCAATGCATGGTCTTCGATCGCCACGCTAAGACTTTCGTCCTTCATACTTCGCTCCTCTTTCTACGCCCCTGTGCACGCGGTAGCCGCTAATCTGCAACGATGCGCGGCTCCGCCCGTGTTCGAACGTATCGTCAACGTTCACGCGCCCATTGACGATCCGGTTCGAGCAACGGATGTCCCAAGAGTGCAATGCATCGAGCGCACCCGCGGCCCCGCCCAGCGCAAGCGGGTGCCGGCCCGTAGGACCGCATCCAGGTTGGCCGAGCGGAACACCCGCCGCCGATAGAGCGGCGAGGCGCGACGCAAAAGGCGGCGGGCATGGAGCGACGGCCTAGCCGCCCGAGCCCTCGAACCAGCCCCGGGCCGCGATGCCTTGGTCCGGGCCGAGGCTGGAGAAGCCGCCGTCGACCGCGATGTCGGTGCCCGTGACCCACGAGGCCTCGTCGCTCGCCGCGAAGGCCACCACCCGGCCCACCTCGGTGCCGTCGCCGACGCGGCCCAGGGGGTGCATGATGCCGCCCACGCGGTCGGCGACGGTGCGCGAACCGTGCGCCATGCGCTCGAGCGATGGGGACCAGGTCCAGGCCGGCGAGACCGACAGCACGCGGATGCCGCGCGGCGCCAGCGTGACGGCGAAGTTGCGCGTGATCTGGATCAGCGCGGCTTTGGAGGCAGGGTAGATGGCGCGGTCGGCCGTACCAAACTTGCCGCCCACGCTGCCCAGGTTGACCACGACCGCGCCCGCGCGCATGTGCGGCTCTACCTTCTGCGTGAACACCGCGGCCGACACCAAGTTGACGTCCAGCGTGGCGTGCCATTGCGCGCGGCTCGACGCCAAGCCGGCGTCGTCGTAGATGCAGGCGCAGTTCACCAAGACGTCGATCTGCCCGCTCACTTCCAACGCGCGCGCCACGCAGCGGTCGATGGCTTGGTCGTCGGTGATGTCGGCCTCGACGGCCTCGGCCGCCTCGCCGATGTCGGCGGCCATGGCCGCGCCCGCCTGGGCGCCGAGGCCCACGATAAAGACCCGCCGCGCGCCGTCGCGGGCCAGGGCCCGTGCGATGTCGGCGCCGATGCCCTGGGTGGCGCCGGTGACGATGGCCACCTTGCCGTGCAGTCGCTGTGTCATGGGGTCTCCAGCGTCAGAGGGCCAGCACGAGGCGCTCGCCGCGCGCACGCGAAACGCAGACGCAGAAGTTGCCGGCCTCGTGCTCGCGCGCCGACAGGCAGATGTCGCGGTGGTCGGCGTCGCCGCCGAGCACGCGCGCCACGCAGATGCCGCAGTCGCCGCGGCGGCAGTCGAACAGCGGGTCCATGCCGGCCTGCTCCATCGCTTCCAGGATGGTCTGGTCGGCGGCTACCGACAGGGTGCGCCCCGAGTCCTTGAGCTCGACCTCGAAGGCGTGATCGCCTTGCTCCGCCAGCGTGCCCGTGAACAGCTCGCAGTGCAGCTGCCCTTCGGGCCAGCCCAGTTGGCGAGCGGTGTCCAGCACCGCCCCGATGAAGGCCTTGGGGCCGCAGACGTGCAGGTGCCGGCCCGCGACCGGCGCGCCGATCACGGTGGGCAGGGGAATGCCGCGCGAGGGGTCGCCCTCGTCGAACCAGCAGGTCGCGTCCCCCAGCGCCGTGACCTCGTCGGCGTAAGCGGCGAGTTCGCGGGTGCGGGCCACGTAGTGCATTTCATGAGTCAAGCCCCGGCGCTTGAGTTCGAGCGCCATGCACAGGATAGGCGTGATGCCGATGCCCGCTGCCAGCAGCAGCGGTTGCTGCGACGCGCCCTGCAGCGCGAAATGGTTGCGCGGCGCATTGGCGCTCAGCTCGTCTCCGCGGCGAAGACCATGCACCCAGCGCGAGCCGCCGCTGCCGTTCTCCTCGAGCTGCACGGCGATCTCCAGTGTGTTCGACTCGCCCGCGGGCCGCACGAGCGAGTAGGCGCGGTGCAAGAGGACACCGGTCGCCGAGGCCGGCACGTGCAACTCAATGTGAGCGCCGGCCTCGTAGGCGGGCAGTGGGCGGCCATCGGCTGGGCCCAGCACGAGCTTGCGCACCCGCGGGGTCAGGTTTTCGATGTGTAGGACGTGAAGGGCAAGGGTGGATTCCAAGTGAGCCTCGTCGGTAGCGGAGAGTCGATTGAGCGCGCGCCATAGCGCCCGGTGACATCAATGTAGCGAGACGCGGCGCCACAAAAAAGCCAGCATCGGCAGTCCTTGTCCGGTTTTGACGGCCGACAGCGGGCCCATCAGCGCGCCCGCCAAGCCCGCGAGCGCAGCGCCGAGAAAACATCAGCCGTCCCGCCCTTCATGAATGGATGGGCGTGCGGCGCCATCTGCATGTGCGCGCGCGGTGCGCGGCGGCTGCCGAATCTGGACAACGCGCGGCCCGGCCGATGTGGAAGTCGGCTAGCGCCGGCCTTGGGCGGCGCTCACACTTGCAGTCCCTCTTTCCCTTTCGTTAGTCCCTATCGACACGAGGTCACCCATGACGAACGACGAACTGGCAAAGCTGTTCAGGCCGGGCAGCGTGCATAAACGGCTCTACACCGACGAAGACATCTTCGATCTGGAGATGAGCCGCATCTATGGCCAGGCCTGGATCTACGTCGGCCACGAAAGTCAGGTGCCCAAGCCCGGCGACTACCACTCGACGCGCATCGGCGACCAGGACGTGGTGATGGTGCGCGGCAGCGACGGCCAAGTGAACGTGCTCTACAACCGCTGCCCGCACAAGGGCGCCAAGCTCGTCTCCGAAGGCGA
>Ga0209672_100426_pt1 | contig 24718 bp, 19 predicted proteins | sample AraplaCol_mMS_r2_FD_184273 | JGI IMG/M metagenome (GOLD analysis project Ga0209672, IMG submission 184273) | Arabidopsis root microbial communities from North Carolina, USA - plate scrape CL_Col_mMS_r2 (SPAdes) (version 2) | ecosystem: Host-associated > Plants > Roots > Endosphere | place: USA...
ATACCTCCTCAACGCCAAGCCCCGTCAGCAAGTTCGCCGTCGGCGTGCCGCCCGTGAGCTCCTGCACCGAGTAGACACCGTCATAAACGAAGTTCGTCGCATTGCCGTTGATTGTCTTTCCTGCTCGCCACCCGAGCGGATCGTAGGTGAAGCTCGCGGTGGACGCGCCCGTCAACGATACGAGCCGATTGCGCGAATCTCAGCCATAGGTCAGGCTGCCCTCGCCCGTCGTGTCGCCGTTCGCGTCATAGGTCAACGACGTACCGGCCTAGTTCGTGAGCCGATTGCCTGCATCGTACGTCACGCTCGTCAGCGCCGCCGGCAACATCAACGTCGCGAGCGAACCGCCCATCTGCATACGCCGTCCCGCGTTGTCGTACGCATGACTGAGATCACCGAGCACCGTACTGCCATTCGCGTAGCTGATGCCAGCGAGCTGTAAGTATCGCGCAGTTGGTCGCGTCACATGCAAAAAAGCGATCAAGGCTATCGGCGAAGTCGGCGTTTAATCATATTCGAAAGATCCCTCGCCGCCGGAATGCCCCCCTTAATTGATGTTCGCCCGGTTTTTATTGAACCATAAATAATCCCAACGAATCCGACTGCAATCCCGAAAGCAGTTGTCCCAAAGGCCAATAGTGAAAGCCATCTGATCGCCCTTTCAGCCGCAATAAATCCGATCACTGCTCCGAACGCAGCGATAGCGAGGCCGACCAATCCGACGCGAAGCCCTGCGATTCTTTTCATCGGCGTTCTCCTCCCACTGCTTACCATTTAGTGAAATAGCGCAGGCGTCGCGAATGTTATTGTCCCTGTTACGCCGACGAATGTCTCAGCCCCATATTCCGCACCCAACCTGTCAAAAACAGACCCACCATCGCCGTCATATTGGGCAGACATACCCGCAGAAGGACCGAAGCCCATATTAGCGTCCGCTTGTGCCGATTTGCTAGTGCTGATCCCAGCAGGAGTGGGGCGACGACTATGTGATACACCGCCCTCAACACCTGTGCCACCATAGACGCCAATTCCTCCAGAAAGCGTTCCCGATAATTGAACAAAAATCTGTCCACTGCTTGTGACCCCTATGCTGACTCCACCGCCAATAAACGGCCCCGGGATTGGCAGGAAAGGATTCCCCCCGATAATGCCGCTTCCCCCCAGGGAAACCGGTCACTCCAGGCCCGACGGATCCACTCTCGAGATCGGATCACCTCCGACGAAGGAATATACGTTGTAGCCACCCGTAAGCCCAACGGGATCTTGTGCCACGAAGCGCCTAAATCCGGGGGGTAGTAGCGAGCCCGGTAATAGTACAGCCCGGTGCCATCACTCCCGTCCGGTGTACTGCCCCGCATTCGCATTCACGTCCCCACTCGCCGTCGTATTGCCATACGGCTCATGGGCATAGCTGGTCGTGACCGCTCCACTGCCATCGGTGAGCGCCACTGTGCTGCCCAGCGCATCCCTCACTACCTGTCGGATACCGAGGCTATCCGAACGGCTGAATACCTCCTCAACGCCAAGCCCCGTCAGCAAGTTCGCCGTCGGCGTGCCGCCCGTGAGCTCCTGCACCGAGTAGACACCGTCATAAACGAAGTTCGTCGTATTGCCGTTGATTGTCTTTCCTGCTCGCCGCGCAAGTGGATCGTAGGTGAAGCTCGCGGTAGTTGCGCCCGTCAATGATGTGAGCCGATTGCGAATCCGACGTTGCCCATCGAATCGTACGTGTAGCTCGTTGTCCGCGAAAGTGCATCGGCCGACGAAAGCAGCAAGTTCGTTCCAGCCCCTCGGCTGTATGTGAACGTCTGCGCCTCGGGCTTACCTGACGCCCACGTGGTGCTCGTCGCATAACCACTCGAATTGAACGCCACCTGCCTCACGTTTCCGTTCGGATCGGCAATCGATGTCTGCGTGACATTACCGCTGCCGTCGAGCGTGTACGCGAATTGGTAAACCCCGCTACCCGCCAGCGTTTGTGGCCGGGTGCCCAGACTCAGGCGTCGGCGACGAAGAGCATGTTCCCGGATCGGCAGGCGACCCCGGTGCAGGTGCTGCCGGGACGCCATGCGGCCCAGGCGAGCCACCGGCGCTAGGACACCCGCCAGCGGGTGGGCCATAAGCAGGCGCATTGCTTGGCAGCGACACCATCGCACCTATCAGCTCATTGATCGCTACCCCCGGATTGGGAACGACCGGCCGTCATCCTGCGCCTCACCCATGCAACTTAAACTTCCCAACAAGCCGCTTGAGCGCCTTCGCCTGATCGTCGAGTGAGCGAGCCGCCGCGGTAGCCTCTTCCACGAGCGCCGCGTTCTGCTGCGTCCCCGCATCCATCTGCGTGACGGCGCGGTTGATCTCCTCGATACCCGAACTTTGCTCCGTCGAAGCCGCGGAAATCTCGCCCATGATGTCGGTGACACGCTTGACCGCCTTCACCACCTCATCCATCGTGCGACCAGCGTCCTCGGCCAGCGTCGAGCCGTTTTCGACACGTTCGAGCGAGGTGTTGATCAGCGTCTTGATTTCCTTCGCCGCAGCGGCACTGCGCTGCGCAAGCGACCGCACCTCGCCCGCGACGACGGCAAACCCGCGCCCCTGCTCACCCGCGCGCGCCGCTTCCACGGCCGCATTGAGCGCCAGGATATTGGTCTGAAACGCGATACCGTCAATGACGCCGATGATGTCGCCGATATTCTTCGCGCTCTCGTTGATTTCGCCCATCGTGGTAACAACGCGCGAGACCACCGAACCGCACGTCGATGCAATCTCCGAAGCGTTGTTCGCCAGCGAGCTCGCCTGCTTCGCGTTATCGGCGTTTTGGCGCACGGTCGAAGTGAGCTGCTCCATGCTCGACGCGGTGCGCTCGAGCGAGACGGCCTGTTGCTCGGTACGCTGCGACAGATCGAGGTTACCCATCGAAATCTCGCCTGCCGCCGAGGAAATAGCCTCGGCACTCGCCGCAATCTCACCCACCGTCCCGGCAAGCCCGGTGCGCATTTCCGAAAGCGCGTAGAGCATGCTCGACGTGTCCTTCTTGCCGAGCGCGATAGGGTGCGAAAGATCGCCTGAAGCGATCTGACTCGCGATGTCCTTGGCATAGCCCGGCTCACCGCCCAGTTGGCGCGTCAAACGCCGCACGACCCACTCGCTGACGACGATGGCTACCGCGATCAGAGCGGCCGTCATCGCGGCCATCATGACGAACGACGATTTGAAGATGAATGCCGATGCGTCGATCGTCGCTTTCGCCTGCGCGCCGCGCGCGGCGACAAGCGCATCAACGAGCTTCTCGAGCTTGCCCGTTTCCACGAGCAGCGAGACATCCTGCATGCCGACTTGCCAATTCATTTGCGACAGGTCGAGCGGCTGCGCCTTCATGAGCGTGACGAAATCGCGCAGATGCCCTGCCCAGGCCGATACTGCGGCCGCCAGCTTCGTTTGCTGATCGAGCGCGGCCTTGTCGCCGACGTCGGTGTACTGCTTGAGCGTGCCGAGCTCGCCATTGATCGCGGCAAGGCCTTTGTCGATTTCGGCCCCGAGTTCATCGCGCTCCTTGGCCGTAGTGGCCGTCAGCAGCATCTTTTGCGCGCGGCTCGAGCGCAGCATGTTGCCGCGCACCTCTTCCGCGGCCCGGCTGGCCACATGGCCCTGTTCGTAGATCGACCGCGAAGAGTCGTTCAAGCGACTGATCTGCGCGAGGGCGAATATGCCGATCGCCAGCGTACCGGCGAGCAGTACGGCAAACGCCAGTCGCAACGACGTCTTGACCGACAGTCCGCTCAGGCGCCCCTTCACGCCGGCACCGCGCGATCGACCGTCCGCCACCGAACCATCGGGCACGAACTTCGCGCCCGCACGCAATCCCCGCGAAACCACCTTCATGCAACCCCCTTCTGATCGTGCCCCACCTTGTGGGCGGGTTGAACGGCACATGCGGCCGCTACCGTTGGTCAACGGCATGTTCGGCGGCCTTCTTGAGGCGCGGAGCAGGAGTGAAAACCCGCATTCCGCGCACATTTTTTGCGTGCGTTCCCGCATGCCGGTGGGGTTATAACGCGCCAAAAAGCGCCGGAACGGGAAACTCGGCATGCTCTGTGGGGAAAAGCCCGAACGCCACCGACGCCAAGCCATCGATATGAAGCGCGTTCGACGATGATGTCTGCTTGGCGACAAACAATGTCCGAGCTATCTTTTTAAGACAACCTACACTTACGAAATCAAATCGGCAACGATCGGCCCCCCAGTCCGGTCCCGATCGCGCCGCGTCGCTCCGCCCAGCGACGGTTGCTTACTCTTTTCAGGATGCCTGGCATGCAAAAAAACGCTCTCGCGGCGAATGCCGCGCCTAACATATCCGCCTCAGCGGCTCCCGCCGGCGCGATACAGCGCACCGTTTATTCCGTTCTTGGGGCGATCAGCTTCTCGCACCTGCTGAACGACATGATTCAGTCGCTCGTGCTGGCGATCTACCCGATGCTGAAAGCGAATTTTTCGCTGTCGTTCGCGCAAGTCGGCCTCATTACGCTGACCTATCAGATCACGGCCTCCCTGTTGCAACCGCTCGTCGGCATCTATACGGACAAGCGTCCGCAGCCGTACTCGCTGCCGGTCGGAATGGGCTTTACGTTGAGCGGACTGCTCCTGATGTCCATTGCGCCGAACTTCGGTGTACTGCTCGTCGCGGCGGCGCTCGTCGGATGCGGTTCGTCCGTCTTCCACCCGGAGTCGTCGCGCGTTGCGCGCATGGCCTCGGGAGGCCGCTATGGGCTCGCACAGTCGCTGTTTCAAGTGGGCGGCAACGCCGGCACCTCGCTCGGCCCGCTGCTCGCCGCGCTGATCATCATCCCGCACGGCCAGCGCAGCATCGCCTGGTTCTCGGTTGCGGCGCTCGTCGCCATCGTCGTGCTCGCGCAAGTGGGCCGCTGGTATAGCCAGCATCCGGCCACCAAGAAAAAGGCTCAGGCGCGCGCAGGCCATCCGGAACTCTCGAAGCGGCGCGTCGCGCTCGCGATCGGCGTGCTGGTGCTGCTCGTGTTCTCGAAGTATTTCTACCTCGCGAGTATCAACAGCTACTTCACCTTCTATCTGATGGACAAGTTCCATCTCAGCGTACAGGCCGCGCAAATCCATCTGTTCGTCTTCCTTGCAGCGGTTGCGGCAGGTACGATCGCCGGCGGGCCGATCGGCGATCGCGTCGGACGCAAGTATGTGATCTGGGTGTCGATTCTCGGCGTCGCGCCGTTCACGCTGCTGCTGCCGTACGCGAACTTGTTCTGGACCAACGTGCTGACGGTCATCATCGGCCTCGTGATCGCATCGGCGTTCTCGGCCATCCTCGTCTACGCGCAAGAATTGATTCCGGGCAATGTGGGAATGGTGGCCGGCCTTTTCTTCGGATTCGCGTTCGGCCTCGGCGGTGTGGGCGCGGCCGTACTCGGCGAGCTGGCCGACGCAACGACCATCGAGTATGTCTACAAGGTCTGCTCGTTCCTGCCGTTGATCGGCATCCTCACGGTCTTCCTGCCCAACGTCGAGCAAAAGCGGCAAGCGCGCGCCGGCTAGTCCACATACCCGCCCCGCATAGCGCGGGGTTCAACTCGTCCGATTTCTCGCCTCACCGCTGAAGGCGAGAAATGAAAACGATTACTTTGCACCGTCGGGACCTGCCCGTCATTGCAAAGGAGTCGTGAATGACCGTTTTCCAGCGAGGCCGAAGCACTCTCCCCCGGGCGTTGCGGGCTGTCACCGCGCCCCGCGCGCTACTCCCAGTCCTGTTATCGAGCATGCTCGCGGCGTGCGGTGGCGGTGGCGGCAGCGATGCGCCAGCCGCCACCCCCGTCGGCGCGCAACTGCCGAGCGACCCCCTCTTTCAGTACCAATGGCATCTCGTCAACACCGGCCAGCGTGTCCGACCGGACCGCCTATGGCGCGGGGCGCTCGGCGTGGATGCCAACGTTGCGCCGGTGTGGAAGCAAGGCCTCGACGGTAGCGGCGTCACCGTCGCAGTGGTGGATGACGGTGTCGAAATCGGGCACGAGGACCTGCGCGCCAATATTGCGCGCGGCTTGAACCGCAATTACCAGACGGGCGGCAGCGACCCCACCCCTTCCATCGAGGAGTTGAATCACGGTACCTCCGTAGCAGGCGTCATCGCTGCTGCCCGCAACGATTCGGGCGGCGTCGGCGTTGCGCCTGCCGCCAAACTCGCGGGGGCCAACCTCTTGTTGAGCAAGCACGAGTCCGATCTCGCGGACGCCCTGGGGCTCGGCATTGCCGACGGCCGCATCGCCGTGTCCAACAATAGTTGGGGCTCCGTCAACGTTGCCATGCCAGGGATGCGGGAAGTCATTGCAGAGGAGATCGTCAGAAAGGGGGTGGACGAGGGCCGCGACGGTAAAGGAATCCTCTACGTTTTCGCCGCCGGCAACAGCAACGTCGATTTCCAGGAATCGACTCAGCCGCGCCCGCCTCATTATGGATGGAGCAATTTCGATCGATTTCAGCCAACGCAAGCGCTCACGGTGTGCGCCGTCAATGCAAACGGCGTTGCGCCCGAATATTCGTCAAGCGGATCGAATCTGCTCGTTTGTGCGCCGAGCGACGACATGCCCGACGCGGAGGGCGTGCCGCAAGGGCCCGGCATCACGACCACGAAGCCCTATGGGAAATACACCCATGAGTTCGGCGGCACGTCGGCCGCCACGCCTGTCGTCTCGGGCGTGATTGCATTGATATTGCAAGCGAACCCAGGACTGAGCTGGCGCGACGTGCGCCTCATTCTCGCGCGCACCGCGCGCATCCTGCCTTCAATGGAAAGCGATCCGGCGGCCCAGTGGACCGCCACCGGCGCGACGAATCCCTACACCGGCAACCCCTACCGCTACAGCACACGCTATGGCTTTGGCCTCGTTGACGCCGAAGCCGCGGTCTCGTACGCGCAGCGCTTCAAGTCGGTGGGCGGTTCGACGGCGGCGTTCTGGAAGCAGGGATGCAGTGGCTCGGTGATGGAAGACATAGATGCGGCAGCGACAACGGGCAATGTGGATCGGACGATCAAGATGTCCTGCGGCAATCGAGCGGTTGAATTCCTCGAAGCCGATATTGCCCTCGAGCATCCGAATTTCCGCGCATTGCGCGTCACGCTGGAATCGCCGCGCGGTACCAAACTGGTCTTGAGCCGCGAGTACTCGCGCTGCGCGGCCTCATACGAGAAGTACGGCATGCCCGCCGAGGCATGCAGTACCGAAATGTTCAACCACCGCTACCGGACTCACGCCGTCACCGCGCTCGACGAACCGGTGAGCGGCGATTGGACACTACGGATCGAAGACGCACTGAAGACCGGCGAGCCGATTCAACTGCGCAGCGCAGCGCTCAGCATCTATTGAACGAGGACAATCATGTCGAGACCCGCTCTTTTCGCCCTGTGCGCTGTCACTCTGCTTTGCGCCGCGGGGCAAGCGCCCGCGGCCGCAGCCGAGCCTGCCGCGTCTGCTTACTGGTACAACGGTGACACCAAGGTACCGCTTTACCGTCAACCGCGACTGTACTCGCCAACTCATCGGCAGGCCGCGCCAACCGGCGCGCCGCGTATCGCAACGGGACCGCATTCGCCGCCCATTTACGAACGCGCACCGCAGGATTCGGGCGCGAGTCCCTCGGCGCTGACCGTCTATTCGACTCAGGCGGATTGGCGTCGTGGCAAACTCATGCTCCAGGCGCCCGGCGTCGTATTTACCGTTGCAGACATCGAGCGCGCGAAGCGCGTCGAGGCCTGGCTGGCCACACGTGGATTGCGCGCCAAACCTATCGCGGACGGCGCCGCATACAAGATCGACAACGTTGCCGGCGCGCAGGCTCTCGATCTGGCGAACGCACTCTATGAGAGCAAGCTCGTCCGCCATGCACAGCCGAATTGGGTGATCGATATCGATCGGCGGTAGCCCGCGCAATGAATCGGTGATGAACTAGCCCCGGCCGCCGACCTCCGTGGCGGCGGCCGCATAGGCGCTCAAGAACCGTTGCAGCACACCGGAAGAATAAGCGCCGGCAATGTCGGTCAAGAACGTGGTGAACAAGGCCGTTGCGTGATCGTCCGCCGTGTCGGAAATCGTACGCACGATCGCGTGCGGCACGTCATGCTCGTAGCAGACCTGTGCCATCGCCGCACCTTCCATCTCGACAGCCATCGCCTCGGGCAATGCTTGCGCCAGTGCGCGCACTTCGTTGGTGCTCGAGACGAACCGGTCGCCGCTGATGATCAAGCCTCGATGTACCTGCGGGTCCGCAAAACCGAAACGCTCGGCCAGCATCGCGCTTTCATCGGCCAGAAAGCGCTTGCACGCCGCTGCAAGCCTGTCGGCCAGCGGTGCGTAGGTGGGAAAGTGCGCGCGTTCGAGCAGCGGCACCTCGTAGCGAGGAAAAAGCGGCGAGGCGTCGAGATCGTGCTGCAGCAAGGAATCCGCAACGACGATGTCTCCCACGCGTACGCCGGGACCGACGCCGCCGGCTACGCCCGTAAAGATCATCGAATCGACGCCGAAGACGTGAATCAGCGCACTGGCGCTGGCCGCCGCCGCGACTTTGCCAATCCGCGCGAGCGTGGTCACGCAGGGTACGCCATATGCCGTGCCCACGTGATAATCACGTCGGCCCAGCGTCACGGTACGCATCTCGCCTTCGGCGCGCATCGCTTCGACGAGATCGCCGAGTTCTTGGGGCAATGCGGCCAGCACACCCAACCGGCGCACCGTGCTGCCGCCGGAGGGCGTGCCGTGTGCCCCGCTATCGTTGTACGTGCTCATCCCCGCCCTCACTCGACGACTTGCAGTTTGGCAACGGCCAGTGCAAGCCACTTCTCCCCGTGCCGTTTGAATCGGACCTGCGCGCGCGCATCGGCACCGCTTCCTTCGAGCGCGGTGATGGCACCTTCGCCGAACTTCGTGTGAAAGACCTGTTGGCCCACGCGGAAGCCGGTATCCGCCGCGCGCTGCTCGTTCGCAAACGCGGGCAGCGGCGCGGCGGGCGCCTCGGCAGCGGCATACCCGCCACCGTAGCGCTGCTCACGGCCGGGCCGTGCGAACCAATCGCGTCCCCATGCGGCGTTGTCGGAGCGCCCACCCCAGCGCGCACCCGCCTCGGCCTTCGGTGTGAGCCACTTGAGCGTGGCCTGCGGCAGCTCGTCGAAAAACCGCGAACGCACGTTGTAGCGCGTCTGACCATGCAGCATGCGGCTTTGCGCGAACGACAGGTAAAGGCGCTCCTTCGCGCGCGTAATCGCCACATACATGAGGCGGCGCTCCTCCTCGAGCCCATCGGGATCGATCGCGCTGTTTTCGTGGGGGAAAAGCCCCTCCTCGAGCCCCGAAATAAAGACGGCCGTGAATTCGAGCCCCTTCGCCGCGTGGACCGTCATGAGCTGCACGGCATCCTGCCCGGCCTGCGCTTGCGAGTCGCCCGCTTCGAGCGAGGCGTGCGAAAGAAAGCCGGCCAGCGGTGTCATCGTATCCGGGTTTTGCGCGGGCTCGGCGAGCCCCGGCGCATCGAGTACAGTCACGGCCACATCGTCGCCTGGCGACGCAATACCCGGTGCGTTGATGGCGCCCGGGGCAAGCGGTATCGAGCGCGCCGGCGTATCGAGCCCGTAGCCCTCTTCGCTCACGAATGCGGCAGCTGCGTTGACGAGTTCCTGCAAGTTCTCGAGCCTGTCCTGGCCCTCGCGCTCACCCTCGTAGAATTCGACGAGACCGCTCGCGCGCACGACATGCTCGACCGTCTCCGGCAAACTCATGCGCTCGGTTTCGGCTCGCATCCTCGCGATCAGATTCGCGAAGGCGGCCAGGCTCGAGCCGGCTTTGCCGGTCACGTAGGGAATGGCCGCCGCCATGGAGCAGTTGTAAAGTCGCGCTGCGTCGGCCAGTTGCTCGATCGAGCGCGCGCCGATACCGCGCGTCGGAAAATTGACGACGCGAGCAAAGGCCGTATCGTCGTTCGGGTTGTCGATGAGCCGCAGATACGCCAGCGCGTGCTTGACCTCCTGCCGCTCGAAAAAGCGCAGCCCGCCATAGACGCGATAAGGAATGCCGGCATTGACGAGCGTGTGCTCGATCGTGCGCGATTGCGCGTTGCTACGATAAAGCACGGCGATCTCGCTACGGGCAAGCCCATTGAGCATCAGCGCGCGGATTTCCTCGACGATCCAGGCGGCCTCCTGCATATCGGTTGCCGCCTCGTAGACGCGCACGGGCTCGCCGTGGCCCGCGTCGGTACGCAAATTCTTGCCGAGCCGGCGCGCATTGTTGGCGATGAGCTCGTTGGCGGCATCGAGAATGTGTCCGTGCGAGCGATAGTTCTGCTCGAGCTTGATCAGATGCCGCACGTCGAACTCGCGCTCGAAATCGCGCATGTTGCCGACGTTCGCGCCGCGAAACGCATAGATGGACTGGTCGTCGTCGCCCACGGCGAAGATCGCGTTCGAGCGCCCCGCGAGCATCTTGAGCCACGCATACTGAAGCTTGTTCGTGTCCTGGAACTCGTCGACGAGAATATGGCGAAACCGTGCCTGATAATGCGCGCGCAGCGGCGCATGATGTGCGAGCAGCTCATAGCAGCGCAGCAGCAGCTCGGGGAAATCGACCACTCCTTCGCGCTGGCATTGCTGCTCGTAAGCGCGATAGAGTTCGACGAACTTCTGGTTGAAGTTGTCGGTGGCGTCCACCTGATCGGGACGCAGCCCCTGCTCTTTTGCGTTGTTGATGAAGTACTGCAGGTTCTTCGGCGGATATTTTTCGTCATCGACGTTCAAGCCCTTCATGAGGCGCTTGATGGCCGATAGCTGATCTGCCGTATCGAGGATCTGGAACGTGGCGGGCAACCCTGCATCGCGGTGATGCGCGCGCAGCATCCGGTTGCACAGACCGTGAAACGTGCCGATCCACATGCCGCGCGTATCGATCGGCAACAGCGCCGAGAGCCGCGCCATCATTTCGCGCGCCGCCTTGTTCGTAAAGGTGACGGCCAGCACGGTCGGCGGCGAGGCGAGCCCCTGCTGGATCAGCCATGCGATGCGCGTGATGAGCACGCGTGTTTTGCCGCTGCCGGCACCGGCCAGAATCAGCGCCGGTTCGTTCGGCAGCGTGACGGCCGCGAGTTGTTCGGGGTTCAGATTGGCAAGCAGATCGGGCATGGAGGACGCGGTAGACGAGGCGGTAGATGAGGCACGGCGCCCATTATAGCCAGCGGTGCCGCCTCGGGCGCGCAGGCACCGACGCCTCGGGCCGCTCGCGGGGCCGGAGCAGGCACCGACACGCGCCATCCCTCGCGGGGCCCGGCATGGGACCGCACTGAGCACTGAGCGCCGAAGTGCAATCCGCGCTCGACAAAGCCGCACTGCCCGCCCACGCGGCCGCCGAAACGGTCGACCCTTTATAATTCAACGTTTCCCACTGCATCTTTCCGCGGATTTCCAACCATGAGCGACACCACGCTGGCGAAGAGTTTCGAGCCCCAGACGATCGAGGCCCAATGGGGGCCCGAATGGGAAAGACGCGGCTACGCCGCTCCGTCTTTCGAGCCGGGCCGGCCCAATTTCTCGATTCAGCTGCCGCCGCCGAACGTCACGGGCACCCTGCACATGGGGCACGCGTTCAACCAGACGATCATGGACGGTTTGACGCGCTATCACCGCATGCTCGGCGACAACACGCTCTGGCTGCCGGGCACGGACCACGCCGGCATCGCCACGCAGATCGTCGTCGAGCGCCAGCTCGATCAGCAAGGCGTGTCGCGTCATGATCTCGGGCGCGAGCAATTCGTCGAACGCGTCTGGGCCTGGAAGACGCAATCGGGCTCGACGATCACCCAGCAAGTGCGGCGCCTCGGCGCATCGATCGATTGGTCGCGCGAATATTTCACGATGGACGAGAAGATGTCGAAAGTGGTGTCCGACGTCTTCGTCCGGCTTTACGAGCAAGGGCTCATCTACCGCGGCAAACGGCTCGTGAACTGGGACCCGGTGCTGATGACGGCCGTGTCTGACCTCGAGGTGGCAAGCGAGGAGGAAAACGGGCATCTCTGGCATATCCGTTACCCGCTCGTCGACGGCAGCGGGCACCTCACCGTGGCCACGACGCGCCCGGAAACGATGCTCGGCGACGTCGCCCTGATGGTCCATCCCGAGGACGAGCGCTACGCGGCGTTGATCGGCAAAAACGTCAAACTACCGCTGACGGATCGCGAGATCCCCATCATCGCCGACGATTACGTGGACCGCGAGTTCGGTACCGGTGTCGTGAAAGTGACGCCCGCGCACGATTTCAACGACTATCAGGTCGGCCAGCGTCATGGGCTGCCGCAAGTCGAAATCCTGACGCTCGATGCGAAAATCAACGACAACGCGCCCGCGGCCTATCGCGGCCTCGATCGTTTCGAAGCGAGAAAACGCATCGTCGCCGATCTGGATCAGGCTGGCCTGCTCGAAGCGGTCAAGCCGCACAAGCTGATGGTGCCGCGCGGAGACCGTACCGGTGTCGTGCTGGAGCCGATGCTGACCGATCAATGGTTCGTCGCGATGAGCAAGCCGGCACCGGCCGGCACGTTCAACCCCGGCAAGTCGATTGCCGAAACGGCGCTCGATGTCGTGCGTCGCGGCGAAATCCGCTTCGTGCCCGAGAACTGGACTTCCACCTATTATCAGTGGCTCGAAAACATTCAGGACTGGTGCATCTCGCGCCAGCTCTGGTGGGGCCACCAGATCCCGGCGTGGTACGGCGAGAACGGCGAAGTGTTCGTCGCGCAAAGCGAAGAGGCGGCGCGCGCGCAAGCCAAGGAACGCGGTTATACGGGCGAGTTGAAGCGCGACGAAGACGTGCTCGATACCTGGTTTTCGTCGGCGCTCGTGCCGTTCTCCTCACTGGGCTGGCCGAACGAGACCAAAGAGCTGCAGTGCTTCTTGCCCTCCTCGGTGCTCGTCACGGGCTTCGACATCATCTTCTTCTGGGTCGCGCGCATGATCATGATGACGACCCACTTCACGGGACGCGTTCCGTTCGAGACCGTCTATGTTCACGGGCTCGTGCGCGATCACGAAGGCCAGAAGATGTCGAAGAGCAAGGGCAACACGCTCGATCCGATCGATATCGTCGATGGCATCGATCTCGAAACGCTGGTGTCGAAGCGCACGACAGGCCTCATGAACCCGAAACAGGCCGAATCGATCGAGAAAAAGACGCGCAAGGAGTTTCCGAACGGCATTGCCTCATTCGGCACCGATGCGCTGCGCTTCACGATGGCTTCGATGGCGACACTCGGGCGCAACGTCAACTTCGATCTCGCGCGCTGCGAGGGCTATCGCAATTTTTGTAACAAATTGTGGAACGCGACGCGCTTCGTTCTGATGAACTGCGAAGGCCACGATTGCGGCTTCTCGAAACCGAAGCCGTGCGCGCCGGGCGACTGCGGCGCCGGCGGTTACACCGATTTCTCGCAGGCCGACCGCTGGATCGTCTCGCTGCTGCAACGCACCGAGGCCGAGGTGGAGAAGGGTTTCGCCGATTACCGGTTCGATAACGTCGCCAACACGATCTACAAGTTCGTCTGGGACGAGTATTGCGACTGGTACCTCGAGCTGGCGAAGGTGCAGTTGCAAAACGGCACGCCGGCTCAGCAGCGCGCCACGCGCCGCACGCTGTTGCGCGTGCTCGAAACGGTGCTGCGGCTCGCGCATCCGATCATCCCGTTCATCACTGAAGCGCTCTGGCAAAAAGTCGCGCCGCTCACGGACAGCTACCCGCAAGACGCGGCCCACGGCGCCGCGTCCATCATGGTGCAGCCCTACCCCCGCGCGCGCGACAGCAAGATCGACGAGGCGGCCGAACGCTGGGCGGCCGATCTGAAAGCCGCGATCGACGCCTGCCGCAATCTGCGCGGCGAAATGAACCTGTCGCCCGCGACGAAGGTGCCGCTGCTCGTGCACGGCGACGCGAACCGGTGGACAAGCTTGGCGGCCTATGCTCAGGCGCTGGCCCGGTTGTCCGAAGTGCGCGTGATTCCGGACGAGACCACGCTCGATCGCGAAGCGCACGGCGCGCCGACTGCGATCGTCGGAGGTGACCGGCTCGTATTGAAGGTGGAAATCGACGTTGCGGCCGAGCGGGAGCGCCTTGGCAAGGAAATTGCTCGGCTCGATGCGGAAATTGCCAAGTGCGCTGGGAAACTCGGCAACGAATCTTTTGTCGCAAAAGCACCGGCCGCGGTCGTGGAGCAAGAGCAAAAAAGGCTGTCACAATACCGGGACACCGTCGCCAAGCTGAGCGCGCAGCTGGCACGGCTACCCGTATGACGCGTGCTGGACGAGTCGTTTCGACAAAGCCAATCGATAAAATCAGGGTAATGCCATGCTAAAAGTCACCAAGGCAGTCTTCCCCGTGGCCGGTCTCGGCACACGGTTTCTTCCCGCCACCAAGGCGAGCCCCAAGGAGATGCTGCCAATCGTCGACAAGCCGCTGATCCAGTATGCGGTGGAAGAAGCGATGTCAGCAGGCATCACCGAAATGATTTTCGTGACGGGCCGCAGCAAGCGGGCGATCGAGGACCACTTCGATAAATCGTACGAAATCGAAGCCGAGCTCGAGGCTCGTGGCAAGGAGCGCCTGCTCGAACTCGTGCGCAGCATCAAACCGAGCCATGTCGATTGCTTCTACGTGCGGCAACCTGAGGCCCTGGGTTTGGGGCATGCGGTGCTGTGCGCCGAGAAGCTCGTGGGCGACAATCCGTTCGCCGTCATCCTCGCGGACGACTTGCTGTACGGGGTGCCGAGCGTCATGAAGCAGATGGTCGATGTGTTCGACCACTATCACAGCTCGGTCATCGGCGTGGAAGAGATTCCGCCGCAAGACACGAAGTCTTACGGGATCGTCGACGGCAAGGAATGGGAAGACGCGATCATCAAGATGTCGGGCATCGTGGAAAAGCCCGCGCCCGACGTGGCGCCCTCGAATCTTGGCGTAGTCGGCCGGTATGTGCTGAAGCCGCGCATTTTCGAGCACCTGCGTTCGATCAAGCCCGGTGCCGGCGGTGAGATTCAGCTCACGGACGCGATCCAATCGCTGCTGTCCGATGAGCAGGTGCTTGCGTACAAGTATCACGGCACGCGTTTCGATTGCGGCAGCAAGCTCGGCTATCTCAAAGCCACAGTGGAGTTCGCACTGCGTCACCCCGAAGTGGCGGAGGAGTTCGAGCATTACCTGCGTACGCGCTCGCCGGTGATGGATAGCTGATAGTCGAGTTCTACGCCGAGTGTTGGCATGCGAGCGTCGGAGTCGAAGGGCTCCGGCGCTTTTTTTTAGCCCGAACTACGCGAAGAAACTTGAATATGCCTTGAACCTCGTGCGTAAAGGGAAGGAAATAGCATGCGCGCAATAGTCTTCGTTACCGTCTTTGTTCTTTCCTGGTCCGCACTCCCGGCCGCGTCCGCGCAAGCGGTGGCCACTCAGGACGAACGCACCATTCGCGAACAATGCAGCGACGGTTCTGAAGCCGACATGCATGACTGCCTCGTGAAAAAAGCGCGTGAAAGCGACAAGGCGCTGAAAGACGCCGAGCGCAACGCCGCTAACATACTCACCAAGTGGGACGAAGATGCAAAGTTCATCGGGCAAGCCCAAACGAAGCTGCGATTGTCGAGCAAAGCGTTCGAGCACTACCGGGAAGCACAATGCGCATTTGCAGCTTCGATAGGCGGCGGAGCTATCGGCAACGCGTTGGACATGCGACGCCTCGCATGCGTGACCGAGTTGAACAACCGACGAACCGTCCAGCTGCAAGCGACTACCAACAGTGTGCCGATGCGCTAGTCCCGGCAGAACGGACCGCATCGACACGACACGCTCGCGCGTCGCTCAACGGCGACGCATCAAAAACACGAACGTCTTGTCCTGTGACGAACTTTCGATAATTTCATTGCCCGTCTGTTTGGCGAACGCCGCGAAATCGCGCTGTGAGCCGGGATCGGTCGCGAGTACCTTCAAAATCTGACCGCTCTGCATATCGGCCAGCGCCTTTTTCGCGCGCAGAATCGGCAGCGGGCAATTAAGCCCGCGCGCGTCGACTTCCTTGTGAATTTCCATCGGTGATCGGCCTTTTTCCGGGACAGCCCGGCCACGTCAGCCGTGGCCGGTCGAAGCGAGAAGCGCAAACGTTGAATTTTACCGCAGCGCATCGCGTGCCGCTCGCAACCAGCATCGCCGTCCGCCCTATCCCACCGGAACGCCAATGACCCCTGAGCGAATCACGCCCGCATTGCTGGCGAGCCCGTCTCACCATCCCCGATGCCAACGCTTAGCCCTGCGCCATTGTCCGCTGATGTCACAGGGCCTCCCCACCACGGCCCACAAACGCTACTGCCCCCGTGTGCGCTATACCGGCCCGACTTGCGACCGACCGCATCCCTCCGTTTCAGCGTCGGAACCACGACGACCGCAACAGGTCGATCGGAATCGGTCGTCCCCGCAACGAGTACCGTATTACCCACATGCTCGGCTCGCCCGATCGCCATCGCGACGTTGGTCAGCGCGCTAGCCGCGCCCATATCGCCGAGGCTCGCTGCCGTATTGAAAATCTGTTTGCGGTAGTCGAATGCGGCAAGCGTTTCGGTCAGCGCGCGACCGAGCGTGCCAAGCCGTGCCACAGCGACATCGCTGCTCGCACCGGCGTCGTGGATCACGTAGTCGATATCGGCAACTTCTCTATTCGCGTTAGCGGCCGCCATCGCCACTGCATCTCGCCAGGCTTCGATCGCACGCACCGCTCCAGGCTTCGGTACGTAGTCCCGGATATTTCCGGTAGCGGCTTTTCCGATCCAGGCGAGCGGCGCATTCGCGCCTTTGAACCCAGGCCCGCCCAGCACCAGCAACGTCATATTTTCGTTGGAGCGTTTATCTGCCGACGGGCAGTCGACGGTGCCCCAGTTCATCACCCATACCCGCTTGGCGGGGTGCTCGGTCAGATAGTCGAGTGCCGCGTCAAGGGATGCGAAACCGACATTCGCGCCACCGCTCATGACATGCACGTCGGGGAATAAGCCATTGCTCGAATCCTCTCCCAGTGCAACGTCCGCGGCAGCATATTCATGAGCGATCCGCGTGCGCACATACTCCTGTACCTCGACTGGATCGAGCCGATAAGCAGGAATGGCATGTTCCACGCGTATCTCGCCAATATCTTCTCGCTCGCTCGAGAGCTCCGATCGCATTCGGCCGAGCTGCGCCAACATTTCGTCGATAGCGCTTTCGTGAGCCTGTTCGAGCGATTTTCCTTCGCTTTGAGCAGCGATTGTCAACGCTGTCCACGAGGTGCCGGCATGGGCAGCGGTCCCTTGCATGATGTCGCCGTCGTTGTCCTCCTTGATCAACCCAAGTGTGCGCAGAATCCGCCATTGCGTCGGACAGTCGCGCCGGAAACTCGGGTTGAGCCATATAACGCCCCGCACCTGAGCCAGATTCCGCTGTTCAGGCAAGTCTTGTCGCGCCGAAACCGATTCGCCGGTCGCCTCGGTTTCGGGCGAATCGAAGCCTACCAGTGCAAAACACACTACAAAAACGTAAAAGCTCACGGTCAACGGGACAATCAATAATCGCCTGATCCACTCTTCTCTTGCCAGATATTCGATTTCCACCCCGCTCATTTGCAGAAGCGGAAGAAGCGAAATGCCAAACGAGACCGCCACCAGCACGGTCGTCCAACCCAGCTTGTTGCTATTCGCCAGGATCACTCGATTCACGGCAACCCTCCGGTCTATAAAGAGATGCCCCTATCATGTTCATCGATTGCTTTTAGGGGCGAAGTCCCGACGCACGGTTCGCGAGTCGTGCGATACAGGTGGAATCGTTCGCCGCCGGAAAAGCGGGCGTGCCCCATCCTCGACCACAGCCGATTAGTATTCCTAATTATCGAGATGGAGAATGCCTCGTGAAACGAAGACGACTGCGGCAGAACTGAGCGATAAACTACTGATGGAATAGATCAGCGAAATCGATGTGCGCGTTTCTCGGACGAACGCCCGATAAGCGCAAAACGGGCCTGTTTGACAGGCCCGTCGAGGGGATCGGTTCCATCCTGCCGCTAGTCGTTCGCCAATGCTATAGCGCGACGGGCTGACCGCTTTCGAGCGCTTGGCGCAGTGCTTGCCCGATACGCGTCGCTTCAAGTGCATCGGCGAGCGTTGCGCCGCAAGCCATACCATCGCTGCTGGCCGCGCCCGAGGCAATTGCCGCAACCGACGCGACGAAAGCTTGCGCCTCGCATAAAAACGCCTCTTCGAAGCGATCGAAGAACGTCGGCGTGCATTCGTTTCGCACACCGCGCTCATCGTAGATCTCGACGCGATTGGCGCGCGGATTCTGGCCGATAGTGAGCGCCCCCGAAGTACCGATCACTTCGCTATGGGTATCGTTGCCATGCGCCATCGTGCGCGAAGCGTAAAAGACGGCAAGCTGGCCGCCCTCGAACTCGACGACGCCCACACCATTGTCGACATCGCCGCATTCACGCAAACCCTCATGCAGCGCGATCGTCCCCGTCGCATAAGCACGGGTGGCGCGCGCGTTGCCGAAGAACCAGCGCGCGATATCGATATCGTGCACGGTGCAGTCGAGAAAGATGCCGCCCGAGGTGGGCGCGAAGCGGACGAAGAACCCTTCGGGGTCGTTCTTGTCCGTCGTCTGCGAACGGACCATGAACGGGCGGCCGATCTGGCCCGCCGTCACTTTCTCGTAGGCATCGCGATAGCTGGGATCGAAGCGGCGCATGAAGCCGATCGTCGCGACAAGCGACGGATGTTCGTGCGCCACGGCCAGCACGCGTTCGCATTCCGCCACGTCCAGCGACAATGGCTTCTCGCAAAAGACGTGTTTGCCGGCGTTCAATGCGGCAACGATTTGCTCGGCATGCAGCGACGAAGGCGTAACGAGCCATACGGCATCGATCTCGGGATCGGCAAGCAATGCTTCGTAATCGGCATGAATCCGCGGCCCAGGCAGCGCCTCGAGCGCCCAGGCGCGTTCTGCTTCGACGGGCGAGCACACGGCCGCGAGCACCGCCCCTGGCACGCGATAGGCCAGATTCATCGCGTGCCGCGCGCCGAGACGGCCGAGCCCCGCTACGCCGATCTTCACCGGTGCGCGCGATGTATCGATCGTCATTGCCATGTCAGGCCACCGCTTCGTCGATACGCACCGCCCGGCCCTCACGCCAGGAACGCGTCGCCGCTTCGGCCAACTCGAGCGCCTTCACGCCGTCCGCAATCGTGGTCCGGATGGCCGTTCCATGCGTCACCGCATCGAAGAAATGGGCGATTTCATTGGCGTATGCCACGCGGTAGCGCTCGAGGAAAAACGCCTCCGGAACGTCAGTCGATACGGCCTTCGCGCCGAACGCGGTCACCTCCGTCGGCCGTACGTTGCCCGCTTGCAGCATGCCGCCACTGCCGAGCACTTCGAAGCGCTGATCGTAGCCATAAGCCGCCCGCCGCGTCGTATTGATTTGACAGAGCCGCCCGCGCTTCGTGCGGATCGTGACAGCGGTGCAATCCGCATCGCCCGCCTGCGCGATCGCGGGATCGGTCAGGCAACTGCCCGTCGCATGGAGCGACTCGGCTTCATCGCCAAGAATCCAGCGGAAGATGTCGAAGTCATGAATGAGCATGTCCTTGAAGATGCCGCCCGAACGCCGGATGTAGTCGACCGGCGGCGCCCCCGGATCGCGGCTTGTCACGACGAGCATCTCCGGCGTGCCGATTTCGCCGGCATCGAGCCGCGCCTTGACGGCCGCGAACGTCGGATCGAAGCGCCGCTGAAAGCCGATCATACAGACTACGCCCGCGCGCTCGACCGCCTGCGCGCAAGCGCGCGCACGTTCGAGCGCGAGATCCACGGGCTTTTCGCAAAAGACATGCTTGCCCTGCGCGGCAGAACGCTCGATCAGATCGGCGTGCGTGTCCGTGCTCGAACAAATGACGGTCGCGCCGATCGAACGATCGCCTAGCGCAACTTCCGCCTCGACCACTTGCGCGCCATGCTCGCGCGCCAATGCCTCGGCCGCTTCGCGGTTCACATCGATCACATATTTGAGCCGCGCGCCCGGATGCCGCGCGAGATTGCCCGCGTGAATGCGGCCAATGCGTCCGGCCCCGAACACGGCGACGTCCATCGCGCCGTGGGACTTGTCAGTCATCGTATCCTCCAGTGTCTTTGGATTCTTCAACTTTGAGTTCGAGCCTGTAGGCCAGCGCGACGAAAAGCGCCTGACACAGGCAGATCGTGCTTGTCAGCGCGCGAAACGCAAACGCGCTGCCTTCCTTCACAAACAGTTGCGCGCTCGCATAACGCGCGAGCGGGGACAGGCGGCTGTCCGTAATGATGAGCGTCTGAGCCTGATGATGATGCGCGACGCGCAGGCAGTACTGCGTTTCGCGGCCGTACGGCTCGAAGCTGATGGCGACGACGACGTCGCCCTTCTTCACACTGCGAATCTGCTCGCGGTACATGCCGCCGAATCCCGAAATCAGATGCACGCGCTTGGCCGTATGCTGGAGCGCATAGGAAATATAGGTTGCAACGGCGAACGAACGGCGCACGCCCACGACATAGATGTTCTCCGCCCGTTCGAGCATCGTCACGGCCGCATCGAACTGCTCGTCGTCGAGCGAGGCATCGAGCTCGTCCAACCCGTTGCGGCACGCGGTGATGAATTCGCGCGCCATGGTGCGGCCCGACAGGCGCCCGGGCTTGTCGTCGATCAGCTTGCGGATGCGCTGCTTGTAGGTCTGCCCCGAGGGGTTCTGGCCCGTGTAGGCCTGCTTGAAGACTTCCTGCAGATCGGAGAAACCGGAAAAGCCGAAGCGCTGTGCGAAACGGACCACGGCCGAAGGGTGCACGCCGCAACTCGCCGCAATGTCGCTCGTGCGGTCCACCATGACGCTCGAGCGATGCTGCTCGAGATAGGTGGCCACGCTCTTTAGCTGCCGCGGCAGCGAGTCGTACGCATCCGCAACGCGCTGCATCAATTCGTCGACGCTCGGAAGCTGGTCGGTGCTGTCTTCCTGCATGGCTCGTTCCTCTCTTTTTCCCGCAACGCACAATGCTCCTGAGCACCCTGCGATCGATGCGGATTATAGGCGCCCGCCGCCGGAAATGGAACGGATTTTCCATTTTCCATATCGATGAAATTTTCTTTGCAATGTTGCCCGAGTTCGCCTACTCTTTTTCGTGAGCGATCTGGCCGGGTTCCCCGCCGCGCTCGTCACAACATAACTTCGAACAGGTGGAGACAAATGAGACAAGGCAACCGCAAGGCCGCTTTGAAGACGCTCGCGGCAACACTCGCATCGGGGCTCGCCATCGCCTTCACGGCGTTCGCCGCGCCGGCCGCCCAAGCGGCCGATGCGAAGTTCGTCCTGATCAGCCACGCGCCCGATTCGGATTCCTGGTGGAACACGATCAAGAACGCGATCAAGCAGGCCGACGAGGATTTCAACGTTCAGACCGATTACCGCAATCCGCCCAATGGCGACTTGTCGGACATGGCGCGTCTGATCGAGCAGGCGGCGGCGCGCAACTATGACGGCGTGATCGTGACGATCGCCGATTACGACGTGCTGAAAAATTCGATCAAGAAGGTCACCGCCAAGCACATTCCGCTCGTGACGATCAATTCGGGCACGGAAAAGCAGAGCAAGGACCTGGGCGCGATCATGCATATCGGCCAACCCGAGTACGCGGCAGGTCACGCCGCCGGATTGAAGGCGAAGGCCGCGGGCGTCAAATCGTTCCTGTGCGTCAATCACTACGCAACGAACCCCGCTTCGTTCGAGCGTTGCCGCGGTTTTGCGGAAGCCCTCGGCGTCAATTTCAAGACCTCGACGCTCGACGCGGGCACCGATCCCACCGGCATTCAGACGAAGGTCGAGGCGTACTTGCGCAACCATCCTGACACCGGCGGCGTGCTCGCGCTCGGTCCGAACTCGGCCGAGCCGACGATCAAGGCGCTCAAACAAATGGGCAAGGCCGGCAAGATCTGGTTTGCGACCTTCGACTTCTCGCAAGACATCGCGAACGGCATCAAGGACGGCACGATCCAGTTCGCTATCGATCAGCAGCCCTATCTGCAGGGCTATATCCCCGTCGCGGTGCTGGCCATCGTGAAGAAGGAGCACACGACCGATCCGGCCAAGATCGAGAAGATCCTGCAAAGCAACGAGAAGTTCAAGGCGCGTCTGGCCGAGTACGGCCTCGATCCTGTCTACGAACCGACCACGATCCGCTCCGGCCCCGGCTTCATTACGAAGGAGAACCTCGACAAGGTCGTCAAATTCGCGGGGCAATACCGCTGAATGTAGCGGCGCTGCGGCCTCTCGCCGGGCGCTGCGCGACCTTCGTTTCAACTTTTCAAGCGCGGCACGAACCGGCCCGGCCCGGGGATGCCCGGCTCCGTTCGCCCGCGCGATTCAGTTTGGAGACATTCGATGGGCGTCACCGATCAAATTCACGGCAACGTGAGCCAGTCCGAGCAGCCGGGTTCTCCCCCAAGCGCCGCGGCCGCCGCCGACGAACGCGTCCGCAGCGAGTCATGGTTCAAACATCTGCTCAATCGGCCAGAGTTCGCCGCGCTCGCCGGCACGGTCATGGTGTTTCTCGTCTTCGCACTCGGCGCGGGCGATTCGGGCATGTTCAACCTCGACGGCATCATGAACTGGTCGCAGGTTGCCGCGTATCTCGGCATTCTTTCCGTGGGCGCGTGCCTGCTCATGATCGCCGGCGAATTCGATCTGTCGATCGGTTCGATGATCGGCTTCGCCGGGATGATGGTCGCACTCCCCACGATGTATTTCCACTGGCCGATCGAACTCGCGATCGTGTTCGCGTTCGTGGGCTCGATGGCGCTCGGCGCGCTCAACGGCTATCTCGTCATGCGCACGAAGCTGCCGTCGTTCATCGTCACGCTGGCTTTTCTCTTCATTCTGCGCGGCCTGACGCTCGCGCTCTCCGTCATGTTCGCGGATCGCACGATCATCTCGGGCGTAGGCGATGTGGCCACGCATAGCGCGTTCGCGCATACGCTGTTCCAAGGTGTCGCGTTCCACGATTTCTTCCGCTGGCTCGGGCACATCGGCCTCGTTCGCATGCTCGATAACGGCCAGCCGCTCGTGCCCGGCGTGCCGAAAGTGATCGTATGGTGGATCGCGCTCGCCGCCGTCGGTGCCTTCACGCTTGCCAAGACGCGCTTCGGCAACTGGATTTTCGCCGTAGGCGGCGACGCCAACGCGGCCAAGAACGTCGGCGTACCTGTGCGGCGCGTCAAGATCCGGCTTTTCGTGCTGACCGCGTTTTGCGCCTGCCTCTTCGCCGTACTGCAAGTCTGCGATATCGGTTCGGCCGCGGCGGACCGGGGCCTGCAAAAGGAATTCGAGGCCATCATCGCGGCGGTGATCGGCGGCACGCTGCTGACGGGGGGCTACGGTTCGGTCGTCGGCGCCTCGTTCGGGGCACTGATCTTCGGCGTCGTGCAGATCGGCATCAGCTATACGAACATCGATTCGGACTGGTTCCGCGTCTTCCTTGGGCTGATGCTGCTCTTTGCCGTGCTCTTCAACCACTACGTCCGCAGCCGCGTGGCGGCGTCGCGCTAAAGGAGACCAAACGATGGCCACCCTCGAATCCTCGCGCACGGGCGACGACGATTTCATCCTGGCGCTGGAGAACGTGAGCCGCTACTTCGGCAACGTCATTGCGCTCAAGGACGTCACGATCAAGCTGCGGCGCGGCGAAGTCCACTGCCTGCTCGGCGACAACGGCGCCGGCAAATCGACGCTGATCAAAACGCTCGCGGGCGTGCATCCGCCGAGCGAAGGCACCTATCGCGTCGACGGCAAACCCGTGCATTTCACTTCGCCGAAAGACGCGCTCGATCTCGGCATTGCGACGGTCTATCAAGATCTTGCACTCGTACCGCTGTTGTCGGTCGCGCGCAATTTCTTCATGGGTCGCGAGCCCCAGAAAAAGCTGTTCGGGCTCGTGAATGTCATGGACATAGAAACCGCGGCAACGACGGCCCGCGACAAACTCGCGGAAATGGGCATCCACGTGCGCGACGCCAATCAGCCGATCGGCACGATGTCGGGCGGCGAGCGCCAGTGCCTCGCGATCGCGCGCGCCATTCACTTTGGCGCGCGCGTCCTGATCCTCGACGAGCCCACCGCGGCGCTCGGGGTCAAGCAGAGTTTCAATGTCCTCAAGCTGATTCACAAGGCGCGCGAGCGCGGCATTTCCGTCATCTTCATCACGCACAACGTGCATCACGCCTATCCGATCGGCGATTCGTTCACGCTGCTCAATCGAGGCCGCTCGATGGGCACGTTCACGAAGGAGACGATCAGCAAGGAGGCCGTCCTCGACATGATGGCGGGCGGTGCCGAAATGCAGAAAATGATCGCCGAACTCGATGGCGCCACGATCTGACACGCCCCTTCACCACGATCCCGAACTTTCCATGGCAGCGAACCAAGACACTCTCGCCCCGCCGAGCCGCTTCGCGCCCGGCCGCACACGCGACATCATCTGCCTCGGCCGGCTGGCCGTCGATCTCTACGCTCAGCAGATCGGCGCGCGACTCGAAGACGTTGCGAGCTTCGCCAAATATCTCGGCGGCTCCTCGGCGAATATCG
>Ga0209672_100427_pt1 | contig 24427 bp, 21 predicted proteins | sample AraplaCol_mMS_r2_FD_184273 | JGI IMG/M metagenome (GOLD analysis project Ga0209672, IMG submission 184273) | Arabidopsis root microbial communities from North Carolina, USA - plate scrape CL_Col_mMS_r2 (SPAdes) (version 2) | ecosystem: Host-associated > Plants > Roots > Endosphere | place: USA...
CCGTGCCGCCCGAATGGCTGAGAAAGCGGCTGGAACGGGATTTCACACCCGAAGAAAAAGCGGCGATCGAAGCAATGGGCGGCCTCGACAAGCTGATGGAGCGGCTCAAGGAACTCTTCGACGAACAGAAAGCGCGCCACGAAGGCGGCAACAAGTGGATCGGCACGGGCGGGACCTCCCCGTTCGGCAACGGCGGCTACAACCCGGAAGGCATTCGAATCGGCGGGGAATCCACCGGCAACCGCACGGCGGTCAAAGTCTGGGAGGCGCGCGGCTATCGCGACTACGACGACCAGGTGGAGATCGGCACGCGCAATATCAAAGTGGCGTTGCGTCGGCTGCGCCGTTTTGCGCGCGAGGGCGCGGCCGAAGAGCTGGACTTGCCCGATACCATTCGCAGTACCGCGGCCAATGCAGGCTGGCTCGACCTCAAGATGGTGCCCGAGCGGCACAACACCGTGAAGGTGCTGATGTTGCTCGACGTCGGCGGTTCGATGGATGACCACATCAAGCGCACGGAAGAACTCTTTTCCGCGGCGAAGGCGGAATTCAAGCATCTCGAGTTCTACTACTTCCATAACTGCGTCTACGATTTTCTTTGGAAAAACAACCGCCGCCGGCATCTCGAACGCATTCCAACCTGGGACGTGCTCCATAAATTCACGTCCGACTACAAGCTCGTCTTCGTCGGCGACGCCACGATGAGCCCCTACGAGGTCCTGCAACCGGGCGGCTCGGTCGAATACAACAACCCGGAGGCCGGGGCCGTTTGGCTGCGCCGCCTGGCCGACCAGTTTCCGCACCACGCCTGGCTGAACCCCGAACCGCAGGGGTTGTGGGAATACCGCCAGTCGGTCGGAATCATCCGCCAAGTGCTGGCCGATCGCATGTACCCGCTCACGCTGGCCGGGCTGGAGGCGGCCATGCGCGAACTGAGCAAATAGCCTCGCCGGCGGCCTCGGCCGCGCCCGAAACACCGCGACTCGCCGCTGCCGCTAAAATAGGATTGTCGTCGGCACCCCAGATGGGGCGCCCGACCCTTTCACCGCCTTCTCGCACGGGCCCGCGCCCGTCCATCCGCCATGACCACTGCCCTCGATCAACTGAAGCAATACACGACCGTCGTCGCCGACACGGGCGACTTCCAGCAGCTCGCGCAGTACAAGCCGCGCGACGCGACCACGAACCCGTCGCTCGTGCTGAAGGCCGTGCAAAAGGACGCCTACAAGCCGCTGCTCGAAAAAACCGTACGCGACCACGCCGACAAGCCCGCCGCGGCCATTATCGACAATCTGCTCATCGCGTTCGGACAGGAGATTCTCAAGATCATCCCGGGGCGCGTATCGACTGAAGTCGATGCCCGCCTTTCGTTCAATACGCAGGGTTCCATCGACAAAGCGCACGAGCTCATCGGCCTATACAAGGCGGCCGGCATCGATCGGGAGCGCGTACTGATCAAGCTCGCGTCCACCTGGGAGGGCGTGCGCGCCGCCGAGATACTGCAAAAAGAAGGCGTGAACTGCAACATGACGCTGCTCTTCGCGCCCGTGCAGGCGGCGGCCTGCGCCGAAGCGGGCGCGAAGCTGATCTCGCCCTTCGTGGGCCGCATCTATGACTGGTACAAGAAACAGGCCGGCAGCGACTGGAACGAGGCAACGATGGGCGGCGCGAACGATCCGGGCGTCCAATCGGTGCGACGCATCTATGCGTATTACAAGAAGTTCGGCTATTCGACGGAGGTGATGGGAGCGAGTTTTCGCACCACGAGCCAGATCCTCGAGCTTGCCGGTTGCGATCTTTTGACCATCAGCCCGGACCTGCTGCAAAAACTGAACGACAGCAATGACCCGGTCGAACGCAAGCTCTCGCCGCAGATGAAGGCGGACGGATCGATCGAGCGCATCGCGGTGGACGAGCCGTCGTTCCGGTTTCAGCTCAACGACGACGCGATGGCCACCGAAAAGCTGTCCGAGGGCATCCGCGTCTTCGCGGCCGATGCGATCAAGCTCGAAAAGCTTATCGAAAGCTCGCGCTAAAGCTCGGTTCGGCGCTGCCTGTCCGGAAACCGCTGTATCGTTCGATCCTGTTTGACGGCCGGGGCGTTGCCTCGGCCGAATGCCATCCAAGGAGACGATCATGCAGGTCCAGAGTTATCTCTTCTTTTACGGCCGCTGTGAGGAGGCGCTCGCGTTCTACGAGGCCAAGCTCGGTGCCGAAGTGCTCTTCAAGCTGCGCAACAACGAAGCCCCCGACGCCAATGCCGTTCAGGGGGAATACGGCGACAAGATTTTGCACACGAGTTTCAGGATCGGCGATACGGTGGTGATGGCAAGCGACGGCCACCCCGAACAGCAGGCCGCATCCTACTCCGGGTTCAGCCTCTCGCTCGCCCTTGACGATCCCGCCGAGGCAAAGGCACGCTTCGATGCGCTGGCCGAAGGCGGCCAAATCAGACTCGAGTGGCAACCGACGTTTTTTTCGGAAGGCTTCGGCATGCTGACCGACAAGTTCGGGATACCGTGGATGATCATGGCGGCGAAACGCACGGACGAAGGAGGCGCGGCCTGACGCGTGTCACGTTCCGCCGCGCTACGGCATCGGTGGACGTCAGGGCTCGACGGCGCCAGCCGATCGCCAGCCTGTCGAGCGCCGCTCGATATTCCAGTGGGTCTCGGTCTGCGCGAGCAGCGCGCGCAGTTCGTCGACCTGGCTGGCGAAACGCTCCGCGAGCCAGCGCGGCCCATTCAGTGCCTGTGAATCGGTGACGACGATCGGCACGGCATCGGGCGGCCATGCGCCGGATGCCGGCAGCCACTTTTTCGTATTCGAGCCGAAACGCAGCGCGCGGGCCACCGCGATCAGCGTCGCGCGCACCGCGTAGACGTTGCCCTCCCGCCGAGCAGTGCGTGCGGGCATTGCTTCGTCGCGCAGCTCGGCGAACGTCGCCGTCGACATCATTTCCAGCGCACCCAAGATCGAACGATGCAGATGCTGGATCGATTCCAGCTCCTTGAGCGGCACATCGATTTCTTTGGCCACCGATGGCATGAGCGAGCGCAACTTGACGAGCCGCTGCCCCAGCGCGGCGAAGGCGGCCAGTTGCTCCGTCGAATCGACAGGCTCGCCGGTAGCAAGACGCGTATAAAGGCGCGCGCACTCGCGCAGATTGCGGGCCAACAGATAGCGCCACGAGTAGGTCGCGTAAAGCGGCAGCGCGAACGAGAAGGCAAGCGCAATCCCGATGCCGATCAGCACATTGAGCATGCGCCAGAGCCCGGTATCGATGGTGCTCTCGCCATGGCCGGCCACGATACAGATCGTGATTGCCGCCAACAGCGCGATATAGCCGGGCCGCCCGATCGCGAAATAGCCGCAGATGCCGGCCGCGAGCGCCATGAGCAAATACATGAGCGGCATGGAGCCGATCAGGTGCAATTGGACCAACAACAACAGACCGGCGACGGCGCCCAGAACGGTGCCGATCGCGCGTTCGACCGCGCGCTTGCGGATGTTGCCATGATGCTGAAGCCCGCCGATGACGATCAGCACGGTCACCGACGCCCAAATGCCGTTCGGAATATCGATGCCGGTCGTGACGAGAATGGAGGCGAGCATCGCGAGCCCGACCCGCACCGCGTGAAGGAGACGGGCATAGCGATAGCGGTAGTACGGGGACGATACGGCACGCGCGAGGCGTGCGGCCAGCGCGCGCGGACGGAGAAGGATGGGCATGCGCGATAGTGTAGCGCCGCGCGCGCCGCTGCCGCTTGCAGCGCGCGCGGGGCCTCGCTCAGCCCTCGAGGGCGTCGAGGTAGTCTTCGGGACGCGTGCGGTCTTCGGCGTGACTCATTCCGATCGCGCGCACGATGACGCTCACTACCACCGCCACGACGATGTTGACGATCAGCGACCAGAGCGCGGCATAGCCCGGAATCGCCATGCCGCCCAGGTGCAGCGCGAAAATCGAGCTCTTGAGCCCCTGCGAGGCTGCCATCCAGGTACCGAGGCCGATACCCACCGCCCAGCCCGCGAGCAAGCCGCGATGGTCGAGCTTACGCGTGTAAAGGCCCAGTACGATGGCCGGCAGCGTCTGGATGATCCAGATTCCGCCGAGCAGCTGCAACTGGATTGCGTAAGTCAACGGCAAGCCGAGGATGAACGCCACCGCGCCGATCTTCACGATCAGTGAGACGAGCTTGGCAACGTTCGTCTCCTGGTCGTGCGTCATGTTGCGATTGACGAACTCGCGATGGATGTTACGCGTGTAGAGATTGGCTGCCGCAATCGACATGATCGCCGCCGGCACGAGCGCCCCGATGCCGATCGCCGCGAAGGCGACGCCGACGAACCACGACGGGAAAAAGTGCAGGAACAGCGCGGGGACCGCGAAGTTCGGACCAAATGCCTTGAAGTACGGCGCGAATTCCGGCATGTCCTTCACGCCCGATGCCAGCGCCATGAAGCCCAGCAGCGCGAGCAGCCCGAGCACCAGCGAATACGCCGGCAGCAACGCCATATTGCGGCGGATGGTATTGCCGGAGGACGACGAAAGGATTGCCGTAATCGAGTGCGGATAGAGAAACAGCGCGAGCGCCGAGCCTACCGCGAGCGTTGCGTACGCACTATATCCATTCAGGCTCGCTGTATCCGGCGCTTTGAGCAGCAGTTTCGCGGGCGGCACAGCGCTGAAGATATGCGAGAAGCCGCCGAGCTGCATCGGGATCACGACGATGGCGACCGCGATCGTGATGTAGATCAGCAAATCCTTCACGACGGCGATCATCGCGGGCGCGCGCAGCCCCGACGTGTAGGTGTAGGCGGCCAGGATGGCGAACGCGATGATGAGCGGCAAATCGCCCACGAAGCCCGACGTGTTGAAGCCTAGCGCGCCGATCACCACCTCGATGCCGACCAGTTGCAGCGCGATATAGGGCATCGTCGCGAGAATGCCCGTCACGGCGACCGCGAGCGCCAGCATGGGGCTGCCGTACCGCGCGCCCACGAAGTCGGCCGAGGTCACATAGCCGTGGCGCTTGGCGACGGCCCAGAGCTTCGGAAACACGACAAACGCGAACGGGTAGATGAGGATCGTATAAGGCAGCGCGAAAAAGCCCATCGCGCCGGCCCCGAACACGAGCGCCGGGACGGCAACGAACGTGTAGGCCGTGTAGAGATCGCCGCCCAGCAGGAACCAGGTGACGACCGTGCCGAAGCGCCGGCCGCCCAGACCCCACTCCTCGAGATGGGCGAGATCGCCGCGGCGCCAGTTCGCCGCGAAGAAACCGAGAATCGTGACGCCGACGAAAAACAGAACGAAGACGATGGTTGCCGTGGCGTTCATTGCATCCCCCCGTTTCCGGTGCTCGCCTTCGAGATGTTCTTCGTCTTCAGATAGACGACGGCCGTGATGACGGCGCTCACGAGCACCCAGAAAAGCTGATACCAGTAAAAGAACGGGAAGCCCCACAGCTGCGGGTCGACCTTGTTGTACGACGGCACCCAGATCATGGCGATCCAGGGGATGACTAACAGCCAGAGCCAGCGTTTGGCGGCTCGGTTGGCGTCGGCATTGTGAGCCATGACGTCTCCTCTTTTTACTCTTTATCGAAGCTGCTACCCGTATCGTGACCGGTGCGCACCCCAACGAGGCGCCCGCCCGGGCATCTTATAAAGCCTCGCAAGAGTATAGGAGCGCCGCGCAGCCGGTCAAGCGGGGCGGACCCTGGCCGGAGACCCGGGCTGCACCGCTTCGCGATAAGCGGCGCCCCCCGGCCGGGCTCAGATGGCAAAAACAGGCTCGGGTTGGCCCTGTACGGCCAAGAGCGCGGCGACCCACTTGCGCGCAGGCAGATCGAGCTTGTCCTCGATCAGGCGGGCACGCGCCTTGAGCGCCGAAAACGGCACGGCCAGCGGCGGCCCCGAAAACGCGAGCGCGATCCGGTTGCCCTCGTGTACTTCGGGCAAGGCGACGACACGGCCGTCGAATGCGGCGTTCAGGTGCAACATGTTGCGCACGAAGCTCGGGTGGTCGCCGAACAGGTTGATGGTGGCCACGCCGGCGCTCGTCAGGCAAGCGCGCACGGCACGATAGAAGGCCACGCTGTCGAGCACCGGCCCGCGCGCGGTCGCATCGTAAAGATCGATCTGCATGGCGCCTACGGTGCCGTGGTTCGATCGGTCGTTGACGAAATCCCATGCGTCGGCTTCGTGGACCGAAAGACGCGCGTCGTCGGGCGGCAGCGCGAACATCGTGCGGGCCGCGACGACGACGGCAGGATTCAGCTCGACTGCTTCAACGTGCGCGCGCGGCAAGAACCGGTAGGCGAACTTGGTGAGTGCGCCGGTACCGAGCCCGAGCTGAACGATCCGCTTGGGCGTTTCGAGAAAGAGGAGCCACGCCATCATCTGCTGCGCGTATTCCAACTCGATCCGATCAGGCTTGCGGATGCGCATCGCGCCTTGTACCCATTCGGTGCCGAAGTGCAGATAACGGACGCCGCCCTCTTCGGAAAACGTGACGGGCGCGAATCGCGGCTTGCGCGGGACTTCGATGCGCGGGGCGTCGTCGAGTTCGGCAGCGCGGCGGGCCGCGGCACGTTTGCCGTTGCGCTCGATACGGGAAGCGCGGGCGGAATGGGTCGCGTCGCCGCGAAAAGCACGCGCTTCGGCCGAAGCGCGCTTGATGAGATCGGTCATGAGTGATGTCGCGCGCGAGACGCGCCGGGTTGAATCGGACGAGAGGATAGCATCGCCAGCGATCGACGATTCGACCCCGGCGCACGCGCCGCCGGGGAACGCGGCTTGCTGCCTTCGTTCCGTAACCGCCAATTCCCGGGGCAAGCCCATGCAAACATCGGTTCTGCATAAGGCGGCATTGAACGGCCGGACGTCGCTTGTCGCAGCAGCCGTACTGCTCGGCGCGCTGTATGCAGGCAGCACGATCGTCACGCCGCTCTATCCGCTTTACCAGCGCGAGTTCGGTCTATCCGATCTGACGATCACGCTCGTGTACGCGACTTATGTCATCGGTAATCTGACTGCGCTGTTCGTGTTCGGCCGGATATCCGATCAGGCGGGCCGACGTCCCGTCAGTCTGACCGTGCTCGCCGTGAGTGCCGTGAGCACGCTGTTGTTTTTGTTTGCGCTCCACCCTGCCCTGCTGTTCCTCGGCCGTGCGGCCAGCGGACTCGCCATCGGCGTGGGAGCCGCGACGGCAACGGCCTGGATTGCCGACTTGTATGGCGCCGCCGACAAGGCACCCGCGAGCCGCCTGGCTGCGGCGGTCAACCTTGTGGGCCTCGCGCTCGGCGTATTGGCGGCAGGACTGCTCGCCCAATTCGCGCCCTGGCCGCTGCGCACGGTATATGCAATCTATCTGCTCGTGCTCATCGTGGCTGCCGCGCTCACCGCGCGGACTCGCGAGACCGTGGAGTCTCCCGCCCACTCGGCGAGAGAGCTGTCCTACAAGCCGCGCGTCGGCATTCCCCCCGAATCGCGCGCAGCGTTTATCGCCCCTGCCGTTACCGCATTCGCGACGCTTGCGTTGCTCGGGTTTTATGCGGCGCTACTGCCCAATTTGCTGGCCAACAGCATGCACATGCACAGTCCTGCATTGAGCGGGACCATCGTCGCCGAGATTTTCGTGGTCGGTGCCGCGACGGTCGCGCTTGCGCCGATGCTCTCGTCGCGGACAACGATGTTCATCGGTTTGTGGTTGCTTCCACCGAGCCTCGCTGTGCTGCTATGGGCACAGTTCTCCGAATCGATGGTGCTGTTGATATCGGCGACGGCGCTTTGCGGGATTGCGTCGGCATTCGGGTTTCGCGGCAGCCTGCAAGAGGCCAATCGGATCGCGCCGCCGGAGCGCCGTGCCGAACTGCTGTCCGCCTACCTGCTCTGTTGCTACAGCGGCAATTCTTTGCCCGCGGTCGGCGTCGCCGTCCTCGCCCGGTATGTCGGGCATCTCTGGGCGGACGTGATTTTTGCGGCGATCTCCGCGGCGCTCGCGTTCATCGCCTTGGCCGTCGGCCTGCGTCAGGCGCGCCGGTCCCGCTGAGCGCGTTCCCCGCCTCGTTGCCGTCCCATGACGGCCCGCTGCGAAGCCCCATCGACAGCATCAGATTTCGGTGAGTTCGTCGCTCAGTTCGCGTAGACTGCGCCCAATGCCCGTTCGCCAGGGTCGTGGGCCTTGGCGATGCCTGGAGGCTCCCTTACAGGAGGTGTCACGCATGCATGCAGTGCCTTTGCAGGGCGGCAATGCGATCGAACCACCGATCACCGCCCCCGTGCGCGATTTGCGCCGTGTGCCGATCCATCCCGATCACTGGTATCCCTTGGCGTGGTCGAGCGAGCTCAAGCCCGGTAAAACGCTGGGCGTGCGGTTTGCCGGCGATCCGATCGTGCTGGCGCGCACCAAGTCCGGCACCGTGTTCGCGCTCGAAGACCGTTGCGCGCATCGGCAAGTCCCGCTGCATGCGGGCGTGGTGGACGGCGAATCCATCCGCTGCGGGTACCACGGTTGGACCTATGACTGCACGGGCCGCTGCGTCGATGTGCCCTATCTCGGCCGCGAGCGCCTGCCCAACGGTGTGCGCGCCTATCCGTGCCGCGAGGCGTTCGGTCTGATTTTCGTGTTTCCCGGCGATGCGACGCTTGCCGAAGAGCGGCCGCTGCCCGCGCTGCCCTCGGTGGACGACAAGGCCTACAAAACGCGCCGCTTCGGCCGCGAAGTGAAGTGCCACTATTCGTTCATGCATGAAAACCTGATGGACATGAACCATCAATTCCTGCACCGGCGGCAGATGGGGCAGATGCGTGCGCGTTCACTGGGCCGCCGCCGCGGCGACGACTGGGTGGAAGTGGATTACACGTTCGCACGCATGGAGGGCAAGCAGCCCGTGGGCGAAGCGCTCGTGTTCGGTGCCAGCAAGAAGGAAAGCGATCGCAACCACAAGGATGTCATGACGGTGCGCACGCTCTATCCGTATCAAACGCTGCAGATCCGCTCGAGCGAAGGCACGTTGGTGATGGACCTGTGGATCGTCTATGTGCCGCTCGATGCGGCCCAGCGCACGAACCGGACGTTCGGCCTGCTTTCGATCCGCAAACCGAACATTCCATTTGCGTTGGATCTGGCGTGGCCGCTCCTCGTCTGGTTCACGGAACGCATCTTCAAAGAGGACCGCTGGATCGTCGAGCGCGAGCAAGAGGCGCACGACAAGCAGGGTGCCGACTGGAACCACGAGGTGTTCCCTGTCATCAACGAATTGCGGGATCTGCTGCGCCAGTGCGGCGGACCGACGGTGATTCCGATTCGGGACCTGGGTCACGGCGTCTGAACGTCGATCGTCACGGGAGCCGAGCGTCGGCCGGCGCCCCGGACACCCGTGCACAAGGCATCCGTGAGCTCGCGGAGTTTGTCCGCTCGCGACATCCCGGCTCGATGCTAGTAACCGGCCACTTCCCCGAGCGTGACGGGTTTTATCGGGGGGCGGATGCGAAAATAGCCGACCAGCTCCGGGGCGACATTGCGAGCCTGCGCGATGATTTCAGTCACCGTCAATCCGCACATGCGCCCCTGGCACGGTCCCATCCCGCAGCGTCCGAAGGACTTGGCCTGATTGGGTCCCAAGCAACCGAGCGCAACGAAGCCGCGTAGTTCGCCCGCGGTAACTTCCTCGCAGCGGCAGACTATGACATCGTCGGCCGGAATACGGTTCGCGTCGCGCGGCCGGTACAGGCTGTCGAGAAAAGGGCGGATTCGCAGCGCGTTGGCGATCGTGCGGCGGTGCATTGACGCTTCGCGGTCGCGCGTCGGCAAGTCGATCGCGCCGAGTTGCTGCGCTACCGCGAGCCCAGCCAGCGCGCCCTGCCCAGCCGCCGCCTGCGCGCCGGCGATGCCGCCGCCGTCCCCCGCGATGAATATGCCGGGCACGTCGAGTTCGCCCCAGGCATCCGTGGCCGGTGCGAAACAAAGTTGCGCCGCGTCCCAGTAATGTTGCGAACGCAACGAAAGCGCGAACTGCATATTGGGCACGACACCTTGATGCAGCAGGAACACGCTTGCGTCGATGCGATGCTCGCGCCCATTCGTTCTGAAGCTGAGCGCGGCGGCGCGCTCGACGCCGTCTTCATCGGTCCTCGCATGAATGTGCAGATCGTCGGCAGCGTCGTGAATTGGGACACCTGCTTCGCGCAACGAGCGGATCAGTTGCAGCCCCTTGCTGAGCGACGGCCACGCGCGCACAGCCGCCAACAGGTGACGTTTGGCGCGCCAGCGGTCTTCGAGGCGCGTCGTCTCCACCAACGCGCGAATCGGCACTCCGGCGCGCACATATTGCCAACCGACCAGATAAAGCAGCGGCCCGCAGCCGACCAGCACGGGCGGCTCGGCCGGCACTTCGCGGGCGCTTTTCAACAGGATCTGCGCTGCGCCCGCCGTGAACACGCCCGGCAACGTCCAGCCTGGAATCGGGAACGGGCGCTCCATCGCGCCTGTCGCGAGAATCACGCGCTGAGCCTGGTAGCCGCCGATCTTGCCGTCCTTCACATAGTGTACGCAGCGCTCCCGAGTCACTTCCCACACGGATGCGTTCGCGATGTGGTGCGCGCCCGAGCGCCTGAACGCGTCGACCAGCGCTGCGCCTGCCGCGTAATCGGGGCCGAGAATATGCTTCAGGTGACTGTCAGCACGGTCGATCGCGCGGTAAATCTGCCCGCCGACGGCGTCCTGCTCATCGAGCAACACGACAGAAAGCCCTGCGTTGGCTGCGCGCGTGGCGGCCGTGAGTCCCGCCGGGCCCGCGCCGACGACCACCACATCGACCGGTTCGGAGGCGAGCTCCGCGACATGTTCAGCGGTCATCAGACTGCTCCGGCGATTGAGCGACGACAGGCGGCAGTTCGCGCGCGCCCTCCTGAGCGCGAACGCGCATGCCCTCGCGCACCGTCACCATGCAGCTCTGCCGGCTCGGCACGCCATCGATTTCCACGAGGCAGTCGAAGCACGCACCCATCATGCAATAAGGCGCTCGGGGCGAGGCGGAAACGGGCGTCGCACGAAAACGCGAGACGCCCGCTGTCAGCAGCGCAGCGGCTACCGAACCGTCGCCGGGCACGCGCATCGGCTCATCGTTGAACCAGATGCGCACGAGTGCATCGGCGCCGGGCAAGGTCTTGAATAACGGTGTGGAAGTCATGACGTGCTCAGTGAGCTGGGACCGAAATGGCGTCGGCGTCAGGAGCGGCAAGGCCGAAGCGGTCGCCGGAAAATGCCGGCAGCTCGTCCGGAATGGGTGCGCCCGCGATCCACGACGCGATGCGCATCGCGTGCGCTGCCGCCAGCGTCACGCCGCTGTGACACGTTACGAGGAACGCGCCGGGACATCGTGTCGACTCGTCATAGATCGGGAATCCGTCCGGGCTGTAGACGCGCAGCGCGGCCCACATTCGCACGAGCCGCACGTCCTTCAGGAACGGGAACGTGCGCACGCCGCGTCGCGCAATGTCGGCCAGCACGCGGGTCGTCGTGAAGTCATCGAAGCCTGCCTCTTCCATCGAATCGCCGAACTGCACGGTGCCCTCATCGGTTTGCCGCACATTCAGCGTCGGGTAATGCAGAAACGGCGCGACTCGCTCGCTTACGAGCACCTGTCCGCGATTCGGCGCAACCGGAGCATTGAGTCCAACCTGTGGCGCGAGGGTGCAGTTGCCGAGTCCCGCAGCGAGCACGACCTTCCCCGCGCGCCAGGTGTCGCGCGTGCCATGCGCCGCAAAGCCACCCTCCTGCGGCACGATACGCAGCACGTCGTCGCCGCTCACCAGTCTGACGCCGCGCCGCTGCATGCCGGCATGAAGCGCGCGCAGCAACTTCAACGGGTTCACATGGCCGTCCATCGGTGTATAGCTGGCACCAACCACCGCCGGTCCGAGCGCAGGCAGCCGCTCGCGCACTTCGCGCGCATCGAGCAACTGATAAGGATAGTCGCCGCCCAGTTCGCGTTGTAGCGTCGAAAGGCGGTTCTCGCGTGCCGCCAGCTCATCCTCGGAAAAGCAGATGTGGAACCCGCCAGGCTGGCGCAGAGCGACGTCGACGCCGGTCTCTTCGGCAAGCGCTGTCGCAAACATCGGCCAGCGCACCGCGGAATCGCGCGACCAACGCGCGTACGGTGTCAGGCCATTGCCCTTGCCCTGTATCCAGACGAGCCCGAAGTTGCCGCGCGAGGCACGGAAGCCGCCGTCGCCCTGGTCGAGCACGGTCACTTTCGCTCCTTCGCGGGCAAGTCCGTAAGCGACGGAGGAGCCAACCAGTCCCCCGCCCACCACCAGCACGTCGGGACTGGCGAAAGCAGGGTGTTTCATTCGACATCTCCGGCATCGCCGCATCTTTGGAAAGCCATGAACGAGGTCCCGGCCGCAACGCTGTAGTGCAACCATGTGGCCACTCGCCGCGTGTCAGCTCGTGCCTCGTCGCCAGCACCATGTTATATCGACCGGTGCAGCATAAGTAGCGGGAAAGAAGACGGAAATCGGCAGTCGAGATGTGTTGTGGGCAGACAGACGACTCAATCGCATCGCCCCTCGACGGACCTCCCCCTTATCGCTGACAATTGCTGCTCGTTCTCGCAGGAGAAGGCCGTGTCGATAAGCTCCACACTAACAATCGCTTTCGCCATTGCAACGCTCGCATTGCCCATCCAATTCGCGCATGCCGGTGCCGACTCCACCCCCGACGAAACGATCGTCCTCGAAGGTCTCTCCCATCCGGCCGATATCCTCATCGATAAATGGGGCGTGCCGCATATATTTGCCGACAACGAGCGCGACGCATTCTTTGTACAGGGTTTCAACGCTGCACGCGATCGGCTGTTCCAGATCGATCTCTGGCGCCGCCGCGGGCTCGGCCAACTCGCGGAAGTCTTCGGGCCCGCCTACGTCGATGAGGACGAGGCCACCCGCCTTTTCCTCTATCGCGGTGACATGTCCGCCGAATGGAAGCGCTACGGCCCCGACGCAAAGCCTGTCGCCACGCGTTTCGCGGCGGGCGTGAACGCGTACATCGACTGGCTGCGCGTCCATCCCGACCGCTTGCCCTATGAGTTTCGCAAAGTCGGCTACTGGCCCGCGAAATGGAAGCCGGAAGATATCGTACGCATCCGCAGTCACGGCCTCACCCGTAATGTGAAGAGCGAAGTTGCGCGCGCAAAGGTCGCCTGCCGGAGCTCGGTGGCCGCCGATTCGGTTCGTGTCGGTTTGCAGCCCGCATGGCAAACGCATGTCCCCGAAGGACTCGATCCCTGCCTGCCGGACGATGTGCTGAGGGTCTTCACACTCGCGACGCAAAGCGTCCATATCACGCCGGATTCGCTCCAGAGCACCGATGCTGCGACGACAGTCGTCGCAGCAGCCGATAACCCCGAAGAAGTCACCGAAGGCAGCAATAACTGGGTGATCGCCCCCAACAAGTCCGCAACGGGTCGCACGATCATGGCGAACGATCCGCACCGTGCCTATGCGGCACCGAGCCTCCGTTATATCCAGCAGATCAGCACCCCCACGCTCGATATCATCGGCGGCGGCGAACCGTCGGCGCCGGGCATCTCGATCGGACACAACGGCTCGATCGCGTATGGCCTCACGATCTTCGACATCGATCAGGAGGATCTCTACGTCTATCAGCTGAACCCGGCCAACCTGCACGAATACCGCTACCAGGGCCATTGGGAGCCCATGCGCATCGTGCACGAGAAGATTGCCGTGCGCGGCGACGTGCCTGTCGATGCCGAACTGCTATTTACGCGTCACGGTCCGGTCATTTATACGGAGCGCGAGAAAAATCGCGCGTTCGCGATACGCACGGCGTGGTTGCAGCCGGGCATGTCGCCGTATTTCGATTCGATGCGTTACATGCGCGCCAAAAACTTCGCCCAATTCAAACACGACCTTTCGACGTGGGGTGCGCCGACCGTCAACCAGGTCTATGCCGATACCCACGGCCATATCGGCTGGGTGCCGAGCGGACTCGCACCCAAACGCCCGAACTGGGACGGCCTCATGCCCGTGCCCGGCGATGGCCGCTACGAGTGGCACGGCTTCTGGCCGCGCGAGAAAATGCCATCCGCTTATGATCCGCCCAGCGGCTACTTCACCACGTCCAACGAGATGAATCTGCCCGCCGATTTTCCGTATCGGGAGCGCAAGCTCGGCTTCGAATGGACTAATGGGTCCCGCCATCAACGCATCGACGAGGTGTTGCGGTCATTGCCGAAAGTATCGATCGAAGACAGTGAGCGATTGCAAAACGATATCGAATCGATTCCCGCGCGCAGGCTGGTCGCATTGCTCGCCCCGCTATCGAGCGAGGACCCCTCCACGCGTGCCGCGCTTTCCCTGCTCAAGGGGTGGGACGCGCAAATGCGCGCCGATTCGGCACAGGCGGCTCTGGAGGAAGTCTGGCTGAGCCGGCACCTCGGCCGTGCATTCAAGCGCGCCGTTCTGCCCCATGCAGCCGCCGAGGCCTTCGGCGCGCCGGACACAGCGGTGATGCTCGATTCGCTCGAGCACCCCGAAGCGCGTTTCGGCGAAAACGCACAGGCGAAACGCGATGCGGTGCTGCTCCGGAGCCTTCATGACGCCTACGAGGAGATGGTGCGCCTTCAGGGGCCGCAGCCCGAGGCGTGGCAATGGGGCAACCTCCAGACCAATCTCAATGCGCATCCGTTCGCGGATCTCGTCGACGACGAGACGCGAGCCAAACTCGACGTCGGCCCGTTCGGCAAAGGCGGCAGCGCTTATACGCCGAACCAGTCGACCTACCGCGCGAGCGATTTCCGGCAGACCAACGGTCCGTCGTTCCGCCTGATCGTCGACGTGGGTAACTGGGACAATTCGCGGGCCATGAATCTGCCCGGCGAATCGGGCGATCCGGACAATCCGCATTATCGCGACCTTGCGCAAATGTGGCTGAACGGCGAGTACTTCCCGCTACTCTATACGCGCGCCGTCGTCGAACAGGCCACGGAAAAGCGGATTCGTCTCTTGCCTGGCGCGCAGACACAATGAACTCCCCACTGCGGTGCCGGGAGGCTTCGGGAACACGGTGCGTTGAGCTTGTGCTTGACAATCTATCTACCCGTAGATAAAGTATCGCCCATGGAACCGAAATCGACCGTCAGAGAGCAGTTGCTGGACCACGCGATCACGCTGATCATGCTGCGCGGGTTCAATGGCTTCAGCTATCGCGATCTGTCCGATCTGGTGGGCGTGAAAACGTCGAGTATCCACTACTACTTTCCGTCGAAAGACGATCTGGTGCTCGAGGCCGTTGGCGAATACAGCCGGAACGTCCTGCAAACGCTCGCTACGATCGATCCGGGGCTGCCCGCGGATGCGAAGCTGAGCCGCTATACGAAACTGTTCGGCAGGACGCTCGGCGATGGTAATCAGATCTGCTTGTGCGGCATGCTCGCGGCGGACATCGAGTCGTTGCCCGACAACGTGCGTCAGGCTGTGCAAGCGTTCTTCAAGGCGAACGAAGCGTGGCTCGCCGATGTCCTCGCGCAAGGCGCTAAGGAAGGCACGCTCGCGTTCAGCGGCAAGCCGCAAAATGCGGCACGGGCCTTGTTCGCCGCCTTCCAGGGCAGCGTACTCGCGAGTCGGCTTTTTCATACGAAGGCCCGGCTCGAAGACGTCGAGTTGGTCTGGAAGAAAGGCAGTTGATGTAGCAGCGCCAGGGCAAATGGGGCACCTTTGTTTTCGTCCTCGGTCTATCTTTTGATAGATAGATTATGCAGTAGCGAAGTGCGGGCATATGAGTGCTCGTATTTTTTAACCCCTATATCTATCTCTCAGTAGATAGATTGTCATCATCGTTGAAGGAGCGTTCACCATGTCGATTGAAAAAGTTCTCTATCGCGCCCATGCGAAAGCGACCGGCGGTCGCGACGGCCAAGCCACGGTGCCCGAAAGCAATCTCGCGCTCAAGTTGACGACACCGCGCGAGCTGGGCGGCGCGGGCGGTGCCGGGACGAACCCCGAACAGTTATTCGCCGCGGGCTATAGCGCGTGCTTTCTCGGTGCAATGAAATTCGTCGCGGCGCGCGATCGGATTACGATTCCGGCTGACGTATCGGTGGAAGGCAGCGTCGGGATCGGCGCGATTCCAAATGGCTTCGGCATCGAAGTCGAACTGAAGATCTCGCTGCCCGGCATGGATCGCGACGCGGCGCAGGCGCTCGTCGATAAGGCCCACATCGTATGCCCGTACTCGAACGCGACGCGAAACAATATCGACGTCACGCTCAGTCTCGCTTAATCCCGCTTTCGGTCGACTCCCGAGCTGCAAGTCAAGAATGCGTCAAGCCGCTTGTCTGCCTGCGCAATGGTGGGCAGGCGTCTTGCGAGACGACAGAAAACGGTAAGGAGTCGCGATGAACGCACAGGACTTGCGCACCATCTATCGAAATTACATCGATTGTCTGAACCAGCGCGACTGGGCCTCGCTCAGCCAGTTCGTAGCCGATGACGCCGTGCACAACGGCCGCCCCATCGGCTTGCCGGGTTATCGCCAGATGCTGGAAGACGACGTCCGCGACATACCCGACTTGCGCTTCGAAGTCGAGCTGTTGGTGATCGAGCCGCCCTTCGTCGCGAGCCGCCTGCGCTTCGATTGCGCACCTCGCGGCACCTTCCTTGGGCTGAACATAGACGGCAAGCGCATCTCGTTCATGGAGAACGTGTTCTATGCGTTCAGCGGTGGCAAGATCGCGAACGTATGGTCGGTCATCGAAAAGACGGCTATTGAAGCGCAATTGGCACCGTTCTTGCGCGCAAGCTGCATGACGGATTTCGAGCAGGAGAAAGCCATGAGCGAGCCGAGACCAGAAGCGCAGCAAAGCGATCAATCAGCCCCTGCGAACGCGCAGCCGGACGTCGATGAAAAAGACAAGACATGGCGACAAACCGACCGATCACGGACAGGCGAAGGTTCAGGCGCGACCGGCGGCGGATCATTCGGAAACCTCCCCGGCGAACCCGTCACGGGCGGCAGCCCGGAATTCGGTCCGAACGAGAAGCGACCCGAAAATCCGCCAGCGAATGAGACGAACCGCGAGCGCAACGGCAAGCCACGCTGATGGCGGCCGCCTGCCGTTCGTGCGCGCCTTATGCGATTGTCGCAGGCCTGCGCAGATACTCCCCCAAAAAGTCGACGAACGTTCTCAGCTTGACCGATAGCTGATTGCGCTCGAGATAGATCGCATGAATGTTGGCGTCCGGCAATGCCCAGTCGGCAAGCAACGGTATCAGCGCACCGCTCGCCAGATACCGTTCGATCTCCCACTGCGATCTCACGACGATCCCCCGTCCTTCCAGCGCCCAATGGAGCACGACGCTCCCATCGTTGCTCGACAATGCGCCATCGACCTTGACCGTTTCCGTGCGCTTGGCGCGCGAAAAATGCCAAGTCCCATAGGCCGATTCGTTCTCGCGCAATACGATGCACGCGTGCCGCGTCAGGTCGTGCGGCACAGAAGGCGCTCCGCAGCGAGCCAGATACGCTGGCGATGCGCAGGCCAATCGCCTGTTTTCAAGGAGTAGCCGCGAATTGATGCGTGCATCCGGCACCGCGCCGAAGCGAATGCCCAGATCGAACCCCTCCTCCTGAAGGTTCATCGGCCGCTCCGTCAACTGCAGCAGAATTTTCATCGCGGGATAGCGCGCGGCGAACTCCGACACCGCCGGCGCGATCCGCGTCCGCCCGAAACCGAACGACGCGTTCACGCGCAGCAACCCCGTCGGTTCGCCGCGGCTTTGCGTGACGAGATACTCGAGCTCCGCTAACTCATCGAGAATGCGCGACCCGCTCGACAGATAGAGTTCGCCTTCGGGTGTAAGGCTCAGCCGCCGTGTCGTGCGGTTCATCAATCGCACGCCGAGGCGCCGTTCCAGTTGCGCGAGCCGCTTGCTGACCGCGGGCGGCGTCACGCCCAATTCGCGCGCCGCCGCCGCCAAATTTCGATGTCGCGCGACGAGCGCAAATAAATTCAAATCGGAGAAACCATCCATCGCCATCCCCACGTTGCGTCTTGATTAGTTCCTACACGTTACGGCCGGAATAAATCCACGGAAACCCAATCCTTTGACTCATCAATTAGACTCGAATCAAGACCAGGAGACAACATGTTCGAAGGATTCAAAGACGTATCGACCTCCGTCGACGGTATCCGCATTCGCGCGATCCAAGCCGGACGCGGTCCAGCGCTTCTACTGCTGCACGGCCACCCACAAACGCACGCAATCTGGCACAAGGTCGCGCCGGCGCTGGCCGAGCGTTTTACGGTGGTCGCCGCCGACTTGCGCGGCTACGGCGATAGCGGCAAGCCGGCGGGCGCGCCGGATCACGCGAACTACGCGAAGCGCCGCATGGCGCTCGATCAGCTCGAGCTCATGCGCGGTCTCGGTCACGAGACCTTCGCGGTAATCGGCCATGACCGAGGTGGGCGCGTGGCGGCGCGAATGGCACTCGATCATTCCGATGCAGTGACACGGCTCGTGACGCTCGATGTCGCGCCCACGCTCGCGATGTATGAAAAGACCTCGTTCGACTTCGCGCGCGCCTATTGGCACTGGTTCATGCTCGTTCGGCCTGCGCCGTTCCCGGAGACGCTGATCCGCGCCGACCCCGATCTCTATCTCAAGCAGACCATCGGCGCACGCAGCGCCGGCCTCGCGCCCTTTACGGCTCAGGCATACGCCGAATATCTGCGTTGTCTCTCCGATCCTGATACCGCGCATGGCATCTGCGAGGACTATCGCGCGAGCGTAACGATCGACCTCGAACACGACCGCGCCACGCTCGCGTCGCAGCAACGGATCAGCTGCCCGTTCATGGCGCTGTGGGGCGCGCAAGGCGTGATCGAACAATGCTTCGATCCGCTCGCCGAGTGGCGGCCCTATGCACCGCACGTGCAGGGCGAAGCGCTGGCTTGCGGCCACTACATCCCCGAGGAAGCTCCCGAGCTGTTGCTCGAACGCGTACTGCCTTTTCTGAGCGAGTAATGCCATGTCCGATCGAACGCTTTACGAGAAGCTTGTCGATTCCCATACGGTGCTGCATATCGACGAGCACAACGTGTTGCTCTATGCGGACCTTCATTTGATGAACGAGTACACGAGTCCGCAAGCGTTCAGCGCGCTCGATGCACGCGGCCTTGCGGTGCGCCGTCCGCGCCAACAATTGGCCGTCGTCAGTCACATCATTCCGACCCATGCCGAGTCGCCGCGCGTGATTCGCGATGCCGCGTCGCTGCTGCAGGCGACCAACCTGGCGCGCAACTGCGAACGAGCAGGCATTCGGCTGCTCGCGGCGAACGATCCGCTGCAGGGCATAGAACATATCGTCGCGCCGGAGCTCGGGCTGATTCGTCCCGGCATGGTCGTGCTGTGCGGCGATAGCCACACCACCACCTACGGCGCGCTCGGCGCCTTGGGGTTCGGCATCGGCACGTCCGAAGTCGAGCACGTGCTAGCCACGCAGACACTCGTGTACCGCCTGGCGAAGACGATGCGCATCACGGTCGACGGCAGGCTGCCATACGGCACGTCGTCGAAAGACATGATCCTCTGGATCATCAGCAAGATCGGCGCGCAAGGCGCGCGCGGCTATGCCGTGGAGTTCGCCGGCTCGACGATCGAATCGCTTTCCGCTGAGGCGCGCATGACGGTGTGCAACATGACCGTCGAAGCGGGTGCGCGCGCGGCGCTGATCGCACCGGACAAGACCACGTTCGAGTACGTGCGCGCGCACGCGCCGTCGTTGGACGACTCAGCGTGGCAAGATGCGCTCGAACACTGGCGCGAGCTGCATTCCGACGCCGGCGCGCGTTTCGACGCGGAACACCGATTCAATGGGCAGCATATCGCCCCATTCGTCACGTGGGGCACGAGCCCCGATCAAGCCGTCGCCATCGATGAGCCCATTCCCGACGAGGCCGCGCAGACGACGTCCGAAGCCGCCGCATCGCTGCGTCGCGCGCTCGAGTACATGGGACTCGCTTCCAATCGATCGATTGCCGGCACGCCGATCGACCGGGTATTCATCGGCTCATGCACCAACGGGCGCATCGAAGACTTGCGCACGGTGGCCGCGATCGTACGCGGCAAGCGTGTCGCGCCCGGGGTGCGGGCCATGGCCGTGCCGGGCTCGGGCAGCGTGCGGCGGGCAGCCGAACGTGAAGGCATTGCAAAAGCGCTGATCGATGCGGGCTTCGAATGGCGCGAGCCGGGCTGCTCGATGTGCCTCGCGATGAACGACGACGTGCTCGGTGCCTCTGAGCGCTGCGCATCCACCACGAACCGCAATTTCGAAGGCCGTCAGGGACGCGGCGGCCGCACTCATCTGATGAGCCCCGCCATGGCCGCCGCCGCCGCGATCACCGGCCGCATCACCGATGTACGCACGCTCGAGGAAGCCACACAATGACCCGACTCACGATGATCGAAGGCGGCGCCGTCCCCTTACCCATCGACAATCTCGACACCGACCAAATCATGCCCAAGCAGTTCCTGCGCGTGATCGACAAAGCAGGTCTCGCCGACGGTCTGCTGTATGACCTGCGCTTCGACGAGCACGGTGCGCCCCGCAGCGACTGCGTGCTCAATCGGGACGATTACGCGGGCGCTCGCATCCTGATCGGCGGTGCGAATTTCGGTTGCGGGTCGAGCCGCGAGCACGCCGTGTGGGGATTGCGGCAATACGGCTTTCAAGCGGTCATTGCGCCGAGCTTCGCCGAGATTTTCTATTCGAACGCGATGAACAACCGCCTGCTGCTCGTCCAACTCGAGCGCGACGCGATCGATGCGCTGTTGCGCTCGGCGATCGAATCGCCCGGCAACCTGCTCTCGATCGATCTCGAGCGGCAGACAGTCACCACAGCGCAGGGCGAACGGTACGCGTATCCGATTGGCGCACGCCATAAACGCATGGTCATCGAAGGAATGGATACCGTGGGTTTGACGCTCGACTCGCTTGCCGCGATCGAAGCGTTCGAACGCTCGCATTTTGTCCGGCATCCCTGGGCTCGAGTGATGTAAGCGGCCATTGCCACCAGAAAGGAGGAGACACGTGAAACGCAAACCGCTATACAAGATTCTCTATGTTCAAGTGCTGGCAGCCATCATTGCCGGCGTGGTACTTGGCCATTTCGCGCCGCACGCCGGCGTCGCGCTGAAGCCGCTCGGCGATCTGTTCATCAAGCTCGTGCGAATGATCATCGGCCCCGTGATTTTCTGCACGGTCGTCACGGGCATCGCTGGAATGCAGGATATGAAGAAGGTCGGGCGCGTCGGTGGCAAGGCGCTGCTTTATTTCGAATTCGCATCCACGCTCGCGCTCGCGATCGGTTTGCTTGCCGCACACGTGCTCGCCCCCGGCAACGGGTTCAATATCGATCCGTCGACGCTCGACGCGCATGCCGTTTCGAGCTATGCGGCACAAGCCGGACATGGCGATGGCCTGGCGGGATTCATTGCACATGTCATCCCCGACACGTTCGTTGGCGCATTGGTGCACGGCGACATACTCCCGGTGCTGCTGATCGCGATGCTCTTCGGCACCGCGCTGGCGCTGACCGGCGAGGCCACCATGCCGGTCACGCATCTGGTCGAGGCGTCGTCGAAAGCGTTCTTTCGCATCGTCGGCATGGTCACGAGTCTTGCTCCGATCGGCGCCTTTGGTGCAATCGCCTTCACGATAGGTCGTTACGGCATCGTCTCGCTGCTGCCGATGCTGAAGCTGATCGGCGCCTTCTACCTCACCGCGTTCGTGTTCGTTGCGGTGGTACTCGGCATCGTCGCGCGTCTCGCCGGGTTCAGCCTATGGCGCTTCCTCGCTTATATCCGCGATGAACTGCTGATCGTGCTCGGCACATCGACGTCCGAAGCAGCGTTGCCACAGTTGATGGAGAAACTCGAGCGTCTCGGATGCCCGCGCGGCGTCGTGGGGCTCGTGGTGCCGACCGGCTACTCGTTCAATCTCGACGGCACCAACATCTATATGACGCTCGCGGTACTGTTTCTCGCCCAGGCGACGAACATCCATTTGTCGCTCGCGCAGGAAATCGGGCTGTTGCTCGTCACGATGCTGACCTCGAAGGGCGCGGCGAGCGTTGCGGGTGCGGGCTTCATTACGCTCGCCGCCAGCCTGTCCGTGGTACCGACCGTTCCCGTCAGCGCGATGGTGCTGATTCTCGGTATCGATCGGTTCATGGCGGAATGCCGGGCGCTGACGAATATCATCGGCAACGGCGTGGCGGCGATCGTCGTGTCGGCCTGGGAAGGAGAGCTCGATCGAGCGAAGCTTGCGATGGCACTAGGTGACGATGACCGAGCCCAGGCAATCCCACGCTCACGCCTCGCATCGTATGCGTCAGCGCTTTGTCGGCTACGCTTCCGCTCGAATACCACGACCGAACGAGGGCGTCGGCCTGTGTAAGCGATCGACGGACATCCAGCAAGAAGTGCAACGGCGTCGATGAGCCAAACTGTACATTGAGCGCAAAACGCGTGCACAGTATGCTCGCAACGTCTGAACCGCCATCCACAGGCTATGCTCAAGATCCTCGGAAAGGCTTCGTCCATCAACGTGCGGAAAGTCTTATGGACGTGCGCCGAACTGAACTTGCCGTTCGAGCAGGAAGACTGGGGAACGGGATTCAAATCTACGCAGACGCCGGAGTTTCTTTCGTTGAATCCGAACGGCCTGGTACCCGTCGTGAAGGACGGGGACTTTGTGCTCTGGGAGTCGAATGCAATCATCCGCTACCTCGCCTCGCGCTATGGCGGCGGGCATCTCCATCCGGCCGATCCCTGCGTGCGCGCGAGGATCGATCAATGGATGGATTGGCAAGCCACGGATTTGAACCGTTCGTGGAGCTACGCCTTTCTTGGCCTTGTCCGACGATCGACGGCGCATCAAGCGGTGGACGAGATCGCGCGGTCGGTAGAGAGCTGGACCCGGCATATGCGCATCCTCAACGGACAGCTGCACGCGACAGGCGCATTCATCGCCGGAAAACAGTTCTCCCTCGCGGACATTCCCGTGGGACTGTCCGTTAACCGCTGGTTCGGCACGCCTTTCGAGCATCCGCATTTTCCGGCCGTCTCCGATTATTTCGATCGTTTGAGCGACCGCCCCGGCTTCGGCGCTCATTGCAGAAATGGACTGCCTTGAGGCATAGCCGTCTGCTTCCAGCCAACCAGGCCAAGGGCCGAACGCCGTTTCAGACAGGTTGTTTGTCCCGTCTGGATCCTCCGTCAGCTCGTCAACTCTTATATAAGATATAAGACATTTGACGCAGCCCGATATCGCGATTAGAATCGCGTCCGAAGCGGCGTCCCGAGCAGCCTCGGGACACCTGACGCGCCTTCCCCTGAAACGCGATATCAGAAGATTCCCATGCTTGAAAATTTTCGTGCTCACGCGGCCGCACGCGCTGCCCTCGGTATTCCTCCCCTCCCTCTGACGGCCCAGCAAACCGCCGAGCTGGTGGAACTGCTGGCGAATCCGCCCGCAGGTGAAGAACAGACCCTGCTCGACCTGATCACCTACCGCGTGCCCGCCGGCGTGGACGAAGCCGCCCGTGTGAAAGCAGGCTTTCTGGCCGCCGTCGCCAAAGGGCAGACCGCGTGCCCGCTGATCTCGCGCGAGCGCGCCACCGAACTCCTCGGCACGATGCTGGGCGGCTACAACATCGCGCCGCTGATCGAGTTGCTGTCCGACGCCGAAGTGGGCGCCGTGGCGGCCGCCGCACTGAAGAAAACGCTGCTGATGTTCGATCAATTCCACGACGTCAAGGAACTGGCCGAGAAAGGCAACGTCAACGCGCAGGCCGTCATGCAAAGCTGGGCCGACGCCGAATGGTTCACGAGCCGTCCGGAAGTCCCGCAAAGCCTGACCATCACCGTTTTCAAGGTCACCGGCGAAACCAACACCGACGACCTCTCGCCGGCCCCGGACGCCACGACGCGCCCCGATATCCCGATGCACGCGCTCGCGATGCTGAAGAACGCTCGACCTGGCATCACGCCGGAGGAAGACGGCAAGCGTGGCCCGGTCAAATTCATCGAGTCGCTGAAGGAAAAGGGGCACTTGGTCGCCTACGTCGGTGACGTCGTCGGCACGGGTTCTTCGCGCAAATCGGCCACCAACTCGGTGTTGTGGTTTACGGGCGAAGACATCCCATTCGTTCCAAACAAGCGCTTCGGCGGCGTTTGCCTGGGCGGCAAGATCGCGCCGATCTTCTACAACACGATGGAAGACGCGGGCGCGCTGCCGATCGAACTCGACGTGTCGAAAATGGAAATGGGCGATGTGGTCGAACTGCGCCCGTATGAAGGCAAGGCGCTGAAGAACGGCGAACTGATCGCCGAG
>Ga0209672_100430_pt1 | contig 24357 bp, 21 predicted proteins | sample AraplaCol_mMS_r2_FD_184273 | JGI IMG/M metagenome (GOLD analysis project Ga0209672, IMG submission 184273) | Arabidopsis root microbial communities from North Carolina, USA - plate scrape CL_Col_mMS_r2 (SPAdes) (version 2) | ecosystem: Host-associated > Plants > Roots > Endosphere | place: USA...
GGCAACGCCTGCAAGAGCGGCTTCGCATCGAAAAGCGCCCGGGCGCGGCCCTCGGGCGTATCGAGCTCCTTGCCCGCCAACACTTCGCTCAGCATGAACTGCGACATCGGCGTGGCGTGTTCGATCTGCTCGGCAAACGCCTCTTTGCCGAACTCGCGCACGAAGCTATCGGGGTCGTGTTCGGACGGCAAAAAGAGAAACCGGATCGTCCGGTTATCAGCCGCATGAGGCAAGCAGGCATCGAGCGCCCGCCGTGCCGCGCGGCGCCCCGCCGCATCGCCGTCGAAACTGAAAATGACCGTGTCGGTCTGCCGGAGCAACTTTTGCACGTGCACGGGCGTACAGGCGGTCCCCAACGTCGCGACTGCGTTGGGAAAACCCAGTTGCGCCAGCGCCACCACATCCATATACCCTTCCACCACCAACACCGAGCGCGCCTCGCGAATCGCCAGTCGCGCCTCGAACAAACCGTACAGTTCGCTACCCTTGCTAAATAATGGCGTTTCGGGGGAATTCAAATACTTCGGTTCCCCCGATTCGAGCACCCGCCCACCGAAACCGATCACCTGACCCTTCACGTTACGGATCGGGAACATGATCCGCTCGCGAAAGCGATCGTAACGCCGCGGCTGCCCGTCCGCGTCGAGCTTCTCGCTGACGATCACGAGCCCCGCTTCCACGAGCGCATCGCTACGGTAATCGGTGAATGCGGCTTCGAGGTTTTGCCAGCCATCGGGGGCATAGCCCAGGCCGAAACGGGCCGCGATTTCGCCCGTCAGACCACGCTTTTTCAAATAACGGATGGCCTCGGGCGCACCTCGTAACGCTTTGCGGTAGTAGTCGCATGCGGTCTGCATGAGGTCGGACAGCGCGGCCACGCTCTTGTGGTCCGCAAACACCGGACGCTCGCCCGGCCCGCCCCCGGTTGCGCCGCGCATCGGCGACGGCTCCTGCGGCACCGTCAAACCGACCGACTGCGCCAGCTCGCCCACCGCCTCGGGAAACGTCAATCCCGCGTGCTCCATCAGGAACCCGATGGCCGTGCCGTGCGCGCCGCAGCCGAAGCAGTGATAGAACTGCTTGGTCGGACTGACCGTAAAGGACGGGCTCTTCTCGTTGTGAAAGGGACACAGTCCCATGAAGTTCGCCCCGCCCTTTTTCAGCTGGACGTACTTGCCCACCACGTCGACGATATCGACGCGGTTCAGCAAGTCTTGCAGGAAAGAATGCGGTATCACGTGGCTCGGCAGGCAGCCGGCGCGGCACGACACCCGGACCCCGGGCGCCGGCCGGCGCCGGGCTTATTTGGCGAGGGCAGCCTTGACCAGCGCCGACACTGCCGTCATATCGGCACGGCCCGCGAGCTTGCCCTTGAGGACGCCCATCACCTTGCCCATATCCTGCGGACCGGCGGCGCCCGCTTGCGCGACGGCCGCCTGAACCTCGGCCGCGATTTCCGCCTCGGACAGTTGCGCGGGCATATAGGCGGCGAGCACGGCGAGTTCGGCGCTTTCCTGGTTCACGAGATCGGTCCGGCCGGCCGCTTCGAACTGGCTGATCGAGTCCTTGCGCTGCTTGATCATTTTGTCGATGACCGCGGTGACGGCAGCGTCGTCGAGCGTCGTGCGCTCGTCGACTTCGCGCTGTTTGATCGCGGCCAGCAGAAGGCGTATCGTCGCGAGCCGTTCGGTCTCGCGCGCGCGCATCGCCGCCTTCATGTCGTCATTGATCTGGTCTTTCAAGCTCATTTTTCACCCGATGCATGGAAAATAGGGAAACGCCAGGTGCGCCTTCGAGCGCAAAAACCCGCTTGGGATCCTTCCTCAAGCGGGTTTGCCGGGCGCTTGTCGGCCGCTGCCCGCGGGCAGAACGGCACTGCGACGAAATTCGATCAGTACAGCTTCTTCGGCAGCATCTGGCTGCGCAGACGCTTGAAGTGGCGCTTGACCGCCGCGGCCTTCTTACGCTTGCGTTCGGCCGTCGGCTTCTCATAAAACTCGCGCGCGCGAAGCTCGGTCAACAGGCCGTTCTTCTCGATCGTGCGCTTGAAGCGGCGCATCGCAACTTCGAAGGGCTCGTTTTCTTTAACGCGGATAATCGTCATGTTTCCAATGCGGAAATATCACAAAGGTTCGGGAGTATAGCAGACGTTCTGCATAAATGCACCCGACTGTCAAGCGTGTCAAGCGCGAGCGCCATGGGTATCGTCCGCGGCCGCCTCGCCCGCCGCGACTCCGGACGCCCAGGCCCACTGAAAGTTGTAGCCACCCAACCAGCCCGTGACATCGACGGCTTCGCCGATGAAATAGAGCCCCGGAACGCGCTCGCTCATCATCGTCGACGACGACAGTTCGCGCGTATCCACCCCGCCGCGCGTCACCTCCGCCTTGCGAAAGCCCTCTGTGCCGCTCGGCACGAGGCTCCACTGCGCGAACGCCTCGCCAAGCCGGCGCAGCGCCTTGTCGGCAAGATCGGCCAGCCGCGCCTCGGCCGCCACGCCGTGGGCCGCGAGCCACGCATGGGCAAGCCGTCCAGGCATCCATTCAGCCAGCGCGTTGCCGATCTGCCGCTTGCTGGTTCCTTTAGCCTCCAGCAACTCCGCTACCGGGTCACGTCCCGGCAGCAGATCGATACGAATCGGCTCGCCCGGATTCCAGTAGCTCGATACCTGCAGCACGCCCGGCCCTGACAATCCGCGGTGCGTGAACAACAAGTCCTCGGCGAACCTGCCCTCGCCCCTTTTCATGCCCGCCGCGATCTCGACTTCCAGCGATACCCCCGATAACGGAGCAAACGGCGCCCAAACGTCCGACGAAAACGTGAGCGGCACGAGGGCGGGGCGGGTATCGACGAGTTTGTGCCCGAACTGTTTCGCCACCCGGTAGGCAAAATCGGTCGCACCGATCTTCGGAATCGAGAGGCCCCCGGTCGCGACCACGAGGGCGCGCGCCGCGATCAACCCGGCACTGGTCTGAAGCGTAAAGCCGCGGCCATCGGCATGCTGCACCGATTCGACTGCAACGGGCCGGCGCCATGTGATTGCCCCGGCGTCGCACTCGGCTTTGAGCATGTCGATGACGGCTTCGCTCGAATGATCGCAAAAGAGCTGCCCGCGGTGCTTTTCATGCCAACTGATGCGATGCGATTTCAGCAGTGCCAAAAAGTCGCGCGGCGTATAGCGAGCGAGCGCCGAACGGCAGAAATGCGGGTTCGCCGACAGGTAGTTGGCCGGCCCCGCGTAAAGATTCGTGAAGTTGCAGCGGCCGCCGCCCGAGATGCGTATCTTCTCGGCCAGCCGGGCCGCATGATCGATCAACACGACGCGGCGCCCGCGCTGGCCGGCAACGGCCGCACACATCATCCCGGCCGCGCCCGCGCCGATTACGGCAATGTCGTAGGATTCCATGGCGCGCATTTTAACCGCGCGCGGCCGGTCTCTCCGGGCGGTCCTGCTATACTTTCGTGTTTCCTCATTCCCTCAGGCACCGGCGCATCGACTGCGTCACCCGTGTGCGCCATTGCACGGCCCGCCGCCCTCTTCTCGCATCATGCTCGTTCTCGGCATTGAAAGCTCTTGCGACGAAACCGGCCTCGCGCTCTATGACAGCGATCGCGGCCTGCTCGCTCACGCACTGCATTCGCAGATCGCCATGCACCGGGAGTATGGCGGCGTCGTGCCGGAACTCGCTTCACGAGATCATATCCGCCGCGCGCTGCCGCTCTTGGAAGACGTGCTCGCGCGCTCGGGGGTGCAAACAGCCGACATCGACGCGATTGCTTTCACCCAGGGCCCCGGGCTGGCCGGTGCGCTTCTCGTGGGCGCCAGCATTGCCAATGCACTAGCGATGGCGTGGGACAAGCCGACGATCGGCATCCATCACCTCGAGGGGCACCTGCTCTCGCCGCTGCTCGTTGCCGCGCCGCCGCCGTTTCCGTTCGTTGCGCTGCTCGTCTCGGGCGGGCACACGCAATTGATGCGCGTCACCGGCGTCGGCCTCTATGAAACGCTCGGCGAAACACTCGACGATGCAGCCGGCGAAGCGTTCGACAAAACCGCCAAACTGCTGGGGCTCGGCTATCCCGGCGGCCCCGAAGTATCGCGGCTAGCGGAATATGGCGTTCCGGGCACAGTCGCGCTGCCCCGCCCGATGCTGCATTCGGGCGATCTCGACTTCAGCTTCAGCGGCCTGAAAACAGCCGTGCTGACGCAGACGAAAAAGCTCGGCGCCAATGTCTGCGAGCAGGAACGGGCCGACATCGCCCGCGGCTTCGTCGACGCAGCGGTCGACGTGCTCGTCGCCAAATCGATTGCCGCGCTCAAGCAGACGCGGTTGAAGCGGCTCGTCGTGGCCGGCGGTGTCGGCGCAAATCGTCAGCTGCGGGAAGCCCTGTCGCAAGCCGCCCAAAAGCGCGGCTACGAAGTGCACTATCCGGACCTCGCACTGTGCACCGACAACGGCGCCATGATCGCGCTCGCGGGCGCCTTGCGGCTCGCGCGCTGGCCGGGACAGGCCAGCCGCGACTACGCGTTCACCGTCAAACCTCGTTGGGATTTATCGTCGCTGCCGCGCTAGCGGCTAGCCGCTAGCCGCGCTTCGAACGAACGGGTGTCAGCTCGCGCGACGCTTGTCGTGCTCGATGATCGCGTAGGCGCTGTGATTGTGGATGGACTCGAAGTTCTCCGCCTCGAGCGTATAGGCAACGACGCGCTCGTCGGCGTTCAACCGCCGTGCAACGTCGCGCACGAGGTCTTCGACGAATTTCGGATTCTCGTACGCCCGCTCCGTCACGAACTTCTCGTCGGGACGCTTCAGTAGCCCCCAGAGTTCGCAAGAAGCCTCTTCCTCGGCGATGCGAATCAACGCATCGGCCGACAATTCGCCGATGGCCTCGGCTCGAATCGTCACGTGCGAGCGCTGATTGTGCGCACCGTACTGCGAGATTTCCTTCGAGCAAGGACAAAGACTCGTCACGGGCACCTGTACCTGGACGAACGTGCGAAGCGCGCCGTCGCGCATTTCGCCCGTCATCGTCACCTCGTAATCGAGCAGACTCGACACGCCCGAGACGGGGGCCGTCTTGCTGACGAAATACGGAAAAGACACTTCGATGCGACCGGCCGGCGCTTCGAGTTTCGTCAGCATCGCCGAGAGCATCGCACCGAACGCCGACGAATCGAGCGGCGCCTTGCTGTCCTCGAGCAGCGCGACGAAGCGTGACATGTGCGTGCCTTTTTGCTCCGCCGGCAAATGCACATCGAGGTTCCATGTGCCCACGGTCGCCTGCACTTCGCCGTTCGACATGCGCACGGCCAGCGGGTGACGAACCCCCTTGACGCCCACTCGCTGGATCGGGATCTGACGCGTATCGACCGAGCTTTGTACGTCGGGCATCATGAAGGCTGCGTTCATATCATTCATCTTTTGTTTTGTCCTGTTCCAGGGTCTTTGTGCGGCACCCGTCATGCCGCCCCTCGGCGCAGCTCTGGTCATGCCAATAACGAAACATGGGCCATCGAGGCCCATGTCAAGGTGTACGGGCGCTACGCGGCAGCCTCCCGGCTGAGCCGCGCCGCGTCAGGCGACGCGCTGCGCCAGCTTGGCGGCAGGTTCGAGGAACCTCGCACGAATCGATTTCTCGATCCCCGCGCCATCGAGACCGCACTCCGACAACAGCTTTGCCGGATCGCCGTGATCGATGAACCCGTCGGGAAGGCCCAATTGTAGTACGGGGCGAACAACCCCATGGGCGAGCAGGGATTCGACGCAGGCCGAGCCCGCGCCTCCCATGACACAGCCTTCCTCCACCGTCACGAGCACGTCGTGTGTTTGCGCGAGTTCGACGAGGAGTTCCGCATCGATCGGCTTGACGAAGCGCATGTTGGCGACTGTGGCATCAAGGGCCTCGGCCGCCACGAGCGACGGCGCGACCATCGTGCCGAATGCGAGAATCGCGATGCGGCTGCCCTTGTTCGCTGTCGATTGGCGGCGAACTTCGCCCCGCCCGACAGGCAGCGCCGTCATCTGCTTGACTGTCGCCACGCCCGCGCCCGCGCCGCGCGGATAGCGCACGGCCGTCGGATTCGGCTGCTGCAGTGCCGTATAGAGCATCTGCCGACATTCGTTTTCGTCCGCGGGCGCCATCACCGTCATGTTCGGAATGCAGCGCAGGAATGCGAGGTCGTACGAGCCCGCGTGCGTCGCGCCATCCGCGCCGACGAGGCCTGCGCGGTCGATCGCGAAGACCACGGGCAGGTTCTGCAACGCAACGTCATGGATCAGTTGATCGTAGGCGCGTTGCAGGAACGTCGAATAAATGGCCACGACGGGCTTCATTCCCTCGACAGCCATTCCGCCCGCGAACGTGACCGCGTGCTGCTCGGCAATGCCGACATCGAAATAGCGGTCCGGAAAGCGTTTTTCGAATTCGACGAGGCCCGAGCCCTCGCGCATCGCGGGCGTAATGCCGACCACGCGTGAATCGAGTTCCGCGGCGTCGCACAGCCATTCGCCGAAAACCTGGGTATAGGTCTTCTTGCTCGGAGCGGTGGACGGTTTGATGCCTTCGGCCGGATTGAACTTGCCCGGGCCGTGATAGAGCACGGGATCGGCTTCGGCAAGCTTGTAGCCCTGCCCCTTTTTCGTGACGACGTGCAGAAACTGCGGTCCGCGCAGCTCGCGGATGTTTTGCAGCGTCGGAATCAGCGAATCGAGGTCGTGGCCGTCGATCGGTCCGATGTAATTGAAGCCGAACTCCTCGAAAAGCGTGGCCGGCACGACCATGCCCTTCGCGTGCTCCTCGAGCTTGCGAGCGAGTTCGAGCACCGGTGGCGCCACGCGCAGCACGCGCTCGACCCCGGCGCGAGCCGCCGCATAGAAGCGCCCGGACATCAGCCTCGCGAGATGGCGGTTCAGCGCGCCGACGGGCGGCGAGATCGACATGTCGTTGTCGTTGAGGATCACGAGGAACGGCAGATCGTCGCAGACGCCCGCATTGTTCATGGCTTCGAACGCCATGCCGGCCGTCATCGCGCCATCGCCGATTACGGCGATCGAAAAGCGATCCTCGCCTTCGAGCTTGCTGCCGATCGCCATGCCGAGCGCGGCCGAAATCGATGTGCTCGAATGAGCCGTGCCGAACGTGTCGTATTCGGATTCCACGCGCCTCGGAAAGCCCGAAATGCCGCCGCGCTGGCGCAGCGTCTGCATGCGGTCGCGGCGACCGGTCAGGATCTTGTGCGGGTAGGTCTGATGGCCGACGTCCCACACGATACGATCGTGCGGCGTATCGAAGACGTAGTGAAGCGCAATCGTCAGCTCCACCGTGCCCAGGTTCGACGACAAGTGTCCGCCCGTCTGCGACACGCTGTCGAGCACGAACGCGCGCAACTCGTCGGCGAGCGGTTTCAGTTGACGACGGTCTAAGCGGCGCAAATCCGCCGGGTCGTCGATGGTTTTCAGCAAGTCGTACATCGTCGTTCCATTGTAGGAAAACTTACGCGCCCGCATTTTTCTCGCGCACCCCGAACGCATTCGCGCGCGGCAGCGGGCTTCGCGTTCAACTCACCCGGTTCACGACCAGGTCGGCCAATTCGGCGAGGCGAACGGCGCGCCCACCGAAGTGCGCAAGCGCTTCGTGGGCGTCGCGGCGCAATTGCGCCGCGAGCGCGCGCGAGGCGTCCAGCCCGATAATCGATACGTAGGTGGGTTTGCCGTCCTTCGCATCCTTGCCGGCGGTCTTGCCAAGCGTCGCGGAATCCGTCGTGACATCGAGAATGTCGTCCACGACCTGGAATGCCAAACCCACCGCGGCGGCGTACGCATCGAGCGCACGCATCGCTTCGGCGTCGGGCGCCGTGCCGGCAAGCGCGCCCATGCGCACGGAGGCGCGCAGCAACGCGCCCGTCTTCATGCGATGCATCGTCTCGAGCTGGGGCCGCGAAAGCGCCACACCGACGCTCTCGAGATCGATAGCCTGCCCGCCCGCCATGCCCACCGAGCCGCTGGCCAGCGCGAGCTCGCGCACGAGCGCGGCCTGCGCCCGCTCGCCGAGCGCGGATGCGTCGGTCAGCGCGACGAAGGCTTGCGATTGCAGCGCGTCACCCACGAGCAGCGCGGTGGCTTCATCGTACTGAACGTGCACCGTCGGTTTGCCGCGACGCAGCGCATCGTCGTCCATGCAGGGCATGTCGTCATGCACGAGCGAGTAGACGTGGATCATCTCCAATGCCGCGGAGGCGGCCGCGAGGGCCGCCGGCTGAGCGTGCGTCAGTTCGCCGGCCGCGTGGGCGAGCAGCGGACGCACGCGCTTGCCGCCGCCCAGCGCCGCGTACCGCATCGCCTCGTGCAGCCGCGCCGGCGCGACGTCGGGCGCCGGCAAGTAACGTTCGAGTGCGGCCTCGACGCGCGCCAGAACCGCGCGCATCCATTCGTCAAAAGTCATAGATCGTCTCCGCCGTCGGCGGCAGGGTTGCCGGCTGGCAGCGGCTTCAGCGTCTCGCCGTCGAGTACGCGCACCTGCTGCTCCACCTTTTCCAATTGTTGCTGACAGTACGCCACGAGCGCAGCACCGCGCCGATAAGCGGCAAGCGATTCCTCGAGGCTCAACGTGCCACCCTCCATACGCGCGACCAGTTGCTCCAGTTCCGCCACCGCGGCCTCGTAATTCCCGGGCAGCGGAGCATCGCCGTTCTGGGCGCCGGCAGGCGCGGCAGGGTCCTGAGGTGCGGATTTCGCCATCGAAAGAGGGTGAATTTAAAAACAAGTCGGACATTCTACGGCAAAAGCGCCAAGTCCGATCCATCCTGCGCCGTAGCGCACGGCCGTTGTGCGCTTTTTCACAACGGGCGCGCGCATCGGCACGCCTGGCCCGCTGCGTCATCACCGGCGCCCGGCGGCAGCGATCGGGCCCGCGAGGCTCCGGTCAGTTCGCGGCCCGGGAAATGCTGAGAAACGACTATCAGGCGAGCCGCCATCCCGCGATAGAGGGCGCCCAGGTGCCCATGCAGCGGCCGCCGACGCCGTTTTTTACACAAATCATGGACTTATCCGCCCCTGGGGAGGGGGAACGGGTATAATCGCCGGCTCCCCAAATCGAATCTTCGATGGTTGGGTTGTTCACTACTTTCACGTCTTCATTGGGAGTGGGAATGTCCAATCTGAGCAATGCTTTGCAGCTCAAGGCCATTTCGTGCCAGCTGCCGGTCACGGCTTACTTTGACGAAGCGCTTCTTGCGCGCGAATTGGAAGTACTTTTCAAGAAGGGTCCCCGCTATGTCGGGCACGAGTTGATGGTGCCCGAAGCAGGGAATTATTTTGCGCTGCCGAGCGAGAGCGAGGGCCGCGTGCTCGTGCGCAACCAGCGCTCGGAGATCGAGCTGCTGTCCAATGTGTGCCGGCACCGTCAGGCCATCATGCTCAACGGCCGCGGACAGACGGAAAACATCGTCTGCCCGCTGCACCGCTGGACCTACAATCTCGATGGCGAGCTCCTCGGCGCTCCGCACTTCGCGGATAACCCCTGCCTGAATCTGGGCGCCACGCCGCTGCAAAACTGGCACGGGTTGCTCTTCGAGACGCAGGGCCGCGATGTCGCGAAAGATCTGACGAATCTCGGCGCGCGCCGACACTTCGATTTTTCGAACTATATGTTCGATCATGTCGAAGTTCACGAGTGCAACTACAACTGGAAGACGTTCATCGAGGTGTACCTCGAGGACTACCATGTCGCCCCGTTCCATCCCGGGCTCGGCAGCTTCGTCAACTGCGACGATCTGACCTGGGAATTCGGGCACTGGTACAGCGTTCAGACAGTCGGCGTCAATGCCGGGTTGACGAAAGCGGGCAGTCCCGTCTACCGCAAGTGGCACGACCAGGTGCTGCGTGTACGGGATGGGCAGGCGCCCGAATACGGCGCGATCTGGATGGTCTATTACCCGGGCATCATGATCGAGTGGTACCCGCACGTGCTCGTCGTCTCGTGGCTGATTCCGCGCGGCCCGCGCAGGACCACGAACATCGTCGAGTTCTACTATCCCGAGGAGTTTGCGCTTTTCGAGCGCGAATTCGTCGAAGCCGAGCGCGCCGCCTATATGGAAACCGCGCGCGAAGACGATGAGATCGCCGAGCGCATGGACGCCGGGCGTCTCGCGCTCATGCAGCGCGGCGAATCTCAGGTCGGACCGTATCAAAGCCCGATGGAAGACGGCATGCAGCACTTCCACGAGTTTCTGCGGCGCGAGCTCGGCAGCCTCGAGTAGCGGGCGAACGCGGCCCGGCCGTGCAGGGTCGAAGGCGGGCAAGGAGGTTCCCCCTCCTTGCCCGCCTTTTTGTCTAGACTGAAAGCAAATGGTGTCTCAACGAAGTTCGTCGTCCAACGAGGATCATCATGCCGCACACCCACTACACGACGCTGATTCTGGCTGCCAATCTTGCCGAACGCCTCGCCAGCGCCCCCGACAGCGTGCTCGTATTCGACTGCAACTTCGATCTGGCGAATCCGGACGCCGGCGAAAAGGCCTACCTCGGCGGTCACATCCCCGGTGCGCACTATCTGCATCTGGAGCGCGACTTGTCGGGAGCGAAGACGGGTCGCAACGGCAGACATCCGCTGCCGGATCGCACGGCGCTCGTCGATACGCTCGCCTCGCACGGGCTGATGCAAGCCCAGCAAGTCGTGGCCTACGATGCGCAAGGCGGGATGTTCGCCGCTCGCCTGTGGTGGTTGCTGCGTTGGCTCGGTCATGACTCCGTCGCGCTGCTCGATGGCGGGTTGCAAGCATGGCAGGCAGCCGGCTACGGACTCGAGACTCAGCCGGCTGCACGCAAGCAAGGCAACTTCAAAGCGGGTGCGCCGCTCGCCGTCACCGTCGATGCTCACGCGCTCGAGCACAACCTGACAACTCACGAACGGCTCGTCGTGGATGCGCGATCGCCGGACCGCTATCGCGGTGAAAACGAGACGATCGATCCCGTTGCCGGACATATTCCCGGCGCGGTCAATCGGTTCTTCAAAGACAATCTGACTGCTGATGGCCGCTTCAAACCGGCTCATACGCTGCGCGACGAATTCAAGTCTGTAGTCGGCTCGACGCAGCCCGAGCATGTCGTGCTGCAATGCGGCTCGGGGGCAACGGCCTGCCATAACGCGCTGGCGATGGAAATCGCCGGGCTGCACGGCGCCGCGTTGTATCCCGGATCGTGGAGTGAATGGTGCGCGGATCCCTCGCGCCCCGTGGCGACGGGGCCGAATCCTTGAAGCATCCGATTACGCCACGCACGGCGCGTCTGGAAACGAAGCGGTAAGACGCGCCTGAGCGCGACGGAGGTTCAACAGCGATTTGCTGTCGATCGCGAGACGGTGACGCGCTTCAGGGCCGAACTCACCTCACTGCTCATCGCGGCGGAGCTGCACGAATAGGTGCCCTGAGGCACCCTCGTCCTCAATGCAGCTTCACACGCGGCAACGTCGTGCGCCGCAACCAATGCGCGAACGTATCGAGCATCATGCGCGGGTACCCATGCAGCGCCGCGATATGAAGCCGATACAGCGACATATACATAAAGCGCGCAAAAAGTCCTTCGATGAGCATGCTGCCACCAATTACGCCACCCATCAGATTCCCGACCGCGCTGAAGTGGCCGAGCGAGACGAGCGAGCCGAAATCGCGGTAGGTGAATTCCGGCAACGGCCGGCCCTCGAGCCGGCTGCGCATCGCTCGCAACAGAAAACTCGCCTGTTGATGCGCTGCCTGCGCCCGTGGCGGCACATTGCGCTCATTGCCGGGCCAGGGGCACGCTGCGCAATCGCCCAATGCGAAGATGTTGTCGTCGATTTCGGTTTGAAGCGTGCGCCGCACCGATAGCTGGCCGAGCCGCGTGACGGGCAAACCGTCGAGGTTTGCCAGTGCAGCGGGCGCTTTGATGCCGGCCGCCCAGACGGTCAGATCGGCACGGATGGTCTTGCCGCTCGCCGTGCGCACGAGACCGGGCGCCACTTCGGCCACGGTCTCGCCGATCATCAGTTTCACACCGAGCTGGCTCAGCAACTGCGCCGTCGCGCTCGACACGCGCTCTTGCAGCGCCGGCAGAATGCGTGGGCCGGCCTCGATCAGCACGATCCCGATGTCGTGCCGCGGATCGAGCTTGTGCAAACCGTAAGCCGACAGCACTTGCGCCGTATTGCGCAGCTCCGCCGACAATTCGACGCCGGTCGCCCCGCCGCCGACGATGGCCACCTGAATCCGCGGCTCCGTCGAGGGCGACGTGCCCTGACCGCTTTCGACCGTTTCGTGCGCCTGATGCTCGGCACGCATGCAAGCCGCGATCAGCCGCTTGCGGAACCGCTCGGCCTGGCCAACCGTATCGAGCGCGATGGAGTACGCTTCGGCCCCCTTCACGCCGAAAAAATGCGTCGTACTGCCGATGGCAATGACGAGTGTGTCGTATTCGAGCTCGCGCTGCGGCAAAAGCTCGCCGCCATCGTCGTCGCGCAGCGGCCCCAGCACGATGCGCCTGGCCGTGCGATCGAGCCCGACGAGCTCGCCTTGCTGAAACTCGAAGCCGTGCCAGCGCGCTTGCGCCGCATACTCGAGTTCTTGCGTGAACGGGTCCATGCTGCCCGCGGCCACCTCGTGCAAGAGCGGCTTCCAGATATGTGTCGGATACCGGTCGACGAGCGTCACGAGCGCGCGCGGCGCGCCATTGCGCTTTCGGCGGACATAGCGGTCCCCAAGCCGAGTGGCAAGCTCGAGTCCCCCCGCACCTCCTCCCACGACAACGAAACGATGCATGCTGATTCTCCGTATCTGCCGTTGCTGATTCTTTGCCAGCGCTCGTACCGTAGCGCGAGCGCACACGAGGGAACCGCGCGTCGAAAAAAAGCTTGGCGGACAAACGCGCCCGCGCCGCGCCATTCAGCGCATCAATGCGCTTCTTCCCAATTAGCGCCCGCGCCAACTTCAGCCACGAGCGGGACCTTGAGCTCAGCCACGCCGCACATCAATTGCGGCAGCTTTTCGCGCACAGTCGGCAATTCGTCGTCGGGGACTTCCAGCACGAGTTCATCGTGCACCTGCATGATCATGCGGCTGGCGGCCTGTTCGCGTTCGAGCCAGGCCTGCACCGCGATCATCGACATTTTGATCAGATCGGCCGCGGTACCCTGCATCGGCGCGTTGATCGCCGCACGCTCGGCCGCCTGCCGGCGCGGTCCGTTACCGCCATTGATTTCGGGCAGCCACAGCCGCCGCCCGAAAACCGTTTCGACATAACCTTTTTGCTTGGCACTGGTGCGCGTATCGTCCATATAGCGCGCCACCCCTGGGTAACGAGCGAAGTAACGATCGATATAGAGTTTCGCGGCATCGCGCGTAATGCCGAGATTCGACGCGAGACCAAACGAACTCATCCCGTAGATCAGCCCGAAATTGATGACCTTGGCGATGCGCCGCTGGTCGTTCGTCACTTCGATCGGCGTGACGCTGAAAACTTCGGCGGCCGTCGCGCGGTGAATGTCCTCTCCCTCGGCGAACGCTCGCAGCAGCGATTCGTCGCCCGAGATGTGCGCCATGATCCGCAATTCGATCTGCGAGTAGTCGGCCGATACGAGCTTGCTGCCCGGCGGCGCGATGAACGCCTCCCGGATGCGGCGGCCCTCGACCGTGCGCACGGGGATGTTCTGAAGGTTCGGATCGTTCGAAGCGAGACGTCCGGTGACAGCCACGGCCTGCGCGTAATTCGTATGAACGCGTCCGGTCTTGGCGTTGACCATGCGCGGCAGCTTGTCGGTATAGGTGGACTTCAGCTTCGACAGTCCCCGGTGTTCGAGCAGCAGCTTCGGCAGCGGATAGTCCTCAGCGAGCTTTTGCAACACTTCTTCATCGGTCGACGGTGCACCGCTGGGCGTCTTCTTGATCACCGGCAACTGCAAACGCTCGAAAAAGATCTGGCCGATCTGCTTGGGCGAACCGAGGTTGAATTCACCGCCCGCGAGCGCATAGGCCTCGCCCTCGAGCTCGATGAGCCGCCCCGCGATCTCGCTGCTTTGCTGCCGCAGCCGCTCGCTATCGATCAGCACACCGTTGCGCTCGATCTTGCGCAGCACGCGCGAAGTGGGAATTTCAATGTTGCGATAGACGTGCAGCAGGCCAGGCTCCGCTTCGACTTGCGGATAAAGCGCCGTATGCAGCTGGTACGTGATGTCCGAATCTTCCGCGGCATACTCGGCCGCCGCGCTCAGCGGTACCTCGTCGAAGCCGATTTGTTGGGCGCCCTTTCCTGCGACGTCCTCATACTTGATCGTCTTGACACCGAGATGGCGCATCGCGAGGCTGTCCATATCGTGGGTGCGATGTGATTCGAGCACGTACGATTGAAGCAGCGTGTCGTGCTCGATGCCGTCGAACGCGATGCCGTGATTGGCGAGCACCTGCTCGTCGTACTTCAGGTGCTGCCCGAGTTTTTTGCGCTCCGGGTTCTCGAGCCAGGGCTTCAGCCTGGCGAGGACTTCGTCGCGCGGCAGCTGTTCGGGCGCGTCCGGTCCGCGATGCGCCAGCGGAATATAGGCGGCGCAGCCGGCGCCGACCGAGAGCGAAATCCCGACGATCTGCGCGACCATGGGATCGAGTGAAGTCGTCTCCGTGTCGAACGAAGTAATCGGCGCGGCCTCGATTTTTGCGAGCCACGCTTCGAAGTGCTCCCAGGTTTGAACGGTTTCGTAGCAGCGCGGCGCGTCGATGGTCGGCGCCGGTTCGGTCGCGAGTAGCTCCGCAGCGCCGGGCTCGACGCACTGCACTTCCTCGGCTCGTTCGATCAGCGCCTCGACTTCGCGCAGCCAGGTCTTGAGACCGTGCCGCATGAACAGCTCGCGCAACTCGAGCGGCGACTCCGGGCGCGCGACGAGCGACGTCTCGATGGACTCGACGTGATTTTTCAGGTCGCACGCCCGCTCGACGGTCACGAGTTTCCTGCCGAGCGGCAGAAAATCGAGCGCACGCCTGAGGTTATCGCCAACGGCGCCTTTGATTTCGCCGGCATGCGCGACGACGCCATCGAGCGTCTCGTACTGGGTCAGCCATTTGACGGCCGTCTTCGGGCCGCATTTCTCGACGCCTGGGACGTTGTCCACGGTATCGCCGATGAGCGCAAGATAATCGACGATCCGCTCGGGCGGCACACCGAACTTGGCGATCACGCCATCGCGGTCGAGCGTTTCGTTCGTCATCGTATTGACGAGCGTCACCCGTTCGCTCACCAGCTGCGCCAGGTCCTTGTCGCCGGTGGAAATCAGCACCTTCATGCCGCGCCGTTCGGCCTCGGCCGCCAGTGTACCGATGACGTCATCGGCCTCGACGCCGTCCACCATCAGGAGCGGCCAGCCGAGCGCGCGCACCGCGAAGTGGATCGGCTCGATCTGCTTCGCGAGATCGTCCGGCATGGGCGGACGATGGGCCTTGTACTCGGGATACCAATCGTCGCGGAACGTCTTGCCCTTGGCGTCGAACACGCACGCGCTATACTCTGCCGTGACGTCCTTGCGCATGCGCCGCAACATGTTGACTATTCCATAGAGCGCACCCGTCGGCTCGCCGTCAGGACCCCGCAAGTCAGGCATTGCATGGTAGGCCCGGTAGAGATAGCTCGATCCGTCGACCAATACGAGGGTCTTACCTTCCAGGTTCCGTTCTACAGGCATTATGAACAAGAGAAGAAAAGTGATTCCGAGCCTGCGATCGCTCGCAGACCAAGAACGCGCGACAGCCAAAAAGGCCCGCGCATCGTGGCAGATGTTCACGATTATGGCAGAGTTCATCGAGGCTACCGAGTACCTCTCGGAGATCCGCCCGGCCGTGAGCATCTACGGTTCGGCCCGGCTCAAGCCGAACTCGCCTTACTACAAGCTCGCCACGCAAATCGCGCGCAAGCTCTCCGATGCAGGCTTCGCCGTCATTTCAGGCGGGGGCCCGGGCATCATGGCCGCCGCGAACAAGGGCGCGCATGCGGGCAAGGCGCCATCGGTCGGCCTGAACATCGAGTTGCCGCACGAGCAGTCCGGCAATCAGTGGCAGGATATTTCGCTGCGCTTTCGCCACTTCTTTACGCGTAAGGTCACGTTCGTCAAGAACTCCGATGCGGTGATCGTCATGCCGGGCGGCTTCGGCACGCTCGACGAACTCGCCGAAGTGCTTACGCTGATCCAGACGAAGAAGTCGCGCCACGTGCCCATCATTCTCGTGGGCGGCGAATTCTGGAAAGGGTTGCTCGCCTGGTTCGAGAGCGCGCTCGTGCCGATGGGCCTCATCAATCCCGAGGACATGAACCTCATGCAGGTCATCGATGATCCCGACCAGGTTCTCGAAGCCGTGCTCGCGTTCTACGAGGATCGCGAGGAAACGGAGCCGCAAACGCCCGCGAAGTCGGACGAGGACCGGATGTTTTATCTGTGACGGGATGGCCGGTACGGCTACGGCCGACCGGCATCGCTCGTTCCCGCTACTGGAACGCCACTTCGGCAAAGCTGCGCAGCTTGCGGCTGTGCAGCCGATCGAGACCGTTCATCCGCAACAGCTCCATCGCCTTCACGCCGATTTGCAGATGCTGATCCACCTGAGCCCGGTAGAACTGATCGGCCATGCCGGGAAGCTTGAGCTCGCCGTGCAAAGGCTTGTCGGATACGCAGAGCAACGTCCCGTAGGGCACCCGGAACCGGAAGCCATTGGCCGCAATCGTCGCGCTTTCCATATCGAGCGCCACCGCGCGGCTTTGCGATAGCCGTTGCACCGGCTCGCGATGATCGCGCAGCTCCCAGTTACGGTTATCGACGCTGGCCACCGTGCCGGTGCGCATCACGCGTTTCAGCTCGGCGCCCTCGAGCCGCGTCACGTGCGCCACTGCGCGCTCGAGCGCGACCTGGACCTCCGCCAGTGCAGGAATCGGCACCCATAGCGGCAAATCCGCGTCAAGCACGTGGTCCTCGCGGACATACCCGTGCGCAAGCACATAGTCGCCGAGGCGCTGCGTGTTGCGCAGTCCGGCGCAATGGCCCAGCATGATCCAGGCATGCGGCCGCAAGACGGCGATGTGATCGGTGATCGTCTTGGCATTGGACGGCCCGACCCCGATGTTGATCATCGTGATTCCGCTGCCGTCGGCGCGCTTCAGGTGATAAGCCGGCATCTGCGGCAGCCGGGCCGGCACCGTACCTTCGTCAGGCTGCTCGCCCAGATTGGCGTTGTAGGTCACCACATCGCCGGGTTCGACGAACGACGTGTACTCGCTGCGATAGGCGCGCAGCTCCTCATCGTCGGTACGCGACATCAGCGAACGGCCGAGCTTCGTGAACTCGTCGATATAGAACTGGTAGTTCGTATAAAGCACGTAGTTCTGGAAATGCGTTGGCGAAGTGGCGGTGTAGTGCCTCAACCGGTGCAGCGAGAAATCCACGCGCGGCGCCGTGAAAAGCGCAAGCGGGTAAGGTTCGCCGGGCAGCGGCTCATATGTTCCGTTGACGATGCGGTCGTCGAGCTGCGCAAGATCGGGAGTATCGAAGACGTCGCGCATCGCCATGAGCCTGTCGCGCCCGAGATCTCCCTCGAGGTGAATGCCTTCGGCGAAGGCGAAGTGAATCGGAATGGGCTGCTGCGAGACGCCGACTTCGATGGAAATGTTGTGATTTTTGGCCAGCAGCCTCAGTTGCTCGCGATAGTAGTTGCCGAACAGATCGGGCCGCGTAACGGTAGTCTCATAGACGCCGGGGCCCGCGACGAATCCATACGAGCGACGCGAATCCACGCGCGTGTTGACTTCAGTCTGCAACCGCACGAACGGATAGCACGCGCGCACGCGCTCCGCAAATGGTTCGTTGCGCCGATAACGCGCAAACGCATCCCGCAGAAACGCCGTGTTCGCTTCATAGACAGCGGAGAGCCGCGCGACGGCATCGGCCGCATCGGTAAAGGATTGCGTCGGAATATCGCTCGGGCGCAACGGGCCCGCATGCGGTTTCAGATCCATGTCGTTTTTCATTTTCGTTCGCCTCGCTCGATGCAACGACATTACCACGAACCACGGTAGGTCCGAGGCCCCGCCGCAGCGCCAACGGCGGCCGGACGCACGCAAAACATGCGCGCCGACACCGGGAGAGAGGGCGCATTTGCTAGAATCGAGAGATTCCCTCGGAGAAAAATCATGAAGCCGTATCTTCCCGTCGCTGTAGCGATCGCCGCGTGGTTCGCCGCGGTGAATCCGGCCGCGGCGGCACAATCCGCCGACGACGCCCAGACGCGTGCTCAACGCCACGCGGCGAACGAAGCAGCCGGTCTGCCCGATCTGGAGGCGATCAACCGTCCGGCAGCGGAAGTCTCGTCGAAAGTGGACATCAACGTGCCGCGCACCCCGAGCTATTACGAAAAGAGTCCGAGCGGCACCGTTATCACCGAATATCGCGACAAGGGCAAACCGGTGGAAATCGACGTACGCTCGAACTTCGGCACGCACTATCAGATGAGTGCCCCGCCCGATACGGCGCCGCGCGTACGCGACAATGGCCAACCCAGCACGCGTTTGCCGTCGATCAACCTGCACTACTGATACCATCCGCTGCTCCGCCCGGCCCTGAAGCGTGCTGAGGCCAACGAAGCGCAGCGGCGCGGCGTTGAGCGCAACCGCTCCGGGGTATGAGCGCGCGGCCGTATGCCGCGCCTTCCCCGACTGCCCATTCACCCCGATTCGAAGTCTTTTTTCGCATGGCTGTCTTTACCGTCGTCACCGAAGCCGACCTCTCCGCGTGGATGCGGCACTACGATTTAGGCGATGTCGTCGATTTCCGCGGCATCAGCTCCGGCATTGAGAACAGCAACTTCTTTCTGACGACTACGCGCGGCGAATACGTGCTCACCGTTTTCGAAAAGCTCACGGCCGGGCAGCTGCCGTTCTATTTGGACCTCATGCGCCATCTCGCGTCGCATAGCGTCCCTGTCCCGGATCCGGTCCCGCGCGATGACGGCGCGCTCTTCGGCATGCTCCACGGCAAACCGGCTGCCATCGTGACGAAGCTCGAAGGTGCGCCCGAGCTGAGCCCCGGCGTCGAGCACTGCGAGGAAGTTGGACGAATGCTGGCGCGCCTGCACTTGGCCGGCCGCGATTTCGCGCCTCATCAGCCGAATCTGCGCAGCCTCGCGTGGTGGACGGAAACGGTGCCCGCCATCGTGCCTTTCCTCTCCGCAACGCAGCGCGACTTGCTGGTGAGCGAACTCGCCCATCAAACGCGTTTTTTCGGGTCGCCCGACTATGCCGCGTTACCCGGTGGGCCTTGCCATTGCGATCTGTTCCGCGACAACGTGCTGTTCGCACCGGCTGCGCCCGAGAGCGATCATCGCGTGCGCCTCGGCGGATTTTTCGATTTTTACTTCGCGGGCTGCGACAAATGGCTCTTCGACGTTGCCGTAACGGTCAATGACTGGTGTATCGATCTGGCGACCGGACAACTCGACGCCGCGCGACAGGAGGCGATGCTGCGGGCCTATCAGACGGTGCGTCCGTTTACGTCCGAGGAATGCCGCCACTGGAACGACATGCTGCGCGCAGGGGCCTACCGCTTCTGGGTGTCGCGCCTTTACGACTTCCACTTGCCGCGGGCGGCCGCGATGTTGCAGCCCCACGATCCGACTCACTTCGAGCGCGTCCTGCTCGCGCGGCTGAGAGCCGCGTCGGCGCCGGACGCTTCTTCCCTATGCAATTGATCGAAGTTCCCGCGAAAACCGGCTACGCCTGGTACCGGCAAGGCATCTGGCTCTTTCGCAGAAATCCCCTGACTTTCCTGACGATTTTCTCGACCTACCTGCTGGCGATGTGGCTGGTCTCGAAGATTCCGCTGCTCGGCGGCGTGTTGCCGCTCGCCTTCATCCCGGGCGTGGCGGTGGGGTTCATGGCCGCCTGTCGCGACACCGTCGCGGGCAAAGCGGTGTTGCCGACCGTGTTGATCGATGGCTTCCGTTCGTATGGGGGGCTGGCCGCAAGGCGGCTGCTGAAGCTCGGCGCGTTTTACGTCGTGGCGATCGTGTTGGTCTTCGCCGCGTCCGCGCTAGTCGATGGCGGGACGCTCTTCACGTTGATGCTCGGCGCCACCGACAAAGCGCCGCCGGCTCCAAGCCCCGAGATGCCGCTCGGCGGGCTGGTGGCAATTGCCTGTTACGTGCCCGTTGCCATGTTGTTCTGGTTCGCGCCGGTGTTGGCCGCATGGCATGACGTGCCGCCCGTCAAAGCGATGTTCTTCAGCGTTGTCAGCTGCTGGCGCAATCGCGGTGCGTTCATCGTCTACGCGGCGCTTTGGTTCGCCACGATGACTTTGACGTCGATTGTCGTTTCGCTGGTGATGGACGCGCTCGGTGCGGGCGCGTTCGTGATCGTGGCGCTCTTTCCGGTCACGATCACGCTGACGACGATGCTTTATTGCTCGTTTTACGCCACCTACCGCGGCTGCTTCGGCGCCGAGGAGCCGAGCGGCGTCAACGGCGCTCCGCGCTCCGACTCGCGCTGATGCGTGGCAGCCGGCCGGGTAGGTCGGCTGTTAACGATGGCTCAACCAGGCGGTGGAAGGAATCGCTGCCTCGCGATCGAGCTTGCGCATCCGGTATTCGAGATCGTAAAGATCGGTCGCTTCCGAGAGATAAGCATTGTCGCGCGCTTGCTTGCGCTCATCAGCGGTCTTCGTCAGGAAAAGGAACAAGCGGCTGAGCAGAAACATGGTGAACCTCACTAAGTTAGGTGCTGATACCTAGGTATTTACCCGTATTATAGGGAAAACCCTGATCTACGCGCCAGGACTTTTTTCGGAGTGGAGGTCGGTGTGGCGTTTACGCATCAGCCGCAGCGGCGCACGGTCTCACCGACCGGCCGCCGCCTGACGGCGCCGAATCGGCGTTGTGTCTTGCTGCCGCTGCTGGTACCGCAGGAATTCCCAAATCAACGCGCTTGCGTTCGGCCCCTTCCGGGAGTGGAACGGAACCGCTTCATCGCCGCCGGCCCACGCGTGCCCGAGGCCGGGAACGTGACATACGCGGACGACGCGTCGCCCCCGCGCTGAAAAATCGCGAATGAGGGAATCCGCGCTACGCGCCTCGCGCGACGTGCCGAGTTTAGGCGTGCCCTCAGCGTCGACGAGACCGTTCAGATACAGAAACTGAGCGGTCAACTGCTCGGCATTGCGAGACGCTACTACGGCGTCCAGATCGCCCTGCACGATAACGGCGGGCATGCCCGGATAATTCGCCAGATCGACCGCCGCGGCCGCAAGCGCCAACGGGTCGTGCCGCGCCCCCCGCCGCATGACGTCCATTGCCGTCATGCCCGAGTGCGCCTCGCCCAGCGCCGGGCCCGAGTGCAATCCAACCGCTGCAAAGCGCTGGGGCCAGTGCAGCGCGAGCAGCGAGGCCATTCCCGCGCCCGCGGAAATACCTACCGCATAGATCCGCTCGGGATCGAAGCCATATTCGTCGATCAGTGAATCGATCAGCGAAACAATGGCGCGCGCTTCGCCGCGCCCGGCCGTGTCGCGATCGTCATACCAATGCCAACATCGATGCGCGTGCACGTGGGGCGACTGTTCGGGGTAGACAACGGCAAAGCCTTGCGCGTCCGCGAGCAGATTCATGCGGGTGCCCGCCGCGAATTCGTCGATCGTCTGCTTGCACCCGTGGAGCATGACCACGAGGGGCATCTTCAGCGTTGCTTTTACCGGCGGCCGGTAGAGGCCGTAGGACAAATGATTGACGAGCCGTCCGGGCAACGGCGGCGCCGAATGGAATGAGCGCGTCCAGCTTCCCTTTGCCCATGCCGCGGCACGTGGACGCACACGCGACTCCGGCGCTTCACGCCGCTTCGGAGCCGAAGCTTTGACAGCGCTACCCGTGCGCGAGGGGCGTTGCTTTTTTGTTGCAGTGCGCAAATACTCGGCCTGGGCCGATACGAGCCGTTTAATACCGCGAAGCCAGATTTTACTAACGCCTTTCGTCATCTACAGAATCCCCCAAGATACGATCTTGCTGGTGGCCGTCTTTCATGACGCAATGCACAATAGTACCCCCTGGCGACGGTCCGCGCTCGCCGGCCGGCGGTCCCGCTATACTCTGTGGGTTCGCGCACGTTTTTGCTGTCGTCCCGTGGGGCTGTTCGCGCGTTGTGAACATATGATCGAGCCGGACGCAGCAAGCGAACGGCATCTTGTTATTTATGTATGACCTGCCGCTTCACCTCTGGTATTCGATTACGCGCCTCGGCGGCGCGGGCTTGACGCTGCCGCTCGCGCTGACGATCGGGTTGTGGCTCATGCTCGGCCACACATGGCGGCTTGCGCTCGCCTGGCTGGGGCTGTTGGCAGGCGCCGTCGGCATTGTCGCGCTGACGAAAATCGCCTTTCTCGGCTGGGGCGTCGGCGTGCGGGCTTTGGATTTCACCGGTCTCAGCGGCCACGCCATGCTGTCCACCGCGGTCTATCCCGTCGGCATCTTTCTCGTCCTCGTGCCGGCTCGCGCGAAAGTACGTATGGCAGGTATTGCGCTCGGGCTCGCCGCCGGCGTCGCCGTCGGCCTCTCGCGCGTCGTACTGGACGCGCACTCGCCTTCCGAGGCGGTGGCGGGCTGCGGGGTAGGCGCTCTCGTCGCCGTATTGTTCGTCCGCTGTGCATGGAATGCACGGCCGGGCAAGCTGTCGGTCGTTCCCGTCGCGGTCAGTTTGCTGATGCTGGCCGTCGCGCTCCATGATGTGCGCGTCCCGACCCAGCGCTGGATCACCCACGTGGCCTTGCATCTCTCAGGCCGTGAGCGTCCGTTCATTCGCGCACGCTGGAAAGCCCGCATCGAAGCGCCGCGCCGCGCACCGGCGGCCGTCCTTCCGCGCGACGCCGCGCTGGAGCCGGGCCTGGCCTGACGCGCATCCCATCGGCTCGCGTCCGGCCTCCGCTTCCAACTTCCCCTTCCCTATCGCTGGCCCCGCCCCGAGATTGAGCGTACCTGCCAACCGTTATAACCTCGGTTATATTACGATACCGATTTCACTCCGACCCTGTGCATCATGACCTTTCCTTCACCTACCGTTCGGCGGCTGAGCGCCCGCTTCGTTGCAGCGGGCGTCGTCGCACTCGGGTGTCTCGTTCATCAAGCGGCGCGCGCCGACGAGCTTGTCGTATCGGCCGCCGCGAGCCTCACGGACGCGTTCAAGAAAGTTGCCACTGCGTTCGAGCAACAGCATCCCGGGACGAAAATCATCCTGAATTTCGGCGCATCGGACATCCTCATGCAGCAAATAGCGAACGGCGCTCCGGCTGACGTCTTCGCCTCCGCCGATCAGACCGCCATGGACAAGGCCGTGCGGGCCGGCGTGATCGATACGGCCTCGCGGGTCGACTTCGCCGCCAACTCGCTCGTGATGATCGTCCCGGCCGACGGCAAGCTGGCGCTCAAGACGCCGCGGGAACTCGCCACGCGCTCGGACGTCGCGCGCGTCGCGCTCGCCGATCCGGCGTCGGTACCCGCGGGCCGCTACACGCAACAGGCACTCGAAGCGGACAACAAGCCACTCTGGGAAGCGATCAAGGCGAAAGCTGTGCTGGCGACCAACGTTCGGCAGTGCCTCGATTACGTCGCGCGCGGCGAAGTCGAGGCGGGATTCGTCTTCGGCACGGATGCCGCCATCGCCAGGCAGCGCGTGAAAGTCGCGGCAACGGTGCCGACGCCGCAACCGATCACCTACCCGATCGCTATCGTGAAAACGAGTCCCCATGCCGGCGAGGCGAAGGCATTCGTCGATTACATCCGCTCGGCAAGCGGGCAAAATACGCTCGCCCAATACGGCTTCAAGCCGGCCGCGCAATGATCGATGCCTGGGCGCTGCCGGACGCCCAACACAACACGAGCGCGCCGATATCGGACCGATGATGGAACAAGCCTGGACTCCTCTTCTTCTCTCACTGAAGGTTGCCGGATGCGCCACGGCGCTCGATCTCGCGTTCGGCGTCGCGGTTGGCCTTGGACTCGCGCGTTGGCGCTCGGCCGCACGCGATATCGTCGATTCGCTGCTGACGTTACCGCTCGTCATGCCGCCGACGGTGCTCGGCTATTACCTGTTGGTGTTGCTCGGCCGGCGCGGTGTCCTCGGCGGGCATCTCGAGTCGTTGGGCATTCATCTCGTCTTCAGTTGGCAAGGTGCCGTCATCGCGGCGATGGTGGCCGCGTTTCCGCTCGTACTGAAATCGGCGCGCGCCGCATTCGAAGCTGTCGAACCGCAGTTCGAACAGGCGGCGCGCACGCTGGGGCTCGGCGAAACAGCGCTTTTCTTTCGGGTCACGCTGCCGCTCGCCGCGCGC
>Ga0209672_100431_pt1 | contig 24301 bp, 21 predicted proteins | sample AraplaCol_mMS_r2_FD_184273 | JGI IMG/M metagenome (GOLD analysis project Ga0209672, IMG submission 184273) | Arabidopsis root microbial communities from North Carolina, USA - plate scrape CL_Col_mMS_r2 (SPAdes) (version 2) | ecosystem: Host-associated > Plants > Roots > Endosphere | place: USA...
TCGGCAAGGCAGCGCGCAGCAGCTGGAGTACGCGCTGCGTGGAAGGCGCTTCAGCGCGGATCGGCGTGTCATCGCTTTCGCCATGAACTTTGGCCGTGCCGGCATGATCGGGCGATGCGTCGACAAAACGCAGCGGCACGCCGAGTCCGAGAGCGGCTTGTTCGAGTGCGGTTTCGCCGATTCTATCGACCGGTGCGATCAGCGCCGCAAGCGACGCGAGCGCGAACTCACGCGCTTGCATTGCTTCGCGCACGCGTGCGGCGACCGATTCCCCTGGCCCGTCGATGGCAGCCACGACCGAATGCGGATGGATGACGAGATCGTCGCGACCGGATTCGACGATACGCGGCGTGACGCGAACGGTATGGCGTGCGGAGTCGTCTTTGGGCAGCCGGGCCGCATCGAGCCAGGGCGCGTCGCCCTCGATACGCAAGCTCGCGCCGGCGAGCAGATCGGACACAAAGCGTTTGCCGTCATCGACGCTCGCCAGCGTATAGCCGCTGGGCGGGTTGAGCAAACACGTGCCGAAGCGCAGCTCGCCGCTCGTCGTGATGGCGGGCGCCGTATCGAGCGCTCGAGCAATTTCGCGCGCCAGCACGTTGACGCCTGCCAGGCCTCCGAGCAGCGGCACAACGGCGCTGCCATCCTCGGCGACGGCCAATACCGGCGGCTCGATGCCCTTATTCGCGACGAGCGGTGCGATACAGCGAATGACGATACCTGCGGCGCACAGCGCAATGATGGGCGTGCCGCTCGAATAAAGCTCGCGCAGGTGCGAAGCCAGCTCGACATACGCCATATCGCCCGTGGCACGACCGTGCAACGCGTGGACTGCAGCACCTGGCAATGCGGCTTGTATGCGGCGTGCCGTTGGCAACGCGCTCGACCCGAGCACGACGATCGCCGGCGGCGTGGACGTCAACCCTGCCATTTTTCCCCCGGCACGACGAGCAGCGAAAAATAAGGTGACGCCATCGGATCGACTTGCGCGAGCGGCACGATACGCTGATTTTCCATCGTCGCGCGTTCGACATAAAGCGCGCGTGCCGCCAGCCCGAGCTCTTCGAGCACGCGTCGCACTTTGTCGAAATTGCGGCCGAGCTTCATGATGACGGCCGCGTCGGCATCGGCCAAGCGGCGCCGCAGCTCGTCTTCGGGGAGCACGCCGGAGAGCACCGAAAGACTTTGATTGCGATAGACGAGCGGTGCGCCGAGCACTGCCGCGCCGCCCAGCATCGAGCACACCCCCGGCACGACTTCGACGTCGAAATGCGGCGCGAGGCGATCGTGCAAATACATGTACGAGCCATAAAAGAACGGGTCGCCCTCGCAAATGACGGCCACGTCGCGGCCGGCATCGAGATGCCCGGCGACGATGGTGGCCGCCGTGTCGTAGAAATCGGCGATGATCGCTTCGTAGGAAAGCGGTGGCGCGAGCGTTTCGGTGGTCACGGGATAGACGAGCGGTTCGCGCAGCTGCGTTTCGCGCAGGTAAGCTTCGACGATTCCGAACGCATTCCCCTTTTTGCCCTTCGCGACGAAATACGCGACGACAGGTGCCGCTTCGATGAGGCGCAGCGCTTTGAGCGTCAGAAGCTCGGGGTCTCCTGGGCCGACGCCAATCCCGTAAAGCCGTCCTCGCTGGATCATGACTCCGCCTCCGAGGCCAGCGCGTTGACCGCTGCGGCGACCATCGCGCTGCCGCCGCGCCGGCCCGCGACGGCGACGAACGGCACGCCGCGGCTGTCGGCCGCCAGCATCGCTTTCGATTCCGCTGCGCCGACGAAGCCAACCGGAAAGCCGAGAATCAGCGCGGGCCGGGGCGCCCCGGCATCGAGCATTTCGAGCAGACGAAAGAGCGCCGTCGGCGCATTGCCGATGGCGATGATGCTCCCGGCCAGATGCGGGCGCCACAATTCGAGTGCCGCGGCCGAACGCGTATTGCCGATCTCGCTCGCAAGCGCTGCGACGCAAGGATCGTCTAATGTGCAGATGACGGCGTTCGTTGCGGGCAGCCGCGCGCGCGTAATACCGTTCGCTACCATCCGCGCGTCGCAGAGAATCGGCGCACCCTGTGCGAGTGCCGCCTGTCCCGCGGTGCCGGCGCCCTGAGAAAACCGCAAGTCGTCGACGATATCGACCATCCCGCACGCATGGATCACGCGCACCGCCAGCTTTTCCAGGTCGGCGGGAATGCGCGAAAGATCGGCTTCCGCCCGTATCGTCGCGAACGATTCGCGGTAAATGGCCGGGCCATCGCGAAGGTAGTCAAGCATGGGAATCGGATCTCCGTGCTGCCGTGCCAAGCACATCGGCAGCTTCTGCGATGGTGAGGTGGGTGGCGATGCGGCGTCCGAATCGCCGCGCCGCCAGTGCGTCGTCGGTCGACGAGGCGGCGCACGCGTTGTCTTTCAGGTCCGCGCAACCCTGGTACAGATCGTAGCGGCCAGGTTCGATCGCCAGCAGTGTATAGGGCGCGCAATGCGCCGCTGCGCAGGAGCGGAGACAGCCGCTCAAGTGCACTTCGACGCCATCCGGCAGCAGCGCGGCCAGCGCGAGCGCATCGGCTTTCGTATCGGCGTGGCTCCTGGCGCAGCCCGACGATCCCGCACAGGCGATCGTGCGCGCCAGCGGATGACGGGCGTCGCGCAGCAAGCCCATGGCGTCGAGGCCGGCCTCGACCGTACTCACCGATTGGGCGGTGATGTCCGGCAGCAGCACGCTTTGCCATGGCGTCATTCTCAATGTGCCGTCGCCGTGGTCTTGCGCAAGCTGCGCGAGTCGGCGCAGCGTCGTCGGGTCGATGCGTCCGAGCAACGGCTGCGCGCCGACATGCCAGAGCCCGCGCGTGCGCTGCTCATGCGCGCCGAACCGCAAGTTCGGATCGGCCGGCGTGCGCCGCCATGCGCTCACTGCCGGGTCGTTGTCGCCGCGTATCGGGCAGGCGATGCGCTCGTGCAAGCGGCTCAGAAATGCGCCGACGCCGCAGCGCATGAGCGTCTCGCGCAGGTGCGCCTCTTGCGGCTCGGCCAAGTCGAGAAATGTATCGATCAGTGCGCGAACGAGCGCGGGAACGTCGTCGTCTCTGACGGCACCTGTCGCGCACGCTCGTTCCGTCGATGGGCGCCCGGCAAGACCGAATGCGAACCACGTGTGCGTGCCTTCGGCGGGCAGTGCGCTGAGCCAGAGGTCGTGCGAGTGATCGAGCACGGCCAGGCGTTCTCCGCCGTCGAGCAGCAGAGCGAACTTCGGCGACAGCGCCGCAAAGCGCGGCTCGCGCTGCAGCATGCCGAGGATGTCGCGCGCAAGCGGCCTCGTATCGTACGACGCATAGGCGTCGCGGCCGGCGCCCGGATTCGTCATCAGATTGCGGACATCGTCGGCGGCTGCGAGGCGCCCCCGTTGCGCGGAGTCACCGGAGAATTCGCGGTTTTCTATTCCATCGCCGAGTTGCGGGCCGAGCCGGGCCCGCAGCAATCGCTCGACGAGCGCCGGCGCTTCGCCCGGACGGACGCCGCGCAATTGGAGATTCGCGCGATTCGTGAGCTCGATGATGCCGGACCCATGCGCTTGCGCTGCATCAGCAACGGCAAACGCCTGATCCGCGCGCAGTTCGCCGCAAGGCAGCTTGACGCGACAAAGCCCACCGTCGCGCGCGGCGACGATGCGGGAAAGGGCAGGACAGGCCGAAAGCCTTGGAGGCGTGGACGAAGCGTGGCTCAAGGGCAAGGCAGCGTTAGCGTCGCGCGGCCATCGAAAGGCGTTCTTACGGGCGCGCAGACGGCACCGGGGCGCCGGCGAAGCGGTATTATGCCCCTTTTCGCGACGACTACGAAGCCGCCGCAGAGTGGGGCGCGAACAGGATCATCGGGCTGCAATGAAAAGGGAAGAGGCGGTGCCGTGGCTGACAGTCGTCGGCATCGGCGAAGACGGATGGGCCGGGCTTGACCGCGCCGCGCGGCGGGCGCTGCTCGGTGCTGACATCGTTATCGGCGGCGAGCGCCATCTCGCGATGCTACCGAAGCGGATCGCGGCGCATCGCGAGGCATGGCCGCGGCCCTTCGATATTGCCCCGCTGCTGACGTTGCGCGGCAAGGCCGTATGTGTGCTGGCGAGTGGCGACCCGATGCTGTTCGGCGTGGGCGGCACGCTTTCGAAGCTGCTCGACGATAAGGAGTGGCACGTGCTGCCGGCCCCGTCTTCGCCGGCGCTCGCCGCCGCGCGTCTGAGATGGCCTTTACAGGAAATCGAGGTCGTTTCGCTCGTCGGCAGGCCGCTTGCCGCGCTCAATGCGCATCTTCGCGATGGGGCGCGCGTTATCGTATTGAGCCGGGACGGCGAATCGCCGGCGGCGCTCGCGGTTCGGCTCGTCGAACGCGGCTTTGGCGCTACACGGATGACCATCTTCGAACGTTTGGGCGGCCCGTACGAAAGGCGCATCGATGTGCGGGCCGATGATTGGCAGGCTTGCGAAATCGCCGCGCTCAATCTCGTTGCGCTCGAATGCCATGCAGCGCAAGGCGCGCAGTCGCTGCCGTTGACCATCGGTTTGCCCGACGAGGCGTTCGCCAACGACGGACAACTGACCAAGCGCGATATACGCGCCGTTACGCTTGCTCGTCTCGCGCCCGCGCTGGGTGAATTGCTGTGGGATGTAGGCGCGGGCTGCGGCTCGATCGGCATCGAGTGGATGCGCTCGCATCCGTCTTGCCGTGCGATCGCGGTCGAAAGCCATCCGCAGCGGCAGCGCTTCATCGCTCGGAACCGCGATGCGCTGGGCGTGCCGTCGCTGCAGATCGTCGAGGGGAGCGCGCCGCAGGCGCTGGCGGGATTACCGGTGCCCGACGCCGTTTTCATCGGCGGTGGCGTGACGGTGCCCGGTGTGCTCGAGGCATGTTGGGCGAGTCTGAAAGCAGGTGGCCGGCTCGTTGCAAACGCCGTGACGCTGGAAGGCGAGGCTGCACTCGTCGCATGGCGCGCGCGCCATGGAGGCACGCTCACGCGCATGGCGATCAGCGAGGCGAAGCCGCTCGGGGGCTTCGACACCTGGCGCCCGGCGTTGCCGATCACGTTGCTCGAAGCGAGGAAGCCGCTCGTCGATACGGCTGCTCGCGGCGGTAATCGCGTCGATGGCAGCAGTGCTGTCGATAGCGAAGACGACAAGGGCAACCAGGGCGGCTGCGATGCGTGACGAAACGCCGGAACAACCGCGGCCGCTTCGAAGCGGCTACACCACGGGCAGTTGTGCCACAGCGACTTCGCTTGCCGCTGCCCGGCTTTTGCTCGGCGGTCGTGTCAGCGACGTGGCGGAAATCCTTCTTCCGAAGGGGCGACGTGTGCCGATGCCGCTGGTTTTCTGCCGTTTCGTCAACGGCGTCGATGCGAGCGAAGGCGCCGAAGCGGGTACGGTCAAAGATGCGGGCGACGATCCCGACGTGACGCATGGGGCGGTCGTATTCGCGCGCGTCCAACTGAGCGATCAAGCGGGGGTGCGTTTTCACGCGGGCCGAGGCGTGGGTACCGTTACGCGAGCCGGGATGCCGCTGCCGGTCGGCGAACCGGCAATCAATCCGGTGCCTCGCAGGATGATGACGGAGCATCTCGTCGAACTCGCGACCGAGTATGGCTACGCGGGCGGATTCGAGGTGACAATCGGTGTGGAAGATGGCGAGGCGCTCGCATTGAAGACGATGAATCCGCGGCTCGGCATTGTCGGCGGTCTGTCGATTCTCGGCACGACGGGCATCGTTCGGCCGTTTTCGTGCTCCGCCTATATCGCATCGATCCATCAAGGCATCGACGTCGCGCGAGCGAACGGCTATCGGCACATTGCCGCCTGTACTGGCAATGCAAGCGAAGACGCCATGCGCAAGCGCTATGGATTGCCCGAAATGGCACTGATCGAAATGGGCGATTTCGTCGGTGCCGTGCTCAAATATCTGCGCCGCGCGCCGGTCGAGCGGCTCAGCTTGTGCGGTGGATTCGGCAAGCTGAGCAAGCTCGCGGCGGGTCACCTCGATCTTCACAGCCGGCATTCGAGCATCGATCTCGCGCAGCTTGCGCAATGGGCTGCGGACTCGGGTGCCGATGCGGCGCTGCAAGCGCTCATACGCGCAGCCAACACGAGCCAGCAGGCGTTGATGCTCTGCCATGAAAAGGGTGTGCCGCTGGGCGATATCGTCTGCGGGCATGCGCGCGAGGTCGCGCGGGGCATCGTTCCGCCCGAAGTTGCGGTCGAGACATTCGCGATCGATCGGCAGGGGAACATCGTGGGAGAGGCACGGTGAGCCCGCGCATCCTTTTACTCGGTGGAACCGGCGACGCATTGCGCATCGCGCGTGGCTTGTCTGCCGAGCATGTCTATAGCTTGGCGGGACTTGGGAGGGCGCCCGAGGGGCTGCAATGCGAAGTGCGAGTGGGCGGTTTTGGCGGTAGTGCAGGGCTCGCACGGTATTTGGATGAACAGCGCATCGGCCTGCTCGTCGACGCGACACATCCTTACGCCGCTCAAATCAGCGCGAATGCCGCAGCGGCAAGCCGCGCCGCGCGGGTGCCATATTGGGCTCTGCGGCGTGCGCCCTGGCAGCCGCGCCTCGGCGACGATTGGCGCATCGTTGGCGAATGGACGGAACTCGTTGCGGCACTGGCCTCGTTCGCGCGGCCGCTGTTGACGCTCGGGCGCGAGCCGCTCGCTCATCTCGACGAGATTCCCGCGCACCAGTATTGGACGATACGGTGTCTCGAGCCCCATCCCGGCAACGCGCGCGCACGCGTCGTCGATGCGCGAGGCCCGTTCACGCTCGACGGCGAACGCGCTTTTTTTGGCACGACCGGCGCAGACGTGGTGGCGAGCAAGAACAGCGGTGGCAAGGCGACCGAACCCAAGCTCGAAGTGGCGCGCGAACTCGGGCTGCCGGTCGTTATGCTCAGGCGCCCCGCGCTACCCGATGCGGATCGCGCGTTCGACGATCCCGCGATGTTGCTCGATGCGCTTTCGACGTTATGCCATCGATGAGATCGACCTCGGTCTGGATCGCATCGATACGGAGCGCGTATTCACGAATGATGGAGTGGTGTAAATGACGGTGTTTTTTATCGGTGCTGGTCCTGGCGATCCTGAACTGATCACGGTCAGAGGCCAGCGGCTCGTGCGCACTTGTCCGGTCGTGCTTTATGCCGGCTCGCTCGTGCCTGCCGCCGTGTTGGAGGGGAATACCGCGGAGCGTGTGGTGAACACGGCCGAGCTCGACCTCGATTCGATCGTCGCGTTGTTGGATGAAGCTCATCGGAAAGGCCAGGACGTGGCGCGCGTGCATTCGGGCGACCCCTCGCTTTACGGCGCGATCGGCGAACAGATCCGGCGCATCCGATTGCTTGGCATTCCTTATGAAATCGTGCCGGGCGTGACCGCGACTGCGGCGTGCGCCGCCGCGCTAGGTTGCGAGCTGACGTTGCCGAATGTCTCGCAAACGTTGATTCTTACGCGATATGCGACGAAGACGGCGATGCCCGAGGGAGAACATCTCGGCGATCTCGCGCGGCATCGCGCGACGATGGCGATCCACCTCGGCGTACGGCATTTGGCGCGAATCGTCGATGAACTGTTGCCGCATTACGGCGCCGATTGCCCTATTGCGGTCATCTATCGCGCGAGCTGGCCAGACGAGGAGCGGGTAACCGGGACGTTGACAGATATCGTCGAAAAGGTGCGGCGAACCGATATCGAACGTACCGCGTTGATTCTGGTGGGCGACGTGCTGAAGGCGGAAGGTTTCGCCGACTCGTCGCTCTATGCGAAGGGATAGGCGCTGATCGAAGGATATTCGCCAAAGGATGTCGCGGCGCATATTCAGTCATGCGTCGGAAAATGCGTTGCGGCGTAACGCGTTCCCCCTCAACGATCTCACCTAGTAAAACTGACCGATCTTGTTTCGGGCTATGGATTTATTTACCGGTCCAAGGTCGAGACGATTTAAAGGGAATCGCAACTATCAATTTTGCATAATCACCGTCTGATTTGCGACCGCTCATATTGCCAGAGGATATTTGCCCCCTCTAAAATGCGTCCTTTTCCAAACGATTGACGACAAGGTTTTACGCATGCCCGCCGATAGCCTGAGCAGAACGTTACGCGGGCGCTATGCCCAGTTCGAGCGGCTGGTCAAACTCGACACGCCCGCTGGTCCCGACCGGCTCATACCGCTATGGATCAAAGGTACGGCCGAACTGGGCCGTGACTATGAATTCGTCGTTGAAGCCGCCGCGCTGCTCGAGGGACCGGAAATCAGCGCGCGCGCTTTGCTTGGGAAAGCTGTGACGCTGTGGATCGGACAGGCCGATCATTCATATATTCCCATTCACGGCTATGTTCACCACTTCGCCGAATTGGGAGCAGACGGCTCATGCATTTACTATCAGTTCCGGTTTTCATCGTGGTTGTACTTCCTGCGTTTGCGTCGCGATCAGCGTGACTGGCAGGAAAAAAACGGCGAACAAATCCTGGCGGATGTCTTCGCGGCGCATAGCCGGGTGTCAGGGAGCAACGGCTACCGTTTCGATTTGCGCGAGCCGTTGCCGACATATTCCTATCGCATGCAGTGGGAATCCGACCTGAACTTTGTCTATCGCAGCATGGAGGAAGCCGGCGTATTTGGGCGTTTCGAGTTTGCGGACAACGGCGGCTCGCACACGTTTGTCATCACGGACGACGTTTTACAGCTGCCCGCGCTGAGGAACGAAGTCGTGCGCATCGGCCGCGCGGGCGATGGTGAAGAGTTTGACGGCTTCGTCTCGCTGCGTGAAAGGGTACAGCTGCAAAGCGCGCAACTGACCGCCACCACGTTCGACTACAAGCAACCGGGCCTCGACAAGAGCGTCGTGGGCGCCACCGCGGCGCCCGATGGACTGCCCGCTGACGGCGAGGTGTACGACTACACCGGCGCCTATACCTGGGCTACCCGCCGAGACGGCGAGCGCCACGTGCGCACCCGCATCGAGGCCTGGGGGTCGCGGATTCAGCGCTTCGATGCCGTCGGCGCCCTGCGTTCGGCCATGCCTGGTCATTGGTTCAAACTGGCTCGAGGCGCTTTGCGCGATAGCGGCTCGCCGAGCGAAGAATATGTGATGCTCGGTGTGGACTGGGCGATACGCAACAACGTACCGGGCCTCGACGGCTATCCTGCGCTGGAGGGCAGCCTGCGCGAGGAACTCATGGCGCGGGCTGCGAGCCAGGGCAGCTCTCCCGTCAAGCACTCGGATGGCGCGGAGGGCTTCTTTCAGGTCAAGGTGGAATTGCAGCGGCGCGGGACACCGTTTCGCTTGCCTCGCGAACACTCGAAGCCCCAAATGTCGCTGATGAATGCCACCGTTGTGGCGATCCCGGGCGAGGAAGTCTTCACCGACCGCCTGAACCGAGTCAGAGTGCACTATCCCTGGTATCGCGACACTCAGGCGTCGTGCTGGGTGCGTGCGGCGTTCGCCGATGCGGGCGCACAACGTGGCGCTATCCATCCGCTGCGCGACGGCGACGCCGTGCTGGTGGATTTTGTCGGCGGGGATTGCGACCGCCCTGTGATCGTCTCGCGCGTCGCGGGAGGAGACACAGAGCCGGTATGGCATACCAACGGCGTGCTCTCGGGTTACCGGTCGAAGGAATACAGCGGCAACGGCTACAACCAGCTCGTGTTCGATGATTCGACGCGTCAAAACCGCGTACATCTTTACTCGAGCAGTTACAGGACGCATCTTCATCTCGGCTATCTAATCGAGCATGAGAACAATACTCGCGGCGTCTACCTGGGTAGCGGGTTCGACCTGAAATCGGATGCGCACGGTGCATTGCGTGCGGCGCGAGGACTCGTAGTGTCGACGCATCCGACGTCTACCGCGCAGCCGCTCGATGTCACCCCAGCGGCCGAGCAGCTTGCAGGCGCGCGACAAGTTGCCGATCTCGCCTCACAGGCTAGCGAGACCAACCATGCGGAAAGTCTCGAGGAAGGTCTTCATGCGCTCGACCGATTTGAGCAGGCCATTCGCTACAGCAATGCAGGCAGTTCCGGTGGAGGCCGCACCGCGGGTGGCGGTACGGGAACCGCCAACGGGTTCGCGACGCCTGTCATGCTGCTGGCCAGTCCAGCAGGAATGGCACTGTCCACGCAGGACTCTTTGCAAGCAACGGCTAGCCATCAGGTGAGCGTCGTCAGTGGCCAAAGCACGCAGGTTGCCGCGGGCAAGTCGTTTCTCGTGAGCGCGATGGAGAAGCTGAGCCTGTTCGTGCAGAACGCTGGAATGAAGTTGTTCGCAGCCAAGGGCAAGGTCGAGATTCAGGCGCAAAGCGATGCAATGGCGCTGTCGGCGCTCAAGGATTTGACGATCACGAGCACCAACGGTCGGCTCGTGCTGTCGGCCGACAAGGAAATCTGGATCGGCGCCGGCGGCTCGTATATCAGGATCACGCCGGATCTGATCGAGAACGGCACCAAGGGCCAGATTCTCGAGAAATGTGCGAGTTGGGACAAGCCGGGCGCCGCGTCGGAGCAGGTACCGTCCGGGCTGTCCAGCATGACCAAAAGTTGCGCATGGAAAATGAGCAGCGCCGCGGCGGACAGCGCCTCGAGCGTGGAGTTGCAGTGAGATGAGCGATTCGAACCTGTACGCACCAGGCTCCGACACCGCAGCACCCACGACCATCGATTCTGCAATCGTTGCTTTACGAGGATATTTTCGGAGGCATCCCGATATGCGGTGCCTGCTGCTCGTCGATCCGCAGCCGCGTGAGCTGACTGCATCGGGCCGAGGCGGGCCGCCGCTCGCTGAATTGCCACGCGCTGCGTTGCCGATTGCACATGATGCGTTTCCAAAGCATCTGCGGCCCTACCTGTTGACGCTCGATCCCTCGGCGCGTCAGTTCGACACCTGGCTTGCCGAAAGCGTGCGTGTCGCGCTGGCGGACCGGCGCCCGGACGTCATGGCGCGGGGACCCGGCCAGCGCATCGGCGGATGGCTTGCGAGCTCCGCGCCCGCCGAAGACGTTGCGGAACATCTGTCCGCCCATGTGTTGCAGGAGAACGACCGGGGCGCAACCTGCGCGCTGCGCTTTTACGATTCGCGTGCCTTTGCTCTGTTGTGGTCAGTGCTTTCGCTTATGCAACGAGAAACACTGCTCGGGCCGGTAAAGGTTTGGCATGCGTTCGATGCCGTCGCGCGACTGAAAGCCTATGCAGGCCTGTATCCGCCCATGCTCGAGAGTCTTGCGCTCAAACCGGAACAGTGGGCCGCGATCCGTCGCCACGGTGTGATCAATCGCGCGCTCGCATTGCACATCAACGACGCGGGTCGGCAGCCTGACCCGGAGGACGTTGAAGTCGCCGTGGCAGCCGCCGTCCGTGCCGAGCATTATGGTCTCGACGAGCGCGACGACCGACTCGCCTTCATTCGTCACGCGCTTGCCTGGCATCCCTATTTCGACTTGCATCCGCGGGTGATTCAGGCGCTTCGCGAAGTGTCGCCCGATCGCTTCTATACCGCGGCTGCGAGCGAACTGACGATGCATGAGATCGACGAGATCCGCCGTGGCGCTTGGTATGCCGCATATGACAATAAGAACGGACCGAGGACATGACCCAGCAGACGAAGTGCGATAACTGCGAAAAAAGCGGCCTGCCGATTCTGCCGGTGCGCTATGCCGTGCTGCCGAAGACGGTCGGTGCAAAGCTGCCGCCCGGCATTACGGGCAAGGGAATGACGGACATCGCGTTACAGGAGTATCAATACGGCTTGCGCACGCTGCGCGAAGGGTGGCTGTTCGTGTTCTATGAACGTGGCGCACGCGGAAGCCACTACTGGCAGGTCTACCGTGTAACGCCGGACGGGCGTCTATGGAAGCAGGATTTGCCGCTGCCTCGCGAGCCGCGCACGCACCCGGCCTGCGCGAAGAGCGGCATTGCGGTGCAGATGGACATGATTGCCATCGAGCAGCCGCACAAATGCGGCAGGGTGTGGCTGGCATTTTCCGAGCATGCTTGGCACGACGATATCTTGCATCAGTACGCGAATAACGCGACGTTGCGCGCGCAGCGCATGCAGTCGATCGAGCCCGCCCAATGGATAGGATCCGGTACGGACCCGCACGGTCATGCGGTGCTGGCTACTCAGGCATCCATCGATGACGTGATCGAATACATGCCCGGGTTCGACCCGAAGTTGCTCAATCCGCCGCCGGCGCCGCTATCCGACGAGACTGGGCGATATCAGCAGACATTGCTCGCGCGCGTGGCAACGCGCTATCCGCTTTCGATACGGCAAGCCACGCCCGACTCGGCCAGCTCGCAAGTGGTCAAGCTCATGCACTCCGTGGGAGAGACCGGACACGAGAAATCGCATCCGCCGATGTTGCTCGCGCTGTGGGACGGTATCGGCGCGGTGCATGAGCTCAACGGTTTTCGCAACGACGCCGGAAGTATGTTGACGGTCTATGTTCGCGAACGAGCGGCGCAGGTCGATGCGATGCAATCGATCGAGGAAGCCGAGATCATCGTGCGCAACGGCGCCGTTGCCTCGAAGAGCCGGATGCGCTCCGCCTTGCAAGCGGGATGGGAGGCGATGAAACAGACTCCCTACGCCGGCGACGGCTTCGTGCCGATCACCCCGCTTCTCTCACCGGCTGAGCAGGCGGCTTCGGAGAGGCGAATCGAAGCGGCGGGCGAGATTAGTCCGGCGGAGGCCCGGCGCATCGGCGATGCGGCTTGGCCGAAATATCGCGACAAGCTCAATCTCGTCAAGTTGGAGCGGTTTCGCACTTACTTCGCGTCTCTTCAGCGAGACATAGCTCAGTTGCAGGCGAAGCGTGCCGCTGACGTGGACGCTTGGCTCAAGGCCCCGGTCCTGCTTGGCACGCTGCATGACTATAGCGAAACCGATATCGCAGATGGGATTGCCTTCGATGCCGTGGTGGCCGAGGCGATCTCGGGCCTGCCGTCGGAGGACAAGGGCGAGCAGATCGTCGATAACCTGGTGCAGCAGACCGACCCGACGCAACCCTCCAGTCTTGTCTGGCGTGCGTTTGCGTACAATCAGCGCGAGCCGAAGGCGGAACTGAAGGAGCTCCTCGCACAGGCGACAGCGTATCGCGCACCGCTGGGCGACGCCGCCGCGGAATGGGCGGAGAAAGTGGCCAAGGTGCTGGAAAGGATGAAGGCTTTTCCGGAACTTCGGGAGAAGATCGGCGAAGTGGACGAGCACGCGATGCCGGTCTCGGCCACCGAAGCCGCGCTCAAGAAGTACCATACCGACCGATTGGTCGTGACGACGGGTAACGCGTTGTTCAAATGGACCGGTATTGGCAAGATTGGCGACTGCGCTGGCGAATATCTGATTCGTGGGGTGCTGTTGATGCGAGTGGGCGTCAGCAAGGATGACACGGTCAAGTTGGTCAAGGAGGCGGTGAGGACCGAACCCGCGCTGCGAGTGAAATTCGAGCAGAGTTACGCGGCGCTCAGGAAGACTGGCGTGCCGGCTAAAAGTGCGTTTACGCGGGCAATGCAGGATCTCGCGGCCGACGAGCGAGGCCAGATCCTGCGTGGGCGGTGGGCTGCGGTGAGGGTGACACACGCGGGAGAAGAAGCGGCTGCGGCGATCCGGCTCGGGGGTGTGCTTGCGATCATCGAAGTGTTCTGCTTCGGGGCCGCACTCGCGAAGATCGATAAGAGTGGTCAGGATTATGCGTTGCTTGTGGCAAGCGGGCTTTCGGCTACGTCGGCGTGCCTTTCGGTATCGACGAAAGCGATGGTAGCGATGGCTCAAAATGCCGCGAATACACTTGCGAATCTCAAGGCGATCACGGGGTATATGGGCGGCGTATCTGCATTGATTGGGACAGTGGTAGACGTCGCAAAGATGGCCGACAACGTGAAAGACCGCAAATACACGAGCGTGGCGCTATATGCAGCAAAAGCATTGCTTGGCTTTGCAATGACAAGTGCCAACGTTCTGACAGCGTTGTCGTCCTCAGCACCGTTGATAGCTCGCGTCGCCGGTGGCAAAGTGGCATGGATCGGAAAAGTGACCGCGGGGATCGAGGGTGCGGCGGCGCGAATGGAAGCCCTGGCGGCGGGTAAGGCGGCTGACGTTGCAGTGACGACTGCTATGACTGCCGCCGCCGAGGAGGCGGGGATCGTCATTAGCGAGCGAGCCGCTCTGCTGCTGCTGGGGCGCGCCGTTCTGTACCTGTCTGGTTGGGAGGTGGCAATCGTCATTACAGTGATCCAGCTACTGATCGCCTGCTGGGAGGACGATGACCTTCAATCCTGGTTCGAGAGGTGCGCGTTCGGTAAATCGCCTAATTCACCGCTCTGGTCTCCAGGCAAGCAGCACGAGGGATTTGAGAAAGCACTGAAGGCCGTAGGCTTGCAAGCGGAAGGAGCTAATGAGAAATGAACGAAGCTGCTGAAGTTAACGCGCAACTGTTACGCGGGCACATACGGAATCTGCGCAAGAAGCGGTGCCACCGGGATTTCGTCTTTACGGCAAGTGACCATACAAATATGGGAGCGACGGCTATTGCCGCTGGCCTGACCGGGCTCGGCGGTGTTGCGGCGGGGCTCGGTGCGATGGCAGTGGATACGACCGAAGAGGCAGATCTTCTTGAGTTCGATCTCGGTGGCGTACCAGTCAAGGCTTGGGTATGGGTATCGGTGTTTAAGGAGGGGGATGAAGTCGAGGTGGTGGCGGAGCGCGATGGCGATGGCTGGCTGGGGTACGGTATTCGCCGTATGAGCGATCACATCGTCGCGCTGCATCCGCATTGCAGCCGGGGACGCTACGCGCACTATAAGGCGTCCTTTTCGTGGTCCCTCAAGATTATCGGCGGGCTTTTCTTGGCCGCGTTCGCAATGGAAATGCTAGTGGCGGTTATCAAAGGCATAACCTTGCAGGACCTGGGCATCTTTGCGCTACTTGCGATTGCCGGAGGCCTTCTCGGGGCCCTGATCTTGGGAGGCATAGCTTACAGAATTTCAAACCGGTTCATGGGCTTCGTGAAGTTAGCCGAAGGCATATTTCAAGTGTTTGGCTGGCCGAACGTCAAGCACATCGACTTGCCTGCAATCACGAAAAAGACCAAGACGCCCAATGACCCCGGTGCGCTCGGTGTCCTGTACTTCCGCTACTAAGTCGCGCTGCGAGTCTCCAACGGCCAATGAAGCTACTCGAAGCAATGCGCACCTGTTGCGGAGGCGTATTCGGAACCGCAGCAAGAGGCGGTGCCGCCGAGACTTTATCTTTACGGCCTGTGATCGCAGGAACATGGGCGCCACGGCCATTGCAGCAGGCGTGACCGGACTCGGCGGAGTTGCGGCCGGGCTGGGGGCCATGACGATGGACACGACCGAAGAGGCCGACCTTCTTGAGTTCGAACTTGATGGCGTGCGTATCAAAGCTTGGGTGTGGGTATCGGTGTTTAAGGAAGGGGATGAAGTTGAAGTTCGTTGCGCTGCATCCGCATTGCAGCCGGGGACGCTACGCACACTATCGGGCGTCCTTTTCATGGTTTCTCAAGATTGTTGGATGTCTTCTGCTTGCACTGGACCTGATATTCGTCGCAGTTTCGTACTTCTCTGGAGACTCACTACGAGACTTTGGAGCGCTTGCTCTGGGTGCAATGCTACCGGGCACGCTGTTGTCGGCGGCGATATTTGGCGTAATCGCCTACAGGATTTCCAGAAAATATTTTGGATTTGTTCGTCTCGCCGAAGGTATTTTCGGAGCTTTCGGCTGGCCGAACGTCAAGCACATCGACCTCCCCGCAATCACGAAAAGGACCAAGACGCCGAATGACCCCGGCGCACTCGGCGTCCTGTACTTCCGTTACTGAAACGTCAACTACCATGATCAACCTGGTTCGCCTCGGCGATGAAACTGACCACGGTGGGAAAGTCATCACCGCCTCGACCACCATGCGTTTCGACGGACGTTTCGTGGCCCGCAAGGGCGACGAGGTGTCGTGCCCACAGCATCCCGACGTAAAGCCCAACATCATCCTGGAGGGCGATGCTTCGATGACGGATGATGGGGTGCCGATCGCCCGCCACGGGCACAAGGCCACCTGCGGGTGTACCCTCATTTCGAGCGTGGTGGCTTCCACATAGCCGCCTTTGCTTAATGTCGATCAAAGGAACACCCATGCCACGATATGTCGCTTTCTTGCGGGGCGTGAGCCCGATGAATGCCAAGATGCCCGAGCTGAAGCGCACGGTGGAGAGCGCCGGCTTCACCGAGGTGCGCACGGTTCTTTCAAGCGGGAACGTCGTGTTTACGAGTCGAGCGATGACTGAGCCGCGCCTGGAGCAGAAGCTCGAAGCGGCGATGACCGATGGGCTCGGGCATGCGTTTTATACGATCGTGCGGCGTGTGGACGAACTGACCGCCATGCTGACCGAGGACCCTTACGCGACGTTCGAATTGATGCCCGGCGCGAAACGTGTGGTGACTTTCATGCGCACGCCACACTCAGCGCGCATCGAGCTGCCGATCGAATTCGATGGCGCGCGCATTCTCACCGTAGCGGAGCGGGAAGTCTTCAGCGCCTATGTCCCGAGCCCGCGAGGTCCCGCCTTCATGGCGTTGATCGAAAAAACATTCGGCAAGAACGTTACGACGCGTACGTGGGACACGGTCAGGAAATGCGCGGCGGCATAGGATGCGGCGAGAGATCTTCGCTTACACTGTCCGTCGAGGCTGGCACTTCCCACGCGCTGCATTACCCAAACGGCGAAGCGAACGGTAGGCACATGATGCGAGGAGTATATCGATGAAGACACCCGCTCAAAATCAAGAGCAATCCACTACTCGATCCTGCCGGCTGGTGCGCGCGCAGGATCCGTTCACAGGTAAGCAGGGGCTCCAATATGCGGTGGGCATTTCGGCTGAAACGGTCGGCGCCACCGGCATCAATCTCCAACTCGTTACCATTGCGCCCGGTGCCAAAGCAAAGACGCATATGCATGTCGGCCATGAAACCGCGATCTACGCCCTGAAGGGCACATCGCATGTATGGTACGGACCGCAATTGGAGGAACATGCAACGGTGTCCCCGGGGGACTTCTTTTATGTTCCGGCGGGCGTGCCGCATCAGCCTTACAACAGTTCGCAGGAGCCCGCCGTCGTCCTCGTTGCACGCACCGATCCGAATGATCAGGAAAGCGTCACCATGCTTCCGGAGCTGGACGCATTGCATCGTTGACTGCTGCCGGACATCCCATTCGGTTCATCGCGGCTTCTTCACCCTTTCTCCGGTGCCTCCGCGGCGAGGCCCCGCCGCTGATAACCGCGAGTCGCGCGCAGCAGGCTGCGCGTGTAGTCGCTGCCGACGCGCTCGGCGCGCACATCGTCGATGCTCAACTGTTCGACGATCTCCCCATTGCGCATGACGGCCACTCTCTGACAGAGAAAGCCGACAACGGCCAGGTTATGGCTGACGAGAATCATCGTGAGCTCCCGCTGGCGGTGCAGCCGGCGCAGCAAATTGAGAATCTCCGCCTGCACCGACACGTCGAGCGCGGAAGTGGGCTCATCGAGCAAGAGCACACGAGGCTCGAGAATCAGTGCACGCGCGATAGCCACGCGCTGCCGTTGTCCACCTGAGAGCTGATGCGGATAGCGGAAGCGAAACGCTGCATCGAGCCCGACTTCCGTCAGCGCGCGCGCGATTCGCTTATCGGCGTCCGGTATTCGATGAATATCGAGCGGCTCGCGCAGCGTCTGATCGACCGTGAAGCGCGGATGCAGCGAGGCGTAGGGGTCTTGAAATACCATCTGCACGTCTCGCCGGAACGCGCGGTCGAGCTTGCCGGCGACAGACCGGGCATCGATCGACATACTTCCCCCGGCGAGCGGCACGAGACTTGTCAGCGCGCGCAGCAGCGTCGACTTGCCGGACCCCGATTCACCGACGAGCCCGAACGCCTCGCCCCGCGACACCGAGAAGCTCGCGCCGCGCACGGCGTCGACATGGCCCGTACCGGTGGGAAAACGAATCGAGACATCGCGCAACTCGATCATCGTCCGGTCTCCGTGATCCAAGCCGGGTCGCGTTGCAGCACGGGCAATTCCTCGGACCGGTTCGCCAGCGTCGGGCTGGCGGCGAGCAAGCCGCGCGTATACGGATGCGACGCATGGATGAGCTCGGACGCGGCGCAGGTCTCGATGACGTGCCCGGCATACATGACCGCAACGCGGTCGCAAAACGACATCACGAGCGGAAGATCATGGCTGATGAAAAGCAGACCGGTGCCGTGGCGCGCGATCGTTTCGTCGAGTACGGCGAGTACCTGCATCGAAACGGCTACATCGAGCGCCGAAGTGGGCTCGTCGGCAATCAAGAGCCGCGGGCCCGTCGAAATCATCATGGCGATCATTACACGCTGCCCCATGCCGCCCGAGAGTTCATGCGGATAACTCGTAGCGACGCGCGCGGGATCGCGGATGTCGACAGCCTCTAGTGCACCGAGAATCCGCGCGCGCAAGGCACGCCCGCGGAGCCCCGATTCGCGCAGCCGAAATGTTTCGGCCATCTGCCCCGCGACTGTCATGACCGGATTCAGCGAGTATTTCGGATCCTGCAGGATCATGCCCATTGCGGCGCCGGTGAGGCGCCGCCGCTCGCGTGGCGAGAGCGCCAGCAGATCCCGTCCATCGAAACGCAGGTTGCGCGCCGTGCATTGCGCGCCGGCCGGCAGCAGTCCGAGTAGTGCACGTCCCGTCAGAGACTTGCCCGACCCCGATTCGCCGACAATGCCCAGCCGCTCGCCCGCCGCGAGCGTCAGCGAGACATCGTGCACGGCATCGGAGAGGCGCCCGTCGCGGCCGCGAAACGCAATCCGCAATCCGTCGATTTCGCACAGCGGAGCCCGTGCAGCGCTCTGGATATCGGCCACTTCAGTCTCCATGGCGAGGATCGAAGACATCGCGCAATCCATCACCGAGCAGATTGAATGCGAGGCTCACGAGAAGAATGGCTGCGCCAGGCAGTGTAGCCACCCACCAGGCATCGAGCAGCACATTGCGTCCCGAGGCGACCATGAAGCCCCATTCGGGGCTCGGCGGTTGCGCCCCAAGACCCAGAAACCCGAGTCCTGCCACAGCGAGCACGACGCCGGCCATGTCGAGCGTGGCGCGCACGATGACGGACGACATGCAAAGCGGCACGATGTACCGCAGGAGGATGCGCGGCGCCGAGGCGCCTTGCAGGCGCGCCACATGGATAAAGTCGGCGTGGACGATGCGCAGCGTCTCGGCGCGCGCGAGGCGGGCATAAGCCGGCCATGCCGTGATCGAAATGGCGACGACGGCATTGACGACACCGGGTCCGAGCGCGGCGGCGAACGCAAGCGCCAGCACGATCTTGGGAAAGGCCAGCGCCATATCGGTGAATCGCATCAGTACGCGATCGACGAGACCGCCGCAGAACCCCGCGGTCGTCCCGATGAGCAGACCGATGGGCACGACGATCGACACGACGAGCACGGCGATGCCGAGTGTCAGTCGCGAGCCGGCGATCAGGCGTGAGAGGATGTCGCGCCCGAGCTGATCGGTGCCGAGCCAGTGCGACGCGCTGCCGGGCGGCAGCAGGCGATCGGAGAGGACCTGCCGCAACGGGTCGTGCGGCACGATGAGGGGGCTGGCGGCGGCCACCACCTCGAGCGCGACGAGGATCGCGAGACCGATCATGTTCAGCGGATTGGCCGCGAAGCGCCTCCACCGTCGGTACGCGAGCCCGAGCGAGGCTTGCGCGCGCGATTGCGGCGTATCGACGAGCAGCCATTCGCGCACCGACATCGGTGCGGTGGAGAGAGTCGGTCGATCGGGAGAAGAGGCCATGTCGAATATGAAGCCAGATATGAAGCGAAAGCGAGCGGTGACGCGTCAGCGGGCGCGCGGATCGAATACGCGATAGAGCGCATCGGTCAGCAAGTTGACGAAGATAAACATCGCACCGATGACGAGCGTGCAACCGAGTACGGCGTTCATGTCCGCGTTGAGCAGTGCGCCGGTCAGATACGAGCCGATACCGGGCCACGCGAAGACGATCTCTGTCAGCACGGAGCCTTCGAGCAGATTGCTGTAGGTCAGCGCAATGACGGTCAAAAGCGGCACGGCGATGTTGCCGAACGCGTGACGCCAGATGACCCGGCTTTCCGGCAAGCCCTTGGCGCGTGCCGTGACGATATATTCCTGATTCAATTGATCGAGCATGAACGAGCGTGTCATGCGGCTCAGATAGGCAACCGAGTAATAGCCGAGAATGGCGGCCGGCAACGCGATATGCGAGATCGCATTGCGCAGCACGTCCCATTCGCCTGCCAGCGCGGCATCGAGCAGCAGCGAGCCGGTACGGGTGTCGACCATGCCGTCGTAGAGCGGGTCGAGTCGGCCTGGCCCGCTCACCCAGTGCAGCCGCGCATAAAAGAGCAGGAGCCCCATGAGGCCGAGCCAGAATATCGGCACCGAACTGCCGATGAGCCCGATGAAGCGCGCGAGATGATCGATCGGCCGATTGTGCCGGACAGCGGCGGCAACCCCCAGCGGCACACCGATCGCGATGCCGATCAGCGTCGCGAGCGTGGCCAGCTCCAGCGTTGCTGGGAATACGCGCTTGATGTCGTCGAGTACCGGGTTCGCGGTCAACAGCGAGATGCCGAGGTTGCCGTGAAGCACGTCGCGCGCGTAGAGGAACAACTGCGTGGCAAGCGGTTTATCGAGGCCCAGTGCGATACGCTCGGCTGCGTAGGCGTCGGCCGATGCGCGGTCCCCAAGCACGGCGAGCACGGGATCGATCGGCACTTTACGGCCGATGATGAACGTGAGCGCAACGAGGCCTGCGAACGTGATGGCGAGCGTGATCGCCCAGCGCGCGATGCGCAATGTCCATCGCACGGCCGGCCTTCGCGCGGGGAGGGTGCGTAGCGTTTCAAGCCGTGTGCGAAACGAAAGCGGCGTCGACATGATGAGAGCGCTCAGCGCTTCCTGAGATTGCGGTACGACACGAGGTCGTTGATCGGTCCGACTTCGAGCCCGCTCACACCCGGAGCGGTCGCGACCTGCGCCACTTTCTGGAACATGATGACGAAGGGCGACTGGCTCAGCAGCGCTTTTTGCATCGCTTGATAAAGCTGTGCCCGTTTCTCGGCCGAGGGCTCTGCAAGCGCCTTTTGCGTCTGGTCGGTCAATTGCGGAATATCCCATCCGTTGCGCCAGGCAAGCATCTTGTAGCTCGACTTATCGGAGTTGTCGGGATTCCACGCGAACCCTTGCGCGTTGCTGTGGGGATCGATGTAGTCGGCGGACCAATCGCCGATATAGATGTCGTGCTGGCGCGCACGATATTTGGCGAGCGTTTGCTTGTTGTCCCCAGGGATCAACTGGACCTTGATGCCGGCCTGTGCGAAATCGGCCTGTATGGCCTGCGCGATTTCCGTGTACGGATAATCGTTACGCACATCCATCGTCACCGAAAAGCCGTTCGGCACGCCCGCCTTGGCAAGCAGTGCCTTGGCCTTTGCGACATCGAGCCGATAAGGGTTGCTGTTCAGCGCTCCAAGAAATCCTTCGGGCAGGAATGTCTGATGAACCTTGTAAGTCGTCTTTACAACGTGACTTTCGATGCCTGAATAATCGACGAGGTACTTCAGCGCTTCCTGTACCTCCGGTTTCGCCAGGGTGGGATTCTTCGTATTCAGGCCGAGGTAGAGCAGGGTGGCCTGCGGTGAGGGCGTGACCTTCGCTTTGCCGCTTTTTTTCACGGCAGCGAGATCGTCAGGGCTCAGATCGCGCGCGGCGTCGACATCGCCGCTTTCGAGCATCAGGCGTTGAGTGGCCGCCTCGGGCACATGACGCAGCACGATGCGCTTCATGGCGAGCGGCAAGCGGTAACCGTCGAAGCGTTGCAGCACGATGCTGTCGCTCGCCGTCCATTTGACGAGCTTATATGCGCCGGAGCCCGCTTCATGGGTGCGCAGCCAGCCGTTGCCGAAGTCGTTGCCCTGCTGGTGCGAGAGCAGCAGTTTCTTGTCGACGACGGAAGCGGGCCACGAGCCAAGCACATTCAGCACGAACGTCGGTGCGTATTTCTGGTCGGTCGTGATCGAGACCGTCATATCGTCGATCGCTTTCACTTTCCCGGTCACATTCTCTTTCGTGAGGCCGAGGGCCGTGAGTACGGCTGCCGGACCCTTGTCGAGCTGTACCGCGCGCTGGATCGACCAGGCAACGTCGTCCGCCGTGAGCGGATTGCCCGAATGGAACTTCAAGCCGGGGCGCAACTTGAACGTGAACGTCAGCCCGTCAGGACTCACTGTCCACGATTGCGCCACATCGCCGTTGAACTTCGACGGGTCGGCCAGATCGACTCGAACGAGACGGTCATACGTGTTCGCCGCGTACTCTTCGGGCACGAGCTCGTAAATTTCGCCGGGATCGAGTGTGGTGAATTCGTCGAGCAGCGTGGCCATGACGAACATATCCTTCGGCGTTGCAGCGCCAGCGTCGACCGGTACGGCCACTGACAGGCCAATTGCGAGGCATGCGGCGAGAAAGACCGCGGGTAGGTCCGCGGAGGGCTTGAGCAACCAGTGTTTCATGCGCGCTCCCAATTGAATAGCCTGCTTCGTCGAACGTCGCTATTTCTTCAATGTTCGGTAAGACGTCAGATCGTTGATGGGACCGACTTCCGGCCCGGTGACACCCGGGCGGGTTGCCACCTGAACGACTTTCTCGAACATGATGATAAAGGGTGAATGATCGAGCACCTGCCGCTGCATGGCGGCGTATAGTTTCGCGCGTTGCGTAGGCACCGGTTCGACGAGGGCTGCCTCCGTTTCGGCAGTCAGCTGTGGAATGTTCCAACTGTTGCGCCAAGCGAGCATTTTGTACTTCGATTGATCGGAGTTGTCCGGATTCCAGGCGAAGCCGCGCGCGTTGCTGTTCGGATCCATGTAATCGGACGACCATTCGCCGATGAAGATATCGTGCTGACGCGCGCGATACTTGCCGATCGCCTGCTTGGCGTCGCCCGGGATCAGCTTCACCTTGATGCCGCCTTGCGCGAAGCTCGCTTGCAGCGCTTGCGCGATTTCCACGAACGGGTAGTCGTTCGGCATGTCCATCGTCACTTCGAAGCCGTTCGGCAGGCCTGCTTTGGCGAGCAGCGCCTTCGCCTTGGGCACGTCCAGACGGTACGGGTTGGCATCGAGCACGCCGAGAAAGCCGTCCGGCAAGAAGGTTTGATGCACTTTGTAAGTCGTACTGACGATATTGCGCTGAATGCCGTCGTAATCGACGAGCCATTTCATGGCCTGCTGCACTTCGGGCTTCGCGAGATTCGGGTTCTTCGTGTTCAGGCTCAGGTAGAGCAATGCCGAGGCGGGCCATGATGCGACGTGGATCTTGCCCGCTTTCGACAGCGTTGCGAGGCTGTCGGGGCTCAGATTGCGCGCGGCGTCCGCATCGCCGTTTTCGAGCAGCAGCCGTTGTGCCGAGGCTTCGGGCACGTGACGCAGGACGATGCGCTTCATCGGGTAGGGCGCGCGGTAATCGTCGAACCGTTGCAACACGAGGCTTTCGTTCGGCGTCCACTTGACGAGCTGGTAGGGGCCCGAGCCGGCGTCATGCGTTCGCAGCCATGCGCTGCCGGCGTCGCCGTTCTGTTCGTGCGAAAGCAGCAGCTTTTTGTCGAGAATGGAGCCAGGGCCCGCGCTCAACACATTGAGCACGAAGCTCGGCGCATATTTGCGATCGGTCTGCAGCGTCACGGTCTGCTCGTCGACCTTGCGAATCTGGCGTGCAACGTTTTCCTTCGTGAGGCCGAGATCGGCCAACACGCCGGCGGGGCCTTTGCCGAGCAGCACGGTGCGTTGCAGCGACCAGGCGACGTCGTCGGCGGTGACAGGGTTGCCTGAGTGGAATTTGACGCCGGGGCGCAGCTTGAACGTGTAAGTGGTGCCGTCGGCACCGACGCTCCACGACTGCGCGAGCTTGGCTTCGAACTTCGAGGGGTCATGCAGATCGATCTGCACGAGGCGTTCATAGACATTCGCCACGTATTCGGACGGCACGAGCTCGTAGATTTCGCTGGGATCCAGCGTCGTGAACTCGCCGATTTGCGTGGCGATCACGAAAATGCCGGGTGGCGTGGCGGCATAAAGCGGGGTGAGGGATGTCAGTACGGCAATAGTCGCCGTGATGACGAATTTCGACAGCAGATGCTTCATGCGGACTCCATCGGAAAAAGGCGATGGGCTCCGCGGTGGCA
>Ga0209672_100433_pt1 | contig 24114 bp, 22 predicted proteins | sample AraplaCol_mMS_r2_FD_184273 | JGI IMG/M metagenome (GOLD analysis project Ga0209672, IMG submission 184273) | Arabidopsis root microbial communities from North Carolina, USA - plate scrape CL_Col_mMS_r2 (SPAdes) (version 2) | ecosystem: Host-associated > Plants > Roots > Endosphere | place: USA...
TCCGAATAGGGCGAGAGCTCGCCGCGCCCGTAGCCGCCGACGGCCACGAGCGCAAGCGAGGCCGGCATGTCGCAGGCGAGCCATGCGCGGCGCAACGCGTCGTCCGTCGTGCGCGCGAGCGCGCGCATGGCCGAGTCGACGTTGCTGGCCGTTTTGAAGCGATCGAGAAGCGCCGTCTTGGCGGCGCGGTAATCCGCTTTGAGCGACATGGAAGGGGGCAGGGCAGCTGGGACGCTCATGTGACGACTGGGAGGCGGCTGGCGGTGGCTGGGAACAGTGGCTGACGAGCGCCGCGCCGCTCGCATGCGATGCGCGCCGCGGCCCGCCAGCTGAGGCAAAGGCGCGCGGCCGCTAGGCGGCGACGGACAGACGGGGCCGCTCGGGTGTGCCGGCCGAAACGGTCAGCACGTCGAAGCCCGTGTCCGTGACGAGCACCGTATGCTCCCACTGCGCCGACAGGCTGCGATCGCGCGTCTTGACCGTCCATTGGTCGGGCATCGTGCGAATCTCTCGCCGCCCGGCGTTGATCATCGGCTCGATGGTGAAGATCATGCCCTTTTGAAGCTCGAGACCGGTGCCGGGGCGGCCGTAATGAAGCACCTGCGGATCCTCGTGAAAGACCTTGCCGATACCGTGACCGCAGTACTCGCGCACGACGCTGTAGCCTTGTGCCTCCGCATGCTTCTGGATGGCATGGCCGATATCGCCGAGCCGCGCGCCCGGGCGCACCTGCTCGATGCCGAGCCACATGCATTCGTAGGTGGTCTGGGCGAGGCGCTTCGCGAGAATCGAACCTTCGCCGGCGATGAACATCCGGCTCGTATCGCCGAAGTAGCCGTTCTTGATGACGGTGATGTCGATATTCAGCGCATCGCCGCTCTTGACGATCTTGTCGCCCGGGATGCCGTGGCAGATCACGTCGTTCACCGAAATGCAGGTGGCCTTCGGATAGGGCGGATAGCCCGGCGGCTGGTAGTTGAGCGGTGCGGGGATCGTGCCTTGCACGTCGAGCATGTAATTGTGGCAAAGGCGGTCGAGCTCGCCCGTCGTCACGCCCGGTTTGACGAACGGCGTGATGTAGTCGAGCACTTCGCTCGCGAGGCGGCACGCGATGCGCATTTGCTCGATGTCGTATTCGTTTTTGATTGTGATAGCCATGGGAGTGCCGGCATGAGACGTGGATTGCCGGATTATCGCACCATATAGGGCTGCCGGCTGAGTCCAAGGTCGCTATTGAGGCAGGCAACATGAACGTGATATACTTTCGGGCTAGTCGTGAATGGTGTCCGGCGTAATGCGCAGTGTCAATGCGCGGATGTATGCGGGATAGGCGCGGATGTGCGCGGATGTGCGCGCCGGGGCCATGGCGGCTGGAACAAATGCAGTCAATCGACGTAAATCGCAAGCCGGCGCACCCAGGGTGCCGGGTGCGCATGATACGCAGGCAACGGCGAACTCGCCGTTGCCCGCGTCGGGCGCAACCGTTACTGCAGCCGGCTTAAGGCCTAACCCTCGCGGAGAATTTCATGGCAGTTACCATGCGTCAAATGCTGGAAGCCGGTGTCCACTTCGGTCACCAGACCCGCTTCTGGAACCCCAAGATGGCCCCGTTCATCTTCGGCCATCGCAACAAGATTCACATCATCAACCTCGAAAAGACGCTGCCGATGTACAACGACGCACTGAAATACGTGCGTCAGCTGGCGGCGAATCGGGGCACGATCCTCTTCGTGGGCACGAAGCGCCAGTCGCGCGACACGATCGCCGAAGAGGCGCAGCGCTGCGGCATGCCTTACGTGAATGCCCGCTGGCTCGGCGGCATGCTGACCAACTTCAAGACGCTGAAGGTGTCGATCAAGCGCCTGAAGGACATGGAAGCGTCTGTCGAGGCAGGCGAGCTCGAGCGCATGAGCAAGAAGGAAGCCCTGTTGTTCGAGCGCGAGATCGCCAAGCTCCAGAAGTCGATCGGCGGCGTGAAGGACATGGGTGGCATTCCCGATGCGATCTTCGTCGTGGACGTCGGCTATCACAAGATCGCCGTGACGGAAGCGAACAAGCTCGGCGTGCCGGTCATCGCCGTGGTGGATACGAACCACTCGCCGGAAGGAATCGACTACGTGATCCCCGGCAATGACGACGCGAGCAAGGCTGTGGCGCTCTACGCGGCGGGCGTGGCCGATGCGATTCTCGAAGGCCGTGCGAACGCGGTGAACGAAGTCGTCCAGGCTGTGCGCGGCGAAGGCGACGGCGACGAATTCGTCGAGGTCAACGGAGAGGCGTAAAGCAACCCCGGTGCCGGCAGAAAAGGGGGCTTTCACGGGCCCCTTTTTTTTGAGTTTCGGCCACGGTGACGGCCGTTGATGCGGTGCGGCGGATTGAGGCGCGTGCCGCGAACGAATGCCTGCCGTTCGCATCGAAAGCGGGCGGCCTATGAAAGACAGACTCAAGGAGCGAATGATGGCGGCAATTACCGCAAGCATGGTGGCAGAACTGCGCGCGAAGACCGACGCGCCCATGATGGAATGCAAGAAGGCGCTGACGGAAGCCGAAGGCGACATGGCGCGCGCCGAAGAGCTGCTGCGCGTGAAGCTCGGCAACAAGGCCAGCAAGGCGGCCTCGCGCGTGACGGCGGAAGGCATCATCGCCTCGTCCATCATCGGCAATGCGGGCGCGCTCGTCGAATTGAACTGCGAGACGGATTTCGTTGCGAAGAACGACGATTTCAACGCGTTCGCCAAGCAAATCGCCGAACTCGTGGTCGCGCAAAAGCCGGCTGACGTGGCCGCGCTGTCGGCGCTGACGATCGACGGCCAGACGGTCGACGCCGTGCGTCTCGCGCTCGTCGGCAAGATCGGCGAAAACCTGTCGATCCGCCGCTTCGTGCGCTTCGAAACGGCCAACAAGCTCGCAGCCTACCTGCACGGCACGCGCATCGGCGTGCTCGTCGAATACACGGGTGCGGACGAGCAAGTCGGCAAGGACGTCGCCATGCACGTGGCCGCGATGAAGCCGGTTTCGCTCTCCGCGAGCGACGTGCCGGCCGAGCTGATCGCGAAAGAGCGCAGCATCGCCGAACAAAAGGCGGCCGAGTCGGGCAAGCCGGCCGATATCGTCGCGAAGATGGTCGAAGGCAGCGTGCAGAAGTATCTGAAGGAAGTGTCGCTGCTGAACCAGCCGTTCGTGAAGAACGACAAGCAGACGATCGAGCAGATGCTGAAGGCGGCCAACGCCTCGGTTCAGCAGTTCGCGCTGTTCGTCGTCGGCGAAGGTATCGAAAAGCGTCAAGACGACTTCGCGGCGGAAGTTGCCGCGCAGGTTGCCGCCGCCAAACAGCAGTAAGGCAGTCAGTACCCGCCTCGAAGCCGCCCGGATGCCGATGCGTCCGGGCCGAGGCGAGCCTCGAAGCGGAGTTCAGCACGAACTCCCTCGAAGCCGCGGCGGTACCCTCCGTTAGCCTGGGGTTTTCACCTAGGCATCGCGCGCAAGCTTTGCCGGAAGGCACTTTGCCTGCTGTCCGGCTCGCAGGCGGCGCGGCGCGGACGGTGCTTGCTCGAATTTATGTTTCACCCCTACAGTTCGAAATTGTCGTTACCCCCTTCGGCGCGATCGGATACCGCTATGCCCACAGCCTATAAACGCGTTCTTCTCAAACTCTCCGGCGAAGCTTTGATGGGCGAGGATGCCTTCGGCATCAACCGCGCGACGATCGAAAGAATGGTGACGGACATCGCGGAAGTGGTGCGCCTGGGCACGCAGCTCGCGGTCGTGATCGGCGGTGGCAACATCTTTCGCGGCGTGGCCGGCGGGGCAGCGGGCATGGATCGCGCGACGGCCGACTACATGGGCATGCTCGCGACGATGATGAACGCGCTCGCGCTGCAAGACGCGATGCGGCATGCGGGCATCGAGGCGCGCGTGCAATCGGCGCTGCGCATGGACCAGGTAGTCGAGCCGTACATTCGTCCACGCGCGATCCGCCAACTCGAGGAAGGCAAGGTCGTGATTTTCGCGGCCGGTACGGGCAACCCGTTCTTTACGACCGATACGGCCGCGGCATTGCGCGGCTCGGAGATCGGCGCGGAGGTGGTGCTGAAGGCGACGAAGGTCGACGGCGTATACTCCGCGGACCCGAACAAGGATGCGTCGGCAACGCGCTACGCGACGATCAGCTTCGACGAGGCAATCGGCCGCAATCTGCAGGTCATGGATGCAACGGCCTTTGCGCTGTGCCGTGACCAGAAGCTGCCGATCCGCGTTTTTTCGATCGTCAAGCCCGGTGCATTGAAGCGCATCATTCAGGGGGAGGACGAGGGTACGCTGGTCCACGTGTAAACTCTCGCACATCGCGGAAAATGCCCGCCGCGGCCTGGTTCGGCCATGAGCCGCTTCTCGCGGGGCGTTTTGCGCACTGTTATGAAGGTTCGGAGGTTTAAATGAGTCTGGCAGACATAAAAAAGGGCGCGGATCAAAAGATGCAGCGTTCGATCGAGGCCTTCAAGGGCGATCTGGCGAAGATCCGTACCGGGCGCGCGCATACGGGCCTGCTCGATCACATCCAGGTCGACTATTACGGTTCGAACGTGCCCATTTCGCAGGTCGCCAATCTGACGCTCATCGATGCACGCACGATCGGCGTGCAGCCTTGGGAAAAGAAGATGGTCGCCGTGGTCGAAAAGGCGATCCGCGAGTCGGACCTCGGCCTGAATCCGGCCACCCAGGGCGATCAGATCCGCGTGCCGATGCCGGCGCTGACTGAGGAACGTCGTCGCGAACTGACGAAAATCGTCAAGAGCGAAGGCGAGACGGCCAAGGTTGCCGTGCGCAATCTGCGTCGCGACGCCAATGAGCAGCTCAAGAAGCTCGTCAAGGACAAGGAAATCTCGGAAGACGACGAACGCCGCGCAAGTGACGAGGTCCAAAAGCTCACCGACAAGTACGTCGCCGAGATCGAGAAACTCGTTCATACGAAAGAAGCCGAGATCATGACGGTCTGAGGCCGCTCGGTCCAGGCGTCTTCGCGGTCTTACTTCGTTCAAAGCAGTTATCTGTCCCGGCGGCCATGACTTATACCAGCTCAACTGTTCGCGTACCCGATGTCGCAGCCGTTCCGCGCCACGTCGCGATCATCATGGACGGCAATGGCCGCTGGGCGACGCAACGGCGTCTGCCCCGCGTGGCGGGCCATACCCGTGGCGTCGATGCGGTGCGGGCAACCGTCGAGGCGTGCGCGCGCGCCGGTGTCGAATATCTGACGCTTTTCGCCTTCAGCTCCGAAAACTGGCGGCGGCCCGTCGAAGAAGTGTCCTTTCTCATGCGGCTTTTCGTGACCGCGCTCGAACGCGAGGTCGGCAAACTGCACGCCAACGGTATCCGCCTGCGCGTCGTGGGTGATCTGTCGCAGTTCGATACCCGCATTCAAGACCTCATTCGCCGGGCCGAAGCGAAAACGGCACGCAACGAGCGGCTGACGCTGACGATCGCCGCGAATTACGGCGGACGCTGGGATATCCTGCAGGCGGCGCGCAAGGCGGCGGAGGAAGCCGCGCGTGAAGGGCGGCCGCCGGCCAGTTTCGACGAGGAAGCGTTTTCCCGGCATCTGGCAATGGCCTACGCGCCCGAGCCCGATCTCTTCATTCGCACGGGCGGCGAGACGCGCATCAGCAACTTCCTGCTCTGGCAACTCGCTTATACCGAACTCTATTTCACCGAGACGTTCTGGCCCGATTTCGATGCCAAGACGCTCGCCGACGCCATTGCCTCCTATGGACGCCGCGAACGGCGTTTCGGCCGCACGAGTGCTCAGCTCGAGCCGCAATCGCAGGACGTCGATTCCCTCCCATGCTGAAAACGCGCGTCCTCACGGCCATCGTTTTGCTGGTCGTGTTTGTTCCGGTCACACTTTATGCGCCGGCAAGTGCGTTCGGCGCCTTGATCGGGCTGGTGCTGATACTGGCGGCGTGGGAATGGGGGCGTCTCTTGGCATTGCCGCGCGTTGCTGCATATGGCTACGCTGCGCTGGCCGCCGTGGCACTGCTGGCGAGTCTTCGGATTGCCCCGGGCCTGCGTGGGGCGCGCCCGCTCTGGGAGGCGGCCGCGATATTCTGGGTGCTCGCGGGGCCGTTCGCGCTTGCCCGCAAACCACAGCTGGCACATGGCGCCTGGCGCGTGTTCCTCGCTCTGGCCGGGCTCGTCGTGTTCGTTGCCTGCTGGCATGCACTCGTTCTCGCGCGCACGATCGGCGTGGCGTTCGTTCTTTCCGTGCTGATCGTCGTCTGGCTTGCCGACATCGGCGCATACTTCTCGGGCAAGGCTTTCGGCAGGCACAAGCTCGCGCTGACCATCAGCCCGGGCAAGACATGGGAAGGCGCGGTGGGCGGCTGGCTGGCCGTGCTCGTCGTCGGCGGCGCCGCGATGATGACCGAGGCGTTCGCGCCCACGCTGTTTTCGGCACTGTTGGCGAAGCTCGGTGGGGTCCGGGCGCTCGTCGCGCTCACGGGGCTGGTCGCGTTCAGCGTCGTTGGCGACCTGTTCGAGTCTTTACTCAAGCGCCAGGCCGGTGTGAAGGATTCGAGCGCGTTGCTGCCGGGGCACGGCGGCGTGCTCGATCGCATCGACGCATTGCTGCCGGTGTTGCCGCTCGTGATGCTGCTCGTCGCGTAAGGCGCCTTCGGCGCCCAGGAAATGACATATGACAAAACGTTTGACACTGCTGGGTTCCACGGGCTCGATCGGCGAGAGCACGCTGGACGTCGTCGCTCGCCATCCCGAGCGTTTTTCGGTCTATGCGCTCACCGCGCATCGCAACGGCGATAAGCTCGTCGAGCAATGTCTGCGCTTTGTGCCCGAGGTCGCTGTGGTCGGCGACGCCGAAACCGCGGCCCGTGTCGAGACGCAATTGCGTGCGGCCGGTTGCGCCACACAGGTCGGGTACGGCCCGCAGGCACTCGTGGACGTCGCAAAGAGCGACGGCTGCGACACGGTCGTGGCAGCGATCGTCGGTGCGGCCGGGCTGGCGCCGAGTCTGGCCGCGGCCATGGCCGGCAAACGCATTTTGCTGGCGAACAAGGAAGCGCTCGTCATGTCGGGGGCGATCTTCATGGACGCCGTGCGCGACCACGGCGCCACACTCTTGCCCGTCGATAGCGAGCACAACGCGATATTCCAGTGCCTGCCGCGCGATGCGTCGCCGCGCGGCGGCGTCGCCAAAATCATCCTGACGGCTTCGGGCGGCCCGTTTCGCACGCGCGAGCCCGCCACGCTCGTCGATGTCACGCCCGAGGAAGCCTGCAAGCACCCGAACTGGGTCATGGGCCGCAAGATCTCGGTCGATTCGGCCACGATGATGAACAAGGGGCTCGAAGTCATCGAGGCGCATTGGCTCTTCGATCTGCCCGGCGAACGCATCGATGTCCTGATTCACCCGCAAAGCGTGATCCATTCGCTCGTCTCGTACGCCGATGGATCGGTGCTTGCGCAGCTCGGCAATCCGGATATGCGTACACCGATCGCGCATGCGCTCGCGTTTCCGGAGCGAGTCGATTCGGGGGTGGCCCAGCTCGATCTGGCCCAGGTGGCGTCACTGAGTTTCGAGAAACCGGACTACGAGCGTTTTCCGTGTCTGGCGCTCGCCATGCAGGCGCTGAGCGCGGGCGGAGTCGCGAGCGCGGCGCTCAATGCGGCCAACGAGGTCGCCGTGGAGGCGTTCCTCGAGCGTCGCATCGGATTCACCGATATCGCGCAAACGGTGGCGGCCGTGCTCGACGCGGTCCCGAACCGGCGCCCTGACGGGCTCTCGGCCGTGCTGGACGCCGATGCCGAGGCGCGACGCGCCGCTATCGATTTCATCGCGCGACGCCCCATCGCGGGGCGCGCTGCCGTTCACCGCGACCGGACGAACCGCGCGTTGCAGTGAGACGTCGATGAACCTGCTGATCGAAATTGCCGCCTTCGCCGTTGCGATCGGCGTACTCGTTGTCGTCCATGAATTCGGGCACTTCGCCGTCGCGCGCTTGTGCGGGGTCAAGGTACTGCGGTTTTCGATCGGGTTCGGCCGTCCGCTCCTGACCTGGGTCGGCAAAAAGAGCGGGACCGAGTGGACCCTCTCGGCGCTGCCGCTCGGCGGCTACGTGAAGATGCTCGACGAGCGCGATCCGGGGCCCGGTATCGCCCGCGCCGATTTGCCGTTCGCATTCAATCGCCAGCATGTCGCCAAGCGCATCGCGATCGTGCTGGCGGGGCCGCTTGCCAACTTCGCGCTTGCCATCGTCCTGTTCGCGGCGGTGTTCGCGACCGGTGTCGTCGAGCCGGCGGCCACGTTGGCCATGCCGCCGGCCGGCAGCGTCGCGGCGCGCGCCGGGTTTGAAGGCGGCGAGACGATCGTCGCGATCGGCGACGTTCACGGCACCGACGTCGAGCCCGTGCGTTCGTGGTCAGACTTGCGCTGGAAGTTGCTCGATGCGGCCTTCGACCATCGGCGCATCGTCATGCGCGCTCACGACGGCCGTGGCACCTATGATTTTCCGGTCGACCTCACCCGTGTGTCCGAGCGCGATGTCGAGGACGACTTCATGTCGAAGCTCGGCTTCGACGAGGGCGGTGCGCTGTCGGTCGCGGCGGTCGAGCCCGGCAGCGCGGCGCAGCAAGCCGGCCTCGCGCCGGGCGATGTATTACGGACGGTCGACGGCAGACGCATCGATGGTGCCGGGGCTTTCATTGCTTACGTGAAGGCGCACGCGGGGCGCCCGATGGTGCTGCAAGTGGAGCGCCCGCATGCCGAGAGCGGCCCGGTGGCCCTGACGATCACGCCGGTGGCACAAGAAGACGCGGCGACGGGGCACGCGGTCGGCCGCATCGGTGCGGCGCTCGCCACCAAGGTCGCTACGGTGCACGTGCGTTACGGCCCGCTCGAGAGCGTTGCGCGGGGCGCCCGGCGCACATGGGACATCGGTGTGTATTCGCTGCGCATGTTCGGGCGAATGCTGATCGGCGAGGCATCGATCAAGAATCTGTCCGGCCCGGTGACGATTGCCGATTACGCCGGCAAGAGCGCACGGCTTGGCTGGGTGCCCTTCCTGTCCTTTCTCTCGCTCGTCAGTATCAGCCTCGGCGTGTTGAACTTGTTGCCAATTCCGGTATTGGACGGGGGGCATCTGTTATATTATTTGGTTGAAGCTGCGACCGGCAAAGCCGTATCGGAGCGTTGGCAGCTTGTTCTGCAAAGAGCCGGACTCGTTTGCATCGTCGCATTGTCGGCGATCGCGCTCTTTAACGATCTGGCTCGTTTAATCCACTTCTAAAGCGTCCCGCGGCATGCGCTCGGCAGGCCGCTGCGGATTGATGCAGCTAAAAACATTGGGGAAGCACGTTGTTGAAACCTCATCGCTTTGTTCCTAAGACCGTCGCAGCCGCGGCCATTGCCGTCCACGGGCTCGTCGCTCACGCCGCGGCACCTTTCGTGGTGAAGGACATCAAGATCAATGGGCTGCAGCAGGTCGAACCCGCGACGGTGTTCGCCTACCTGCCGATCAAGCAAGGCGATACGTTCACGGACGAGAAAGCGTCGGAGGCGATCCGCGCGCTCTACGCAACGGGGTTCTTCAACGACGTACAGATTTCGACGGAAGGCGATACGGTCATCGTCAATGTCGTCGAACGCTCGGCCATCGCTTCCATCGATTTCTCGGGGCTGCACGAGTTCGAGAAGGATGCGCTGCTCAAGGCGCTCAAGAGCGTCGGGTTGTCGCAGGGGCGTTACTACGACAAGTCGCTCGTCGATCGTTCCGAACAGGAGCTCAAACGCCAATACTTGACGCGCGGCTTTTACGCGGCCGAAATCAAGACGACGGTCACGCCTGTGGACCGCAACCGCGTTTCGATCCTGTTCGCGGTGACGGAAGGTCCGAGCGCGAAGATTCGCCAGGTCAACTTTATCGGCAACAAGGCGTTCAGCACGAGCACACTGCGCAACGAAATGCAGCTCTCGACGCCGAACTGGTTCTCCTGGTACACGAAGAACGATCTCTATTCGAAAGACAAGCTGACGACGGATCTCGAGAACGTCCGCAAGTACTATCTGAACCACGGTTATCTCGAGTTCAACATCGAATCGACGCAGGTGTCGATCTCGCCGGACAAGAAGGACATGTACCTCACCCTGACGGTGCATGAGGGCGAGCCTTACAAGATTTCGAGTATCAAGCTCGCGGGCAATCTGCTCGACCGCGGGCCCGAGCTGCAAAAGCTCATCAAGATCAAGCCGGGCGACCGGTTTTCGGCGGACAAGCTGCAATCCACGACGAAAGCGATCGTCGACAAGCTGGGCGAATATGGTTATGCATTCGCGACCGTCAACGCGCAGCCCGAAATCGATCAGCAGCATCACACCGTTGCGATGACGCTGCAGGTGGACCCGAGCCGCCGTGTGTATGTCCGGCGTATCAATGTCGTCGGTAACACGCGCACGCGCGACGAAGTCGTCCGCCGCGAAATGCGCCAGCTCGAAAGCTCATGGTTCGATTCGAGCCGGCTCGCGCTCTCGAAAGACCGCATCAACCGGCTCGGCTATTTCACCGATGTCGATGTGACGACGGTGCCTGTCGAGGGTACGGCCGACCAGGTCGATGTCGACGTCAAGGTCACGGAAAAGCCGACCGGCGCGATCACGCTCGGCGCGGGTTTCTCATCAACGGACAAAGTGGTGCTTTCGGCCGGCGTATCGCAGGACAACGTCTTCGGCTCGGGCACGAGCCTCGCGGTCAACGTGAACACGGCGCGCACTTATCGGACGCTGACGGTGACGCAGGTGGATCCGTACTTCACCGTCGACGGCATCAAGCGGATCACGGACGTCTACTACCGCACCACGGAGCCGCTCTATTACTCGACGAGCTCGAGCTTCCGGATCATCACGGCCGGCGGCGATTTGAAGTTCGGTATCCCGTTCTCCGAAGTGGACACCGTCTACTTCGGCGCGGGCTTCGAGCAGAACCGTCTCGACATCGATAGCAATACGCCCCAGAGCTATCGTGATTACGTGACGGACTTCGGCCGTGTCTCGAACAACATTCCCGTGACGGTTGCGTGGTCGCGCGATGCGCGAGACAGCGCGCTCGTGCCGAGCCGCGGCTACTTTACGCAGGCAAACGCCGAGTACGGTACGCCGGCCGGTGCGACCCAGTATTACAAGGCGGACTTGCAGGCGCAGTATTACTACTCGTTCGCGCGTGGCTTCGTGCTCGGCCTGAACTTGCAGGGGGGCTACGGCCGCGGTTTGAGCGGCAAGCCGTTCCCGATCTTCAAGAACTACTACGCGGGCGGTATCGGCTCGGTGCGGGGCTATGAGCCGAGCTCGCTCGGCCCCCGGGACGCGACGACGGGGGATCCGATCGGCGGCTCGAAGATGGTCGTCGGCAACATCGAGCTGACCTTCCCGCTGCCCGGTACGGGATACGACCGCACGCTGCGCGTATTCACTTTCCTCGACGGCGGCAATGTCTGGGGCGAACTGGGCAACAGCGTCGGCGCGAACGGCTTGCGGTACGGCGCCGGTGTCGGTCTCGCATGGATCTCGCCGATCGGTCCGCTCAAGGTGAGCCTCGGTTTCCCCGTGACGAAGCACGACGGCGACAAGTATCAGAAATTCCAGTTCCAGATCGGGACGGCATTCTGACGACCGCGCCCCAAACAGCATCGAGAGGAAGATTTTGCTAACCGGTACGTTTTCGAAACGCTTGATTTGCGCGACGGCGCTGGCTGTCGCGCTGAGCGCCAGTGTCGGCGAGGCGTGTGCTCAGGAAGCCCGCATTGCGGCCGTCAATTCCGACCGCATCTTGCGTGAATCGGCCGCCGCGCAAGCGGCGCAGAAAAAGCTCGAGGCCGAGTTCGCGAAGCGCGACAAGGATCTGCGCGACATGGCCCAGCGGTTGAAGTCGATGTCCGATGCGCTCGACAAGAACGGCTCTTCGATGTCCAGTACCGAGCGTGCCGACAAACAGCGCGAACTGTCGAACCTCGATAGCGATTTTCAGCGCAAACGCCGCGAGTTCAACGAGGATCTCAACCAACGCCGCAACGAAGAGCTCGCTGCCGTGCTCGAGCGCGCGAACAGGGTCATCAAGCAGATCGCCGAGCAGCAGCACTACGACCTGATCGTTCAAGAGGCGGTCTATGTGAGCCCGCGCATCGATATCACCGACCAGGTGCTCAAGGCACTTGCGGCGAACGCAGCGAACTGAATACGCGGAGTTGCAAGCGAATGGCATTGACGCTCGGTGAAATTGCGCAGCGTTTCGGCGGCGATGTCGTCGGTGACGCAACGCTGCGTGTCGGCGGCCTCGCGCCGCTCGATCAGGCGCGCTCGGATCAGCTCGCCTTTCTCGCCAACCCCAAATATCTGTCGCAAGTCGAGGCGACGCATGCCGGCGCCGTACTGATTTCGCCGGCCGATCTCGCCAAGCTCGGAAACCCAGCGGGGCGTAGCTTCATCGTCACGCCGAATCCCTATGCGTATTTCGCCCGGGTGGCGCAGATGTTCATCGATCTCGCCGCGCCGAAGACAGCGGCAGGCGTGCATCCGAGCGCGGTGGTCGATCCGGGCGCGCAGGTCGCGGCGAGTGCCGTCATCGGCCCGCATGCCGTTGTCGAGGCGGGCGCCGTGATAGGTGAAGGCGTGCGGCTCGATGCGAACGTGACGATCGGCAGCGGTACGCAAGTCGGCGAGGGCGCGCACCTTTATCCCCATGTGACCGTCTATCACGGCTGCAAGATCGGGCCGCGCGCGATCATTCACGCGGGCGCCGTCATCGGCTCTGACGGCTTCGGGTTTGCTCCCGACTTCGTCGGCGAAGGCGATGCGCGCACCGGAACGTGGGTCAAAATTCCGCAGGTGGGCGGCGTGACGATCGGTCCCGACGTCGAAATCGGCGCCAACACGACGATCGACCGCGGGGCGATGGCCGATACCGTCATCGAAGAATGCGTCAAGATCGATAATCTCGTGCAGATCGGCCATAACTGCCGAATCGGGGCTTACACGGTTATCGCGGGTTGTGCCGGCATCGCGGGCAGTACGACGATCGGGCGCCACTGCATGATCGGCGGCGCGGTCGGCATCGCGGGACACGTGACGTTGGGAGACTACGTGATCGTGACCGCGAAATCGGGGGTGTCGAAATCGTTGCCGAAGGCGGGCATCTACACGAGCGCATTCCCGGCGGTCGAGCACGGCGAATGGAACAGGAGCGCCGCGCTGATGCGCAATCTCGACAAGTTGCGCGAGCGGATCAAAGCTTTGGAGGCCGCTGCCGACCAGCGCGACAGCGGAGCATGAAGAACGCCTGAGGCGTACGAATCGGGGCGTCGGGCATGTCCGGCGTTGCGATGGGCCGCGCCGGGCACAGGCAGCACGAACGCTTCGAACGAAGCACAGCAGTTATCATCCGCGCAAACGGGCGTGGAGCAGACACACCATGAGCACTGAAAAAATCAATCTCGACATCCATAAGATTCTGACGCTGCTGCCGCATCGCTATCCGATCCTGCTCGTCGACAGGGTGCTCGAGCTCGAGCCGCACAAGAGCATCAAGGCGTTGAAGAACGTGTCGATCAACGAGCCGTATTTCGTCGGTCACTTCCCGCAGCGCCCCGTGATGCCGGGCGTGTTGATTCTCGAAGCGCTGGCGCAGACCGCGGCGCTCCTGACCTTCACCGAAGAAACGCACGACCCGGCGACGACGCTGTATTACTTCGTCGGCATCGACGGGGCGCGCTTCAAGCGCGTTGTGGAGCCGGGCGATCAGTTGATTCTGAACGTGGCGTTCGAGCGCTGTATGCGCGGCATCTGGAAATTCAAGGCTCGCGCCGAGGTAGACGGCGCGATCGCAGCCGAGGCTGATTTGATGTGCACGATCAAGCATACCGATCAGTGAACGCATTGGACGTATTGAAGAAGGGCGAATGCGCATGAGCAGGATTCATCCCACCGCGATCATCGAATCGGGCGCACAGTTGGCCGACGACGTCGAAATCGGGCCGTATGCGATCGTCGGTCCGAACGTGACCATCGGCGCCGCGACGACCATCGGTTCGCATAGCGTCATCGAGGGCCATACGACGCTCGGCGCGGCCAACCGGATCGGGCATTACGCCTCGATCGGCGGGAGGCCTCAGGACATGAAGTACCAGGGCGAGCCCACGCGGCTCGTCATCGGGGATCGCAATACGATTCGCGAATTCACGACGATTCATACGGGCACCGTCCAGGACGGCGGCGTCACGACGATCGGCGACGACAACTGGATCATGGCTTACGTGCATGTCGGTCACGATTGCCATGTCGGCAACAACACCATTTTGTCGAGCAATGCGCAGATGGCCGGGCACGTGATCGTCGGCGATTGGGCCATTGTGGGCGGCATGTCGGGTGTTCATCAATTCGTACGGATCGGCGAGCATTCGATGCTCGGCGGCGCGTCGGCGCTCGTGCAGGACATCCCGCCGTTCGTCATCGCGGCCGGTAACAAGGCCGAGCCGCACGGTATCAACGTCGAAGGATTGCGCCGGCGTGGTTTTTCCGCCGACGCGATTTCCGCGCTGCGCAGTGCCTATCGCCTGCTCTACAAGAACGGGCTGTCGCTCGAGGAAGCGAAGGGACAGCTCGGCGAGCTCGCGACGGCGGGCGGCGACGGCGACGAGCACGTGCGCAAGCTGATCGCCTTCATCGACGCGTCGCAGCGCGGCATCATTCGCTAAATGGTGCTCGCGACCAACCCGCTGCGCGTGGCAATGGTAGCGGGCGAGCCGTCGGGAGATCTGCTTGGCGCGGCGCTCGTGGGCGGCCTCGCGCGCCGGTTGCCCGCCGACACGCGCTACTACGGTATCGGCGGCCCGCGCATGATCGCGCATGGCTTCGATGCGCATTGGCCGATGGAGAAGCTGACGGTGCGCGGCTATGTCGAAGCGCTGCGCCATATCCCCGAGATTCTCCGCATCCGGCGCGACCTCAAGCATCAACTGCTGGCCGACCGGCCGCACGCATTCATCGGCGTCGATGCGCCCGATTTCAATTTCGGGCTCGAGGAGCCGTTGCGCGCGGCGGGCATTCCGACCATTCATTTCGTCTGCCCCTCCATTTGGGCGTGGCGCGGTGGTCGCATCAAGAAGATCGCCCGGTCCGTCGATCACATGCTCTGCGTCTTTCCGTTCGAAATCGAGCTGCTCGAGAAGGCCGGCGTTCCGGCCACTTATGTCGGGCACCCGCTTGCCGACGAAATTCCGCTCGAGCCCGACATGGCGGGTGCGCGGCACGCGTTGAGCCTGCCGGCGAGCGGACCGGTGATTGCAGTGCTGCCGGGCTCGCGGCGCTCGGAGATCGCACTGATCGGTCCGACGTTCTTTGCCGCGATGGCACTCATGCATCAGCGCGAGCCGGGCCTGCGCTTCGTCATGCCCGCGGCGACTCCGGCTTTGCGCGCGCTGTTACAGCCGCTTGCCGACGCGCATCCCGGCTTGCCGCTGACGCTGACCGAGGGCGATGCGCAGCGCGCCATGACGGCGGCCGACGCGGTGCTCGTCAAAAGCGGCACGGTCACGTTGGAAGCCGCACTGCTGAAAAAACCGATGGTGATTTCGTATAAGGTGCCCTGGCTCACGGGGCAGATCATGCGTCGTCAGGGCTATCTGCCGTACGTCGGTTTGCCTAACATCCTGGCGGGCCGCTTCGTCGTACCCGAAATCCTCCAGCATTTCGCCACGCCCGAAGCGCTCGCGGACGCGACGCTGACCCAGTTGCACGACGAGACGAATCGGCGCACGCTCACCGAAGTGTTCACGCGTATGCACGAGACGCTCAAACGCAACACGGCCGAGCGCGCGGCGGAGGCGGTCGAGCGGATCATCGAATCGAGAAAGGTGCGCAGATGACGGCCTCCGGTCCAACGCGTCGCGGCGGCGCGGCGAAAGGTTCGGCAGCATCGAAGGCAGCACGCACGGCCGGCGAAACGCCGGATGCCCGTATGCCGGATGCCCGTATGCCGCAATCCACGCTCGACTTCAGCTCGCCGCTCGATATCGTCTGCGGCGTGGATGAAGCGGGGCGCGGACCGCTGGCCGGTCCGGTCGTGGCGGCGGCCGTCATTTTGAATCCGAGGCGACGCATTCGCGGCCTCGACGATTCGAAGGTGCTCAACGCGAAAACGCGCGAAGCGCTCTACGAGAAAATCGTCGAGCGTTCGATTGCCTATTGCGTGGCTTCGGCCAGCGTCGAGGAAATCGATACGCTCAATATTCTTCACGCGACGATGCTGGCCATGAAACGCGCGGTCGAAGGGCTGGCCGTCATGCCGACATTGGCCAAGATCGATGGCAATCGCTGTCCCGTACTATCGATCAGAAGCGAAGCCATCATTGGCGGAGACGCGCTCGTGCCGGCCATTTCGGCGGCCTCGATTCTTGCGAAGGTGACGCGCGACCGGATGCTGGCCGAGCTGCATGAGCAATTTCCGGTGTACGGCTTCAACGCGCATGTCGGTTACAGCACACCGCAGCATCTGGCCGCGCTGACCGAACACGGTCCGTGCGAGCATCACCGTCGCTCGTTTGCGCCGGTGCGCGAGGCGTACGCGCAGCGCGGCATAGAGGTGAGCCTCCCGGAGCGCGTTCAAGTTGTCGTCCCATCGACGATCGAGGAAGCATTCGCGCTCGTGGATGCGGAGGCGCCCGCAGCAACGCCCGCCGAGGATGCCGCACCAACGCATCCCCCCCAGCCGTGAAAGCCATTACTTCCCGCGACAACCCGCTCTATAAACGTCTGAAGGCCCTGGCCGGCTCCACGCATCAGCAGCGCAAAAGCGGCCATGCGCTGCTCGAAGGTTTTCATCTCGCGAGCGCCTATCTCGACGTGGCGGGGCAGCCCGAGACCTGCGTGGTGACCGACGAGGCACTGCATCATGCCGAGGCGCAGGCGATCGTCGCGCGTGTGGATCCGGCCCATCTCGTGTCGTTGCCGCAGGCACTGTTCGGGCAGCTATCGAATGTCGTCAATGGCGTTGGAATGCTGTTCGTCGTGCCGAAACTGACGGCGGCGCTGCCTGAGCGCATCGACGAGAGCTGTGTCGTGCTTGATGGAGTACAGGACGCCGGCAACGTCGGTTCGATCCTGCGCAGCGCAGCCGCGGCCGGCATCAAGCGCGTCTTCTGCGCTCCCGGAACGGCTTACGCGTGGTCTTCCAAGGTGCTGCGCTCGGCCATGGGCGCGCATTTCCTGCTTGAAGTCCACGAGGACGCGGCCGCCGAGACGTTGATTCCTCGTCTGGCCGTGCCCGTGGCGATCACCGATTCGCACGCGGCTTCACCGCTTTACGACTGCGACCTGTCAGGGCCGCTCGCCTGGGTGTTCGGCAATGAAGGCGCCGGTGTGTCGCCCGCATGGCGTGCCGCGGTTTCGTACCGCTTGAGCATTCCTCAGCCGGGCGGCATGGAATCGCTGAACGTGGCCGCGGCAGCGGCCATCTGCCTTTTCGAGCAGTGCCGTCAGCAGCGATGACGCCGCAATCCGCCGCTGCGGTGGTTCGCGCCATCAATAGCCGGGCCGTTCCAATTTGATTTCCTGAAGAATCGTCGTGGCGATTTCCTCGATCGACTTGTGAGTCGACGATAACCATTTGATGCCTTCGCGCCGCATCATGGCTTCTGCTTCGTTGATCTCGTAGCGGCAGTTCTCCAGCGCCGCGTATTTGCTGCCGGGACGCCGCTCGTTACGAATCTCTGACAGACGCTGCGCATCGATGGACAGGCCGAAGAGCTTGTCGCGGTGATCGCCCAGCGCGCCGGGCAGTTTGCCGCGTTCGAAGTCTTCGGGAATCAGCGGATAGTTCGCCGCTTTGACGCCGTACTGCATCGCAAGGTAGAGGCTCGTCGGCGTTTTGCCGCTGCGCGATACGCCGATCAGGATGACGTCGGCTTCGGTGAGGTTGCGGTTCGATTGGCCGTCGTCGTGGGCGAGCGAGAAATTGATCGCCTCGATGCGCGTCTTGTATTCCTCGGTGTCCGCATTCTGGTGGCCACGGCCGACGGCGTGCGTCGACTTCATGTCGAGCTCCTGCTCGAGCGGCTCGACGAACTGCTGGAAGATGTCGAGCACGAGCGCGGTCGAGTTTTTGACGATGGCGTTCGATGCGCTGTCGACGAGCGTCGTGAAAACGATCGGGCGGCGTCCGTCGAGCACAGCCGATTCGCTGATCTTTTCGACGGTGGCATAGGCCTTGTCGGCTGAGTCGACGAACGGGACGCGCACGAGGCGGAACTTCTGATCGAACTGGGAAAGGATCGAATGCGCGAAAGTTTCGGCAGTGATCCCAGTACCGTCGGAAACGATGAATACGGTTGGCGGCATCGAGAAAGACTCTGAAGGCAGCGGCGCTGCGGGCTGGGGAGCGGGCTCGAGAGCAGGCGGCATCGTGCGCGGAAAAGCCATGACCGATGCGTCTTGGGTGCTCCGGCGAACATTCTGTCGGCGCTTTTACGCTTCGAGCGCTGCAATTATCGCGCGGCGGCCACTATTTGGCGAGGCAGCACGGTAAAATAGCGACAACCTGTTGGATAAGCAATTGCTATCGAAACACCAAAGCGATTGCTTCTCCAACAGGTTGCGCATGATGCGCGCCGTCTTCCAATGGGGTGGCGCGCGTCCAAGCCCGCGTGCGCAATCGTGTATTTTTTTCACACTTAGGGGCTTGTATGACTAACGCAGCAAACGTCTCAAAGGACCAGGCGTATGTAGTTCCGTTCGAACAATTGCGAATGACCGATGTCGAGATCGTGGGCGGCAAGAACGCCTCGCTCGGCGAGATGATCAGCCAGTTGGCCGAGGCAGGCGTGCGCGTGCCGACGGGCTTCGCCACGACCGCGCTGGCCTTTCGCGATTTCCTCGCGCACAACAATCTGACCGAGCGTATTGCCGCGCGGCTCGAGACGCTGAACGTCGACGACGTGAAGGCGTTGGCCGCCGCGGGCGCCGAGATCCGCCAATGGATCGTCGAGGCGCCGCTGCAGCCGCGTCTCGAAGAAGGGATTCGCGCGCAATTCGAAGTTCTACAGAACGGCTCGCCCGGCGAATTGTCATTCGCGGTGCGTTCGTCTGCCACGGCAGAAGATCTGCCCGACGCATCGTTTGCCGGCCAGCAGGAAAGCTACCTCAACGTCGTGGGCATCGAGGACGTGCTCGATCGCATGAAGCACGTCTTCGCCTCGCTCTATAACGATCGGGCGATCTCCTATCGCGTCCATAAGGGTTTCACGCACGCGGAAGTGGCGCTGTCGGCCGGCGTGCAGCGCATGGTGCGCTCGGACGTGGGTGCGGCCGGCGTCATGTTCACGCTGGATACCGAATCGGGTTTCAAGGATGCCGTGTTCATCACCTCGAGCTACGGTCTTGGCGAAACCGTGGTGCAGGGCGCCGTCAACCCGGATGAGTTCTACGTCTTCAAGACGACGCTCGAGCAGGGCAAGTATCCGATCATCCGCCGGTCCATCGGCTCCAAGCTGATCAAGATGGAATTCACGCAGCCGGGCGAGCCGGGCCGCGTGAAGACCGTCGATGTGCCGCACGAGCAACGCAACCGGTTCTCGATCACCGACGAGGACGTGATCGAGCTGGCCAAGTACGCCGTCATCATCGAAAAGCACTACCAGCGCCCGATGGACATCGAGTGGGGCAAGGACGGCCGCGACGGCAAGATCTTCATCCTTCAAGCTCGCCCCGAGACGGTCAAGAGCCAAAGCGCGGGCAAGATCGAGCAGCGTTTCAAGCTGAAGGGCCAGTCGACGGTGCTGGCGACGGGCCGCGCGATCGGTCAGAAGATCGGCGCGGGCCCCGTGCGGGTCATTCACGATCCGTCGGAGATGGAGCGCGTACAGCCCGGTGACGTGCTCGTGGCCGACATGACCGATCCGAACTGGGAGCCTGTGATGAAGCGCGCGTCGGCGATCGTCACGAATCGCGGCGGACGTACGTGCCACGCGGCCATCATCGCGCGCGAGCTGGGTGTGCCGGCTGTCGTCGGCTGTGGGGATGCGACCGACGTGCTGAAAGACGGCACGCTCGTGACCGTCTCGTGTGCCGAGGGCGATGAAGGCAAGATTTATGACGGCTTGCTCGAAACCGAAGTGACGGAGGTCTCGCGCGGCGAGCTGCCGGAGATTCCGGTGAAGATCATGATGAACGTCGGCAATCCGCAGCTGGCGTTCGATTTCGCTCAACTGCCGAACGCCGGCGTCGGCCTCGCGCGGCTCGAGTTCATCATCAACAACAACATCGGTGTGCATCCGAAGGCGATTCTCGAGTACCCGAACGTCGACCAGGACCTCAAGAAGGCCGTGGAAAGCGTTGCGCGGGGTCACGCTTCGCCGCGTGCGTTCTATGTCGACAAGCTGACTGAAGGCATTGCCACGATCGCCGCCGCGTTCTATCCGCGGCCCGTCATCGTGCGGCTTTCGGACTTCAAGTCGAACGAGTACAAGAAGCTGATCGGCGGTTCGCGCTACGAGCCGGACGAAGAAAACCCGATGCTGGGCTTCCGTGGAGCTTCGCGCTACATTGCGCAAGACTTCGCTCAGGCATTCGAAATGGAATGCCTGGCGCTCAAGCGCGTGCGCGAGGACATGGGACTGACGAACGTCGAGATCATGGTGCCGTTCGTGCGCACGCTCAAGCAAGCGGAACGCGTAGTCGGCCTGCTCGAGAAGTTCGGGTTGAAACGCGGTGCGAATGGCCTGCGTCTCATCATGATGTGCGAGATTCCGTCGAATGCGATCCTGGCCGAGCAGTTCCTGGAGTTTTTCGATGGCTTCTCGATCGGCTCGAACGACCTCACGCAGCTCACCTTGGGTCTGGACCGCGACTCCGGCATGGAGCTGCTCGCGGTCGACTTCGACGAACGCGACGAGGCGGTCAAATTCCTGCTCAAGCGTGCGATCGATACCTGCCGGCGCCTGGACAAGTATGTCGGCATCTGCGGGCAGGGGCCGTCCGATCACCCCGACTTCGCGCAGTGGCTCAGCGATGAAGGGATCGCGTCCATCTCGCTGAATCCGGACTCGATCATCGAGACCTGGCAGGCGCTTGCGAAGGCTGCCGCGAAGTAACGAGCGGGCCCGCACTGATATGGGTGCGAGACCATCGTACCCGTCACATCATTCGTGCTATAACGCCCCGGTAACCCCGGGGCGTTTTTGCATTCGGCAATTCAGCATGCGGCATTTGGCATGCGGTACCCGGGGCGCAGCAGGATTCGAGGAGACCGGTAATGAATCCGAACGACTATATCTGGTGGATCGGCGCGGGTGTGCTCATCGTCGCCGAGTTGTTGACGGGGACGTTCTATCTATTGATGATCGCGCTCGGTTTTCTTGCCGGCGCGCTCGCTCATCTCGCCGGTGCCGCGGCGGCCGTTCAATATGCGGTGGCGGCGCTCGTTGCGCTCGTCGCGGTGGTGACGCTGCGTCGCAGCCGCTTCGGCCATCGCAGGGCGCGGCGCGACGCCGCATCGAATCCTGACGTCCACCAGGATATCGGCGCCGTCGTCGAGGTGCTCGAATGGCGCGACGGCCATGCTCGCGTTCCGTATCGCGGTGCGCTTTGGGATATCGAGCTGGCGCCTGGAGCGCGCGCCGACGCGCGGCTCTATGAGATCGCCGCGGTCCACGGAAACCGTCTGATCGTCGCCGAAAAAAAGCCGACAGGACCGGCAACGTCGCATCATCCGCTGTCAACAACCAAGGAGTGAACAATGGATATGACCATCGTGGGGGTGGTGCTGCTCGTCGTCGTGATCGTGCTCGTCGCTCAGACGATCAAGATCGTGCCGCAGCAGCATGCGTGGGTGGTCGAGCGGTTCGGTCGCTATCACGTCACGTTGGCGCCAGGGCTCAACATGGTGCTGCCGTTCGTCGATCGCGTCGCCTACAAGCACGTGCTGAAGGAAATTCCGCTCGACGTGCCCGCGCAGATCTGCATCACGCGAGATAACACGCAACTGCAAGTAGATGGCGTGCTGTATTTCCAGGTGACCGATGCGATGAGGGCATCGTATGGATCGACCAACTTCGTGCTGGCCATCACTCAGCTCTCGCAGACGACACTGCGCTCCGTCATCGGACGCCTCGAGCTCGACAAGACATTCGAGGAGCGCGATTTGATCAATCGCAGCGTGGTATCGGCGCTCGATGAAGCAGCGTCAGGATGGGGCGTGAAAGTACTGCGCTACGAGATCAAGGATTTGACGCCGCCGAAGGAAATCCTGCATGCGATGCAGGCGCAAATCACCGCCGAGCGCGAAAAGCGCGCGCTGATCGCAGCGTCCGAAGGCCGAAAGCAGGAGCAGATCAACATTGCCGCGGGCCAGCGTGAAGCGGCCATTCAGCGCTCCGAAGGCGAGCGGCAGGCGGCGATCAACCAGGCGCAGGGTGAAGCCGCGGCGATTCTTGCCGTGGCCGAGGCGAACTCCGAAGCCATCCGGAAGATCGCGGCCGCGATTCAGGCGACGGGCGGCATGGATGCCGTCAACCTGAAAGTGGCGGAGCAATACGTCAATGCGTTCTCGAATCTGGCCAAGGCGGGCAATACGCTCATCGTGCCGGGGAATATGTCCGATTTGAGCTCGATGATTGCCTCGGCGTTGACGATCGTGAGCCGCGGCAAAAACGCGCAGGTAACCGAGGCGCGGTGAAGCCGTTGGCCATCAGGCCATTTTCAGGCTATCAGGCCAACGTGGCTGCGGACTTCGCACCGCGCAGGCCGCGGCGTTCAGCCGGCTGAACGCATGAGCCGCGCTTTTTCGCGTTCCCAATCGCGTTTTTTCTCGGTCTCGCGTTTATCGTGCAGCTTCTTGCCCTTGGCGAGGCCGATTTCGCATTTGACGCGGCCGCCTTTGTAGTGAAAGTTGAGCGGCACGAGCGTATAGCCGCGCTGCTCGACCTTGCCGATCAATTTCTTGATCTGCTCGGCGTGCAGCAGCAGCTTGCGTGTGCGGACGGGGTCGGGCTTGATGTGGGTCGACGCCTCGGGCAGCGGACTGATATGCGCGCCGATCAAAAACATTTCGCCATCGCGCACGACCACATATCCTTCCTTGATCTGGCCGCGCCCGGCACGCAGTGCCTTGACCTCCCATCCCTCGAGCACGAGCCCCGCTTCGTAGCGCTCTTCGATGAAGTAATCGAAGAAGGCCTTTCTGTTGTCGATGATGCTCATGAATGGAGGTTGCCCATCTCGTTTAAAATTGCAATTTTAGCAAAGCGGGGCCGCCCGGGCTTCGCTTGAGCCCACTTTTGCGCGCGCGCCGTCCAATGTATGGCTGATGTCCAGAAAACCGTATTGATCCGGCACTCGGCCGAGGAGATGTTCGATCTCGTCACCGATGTGGCCGATTATCCCAACTTCCTGCCCTGGTGCGGCGGTGTCGAGATCCGTCGGCAGGACGAGCACGGCATGGAAGCGCGTATCGACATCAATTTCAAGGGCATCAAACAGCACTTCGCCACGCACAACACGCAGGAGCGGCCGACTCGCATCGATATGGAGTTCGCGGACGGCCCGTTTCGCAAGTTCACCGGTTATTGGCGGTTCACGCCGCTGCGCACCGATGCGTGCAAGATCGAATTCGCGCTGCATTACGAGTTTGCGAGCATCATTCTCGAGAAGCTCATCGGCCCCGTGTTCACGCACATCGCGAATACGTTCGTCGAGTCGTTCGTCAAGCGCGCCGACGAGCGCTACGGTAAGCCATGACCGCGCAACTGTCGATTTGCGTCTGCTATGCGTTGCCGGCGACGCAGACTACGATTGAGCTCCATCTGCCGCAGGGCGCGACCATTCGCGACGCGATCGAGGCGAGCGGTATCGTCGGTCAGCACCCCGAGATCGAGCTCGCGACCGCCAAGGTCGGAGTCTACGGCAAGCTCAAGCCCCTCGATACGCCGCTTGCGGATCATGACCGGGTGGAGATTTATCGACCGCTCATCGTCGATCCGAAGCTTGCGCGTCAGCGGCGCGTGGACAAGACGCGCCGGGAGGGCTCGATCGAAGGGCGCAAGTGGTTGTCGAAGGATTCTCGCTGAACC
>Ga0209672_100435_pt1 | contig 24007 bp, 26 predicted proteins | sample AraplaCol_mMS_r2_FD_184273 | JGI IMG/M metagenome (GOLD analysis project Ga0209672, IMG submission 184273) | Arabidopsis root microbial communities from North Carolina, USA - plate scrape CL_Col_mMS_r2 (SPAdes) (version 2) | ecosystem: Host-associated > Plants > Roots > Endosphere | place: USA...
AAGCCTGGAAGGCGGAATGCGACGACTGGATGGACAACGAGGTGAACGCTTACCTCGAGACCAAGACCCAGCCGGTCACGGCGATGTTCGACTACACCTATGCCGAAGTCCCCGCCGATCTCGCCAAGCAGCGCGATCTCGCCATCCAGCTCGACAAGAAGGCCCATTAAGTCATGGCACAGATCACCCTTATCGAAGCCGTCACCCAGGCACTCGCCTATGAAATGGCCCACGACGAGAGCGTCATGGTGCTGGGCGAAGACGTCGGCGTGAACGGTGGCGTGTTCCGCGCCACCCAGGGCCTGCAGGAAAAGTTCGGCGAACTGCGCGTGCTCGACACGCCGCTGGACGAAACCACCATTGCCGGCGTCACCGTGGGCCTCGCTGCCCAGGGCATGAAGCCAGTCGCCGAAGCGCAGTTCGAAGGCTTCATCTACCCGATGATGGAGCAGATCGCCTGCCACGCCGCGCGCATGCGCAACCGCACGCGCGGCCGCATCACCGTGCCGGCCGTGTGGCGCGCACCGTGGGGCGGCGGCATTCGCGCACCGGAGCATCATTCGGAAGCGAACGAGCACCTGTTCACCAATATCCCGGGCCTGCGCGTGGTGATGCCGTCGTCGCCGGCGCGCGCCTATGGCCTGTTGCTCGCCGCGATCCGCGATCCGGATCCGGTGATGTTCTTCGAGCCCAAGCGCATCTACCGCCAGTACAAGGAAGAAGTGCCCGATGACGGCGAGGCGCTGCCGCTGGACGTGTGCTTCGTGTTGCGCGACGGCACCGACGTCACCCTCGTTTCGTGGGGCGCACAGGTGAAGGAAGCGCTGGAAGCGGCCGACGCGCTGGCCGAGGAAGGCATCAGCGCCGAAGTCATCGACGTCGCAACGCTGACCCCGCTCGACTTCGACACCATCGCCGAGTCGGTGCAGAAGACTGGCCGCTGCGTGATCGTGCATGAAGCCCCCAAGACCGCGGGTTTCGGCGCCGAAATCGCCGCACGCCTGGCCGAGGAATGCATGTACGACCTGCTCGCGCCGGTCGAACGCGTCAGCGGCTACGACACCCACATCCCGCTGTTCCGCCTGGAAATGAAGTACATGCCGAGTGCCGAGCGCGTGGTGGATGCCGCCAAGCGCGCACTGGCTGCCAGCTGATTGGTAAAGGGATAAGGGTGAATAGGAAATAGGAAAAGCAGGCCGCCTCGTTGTTGGAGTGCGCCACTTTTTCTCCCTTTACCATTCACCCTTTACTCTTTACTTCCTCCGAATTCCTTTTCAAAAAAGCCCGGGACTCACTCCAATGGCCGACATCAAGACTTTCTACCTGCCCGACCTCGGCGAAGGCCTGCCCGACGCCACCATCGTCGAGTGGCACGTGAAGGAAGGCGACACCATCAAGCTCGACGCACCGCTGTGCTCGATGGAAACCGCCAAAGCCGTCGTCGACGTGCCCTCGCCGTACACCGGCAAGGTCACCAAGCTGCACGGCGCCGCGGGCGACATCATCGAAACCGGTTCGGCGCTGGCCGAATTCGAGCCCGATCCGAACGCCAAGCAGCGCGCCGAGGCCGAGTCCACCGGCCATCACCACGGCCCCAAGAAGGGCACCGGCAGCGCTACGGCCGACACGCACAAGGTCGTTGCCTCCGATGAAGGCGGCGAGATCGACAGCGGCAATGGCAAGTCCGAGCGCGAAGACGAAGGCACCGTGGTCGGTGCGATGGTCTCCGGCAGCCACGTGCACGTGGAACAGGCCTCCAGCGTCGGCGGCGTCAAGGCCGTGCCGGCGGTGCGTGCGCTCGCCAAGAAGCTCAAGGTCGACCTCAGCCGCGTGAAGCCGAGCGGCGCCGATGGCGTGGTCACCATGGCCGACGTGAAGAACGCCGCCGCCAACGGAAGCGCACAGCTCGGTGCCGCACCTGCTCGCGCCGTGCACGAAGACGCCGGCCGCCACCTTGCTCCGCGCCTGCCCGAGCCCGAAGCCCGTACCGCCACCTCGCTCGCCGGCAAGCCGGTGCGCACCGCTCCCCCGAGCCTGCAGGCCAGCGGCCAGCCGGAACAGCTGAAGGGCGTGCGCCGCAATATGGCGCGCGTGATGGCCGACGCCCACGCCCAGGTCGTTCCGACCACCCTGGTGGACGACGCCGACCTGCACGCCTGGATCGGCAAGCAGGACATCACTGCCCGCCTGATCCGTTCGATCGTGGTCGCTTGCAAGACCGTGCCGGCACTCAACGCCTGGTTCGACGGCAAGAACCTCACCCGCACGCTGCACCCGCATGTGGACATCGGCATCGCCGTGGACACCGAGGAAGGCCTGTTCGTGCCAGCGCTGCGCAATGCCGACGTGCTCGACGGCGCCGGCATCCGCGCGGCCATCAAGCGTCTGCGTACCTCGGTGGAAGACCGCACGATTCCCGCCTCGGAACTCAGCGGCTACACCATCAGCCTGTCGAACTTCGGCATGTTCGCCGGCCGCTACGCCACGCCGGTCGTCGTGCCGCCGTGCGTCGCCATCATCGGTGCGGGCAAGCTGAGCCACGACGTAGTGGCCGTGATGGGCGGCATCGAAGTGCATCGCCGCATGCCGATCTCGATCACCTTCGACCACCGCGCCGCCACCGGCGGCGAAGCAGCGCGCTTCCTCAAGGCGTTGCTGGACGATTTGTCGCTGCCGAACTAAGGCACTTCAAGCGTACGAAGAGCCCCGGCCACGCCGGGGCTTTTTTTTATGCGCGAGACGTTGACGGCCCCTGCACCCGGCCTCGCACTACGATCCATGGCCGCTCATCAAGGACCCGCCGCCATGCATCACAGCCGACTGTGCACCATCGTGATCGACTGCAAGACGGACAACCTGGCCGACGCCGCCACCTTCTGGAGCCACGCCCTGGGCAAATCCGTCGTCACCCTGGACGAGGATGGCGATGGCAAGTACGCCCGGCTTGCGTCCGCCGATGACGAGCCCATCATCCTGCTGCAGCGTGTCGAGCACGACAGCCGCGTGCATCTGGATATCGAAACGGACGATATCGAGGCTGAAGTGCAGCGCATGGAGAAGCTCGGCGCCACGCGCATTCACTACGTACCCGATCGCTGGTGGGTCATGCAGGCGCCCAGCGGGCATCGATTCTGCGTGGTTCGCCCGCAGCGGGAGGAATTCGGGCCGCATCTTAATCGGTGGGGTTAGTTCGCCCCGACCCGACACACCACCTTGTAGGAGCGCACTTGTGCGCGACCGCGGAGCCACGTCGTTTCCTCTCCGTAGGCTGGTCGCGCACAAGTGCGCTCCTACAAGGAGATCGCGGCACTCGATCAGTAATCGCGAATATCCAGCGCCACAAACCCGCGAACGCTGTAACCCTTCTCCGCCGCAGGCCACGACAACGACGCCAGCAAGCGATCGCCAGCCGGCCACGCAGCATTGTCGAGCAAGGCCTCGGCGGTAACCGCCCCATCGTCGCCACGCCGATAGAACAACCGCACCCAATGCAGCTCCGGATTCAACGACTCGCTCTGCAACGCAGTGCGCAGCTGCGAAACCAACCCAGCGGGCGGCTCCACGCCATCCTGACTCGACAGCCACGGCGCAACAAACACATCCCACGTACGGATACCGAAATCCCAACTCTGCAGCTGCATGCGTCGATCGTCGGTGACATACCAGCACGCGGCCAGCAGCACGTGGAACACGCCGTGCTCGAACGCGCGCAGCGCATCCAGGCAACCCGCTTCACCACCGCCAATACCGGCGAAACTCTCTTCGATATGGCGATCCTCGCTGATCACCACATCGACATCGAGACGGCCGGGTTCGCCCGCGGCGCCTTCGAACCAGCTGGCGCGCACGGCGGGGAAATCGCCGTCCGTCATCAGCCACTCTTCGTCGGGTTCCAGTTCGACGTCATGGCGTTCGAACAGGCGCAGGAGGTATCGCTGGAGGTCGGCGTCTTGCATGGTCGTTTCCTGCATCAGTGCGCGTGAGGGCGCCATACGAGCTGGCGCACGATCAGCGCCAGCACCAATACCACGACGCATGCGCCGTAACCGTAGAGCGCCGGCAGCACCTGCTGCCAGATGGCGCCGCTGGATGGCCCGTACTGGCCCACCGTGGGCACCGTGGCGGTGTCGAACGCCGTGCTCGCACACTCCACCGCGGCGAACGCAGCGAGCAGCAAGGCCGCCACATCGAAGTATCGGCGCAGGCGCGTGCGGGGCAGGCTCTTGGGATAGGACCAGAACGCCCAGCCCAAGATCAGCAACCAGGGCGCGAGCATGAGGATGGCCAGATAACGCATACGTCAGTTCACTCCTTGAAAGCCGGGGCGCTTTAGTCTTGCGCTGCCAGTTGGTCGAGCGCGCCGCGCAGGCGATCGAGCGCTTCGTCACGGGCCTGCTCGTCGTCATAGGCCGGCGTGGCACCAACCTGGTCGCCGTCGATTTCCAGCACCAGGGCCTGCGGCTGCACCTGCACGACGGCCGATACGCTGCCCAGCTCCTTGATGCGCTTCTGCATGGCGCCGGCTGCCTTGGGATCGGCAAACGAACGCGACAGCAGCAGCTCTTCGCCATCGGCGGAGAACAGACGGAAACGGAAACTGCCATCGGCATCGCGGAAGCTGGCAAAACGCGCGGACTTGCCACCCTTCGCAGCCGTTGCCTTGGTGCCGCTCGCGCTTGTTGCCACCGCCGCGCCCGAACGCAGGCCAATCGCATCACGCAGTTCTGCAATCTTGGGCGCAGCAATCGCACGCGCCTTCTTGGCGCCTTCCTGCAGGATCTCCTCGATCACTGCCGGGCGCGCCATCAAGGCGTTGTAGCTTTCGCGCATCGGCGCAACATCCACCTCAAGCCGCTCGAACAACACCTGCTTGGCCTCGCCCCAACCCAGTCCGTCCACCAGTGCCTGGCGGAACGCGGTGGATTCGGCGTCGCTGGCAAACGCGCGGAAGATGGTGAACAGCGAGGAGCTGTCCGGATCCTTCGCTTCGCCCGGCAGGCGCGAGTCGGTGACGATGCGCATGATGGAATCGCGCAGATGCTTCTGCCCGCCTGCAAACAGCGGAATGGTGTTGTCGTAGCTCTTGGACATCTTGCGGCCATCGAGGCCGGGCAGCGTCGCCACTTGTTCCTCGATCACCACTTCCGGCAACGCAAAGAACTCGCGGCCGTAGATATGGTTGAAACGCTGCGCGATGTCGCGCGCCATCTCGATGTGCTGGATCTGGTCGCGACCCACCGGCACCTTGTTTGCGTTGAACGCAAGGATGTCGGCCGCCATCAGCACCGGATACATGTACAGGCCAGCCGTGATGCCGGCATCGGGGTCCTCGCCGGTTTCCGTGTTCTTGTCCACGGACGCCTTGTACGCATGCGCGCGATTGAGCAAGCCCTTCGCAGTCACGCAGGTGAGGAACCAGGTCAGCTCTGGAATTTCCGGAATATCGGACTGGCGATAGAACGTGACCTTCTGCGGATCCAGACCGGCGGCCAGCCACGTGGCGGCAATTTCCAGGCGAGAACGCTCGATGCGCGCCGGATCATCACTCTTGATCAACGCGTGGTAGTCGGCCATGAAGTAGAACGCATCCACGTCGTCGCGCTTGCTCGCGGCGACGGCTGGGCGGATCGCGCCGACGTAGTTGCCCAGGTGTGGCGTGCCGGTGGTGGTGATGCCGGTAAGTACGCGGGTCTTCATTTGCTGGTTTCTTTGTCTTGTTTGGTGTTGGCGATCAGCGGATCAGGGTGGATTTGCCGAACAGCGACTCCACCAGGTCCACGGCCAGGCGCGCGGTCTGGTTCTTCTTGTCGAAGGCGGGATTGAGTTCGACGATGTCCAGCGAACTGACGCGGCCACTGTCCGCGATCATCTCCATGCACAGCTGTGCCTCGCGATAGTTCGGCCCGCCGCGCACCGTGGTACCCACGCCCGGCGCAATGGTCGGATCGAGGAAGTCCACGTCGAAGCTCACGTGCAGATGCGTGTTTTCGTCCACGCCGGCCAGCGCCTCTTCCATCGTGCGCTTCATGCCCACTTCGTCGATGTGGCGCATGTCGAAGATGCTCACCTGCGACTCGCGCACAAGGCGCTTTTCGCCTTCATCCACGGAGCGAATGCCAATCTGGCGGAACACAGCGGCGGAGGTCGCCGGCACATGGCCGCCCATCTCGATCAATTCCTTCGGCCCATTGCCGCACAGGCAGGCCACCGGCATGCCGTGGATATTCCCCGAAGGCGTGGCATCGGCGGTATTGAAATCGGCGTGCGCATCCAGCCACAACACGCGCAGCGTCTTGCCGGTCTCGCGGCAGTGACGTGCGATGGCGCTGATCGAACCGATCGCCAGGCAATGATCGCCACCCAGCATCACCGGCACGCGACCGGCGGTGAGTTCGGCGTAGATCGCCTCATGCACGGCCTGGTTCCAGGCCACCACTTCGGGCAGATGGCGATAGCCGTTCACCGGCGGCTGCCAGGGATTGAGCGGTCCCTGCAGATTGCCGCGATCGACCACCTCCAGCCCGCGCTTGGCCAGCCGGGCAGCGAGGTTCGCTACGCGCAGCGCCTCCGGGCCCATGGACGCGCCGCGATGCCCCGCGCCAATGTCCGTGGGAACGCCGATCAGGGAGAGTGCCTTGTTGACCATGAAAACCTGCAGTGTCAAAGCGGAATGCGAGTCGTCCTAGTGTGCCAGAGGCAGACGACGTTGCCGCCATGTGTTCAAACTGCCGTCCAGCAGTTTCACATGGGTATAGCCCAACGATGTAAGCGTTTCCTGCGCCCTGGCAGCGCGCTTTCCAGAGACGCAATACACCACGATCTCGCTGTCGCGGGGCACGCCGAGAACACCGGCGCGGCTGGCCAGCTGGTCCACCGGGATATTGAGGGCACCGGCGATATGGCCATCGCGGTATTCGTCGGTACCGCGCACATCAAGCAGCAGCGGCGCCTGCCCGGCCTGCTGGCGTTGCAGCAGTTGCGAGGCGTCGAGCGGCACATCCGCCGCCGTGGCAGTACTCATGCCCGCCAGCATCAGCAGTGCGGCCAGATAGGCCTTGAGCATGCGGGGAACCCTCGATCTGGTGCCGGCAGCAGGAGTCGAACCCGCGACCTACTGATTACAAATCAGTTGCTCTACCAACTGAGCTATGCCGGCGAAGAAGCGAAGTCTAACAGGCCCCCACGGTGCAACGCCAAAGGGCTCAGAAGCAGCCGGTGCTGTGCGAACCGACACCGCGCACGCGATTGCGCCAGTCGGCGTGGCCGTTGTCGGCGATCACCACGTCCAGCCAGTACTCGGCGACGCTTTCGGTGCGCTCGGTCATCTGGGCCGGGAAGCCGGCGGCGACCACTTGTTCGCGACGGCGGCGGGCGTTGGCGGGATCCTTGAAGAGGCCCAGCGAAATGGTGTTGGACTGATCGCCCGAGCTGACCACGAAGTATTCGCCGACATTGGCGGCGGCCAGGCGACGGCCGAGTTCCAGCGCCTTGTCGCGACTGCCGCCGCCCGGCAGGTAGACCCACCACCCGGTGGTCTGCGTGGTCTGTTCCTGGCGCTGACGCATGCGCGCGGCCTGGCTGGTCAGCGCGCTGCGCGCATTGCGCATGTCGACCTGGGTGGCAAACGGACCCAGGGCCATGCAGGTATAGGTGTTCGGACGCGACGGCTGCGGTGGCGGCACCGGTGCTGGAGCGGCGGCCTGCGCCACCGGCGCGGCAGTGGGCGTCGGGCCGGCTGAAGTAGCCGCTGACGCCGCGCCGACGGTGGTTGCAGGCGACGCCGGTGCCGGTGCGCTCGATGGCGCCGGCGGCCGCTCGCTCAGCAGGTGTAGTTCGGGGACGCCGGCATCGGTGGCGCTGCGGCCGTGCACGTCGTCCTGGCCGAGCAGCAGCCACGCGCCCACTGCAATATTGAGCGCGATCAGCAGGACAAAGAGCAGGCGCAGGAACATCGATGATCCGTCAGGCAAGCGGCGGGAGAGCGGGCATTTTAGGGAGCCTGCGCGATGGGTGAATGTGCGTCGGACCACACGGACAGTCCGCGCAGCACGCTGTCCTGGCTCAGCCGTGCCGGATGGGCGATCAAGCGCGCCAGCGCCTCGGCATCGCCGCCACCCAGGATGAGTTGTGGGGAGCCGCCCAATGGTGCCGACATATGCGCGACGAAACGCTCCACCAGCGCCGCCGCCGCCTGCCAGCAGCCCGAAGCCACGGCATCAGGCGTGTTGTCGGCTGCGTCCAGTATCTGACCCGGGCGATCGACCAGCACGCGTGCGGTGGCGCCCAGCAGCGACTGTTGCATCAGCTGCGGTCCCGGCGCGATCAAGCCGCCGAGATGGCGGCCATCGGCGTCGAGCGCGTCGAGGGTGAGCGCGGTACCCACGCCTGCCAGCACGCAGGGGGCCAGCCCCTCGGCGCGCGCGGCCACCATGCCGAGGAAGCGATCCACGCCCAGGCGACCCGGTTCGGCATAAGCGTTGCGGACGCCGCAGGCTTCCGCCGGGGTGCGCAGCCAGGTGGTTGTCCGTGTGAAACAGGTCGACACCACGGCGGCGATCTGCGCTTCGCGCGCGCCATCCACCACCGAGGCACCGAACACATCGGTAGGCATCGACAGTTCCCGCCACGCCTCATGCAGCACAAGCGCGACGTCCTCGTTCCATGCAACAGCGCCCTGCTCGCACCATTGCGTGCCTTCGCGCAGCGCCCACTTCAGCCGCGTATTGCCGAGATCGAGCAGCAGCCTCATGCGCGACGCACCGTGACGTCGGCGCTGTCGATGCGATGCAGGCCGTCATCGGCCTGCAGCAGCAAGGCGCCACGCGCATCCACGCCGACGCCCACGCCTTCCAGCATGGCCAGGGGACCCTGCACGCGCAGCGGCTTGCCGCGCAGCAGGTCGTAGCGTTCGTATTCGTCGACGAAGGCCGCGAAGCCATCGCGCTCGAACTGTTCCAGCCCTTCGGCCAGCGCCGCCATCAATGCGGCCGCCACCCGATTGCGATCGGGTGCACGGCCCGCCAGCGTGGCGAGATCGTTCACCGGCTGACCCGCCTGTTCGTGCAGAGCCGCGGTGAGACGCACGTTCAGACCCACGCCGATGATGGCGGCGCATGGGCCCTGATATTCGCCACCGAGTTCCACCAGGATGCCGGCGAGTTTGCCGCCGTCGCTCAGCACATCGTTGGGCCATTTCAAACCGGCGCCCTCGATGCCCAAGGCAGCAAGCGTGCGCATCACGATCACGCCGACCGCCAGCGACAGCCCCGACAGCGCGGCAAAGCCGCCATCGAAGCGCTTGAGGCAGGACAGGTACACATTGAGGCCCGGTGGCGACAGCCAGGACCGGCCGCGACGGCCGCGCCCGGCGGTCTGGGTTTCCGCCAGCACCATGCTCAGGTCGGGCAGATCGGCTTGACGGCGCTGGATCTCACTGGAAGTCGAGTCGATCTCCCAATGCAGCTCCAGCGTGCCCAGGCGTTTGCCCAGCTTGGCCGGCAGCAAGTCGCGCAGGGTGGGCAGATGCAGCAGCTGCACCGGCCAGGGCAGGCAGTAGCCGGCCGTGCCGCGCGATTCCACCGGAACGCCGCGTGCGCGCAGCGCCTCAACTTGCTTCCAGATCGCCGCGCGAGTCACGCCCGTGCGCTCGGCCAACTGGGCGCCCGACACCATGCCGCCGTCCGCCAGCGCCAGGAGCAAGTCCTGCGCCTGCATCAGACGAGGTCCCGCGCCGATCGACCGCGCTGGCGGTGTCCATGGCGAGCTGGAGACAGGATCAGAGAGCGTGACATCCGGCAATTCTAGCCTGCCGAGGCCGCCCTACGCCCCTCGCCAAGCCGTTCGCGCCCCATGACTTCTGGGACTCGCAAGCCTTGCATGAGGGTTGCGCAGGCACTGGTATCACCGCGGTTTTTCTGCCAGCATCGGGCTCTTCGATTGCGGATCAAGGGGTTGAGCCGCCATGGGCGTCGGGAAGTTCTTACTTGGCTGTGTTCTATGCGTCGGCAGCGTCAGCGCTGCATCGGCCATGGATGCGGACGGCCAGGATCTGAGCTCCATGCAGCGCACCGTGGACACGGGCTCGGGCAGTCACGACGGTGCGAGCGGCAGCGGGGGCGATGCCCTGGGTCTGTCGCGCGAGGCCAACACCACCCCTGCCGCTTCTTCTTCGTCCAGCGACAACTGCCCCACCACGGCTCCTGCGCGTGCTCCGCGTAGCCGCCAGAACCATATCGGCTGGCAGTCCTTGTTGCCGGGCTCCATCCAGTAACGACACAACCCGTGTCGGCTGCCTGGTGGCGGCGCTTACGCGCCTATGTCACACCTCCCCCGCTTGCTGACGAACCCTGGCGCATGGCGCTGCAGGGTTGTCCACTGGCGCAACGTCTCGACCACGCGCGTCAGAACGAGCTGCGCCGGCTTGTAGGTGTGTTCCTGGCACGCAAGCGCTTCCACCCGCTGGGCGGTGTCGAACTGTCCGACGCCGATTGCGCCCTGATCGCCATGCAAGCCTGCCTGCCCGTGCTCTGCCAGGGCCCGCGCAACCTGCGCGGCTGGCGCGACATCCTGGTGTATCCCGGCGAGTTCCGCGTCAAGCGCAGCCATCACGACGATCGCAGCGGCGTGGTGACCGAGAGCGAGGATGTGCTGATCGGCGAAGCGTGGGAACACGGCCCGCTGGTGTTGTCACTCGCCGACGTGCAGCTCGACCTCGCCCATCCCTGGGATGGCTACAACGTGGTCGTGCACGAGATCGCCCACAAGCTCGACATGCTCGACGGGCCGCCTGATGGCGTGCCGCTGCTGCCCGCGAACATTCCACGCCGCCAATGGATCGTTGCCTTCCAGCGCGCATTCGATCTGTTGTCGAATGATGTGGCGCGTGGACGCGACACGTTGATTGATCCGTACGCTGCCGAAAGTCCGGACGAATTTTTTGCCGTGGTGAGTGAGTTGCATTGGTCGCAGCCGTCGGTGCTGCGTCGGGCGGATGCTGCTGTCGCGGGATTGCTAGAGGCGTATTACGGGCCGTCGCCTGCGTTGGTTTGATGCTGCGTAAAAGCAGCCATCTGCACGGCACATCTGTAGGAGCGCACCCTGTGGGCGACAAACCTACGGAGCGGTAAGCCCCAGCGTTGCGGTCGCGCACAAGTGCGCTCCTACAAAAGAGTACGCACGTCTGAGCAGCACGGATTAAAGGTTGAAGCGGCTATTTGTAGGAGCGCACTTGTGCGCGACAAGCCTACGGAGCGGTACGTCCCAGCGTTGCGGTCGCGCACAAGTGCGCTCCTACAGGAAGGAACGTAGGGCCATGGATCGCGAATCGATGTCTCCGGTCGGCTCTTTGTGGGAGCGCACCTTGTGCGCGACAAACCAACGGAGCAGTACACCCAGGCGTGGCGGTCGCGCACAGGGTGCGCTCCCACGGACAAGCAGGCTCGCCAATGACTGGCGAGCTAAAGCCGATGCGAAGCGAGGCCCGGCTTTAAGTCCTCAGCGATTCGGGCGCGTTGCGCAGCCCATTGAGGTACCCGCTGTGTACCCTTGGAGGTTGTCCCACAACAGCGCGCCTCAAGGGTTCGACCTTATCCCAGCACGATGCTTCGGGCGTTATCAGGCCATTCTCTTTGAGTTACTTTCGACGCGAAGCTCGTCCCGAGGGATCTCTTGGGACAGCAAGAGAAAAGTGACTCGAGCGCCGGCAGCCGTTCGAAACGCCCGCCGCGTCCCACAGGGACTAGCTTCGCGTCGTAGGCGGCACGCTGGCCTTGAGGCGACAACCAGAAACCGAGGCTCTGGATCCCGGCCTGCGCCGGGATGACGAGCTAGCTAGGCCTGCGCCACCGTGACGAGCAAAAAAGGCCTAAAACCGAATGCCAAGAGCCAACCTCACCCCGGCGGAAACGTCACACTAAACCGCGCCCCATTAAACTCCGGCGACCGATCAACCACCAACTCGCCCCCATAAGCGCGAATGATGTCCTGCACGATCGACAAACCGATCCCGTGCCCCTGCACACGCTCATCACCGCGCACGCCACGCTGCAGCACCGCTTCGATCTTGTCGTCATTGATGCCCGGACCATCGTCCTCGACGCTCAACCACAAGCCGGGACGCTGGCGGCCCGCGACCGGACGCATCTTCACCACCAGCAACACCTGATGGCGCGCCCACTTGAACGCGTTCTCCAACAGGTTGCCCATCAGTTCGAGCAGGTCACCCTGCTCGCCGTAGAACGCCGCGTTGTCGTCGATATCGAATTCGCACAACACGTTCTTGGCGGCGTAGACCTTCTCCAGACTCTGCACCAGATCTTCGGCGTGACCGGCGATGGGAATCGCCGTGGTGGCGAAAGTCTGGCGACCGGAAGTGGCAGCACGCGCGAGCTGGTAAGCCACCAGCTCATCCATGCGGCGCACTTGCTCGAGCACCGGATCGCGCAAGGCCGACTGCGCGATCGCACTTTCCAGACTGGAGCGTATCACCGCCAGCGGCGTCTTCAGGCTGTGCGCAAGATCGGCCAGCGTGTTGCGCGTGCGCACGCGTTGTTCGCGTTCGCTGTCGATGAAGGCATTGATGCGTTCGGTGAGGCCGGTGAGTTCCAGCGGGTATTGATCGCCCAGGTGCTCGCGTTCGCCGCGCTCCACGCGCGACATCTCGTTGGCGACTTTGCGCAGCGGCGTGAGGCTCCAGCGCAGCAACAGCATCTGCAGCAGGATCAGCATCACGCCCAGTGACGCCAGCCAGAACACCAGGCTTCGTCGGAACACTGCGTTGCGCCCTTCGAGCTGGTCCTCGGTCTGCGCCACCATGAAGGTGAGGTGCACCGATTTCTTTTCAGCCGTGTCGAGCGCGACGCCGTAGATGTAGTAGTACAACCGCCCCATGCGCGTATCGACCGGGCCCACGAAGTGCTCTTCGCCGGGCGCGAGGGGATGCAGGAAGCCGAAATCACGGCCAATGGCCGAGGGCGATTCCCATTTGAAACCGTTGTCGCCGATGGCGACGGCGTAAAGGCCCGAGCCCGGTCGCGAGAAACTCGGATCGGGCGGCGTGTCGGGCAGCAGCACCTTGCCGGAGCGACCGACTTCGGTGCCAGCGAGGTAAGCCACGACAAAATTCTGCAGGCGATCCTGCAGCCCCTTCAGCGAACTGTCGGCGGCCGTGCGCGTGAGCGTAAGACCGACCACGCCCAGGAACGCAGCCAGCACAAATCCCGTCGCCAGCGCCGCGCGACCCGCCAGTGAAAGCGGGCGGCGCGGCGGCGATGGATCATTCGTCTTCGCTTTCGCTGCGAGGGATGGCAAAGCGGTATCCGCGTCCACGTACCGTCTCGATGGGCTTGAGGTTGCCTTCCGGGTCCAGCTTCCTGCGCAGGCGGCCGATGAAGACCTCCAGCACGTTGGAGTCGCGATCGAAATCCTGCTGGTAGATGTGCTCGGTCAGGTCGGCCTTGGAGACCAGCTCACCGGCGTGCAGCATCAGGTATTCGAGCACCTTGTATTCATAGCTGGTCAGGTCGACCGGTTTGCCTTCCACCGTCACGGTTTGGGCGGTCGTGTCGAGCTTGATCGGGCCGCAGGCCAGGATGGGCTTGGACCAGCCGCTGGCGCGGCGCACCAGCGCGTTGATGCGTGCCAGCAGTTCTTCCACGTGGAACGGCTTGACCAGGTAGTCGTCGGCGCCGTGCTTGAGGCCTTCGACCTTGTCCTGCCAGCCGCCACGGGCGGTGAGGATCAGGATGGGGTAGCGCTGGCCGGCTTCACGCAGCGACTTGATCAGGTCCATGCCCGACATCTTGGGCAGGCCCAGGTCGATGATGGCCAGATCGAAGGGCACTTCGCGTCCGAGGTACATGCCCTCTTCACCGTCCTGGGCCGCATCGACGGCAAAACCATCGCGCTTCAGGCGGGCGGCGAGGGTCTCGCGCAGGGGAGCCTCGTCCTCAACCAAAAGAATGCGCATCAGTGTTTCTCCTTGTTGCTTCCACCGTCACTGGACGGGTTCTTGGTCGAATCACTGGAAGCCGGCGCCTTGCTGGCCTCCGTGGTCACGGTCACCACGCGTACATGCCCGGTGGGCGTCAGCACTTTCACGCGGTGTTCGAAGGAACTGCGGCCCCGCCGCACGGTACTGGCGGACAGTACCTTGCCGCCTGTTTCATGCTGCACCTGGGTCACCGCCTGCTCCAGCGACATGGATGGCTCCGTGGACTGTGCCGCCCAGGCAGCGGTGCCTGTCGACAGTGCCAGCAGCCATGCCAGGGGACGCAGGATTGTTTTCATTTTGTTAAACAAGCCCGAGGTAACGGCAGGGGACGGTGTCCATTCGCGTTCAGACTATGGAATCGCGGCTGAATATAGGCCTGACGAACCTGAACGGTCACGCGGCAATGCGTGGTTGTGCGATGGCCTGCTCCATCAGCGACCAATCGGCCCCCGGCAAATGGGCGCCCTCGCTGAGCCGGCGGCGGAAGCCGCGGGCCCCAGGCTCGCCCTGGTACAGCCCCAGCAGATGGCGGCTGATGTGCTTGAGCGCCGTGCCGCGGGCCAGCTCGGCCTCGACGTAGGGCCGCAGGCGCAGCAGCACGTCCTCACGGGTCGGCATCGGCTCGTCGTAGAGCGCGGCCTCGACCTGGGCGAGCAGGTAGGGGTCGTGGTACGCCGCCCGCCCCAGCATCACGCCATCGACCTGTTGCAGGTGGGCCTGCACCTGATCCACCGAGGTGATGCCGCCGTTGATGACCACCACGAGGTCGGGAAATTCGCGCTTGAGCCGATACACGCGCTCATAGTCCAGCGGCGGGATCTCGCGGTTTTCCTTGGGGCTCAGCCCCTGCAGCCAGGCCTTGCGCGCATGCACCACCAGCACTTCCACGCCGGCGGCGATCATCGTTTCGGTGAAGTGCTGCAGGTCGGCGTAGTCGTCCTGGTCGTCCACGCCGATGCGGCATTTGACCGTGACCGGGATATCGACCGCCTCGCGCATGGCACGCACGCAATCGCCCACCAGGGCCGGCTCGCGCATCAGGCAGGCGCCGAAACGGCCGGATTGCACGCGGTCGGACGGGCAGCCCACGTTGAGGTTGATCTCGTCGTAGCCCGCTTCCGCGCCATAGCGCGCGGCGACGGCCAGCTCACCCGGATCGCTGCCACCCAGCTGCAGGGCGACGGGGTGTTCCTGCTGGCTGTGTTCGAGCAGACGCAGCTGCTTGCCGCGCACCAGCGCGGCGCTGGTCACCATCTCGGTATACAGGCGCGCATGCGGGGACAGCAGCCGGTGGAAATACCGGCAGTGGCGGTCCGTCCAGTCCATCATGGGCGCGACGGTGAGGCGCCAGTCGTCCTTCTGGATCGGCTGCCGCAAGGGGGAAATCAGGGCTGACATGGGCACCATTGTACTTGCTTGGCCCAACGGGTCGCCCAGGCCCCTCATCCGCCGGGCCGCCCTCTGCGGCAGGTTGACGCAATAAACCCGGTCCCGCCGCGTCCGGCCAGCTGGGCCGGGAAACCGCCATGGCATAATGGCGCCTTCGCTGCACCCCCAGGGCAGCACTCGTCAGGCGCAGCGGGTTCCGCCTTCCCCATACGAGTCCGGTACCGGCCTGGCCGGTGCCCTGCCCGCAGCTTCCCCAGCTTTTTTAGGACGGTACCGGCAATGGTGGCATTGGCGACGGAGCACGTGATCGACGTGCACCACTGGAACGACAGTCTCTTCAGCTTCCGCACCACGCGCGATCCGGGCTTCCGCTTCGACAGCGGGCAGTTCGTGATGATCGGCCTGGAAGTGGATGGCCGTCCGCTGATGCGCGCGTATTCGATCGCCAGCGCGAACTACGAAGAACACCTGGAGTTCTTCAGCATCAAGGTGGCCAATGGCCCACTCACCTCGCGTCTGCAGCACCTCAAGCCAGGCGATCCGCTGATCGTCAGCCGCAAGCCCACCGGCACGCTGGTGCTCAACGACCTCAAGCCGGGCAAGCATCTGTACCTGCTGGGCACGGGCACGGGGCTGGCGCCCTTCATGAGCCTGGTGCGCGATCCGGAAACCTATGACCGCTACGAGAAGATCGTGATCGCGCACGGCGTGCGCAACGTCAACGATCTTGCCTACAAGGACTATCTCGAAACCGAGCTGCCGCAACACGAATACCTCGGCGAGCTGGTGCGCGAGAAATTGATCTACTACCCCACGGTGACCCGCGAATCGTTCCGCAACCAGGGGCGCATCACCGACAACATCGTCGATGGCGCGATGAGCAACGCGATCGGCCTGCCGCCGCTCGACCCGGCGACGGATCGCGTGATGCTGTGCGGTAGTCCCTCGATGCTGGACGACACCTGCGCGTTGCTGGATACGCGTGGTTTCCAGGTGTCGCCGCGTACGCGTGAGCCGGGGGATTATGTGATTGAGCGGGCGTTCGTCGAGAAATAAGCGCGCGAAACACCGCGGATTTCTTTGTGGGAGCGCACCCTGTGCGCGACGGGCCTTGCGTCGAGGTACAACGAAGCGCCGTCGCGCACAGGGTGCGCTCCCACAGTTGTTTGCCCTGAGCGCTGAGCTTATTCCCAGATCCTGTAGACGCGGCCGGTCAACACGCCTTCCACGCTGCGTCGATAAACCTGGCCCACGCGCGCGCCGGGCACGGCTTCGAAACCGGGGAAATAGGGCGCATACGCTTCGAGCGCCTCCGTCAGCACGGTGGCACTCACCGCATTGATGCGCAGACCACGCGGCAATTCCGTGGCAGCCGAACGCACGAAGCCTTCGATCGCCGCGTTCACCGTGGTGGCATTGGTGCCCAGCTTGATCGGCTCTTCGGCGGTGATGCCACTGGTCAGTGTGAAGGAACCACCATCGCGCAGATGCGCGATGCCCGCGATCACCGCATTCACCTGCCCCATCAACTTGTCCTGCAATCCGGACATGAACTGCGCGGGCGTGGTGTCCACCAGGTCGCCAAAATGCACACTGCCGGCGGCGGTGACCACGGCATCGAGCTGCCCCACTTCGGCATACATCCGCTCGACGCTCGCCATGTCGGTGAGGTCGACGCGTACATCGCCCGAGTGGCGCCCGGCTCGAATGAGTTCGTGATGGGGCGCCAAGGCCCCCGCCACCGCCTGGCCGACGATGCCGCTGGCACCGACTAGAAGAATTCGCATGGTGAAGCCCCGTGGATGCGCCCCGGCATGGGTCGCCAGGCCGCCAGTGTCCGCCGAGCGGCGGTCACAATAAACGTGCCATGATGCGACCCATTCCGAACCATGGGTTTTCAATCATGGATACGCTGGCAAGCATGGCGATGTTTGTGCGGGTGGTGGATACCGGCAGTTTCGCGGCGGCCGCGGAAGCCAGCGGGGTGTCGCCGACCATGGCCGGCAAACATATCCGCGCGATCGAGCAGCGCCTCGGCGCTCGCCTGCTCCATCGCACCACCCGCCGGCAACAGCTCACCGAGGTCGGCCGGCTCTATTACGAGCGCTGCAAGCTGGTACTGGCCGATGTGGAACTGGCCGAGCGCAGCGCCCACGAATTGCAGGCCACACCGCGCGGTCGGCTGCGCATCACCGCACCGATGAGTTTCGGCAGCCGCAGACTGACACCGGCGCTCACCGACTACCTGCAGCGCTATCCCGATGTCAGCGTGGAGCTGTCGCTGGACAATCGCGTGTTTGACCTGGTCAGCGAAGGCTATGAGCTCGGCATCCGCATTGGCGCGGTGGATGACCCGCAATTGGTCGCACGCCCCCTGCTGCCGTATCGCATGCTGTTGGCTGCGTCGCCACAGTACCTCGCCAAGCACGGCAACCCGTCGCGTCCCGAGGAGCTTTCCAAACACACCTGCCTGGGCCTCACCAACTGGCGTCGTCGCGACCAGTGGCGCTTGCTCGGGCCGGATGGCACGGAGTGCGATGTCCCGGTGCAGGGTCGGCTATCGGTCGATCATGGCGATGCCTTGCGTGTCGCCGCCTTGCACGGCGCCGGCATCGTGCTGCAGCCGGAGGTCTTGCTGGCGGACGATCTGGCCGAAGGGAGACTGATGGCGGTGCTGCCCGAGTGGGCACCACCGTCGACGCCGATGCATCTGTTGTACGCACAGGATCGCCGGCCGACGGCGAAGCTGCGCAGCATGATTGAGTTTTTGCTGGAGCGTTTTGGTGCCGAGGCTCCCTTGTAGGAGCGCACTTGTGCGCGACCGCAGCGCCTCAACGGTTCCGCTTCGTCAGGTGGTCGCGCACAAGTGCGCTCCTACAAGGGTGAGGCAGCATCAATCGCGCACGCGGCCCTGGCCTTCGTTGTCCCAGTAGCCGAACACGCGTCGCGCGATCAGTTTGTAGAGGCGCTTGCCGGTGGCGCGCCATAGCAGCGCATGCGGAGCAGGTGTTTGCAGGATCAGCAGCTGCCGCGCAGTCAGCGCCTGCGCGCAATACGTGCGCTTGTGCTTGAGCAGGTGACGCAGGTCTTCGCGCGCCAATGCGCGGAACAATGCACCTCGCTTGCCTCGCGTCCAGGCCAGCTGGAAATCCACCAGCGCAGGACGGCCGTCAACGCCGACCAGCCAGTTCGGTTCCTTGGCCGCATCGTTGTGCACGACGCCGCAGCGATGCAGGCGCGCCAGCAGGCGCAATGCATCGCGGTAGTAGGCACGGTCGCAGGGTTGGGCCTGCTGCATCGGCGCGCCGGCGATATAGCTGCGCAGCAACTCGCGCCCGTTCCAGCCCAGCAGTGCAGGCACGCCGTCCACGCCATCGAGTTTGCTCAGCGCGCGTGCCTCGCGTGCAGCGGCGCTGCGTGCGAATGCGCGTGCCCACCAGCAGGCGGCGTCCACGTCGCGCCGGATCATGCGCACGCCGTGGCGTTCCGTCACGGCAATGCGACCCAGTTCATCGGACTTGAGCAGCGTGTCGCCTGAGGTATCCACAGATGCTCCCTGCGCTGGCCGTGCACCATTGTCACCCAACCGCGTCATGCCGGCGGCATGGCGATGCCGATATGCTCGGTCCTCGGACATGGAGAACCTCATGCTGGAGATTGCACTCTACGTGCTGGCCGCGCTGCTGATGATCGGCGGCCTGGCCGGCAACATCCTGCCCGCCTTGCCCGGCATCCCGATGATCTTCGGCGGCATCTGGCTGGCGGCCGCGGTGGACCAGTACCGGCACCTGGGCACATGGTGGCTGGTGGTGATCGGCGTCCTGGGCGCCATCGGCGTTGCGCTGGACTTCGTGGCGGCCTCGCTGGGCGCCAAGCGGGTAGGTGCCAGCCAGCGCGCGATCTGGGGGGCCGGCATCGGCACAGTGGTGGGCATGTTCTTCGGGCTCGCCGGGTTGATCGCCGGTCCCTTCGTGGGCGCCCTGCTGGGCGAGCTGGCCTCGGGTACCAGTGTGCTGCGTTCGGCCCATGTGGGCGTGGCCACCTGGTTGGGCCTGCTGTTCGGCACCTTCGTGAAGCTGGTGATTTCCTTCGTGATGATCGGCCTGTTCGCGTTTGCCATGCTGCTGGGTTGAGCCCGAGGCCGGGACTGGCCGTTCGGCTAGCGCGACCTTCGGCACATGGCGCAGCCTGGTCGCTGCCCTATAGGCTCGGGGGCACTCCACCATCAGGGAAGTGCTCATGTCCAAACGTCTCGCCTTGGCACTGGCGGTTTCGCTGGCCGCCGTCGGTTCCGCCCAAGCGGAAACCAAGTCGCCCGCCTGGATCGAACGCAGCAACACCGACGCCAAGGTGCTGCTCGATGTGATGGCGAAGTTCAACCCGGAATTCGCCTCGCAGATCGGCGTGCCCGGCTTCGACGACAAAGTCGTCGATATGAAGCCCGACGTCGACGCCCGCTCGCGCGCCGCCTTCGTCGACGCCAAGGGCAAGCTCGAAAAGATGCTGGCCAGCGAGAAGGACGAGAACGTCCGCCAGGATCTGCAGATTATGATCAAGGCCGTCGATCAGCAGATCGAAGGCATCGACCTCAATCACAAGTACATGCTGCCGTACCAGGACGTGGGCCAGCTGATCTTCCAGGGCGAGTTCGTCTTGCTGAAGGACGACGTGGCCGCCAATCGTCGCCCCGCCGCGCTCAAGCGCCTGGAATGCTATGTGGGCAAGACCGCGGGCTGCACGCCGCTGGTCGAACTGGCCAAGGCGCAGACCACCGCACGCCTGGGCGAGAAGGACCTGATCGGCCCGTACAAGAACGAAGTGGAGCAGAAGCTCAGCAATACGCCGCGCTACACCCAGGGCATCCGCCAGCTGTTCGCCAAGTACAAGCTCGATGATGCGCAGGGCAAGGCCGCGCTCGATGCGCTGGACAGCCAGCTCAAGGATTACGACGCGTGGGTGCGCACGACCATCGTGCCGCGCGAGCGTACTGACTTCCGCCTGCCCGAGCCGCTGTATGCGTACAACCTCAAGCAGGTCGGCATCGACATTCCGCCGGAGCAGCTGATCAAGGAAGCGCAGTTCGAATTCACCGAGCTGCGTTCGATGATGCAGATGATGGCGCCGGTGGTGGCCAAGGAAGAAGGCATCCAGGCCACCGACTATCGCGACGTGCTGAAGGCGCTGAAAAAGCAGCAGCTGGGCAAGGATGACGTGGTGCCCTGGTACCACGAGATCATCGGCAAGATCGAAGACACCATCCGCCGCGAGCACATCATCACCCTGCCCCAGCGCAAGATGCAGATGCGCCTGGCGTCGGAAGCGGAAACCGCCGCCGTGCCGGCACCGCACATGGACCCGCCGCCGTTCATCAACAACCACGGCGAACAGGGCACCTTCGTGCTGACCATGGGCAACCCCAGTGGCGGCAAGTCCGATTCGTATGACGACTTCACCTATAAGGCGGCCGCCTGGACGCTGACCGCGCACGAAGGCCGCCCGGGCCACGAGCTGCAGTTCGCGGCGATGGTGGAACGCGGCGTGTCGCTGGCACGCAGCCTGTTCGCCTTCAACAGCGTCAACGTGGAAGGCTGGGCGCTGTACGCCGAGTCGGAAATGCTGCCGTACGAGCCGCCGTCGGGCCAGTTCGTGGCCTTGCAGGCGCGTTTGCAGCGTGCGGCGCGTGCGTATCTCGATCCGATGCTCAACCTTGGCCTGATCACGAAGGAGCGTGCGCACGATGTGCTGCGTTACGACGTGGGCCTGTCCGAAGCGATGACGCAGCAGGAACTGGACCGTTACACCTTCAACAGCCCGGGCCAGGCCACTGCGTATTTCTACGGATACATGCGCCTGCAGCAGACGCGTTTGAACACCGAGCTGGCGCTGGGCAAGGACTTCAACCGCCAGGCCTTCAACGACTTCGTGATCGGCCAGGGCCTGTTGCCGCCCGAGCAGCTCGCCGAAGCGGTGCGCACGCAGTTCATTCCGTCGCAGAAGAAGCAGGCGAAATAAAAGCCGCTGTTTAGTTCTGACGAGGCCGCGCTTTCGGGCGCGGCCTTTTCTTTTCCGGGGCGGGCGCGTGACTGCTGCGTTCCAGCCACTGCGCGAAGTGCGCCGTGTCGCTGCGTAGCGCCGGCGGCACCAGGATGTAGTCGCGGCTGGGCGGCTCGTCGGCGCGATGACGAAAACGCGCCGCGCCCTCATGGGCGAGCAATGCGTCTTGATCGGCTGCCGCCAGGCGCAACGCCAGGCCTTGTGCCGACAACCACGCGCACGGCTTTTCGTCGAACCAGGCCATCAAGCCGCCGAACATCGGCTTGAAGCGCAGATCGTGCGGACGTCCCAGATGCGTGGCGGCGTCTTCCAGTTCGCGGCGCAGCAGCTCGAGTTCGGGGTTCACGCCGGCGCGTTGGGCAGCACGTAGAGCAGCACGGCAAGATAGTGCAGCACGCTGCCGGCCAGCACGAAGAAGTGCCATACCGAGTGGTGATACGGCAGCTTGCGCCACAAGTAGAACGGCACGCCGAGCGTGTACGCCACGCCGCCGGCGAGCAGCAAGACCATGCCACCGGTCTGCAGGTGCGCCAGCAAGGGCTTGAACGCAATCACGCCCACCCAGCCCATGCCGATGTACATAAGTACCGCCAGCTTGCGGTACTTCTTCAGCAGTCCCAGTTCGAGCGCGCTGCCCATCAGCGCCAGCGCCCACACCGTGGCGAACAGACTCCAGCCCCAGGCGCCCGGCAGGGCGATCAGGGTGAACGGGGTATAGGTGCCGGCAATCAGCAGGAAGATCGCGATGTGGTCGAGCGTGCGCAACACGCGCTTGGCCAGCACGCCTGGAATGGAGTGATACAGCGTCGAGGCCGTGTAGCAGAGGATCAAGGTGGTGCCGAACACCGCGCTGGCCACCACGGCCCGGGTGTCGCCATACAGCGCTGCGAACGTCACCAGGGTGACCAGGCCGGCAATGCTCAGCAGGATGCCGATGCCGTGGATCACGCTGCTGGCGAGCTCATCGCCGAAGGCATAGCGGGGGAGAGCCGTGCCGGAGGTGGCGGACATGGGGATTCCTCAAACGGAACGTACTGGAGCGTACGGCCCCGCCACCTTAGGACGCCCGATCCGATTCAACAAGAGCGGAAAGCGGGCATCCGTGAGGCGTGCCCGCGACGCAAGACCGCACGACGCCAGCGCGCCGCGCCGGTTCGATCACTCGATGATGAAGGCGCCGAAGGCCACGCCCAGATCCCAGCCCTTGCCCGTGCCGCTGAGCGCGAGCGAGACATTGCCCTTGGTCATCACGCGCGCACCGGCCGAGTTGGCCGCACCGGCATGCACGCCGGCATCGGCGTAGTGGCCCTTGATCTCGCTGATGCTGCTGACACCGGAGAACTTGCCCACGCCATTGGTGATCTGGCTCTTGCCGAAGGTGAGTCCACCACCCTTGACGCGCAGGCGCACCGACAGGCTCTGGCCATTGTTGCAATGGACGGTGCCGCTGCCCGTGGCGGTCTGGTAGAACACCGACCAGCCCGCGAGGTTGAAACTCATCTTGCATTCGATATCGCCGGCATGCGCCGGCACCGATGCCGCCCAGCCGGCCACGACCAGCACGGTGGCAGCCATCCACTTCGACATGCTCATTGCCCTTCTCCCTGGTTGCGCGCCGCCAGTAGGCAGCAAGCGCGCGATTCTGGCAATCGCCAGCCGCGGCGGCGTGAACAGGCCATTCACCCAGGATGTACGCCATAGCAAGCCGCCAAGGGAAACAATGCGACAACCGGGCATCCCCTCTCTCTCCCCCGATGCCCGGCCTTACCGCCCCGCCATCCTGTGCGGGGCTTTTTTTGTCCTGCGACTTTGCGCGCTACACCGCCACCGATGGCAGGCTCTATGCTGATATCGGATTGGGAATCAGGAGAGCCGCCATGTCCGCGATCGACCTGCTGTTGCATCTGGACCATCTCGACCTCGGCGTGGCCGCTCCGCGCGCCGCCCTGGCCTTGGCGCAACGGCTGGGGGCGCGGCTCGACGCGCTCTACGTGGCCGACCTGCCAGCCACCGCCTTCAGTCTTCCCGAAGCCGTGCCCGTACAACTCGAAGAGACGCAGCGCCGCGTCGCCGAAGCGCGCACGCACGACCACCAGTGGCAGCAGGCGCTGGCCGCCCGCTCGCTCAACGGCAGCTGGCGGGTGACTCAGGGCGACACCGTCCAGGCGGTGAGCCAGGCGGCCTCCGGCTACGACATCCTCGTGATGGAGCGCAGCCAGAAGCGCAGCGATGCACCGGTCGGCTTCGGTTCGGTCTCGCGTTGCGTATTCGCCAGTGGGCGACCGGTACTGGTCGTGCCGGATGTGTCGCCCGTGCCCAGCGTCGGCGCCAATGTGCTGGTCGCCTGGAACGGCAGCCGCGAATCCGCCCTCGCGCTGGCCGCGGCCGTGCCGCTGCTGCAGAAGGCCGACCAGGTGCGCGTGCTCGACGGCAGCGAAATGAACGCGGACACGTTGCCGGTATTGCCGCCGCCCGGCCTGGCCGACTGGCTGCAGCGCCACGGCATCAACGCCCGCATCGATACGCTCGACAGCGGGCCGAGCCATGCCGCGGGACCGGCCGTGCTGGAGGCCG
>Ga0209672_100438_pt1 | contig 23793 bp, 26 predicted proteins | sample AraplaCol_mMS_r2_FD_184273 | JGI IMG/M metagenome (GOLD analysis project Ga0209672, IMG submission 184273) | Arabidopsis root microbial communities from North Carolina, USA - plate scrape CL_Col_mMS_r2 (SPAdes) (version 2) | ecosystem: Host-associated > Plants > Roots > Endosphere | place: USA...
AGAGCTTCTTTGCCTCCTTGAAACACGAGTTGACGCACCATCAGTCCTTCCCGGATCGCGACTCAGCACGGACCCAGATCTTCCAGTACATCGAGATCTTCTATAACCGCAAACGCTTGCATAGCAGCCTCGGGTATCAATCTCCGGACAGCTTTGAGCGTACGCTCACGGTGACGATTTAAACCGTCCGAGAAATCGGGGGTGATCCACTCTGACCCCTGTTTTTGCCTTTCCGTCCATTGATTTGAAGCGCGAGCGCCGTCGGGTACGTTCAGCCTTTTCCCCGTACGCGCAGCGTCAATCCCTTGAGGAAGTTTCGAAGTAGCTGATCTCCGCAGAGGCGGAAATTCTTATGGCCGGGCTGGCGGAATAGGGCGGTGAGCTCCGGCCTGGAGATCGGGAAACCGGCATCGTCGAAAGCTTGGTGCATGTCGACATCCTTGAGCTGGAAGGCGACACGAAGCTTTTTCATCACCACGTTGTTGGTAACGCGTTTTTCAATCGGTCGTGGCGGGAGGCTTTCATCTTTACCGCGATAGTAAAAGACCAAACCATCAAGAAAGTGTGCGAGTACCTGATTGCTGCACTCGGCATAGCCCTCTTCATCGTCCTTCTTTAGGAACGCTTGCACGTTCATCTTATCGATCGGGATGTCGGCATCAGACAGCTTGATGATTTCGACAACTTTGTTGTCGCTGAGATCGAGCATGTAGCGAACGCTTCGTAGCACGTCGTTGTTGATCATTGCTTGTCCTGTGGTGCCGCGCCCGATGGCCCTTGGGCGTTGCACTTGTCAATTCGTGATACTGGCCGGGAGCAAGTCGACGTCCATGTTGTCGGTATGCGCCATGCCTGGCGGAGAGCGTGCTTACCTACCGCCTTCGCCGGTCGTCCGGAAATCGGGCTCACTAGAAGCGGCCTAATTTTAGCTCAGTCACGCTCACATATCCGACTTCGTCGGCGTGCATGTATCAAGAAAGTGCCGGTCGCCTGCAATCCATAGGGCCGCGCCAAATGCGGCGCGGGGTCGACGTGCCCATTTCTTGCGGTACATTCTGGGCATTCCGGTGAGGCTTAATATCAAATCCGGCAAACACTGAACGCCCTGTGGGTGCTCAGCAGGGCTGCAGTCGGGTACTGTAAGCTATGTTCTGGGAACGTCCGCTTCCGACCCGAAGCGGACGCTTCCATATCAGGATCTATCGCAATCAGCGCCAGATAGGAGCAAACCATGCCCGGCGGCCGGAGGAAGTGGATAAGCGCCAACATAGGCACCTTCCTTCAGCAGTATCAGAGGAAGGCGCAGCGAGGGGTTGAGCCCAATGACCGTCACTATGACCGGGATTTGGAGGCAAAGCTGAAACGGATGAAGCCTGAAGATCTAAGTCGTCTGATGAGCGAAGATGACGACTCTGGACAGGGCGAAGAGCGGTAGCAATCGAATTGCTGCACGGGTCCGCTTTCGACCCGTAGCGGACATGCTCTATGGCAAAGGGGGCGCCAATGAACATTCGACCAACGACGGCGGCCGAGCTTAGAAACACTCTAAAGGAGCTTGCCCAGCGGCGACTGGCCGATGGTAGCGACTACGTGCATATTCAGCGCACCTGCCTGCTGTTGAGCATGTACCTCAAGGACTCTGCGCCTGCATCGGTGGCTAAGCTCATGCCGGAAATAGTCTGGCATTACTTATCTGACGTCGACATTCGGCATAAAGATCATGCCTACGCAGTTGCCCAGACAGACGCACTGTTGTGCGCATTGGGTGACTGGGAAGCTGAGGAGCTTGTTTGAATCTAAGGTCCGCTTCCGACCCAGAGCGGACCTTGGTGTGCCAGTGGGCCTGGTTAGACAGGCTCACAATCAAATCAGCGCGGCAGCGCGAGGCGAAAATGAGATATTACAAATCCCTGTGCTTGATCATTGCAATTGACGTTGCACTATTTTCCCTCGTTTCCTTGTTTTATAAGCCTCTCCCTGGCACGACCACGTTCATGTGGTTGAAGTATTTATTCTTTGTGCCCCTTATCGCCGTATCCGTACTGCAAGTCGTTGGTTTGCTATTGAATGTCATGCGTGGTCACGTCAATACTATTGGCGTGACTCGATTCGTTGTGTATAGGTATGACACGTCCCCGCTATTGTTTGGTTTTGGCGTAGCGTGGGAGCTTTTTCTGTGGACTCTGCCGATGTATTTTATCCTAGAATTTCTCGCCGGGTCGCGTTAAATATCGCGCATAAGGGCGGAGTGCTTGGCATAGCGATAGTCGGCAAGCCGCAATGTCCGCTTCCGACCCGAAGCGGACATCGCGGGCATTCAAGAGAACGAGGACTATGGCTACTGCATTAGATGTTTTTCCCCGCGCCTACTTGCAGTTCGTGGGAACCGTCGACCAGGGACTTCAGTTAGAAGTCTTGCCCGCTGATGCGGATGGGTGGTCTCTTAGTGCAGATGCCCTGATGACGGTTATTGGTGATGGCGCAGATCGACTCTGGGTACAGCTCTACGACGCGGCCGGGCACCTCGTTCGAATACCACTCGCCGAGCTTGAAAGGGCCATCGATTCAGCCAAGGCTGACGTGCACGGCGAAGCGTGGTACGACAGAAATTCAACTTAGTTTTGTAATGTCCGCTGTCGACCCATAGCGGACGTTATATGTCCAACTCACCTGCAAACTGGAGTTGTCGATGCACCCGGGTTTGACGCTTTTACTTCTAACCCTTCAAGGTGTGCCTGAAGCGCGTCCAGGTGGTATGCCGCTCGATATCTATTTCAGGCCAGCATGGACATCCTCATGCTCGCTCGCCGGCGGCCCTTCCGAAATTCGCTTTGAATCTGCAAGTGGCGATGCAACTAACGACGATATGCAGGTGATGGCCTCTTGGCCGGATGGCCGATCGGTCAATCTCGGGGTGAAGCCTGGGCTCTTCCCTCCGTCGGGGGGATCTGCCGGTGTCGAAAGGGGCTGCAAGGGCATCGTGGTAACGGTCCCGAAGCAGCAACAGGTTGTGCTCTGGCTAAAGCGTGACGACCGCCCTCTCAATGGGCGACTGTCACTGGTGTTGCTGGATACCAACCGTCTTCGTGTGCTTGATGTCATCAACGACGCTGGCGAACTCATTGGGAATGGTCCATGCGTGATCAAGGGAGGAACCGGCCTCTATGAGACGGCACTCTTCGACGGCGGCGCGGATGACGATCCGAATCGACATCCGCGAGTCATGCACATTGATGTGGTCGGCGACCGGCTGAAGCTGGCCTGGGGTGGCTACGTGCCAAAGACGACTCGGCTACGTGGATGCTTCGGCCAATAGAGCGTTGACGACGGCCCGTCGTGACATGATGAAGAGCACGCGAAATGTCCGCTTTCGACCCAAAGCAGACCTTATTCAGCCGTAAATCTGGAATCGGAGGCAATGCCATGAAGGCGCATGTACTTGCTATCTCTATCTTCGCGATGACATGTGGCACGACGGCATCGATCCATGCCGCGGAGGATGCTGTACTGGAATCATCAGGCGAGATTTTTACGGACGCGCGTCCGATGCTTGGCAAGGAGATCGTCGTCAAAGGGGTCCTCCGCTGGACGTTTGAGAATAGAAACCTCTTCCCGCCAGGCACTGATCCCAACCGCCCGCTCGAGGCCTACTGCCTACCCGTGCTTATCAAGCGATCTGACAGCGCAATGCAAAAGATCGCAGAAGCGCTCGATCGCAGTTTTGTTGTAGTCAAGGGGCGAATAATCGACCCGACACCGCCGGGCGAAGTCAGCTTAGGTTCGTGTAAACCGGTTGGCATCGAGGTGGAATCGATCGAGAAGGTTGGAGGGTGACCTTCTAGATAGACTCTAGGTGGAGACAGCAAGGTCCGCTTCCGACCCGAAGCGGACACCTCGGGCGACACCAAAATTGAAAGCAGGGACTGGCATGAAGCTATTTGGGTACGAAGAGGGGAACGAGGCGCGCAAGGTGCCACTGACGCTTTCGGAGGCGAGCATATTGGCGAGCCCAGCCGAGCTGAGAGCCATCGCGAAGGTGCTCGCTGATCTGGCGGTGGAGATGGAGGCCGATGGTTTTGGCCATGTACACCTTACCGACAGGCTTCCAGGCCTATGCGATGGTCCGGAGCTCATCGTGGCTAAGGCTAGATAGTTAGATCCGCTTCCGACCCGAAGCAGACATTCGCCAGCCAGTTGCCTATGGCTGTTTCGACCGGAAGACGGGAGACAATCGATGCGCTCAACACTCTCCAAAATCCTCATTGCCCTGACCCTCTCTGGCTGGTTGCAGCTTGCCGCGGCGAGCGAGGCGAACTGCACAACAAGTGAGGTAAGTCCAATCAAGCTACGGGTGACAGTCAGCCCCGGGCAGCGACAGGACTTCATCAAGTTCCTGCAATCCGACAGAGAGCCATTCGCCCTTGGTGCCAGGTATGTTGGTGGGGCGGAGGTCTCCGACGTACTGAGCATCGTCTTCCTTGAAATCCTCGATTCTGATAGGGCGTCAACAGTGACAATCGAAGCGGACAATAAGAAGCCATCGCCTGTGTTTGTCTTCTCATTTGAGAGTTGCAACACGACCCGTCGCGTTGCGCCGTATCGAGACGCAGCTCGAAAGAGGATTTCCGAGTTTGGTTTTGTATCCGTAGTGGAAGTTGTTTCAAAGTAAGGAGTGTCCGCTTTCGACCCGGAGCGGACCTTACAAATCTTGGAATACTGGCGACAGGGGACTTATGCGCTGGGTGAAGATCATCGGTCTGTTAGTTTCCGGGGCCGTAGTCGGTGGCTTGCTATCCGGTTACGTCGTGTTTGAGTACACGGTGCGGTTCGGCATTGCTTGGAATCAGTGGGCCTCGTCGCAGTACGACGAACGAAAGGCAAGCGATGCACTCGGCACAGTAGCAGCGTTAAATCAGCTGCGCGTCGGCAACGTTGACGGGGCTCGAAGTGTTCTCGAGTGGCGATTGAATGGCGAGATTCCCGAACTGGCGGGTATGAGGAAGGCTGGCCGTGATTCGGCTGGTTCTACGGCTAAGGCCATTACCGCAATCAGGGAGTACAGGCAGGCGAACCCGTGGACCAGCGGGAACCGGGAGCTGGACAAGCTTACGTCGAATGCTCTGGGTGGCGTGACTAACGACCACGAGCAGGCGCACTAGTCGATTCGAGTGTCCGCTTTCGGCAGGCTACATTCGCGGTTAGATTGAATGTCCGCTTCCGACCCAGAGCGGACCTATTAGGGGGTAGGTATGAGTGAAGGTCATGTACAACTCGAGTTGGTGAGAAAGTTGATGTCGCTTCCGGCAGACAGGCGCGAATGGTCGCCCGATGATTGGAAGCTCTTACGAAATCGCAAGGCTTTCATCAGCGTGGAATCCGGACAGGAGACATCTGAAACGGTCTCCCAATGGAATGGTCTTGTGCCCGCTGACTTTGCCATCAAGGCCACGGGGCGGAGCACCGAGAAAAGCCCCGGCTTTACGGATGAGATCACTTTCATTGATCGACGCCTCGATGCGCCATATGAAGCAACGAGAGATGATGCTTTCGTGGCGCTGCTCACGATCAATGAATTGACTAAACCTGAGGTTGAGACTCGGCTTTGTAGATCGTCCATAGGAAATAGCGATCTCTCCTTTCTTCCTCTGCGCGGGAGCCTATGGGGCGAGCTCAGGACCGAGTTTGGGGACGTGGAGATTGATCGACATTTTGCGCGGCTGCCAGAGACGTTTGCGGCGTTTGAGGCCCTACTTTTCTGAATGATGGAACGTCCGCTTCCGACCCAGAGAAGACACTATCATTCGCGGCTAACTTATCCGAAGGACAGGACGTCTTATGGCAACGTTATCGACGATGGGCGTGGTCGCGCTGGGATCGCTTAGCGCTGGCATCGTGGTGACTATATTCAATAAGGCGGTCACCGGTGGCGCCAGAAACTGGGCGGCCCGGACAGCCTGGGCATTGATTGGCACCGCCCTGGGCATATATGTCTACGGTTGTTTTAGTGGCCTGCTGTACTCGCTTGATGTGGGGGTGGTTGCAGCGCAGAGCAGCCGGGGCGGAAGCGCCACGTTCCATCGGGATGAGCATCCACTGTTGTACGGGATCACGTTCCTATTGCTCACCTGTGCCTCGAGTGTGTTCCTCTTTTTTTCGCTTGCGTGTTTTTGGAAGGCATTCAAGAGGGACTGAAGACTCAATAGGTCGTGCGGGGTATACCCCGCTTTCGACCCACAGCGGACATCGACGAAAGCCTGATCAGGGATGAGACATTGGAACTTTTGCCACAAGACAAAGAGCTTCTCCGCAGAATCGATGAAGTCCTCCACTACGTGTGGGATCCGATCGGCGTAGCTGGCGTCCCACAAGCCAGGGACGAGTATGAAAGCTATGTCCCCCAGGTATTTCAGCTTCTCAAGGGCACGGCCGACGGAAAGGATGTCGCCGATTATTTGCTTTGGTTGAGCACGGAACACATGGGGATGGGGCCTAACCCAAGTCACGATGCCGAAGTAGTCGACGTACTCTTGGCATGGCGCGATCGCCTTATTGCGTGAGCTAAAAAGGTCCGCTTTCGACCCATAGCGGACATCGCGCAGGGACAGCAAAAGGGGATTGCCTTGGTTCTATTCGGGAGGTACTCGTTCGGCATCGCAGGCTCGCGTGCTGCCTACCGCATCACATCCAGGCTCACCATCGGCCCCGATTCCTCGGACGCCCCGCCGCCGCGCGCAGTGTGTACCTGCACGCTGTAGCGCCCGAGCTTCATTGATCCGTACACGCCAATCGACTGCGCGTAGCTCCCCGAGCCATCCGTCTTGCCGTGGAAGAGCGTGACGGCGCCACTCTCGTGCGTCACCTCGATCGTCAGCGGCACATCGGCCAGCGGCGGCACGAGATTGCCGCCCACCATGTACGATCCGTGCCGATCGCCGAAAGTCGTGAAGATCGCGACGCGCTTGACCGCGCGCACGGGCGCAAGGATACCGCCGATCGGGATGTAGCGATGATCAAAGTCGCACCATCCTTCCACCCGCGGGAAGGCTTCTACCGGAATGTTCGTGTCTCGCGGTGCCGAGGAATCGCGGTTGGTCCAGATCACGGTACGCAGCGCGCGACTGCCCTTGCCCTCCAGCCATACCCACGCATGCTCGACGACCGCGTGCCAGCCCTGCGGCAGCCCGCGCACCGCGATGTCGACCTTGCGCAACACCGAGAACGGACTGCGCACCTCGGCCGCCAGCACCACCGGCTGATGTGACGAGGCCGCAGCCGAATCGAACACCGCTACGTTCTCCTGCGCGGAATTGTTGTTGGTGTTGATCTCTCCCTGCATCGGAAGGATGGCGATCTTGATGCAGGTGTGCCCCGCTACTTTCGGGGTCCAGTCGAAGCGCAGCTCCTGTTCGCTGAGGCCTTTGAAGTTGGTTACTAGCTTGGTCTCGAGCAGGGCCCAGTTGCCGTTGTCCCCGATGCCCGGCGGCGATGTCACATAGCAGCTCACATAGACCTCAGGCACGTCGCTCGGGCCAGTGTTCCTCACCTTCGCAATGATTACGTTTTTGTGGTTGATCCAAGGATGGTCGCCGTTCAGGCGTGGCACGTCGGGCCTGCCAGGTTCGGTGAAATCGAACACCCCCAAGCCGTTGCGTGGGCTGTCCACCGCGATGTCGACCGACTCCCAGGTCTCGGTGGACCACGGCGTGATGGCCAGATCGAAGGTGCCGTTGGGATCGCCCGCGATTGGCTGGTTCCAGCGCACGCGCACCCGGTGCGCGAGCGGTGAGCCGGGTAACCGCTCCTCCACTTGGATCGTCAGGTTCCTCGCGGCATCTACCGCCTGCTGCCCCACGTCGAGCACGCCCACGAGCATCACCGCGCGCTCCAGCGAATTGGAGAACGACTTGGACGTGCTCGCCCGCGTGACAACTACTCGCCCGGGCGCCGGCACCGGCAGGTGCTGGTCGAAGCGCACGCCAGGGGGCGCGAGCTCGCGCGTCTCCACGAAATAGATCAGCCCCTCGGAGGCCACTAGCCTGAGCACGTGGCAGCGGCTGCCGTCCAGGTTCTCGGCGCCATGATGGGCCACGAGCGTGAAGGTCTCGTCCAGTTGCGCGTTCGGCGACCATGTGCGCAACTGCGTGTTGCTCGGATGCGCATCGAGGATGTGCATCGTGTCGTTGAGCTCGCGGCCCGCGAACAGCGGCTCTTGGTCATGCAGCCCGCTCAGGCAGAACGCCTGCGCCGTGCCCGGGATGATCTCGCCGGTGTCCAGCTTGTCCTCGTAGATGTCGTCCATCCCGAGCCAATGCCCGATCTCGTGCGCGATGCGGCCGATCGCCGCGTCGTGCGCGAGATAGATCATCCCTTTGGTATCGGAGAAGAACACGTCGTCGGGCCAGAAATGCGCGCCGGTCTCCTTCGGGAAGCTCTGCCCGCGCAAGCCCGGGCCCTTGAGGATGACAATGATCCCGACGTACTGGCCCAGGTTGGCCTGGTACTCGCCGCCCACCGACGCGATGTAGGCCTTGAGCGCCTGCACGAAGAGCGCGCCCTTGTCCTTGACCAGGCCTTCACCAAGGATCGCCGCACTCAGCTGGCTGCGCAGCGCGGCCACGTCCGGATCGGTGGTGGACGGCATCTCGCCGTGGTGGGCCTTCGGGACGTCGGGATCCGCGATGCTCACGGCCAGCAGGTCGAGCGCGCCGACCGCGAGCACCGCTTCGCTTCCCTGCACCGCGATACGACACACCGCCTTCTTCGTCTTCAGCGTTCCGCGCACGACGGGCGCGGCGGGGTTGCCCACGTCCAGCACGGCCATGCCGTTCTCATAGAGCGCGAGCAGCGCGAGGTTGCCAGTAAGCGTGAGGCCGCGCACGTTCACGAAGGCGAGGCTTCCCCCCATGGGCAGGGCACCGCCTCCTCCCGTGTCGAAGAGATGCACGCCGTCGCCGTCGGTTGCCACGGCGAGCATCGAGCCCACTGCATCGATGGCCGTGATCCAGCCGCCTAGCACGCGCTCGGCCACGAAGCCTGGAACTCCTCCCACGAGCGAGTACTGCTCGAGGTGGTTCTGGCGGCCCAGCCAAAGGTTGTTGCCCGACAGGCGCAACGCATAGCAGCCGCCTCCGGCGGCCACCTGCGTCACGAAACTCGGGGCGGTCGGGTTGCCGACATCAACGACAGCGAAGCCGAAGTCGCGCAGCCCCACGTATAGGCGCGTTCCCGCGAGCTCGAGCGCACTGATGTACTGCCCAGCCACGACCACAACGCTGCCGCGCGCAGCGGGCGCAGCAAGGTTGGCGATGTCGTGGATGAACACGCTCCCATTGGCATTACCCACATACAGCATCGATCCCGCGAACGCGCACGCCGTGACGTCGAACCCGCCGCTGCCAACCCCGGGATAATAGGCATAGCTCGCTGACGCCGGGTGGCCCACCAGAATCGCCCCGCTCGCTATGCTTGTGCCTTGCCATTGCATCGGCCGCAGCGTCCGGCTCAGTAGCTCGCGCCGAGCGAGGAAGATGTCGGTGTCGCGCCAAAAATAGAAGTTGTCGCCGTGCGGCAGCGCCAGCCACCCAGAGAAGGTCATCGTCCACGACGTGCGATTGAACGAAGCCTCGCGCCACCAGCGACCCGCTTCGCCGCAGTTCCCGATCAGCTCGTTGCGCAGTGTCGCGCGCGGCCTGCCAGGGTCATCGGGATTCTGGTCATTGGCGAATGCGAGCAGGACCAGCACCGGCTGATTCGGCGTGTTGGTCTTGGGCGTTCCGCTCTGCGGGCCGTGGAAGAAGCGGGGTGTGCCGACAGAGATGACATCGTCGACGGCCGGCTGCGGCAGCACCTGGAAGGGCTGCGCGGACGCACCCGATTTCGATCCAACGGTCACTGACAGCAGGCCAGTGGCCGTCGCCTCGCCAAGCAGCACGGTCAGCGTGTTCGGTGCGGCATCAATGACGATTGCGCGCTCGGCGCCGACCCGCACGTCGTTGTCGTCGCGACTCGCCGAGAAGCCGTGTCCAGTGATCGTGACGATCGTGCCCGGCCATCCGCGGCGAGGGGAGAACTCAGTGATCGACACGCCGAGGAGCCACGCCAGCGAGGCCTGCAGCCATGTCGAGACCATCGCGACCAGCTTGATCAGGGGCGACATGGTTCCTCCCAGCCGCGCGCAGACGGCCGTTGATGGTGTGTTTGTGGTGCGAGCGTGTTGCTGTTGGGACTACCACCGTCCCGATAGGCGGCGTCAGCCGAGTGCCGTGCGTGCCAAAACTGATTCACCGGCGCATACGCCACATGCTCGCTTCTGGAAAGCCGGCGACGTTCCTCAGTTTCCCGGGCCTCCGTTTCTTTCGAAAGTGCAGAACTACGGTTTTATGCCGCGTAATTCTACGAATATGCCAAGTAATGCCGGCAAGGAATTGCCATGCGGAAGCGGAGCAGGGCCGAGGCAGATGGGATTTTAGGGGCGGGCTTGGGTACGGCCTATCGGCCCTGGTCACAGGTCCACTGCCGATGCCAACCTGATGACCCTCTGCATGGGCGAAAAGGGATGGCAGCGGCTGTTTATCAAAGGCGTGATCCTAGGATGAATTCAGCAAAGTAGGGATATCCGCTTTCGACCCATAGCGGGCCTTCCCGTACCAATTACGTAATCTGTCCTGAGGACATGCACGGACTGCAAGGGGGGGCAGTGTGTTTCAACTATTTGAACCGGTTCGCTTTGACCAAACGGCACCACGGTGGGCCAAAAAGGTACCGAAGTACCCACTGATTTTCGGTCACTCGGCATTTGGCCATCTATTCGTTAGCAATGAGGACCAGTCGTTTCTGGCCGTGTGTGCTGCGCGACTTCTTCGGAGCTGACCGCTACGGTCAATTGGTTGAACGCCTCGGGGAGCCAGCGGAAGTGGAGTGCTACTTCCCCGTGCCGTACCCTGCCTCTGGCGGATCAGGCGCCCTTGATAGCTATCAGAAAGGGAATACCTGGGTTCATCTCGACATCTATGGTCAGGTGATTGGTTTGTAGCGAAACGTCCGCTTCCGACCCATAGCGGACCTAGACAATTGCCAGGGCAGGGCGCAGTCAGCTTACTGTCGCCGTCCATTTGCATCGATTAGGGCTGGTTATCGCGGCCACGGCGTAGTCGGGATATTCAGTCGCTTTCTCAGGCAAAAACGGGCGCATTTGCCGTGCTCAAGCATCATCTGATGCCCACCGCAAAACCCGGGCGAACACGGGGCACGGTGCGCAGGCCGGGGCAGCTCTAGTCATCTATGACGTGATCCTCGCCAAAGGCTGCCAGGAAGTCATCAGAGGCTACGTAGTCAGCAAGGGCTCGCAAGCTAGCTGCTGAATCTTTACCGAGCACATCTTCGACGCGCTGGTTGGCTACGGCCCAACGCTCAGTGGCTCGGTGCAATAACTTGCTCCCGGCGGGAGTCAAGGCGGCGCGTTTGGTGCGCTTGTCCTGTTCGTCCGGCAACAGCTCAACCAGGCCATCCCGGATAAGGGGCTTGAGGGCATGCGTCAGGGCGGAAATTTGAATCGCCAGCTTGGTCGCCAAATCCTGAAGAGTGGGTTCCTGTCCGTCGTTGGCAGCCATCAGCCGCTCTATATCAGCCAATAGCCCCAGCTGCGTCGCCTTAAGTCCGAGGGGGGCGAGCGCTTCGTCGTACAGATTGCCCAAACGCCGGGCCGCCCGCCTTAGCGCCGTATTCGTGCATGCGAGATTTTCGAGAACACTCTTCGCCTCGCTCCGCTTCCTGTGCGCCGCGGCCATGATGGGTTTGCTGGACTTCTTGGTCATGACAGAAGAATGGTTGAGCACCGAACCATTGACAAGCCCCGATTCTATCTCTATATAGTTGAGCCCTCAACAACTTGCTTGAGCACTCAAGCTAATCCATCGGAGAACGAGATTATGACCTCATCCAGAAAGAAGGCATTAGTCACTGGCGCATCGTCCGGCATCGGCGCCGTCTATGCCGATCGCCTGGCTGCCCGCGGCTACGATGTGATTTTGGTGGCGCGCCGCGCTGATCGTTTGGCCGCGCTCTCGCAGACGCTGTCAAACACTCATGGCGTCAACGTTGAAGTGGTGGCCGCTGATCTCGAGAAGGACGCGGATGTCGCCAAGATCGAAAAACTCCTCATCGACGACGCAAGCGTAGAGCTGCTCGTCAACAACGCGGGTCTGGCTCGGCTGCGGCCGCTGGCGGGCTCATCCTTTGACGATACAAAGTCGCAGGTTTCGCTCAATATCACGGCGCTCACTCGTCTGACCCAGGCGGTTCTGCCAAGGTTCGTATCACGCGATAGCGGGACGATCATCAATGTCGCCTCTGTGCTGGCCGTCCATTCCCTGGCGATCAGCGCGGTATACAGCGGCACCAAGGCGTATGTGCTTGCCTTCAGTCGGGGGCTGCAGGAGGAGTTGGCAAACACAGGCGTGAAAGTCCAGGTTGTTCTGCCAGCGTCAACGGCCACGGAAATCTGGTCGGAAGGTGTTTCCGGGGTACCGCTGTCCGCTCTTCGCCAGGAGACCATCATGAGTGCGGAAGATTGCGTTGACGCCGCGCTTGCAGGCCTGGACAAGGGTGAGGCATTTACCTGGCCGTCCGTCGCCGATGAAAGCCTGTGGACCAAGTACGACGCCGCACGTGCCGCACTGTTCGCCGCAACCCAGACCGGCACACCTGCGCCTCGTTACCGCAAAGCGTAAGAAAACGGCCTCGAAGGGCGGTAGAGGGTGGATCTTCGGTATGACAGATCCATCCTCCACTCGGTCTCTGACGGGCACCTTTGCCTAGGGGGTGATCGAGGAGTCCGGCCTCTCAGCGGTCGGCGGAATAGTCCATCCGGCTGAGATCGTCCAGCAGACTTGGGCCGCTCGGAAACCATTCCAGAACTTCGCGTGTCCACGCACTTGAAGCCAATAGATCCATGCCGACGAATCCGGCCAGCCATCCGAAGTGATCCGCCGCGTCACTCGGCGAGATGGATATGACGGGTAGACCCAAGCCCGCGCCGATCACTTGGGCAATATCGCGAACACGAATGCCTTCTTCGGCAACGGCGTGATAGCGCGCGCCGGGTTCGCATTTTTCGATCGCAAGCCGATAAAGCCGTGCCACGTCGAGCACGTGTGCAGCGGGCCAACGATTGAGTCCTTCGCCGATATAAGCCGATACGCCTTTGGCGCGTGCCATAGCGATCAAGGGAGTGATAAGGCCTTGCTTCACCGTGTCGTGCACCTGCGGAAGACGCACGACCGACACGGCGACACCCTCTGCGAGCATTTCGGCCCCCGCGATCTCCGACGCTGATCGGGGGTTGGGATGTTCTGTATTGAACACATCCTCGGTCGCAGGCTTGCCTGGCTTGGCCGTTCCCATGCCCGTTCCCGAGGTGATCAGCAGCGGACGGTCAGAGCCTGCCAGGACCGAGCCCATGGCCTTGATGGCCTGTCGATCTTTTTCACAGTTGGCGACGAAGTTGGAGAAATCGTGATCGAACGCGGTGTGGATCACGGCGTCCGCCTTCGCCGCGCCGCTGCGCAGACTGTCCAGATCTTCAAGGTGGCCGCGATGCACGTCGGCACCGGCGGAGGCAAGGGCGTGCGCCCCCTGATCCGATCGTGTCATGCCAAGAACGTGATGCCCGGCGGCTAGCAGCTCGGGCACGATGCGGGAGCCGATAAAGCCGGTCGCGCCGGTCAGGAATATGCGCAAGGGGAGTCTCCAGCGATGAGTGTTGGATCTAACTTATCCCGACGCGCATACTGGTAAAGCAGTGACATTATCAGGGTATAAAAACCAACAGGATCGCCATGTCCACGCCTATCGACAATCAGCTCGGCACCTATCTGAAAGACAGGCGCAGCCGACTCGATCCGGCTGCCTTTGGTTTCACGGGTGGGCGCCGGCGCACGCCGGGTCTGCGCAGGGAAGAGGTCGCCCAACGCGCCAACATCAGTCCCACCTGGTACACCTGGCTGGAGCAGGGACGGGGAGGCGCACCCTCGGCGGATGTGCTCAACCGTATCGCCAGCGGGCTGATGCTGACCGAACCGGAGCGCGAACACCTTTTCATACTCGGCCTGGGTCATCCACCCGAAGTCCGTTACAAAGCCGTTGACGGCGTCACGCCCCGCCTCCAGCGTGTACTCGAGGCGATGGAAGTCAGCCCTGCGATCGTCAAGACCGCCCTGTGGGATGTGGTGGCCTGGAACCGCGCAGCAGCGGCCGTGCTCACGGACTACGGTGCGCTGCCTCCCGCAGAGCGGAATATTCTGCGGCTGATTTTTTCCAACTCACGGGTACGCGCCGCGCAGGAAGATTGGCAAAGCGTGGCACGGTTCGTTGTCGGCGCGTTTCGTGCGGACGCTGCGCGTGCAGGTGCTGCGGCGGAGATCGGCCAGTTCGTTGAGGAGCTGTCGCGGCTGAGTCCGGAGTTCGAGGCACTATGGTTGGCCAACGACGTCAACGCCTACGGAGAGGGCGTAAAACGGCTGCACCATGCCGAACTGGGTCTGCTGGAGCTCGAGTTTTCCGCGTTCTCTGTTGATGGACGGCCGGATCTGGGGATGATCGTTTACAACCCGGCGACCAGCGCGGACGAGGAACGGATTCGTGCGTACATCAGGTCACGGGTCGTGTCGAGCCAGCGGCCTGACACCGACCCATAACGAACTTCGCATTCTGTTCCGTGCCCGCCGATCACGCGCCGTATTTTTACGGGGTGCTTTTGCCGTAGGTTTTCGGTCGTAAAGTCGCGCGTTTGGACGCACCCTCCATGCGCGCGATGTCTCGTACTGATCGGTCTATGACATGACTTCATCGCTATAGGCGAGGGCAGGGTGTCCGGCTTGATCGCCGAACGTTGCGCCAGTGACGCGTCAGCAGGAACGTCGACTCATCGTATTGAGAGGAAGGCCATGATGCGTGTTATTCGTCTATGGGTTGTCGCACTGTCCCTGTTGACCGCCAGTACCGCCTTCGCTCAGGAGGTCACATGCGAGTCCCAGGATGGCAAGCGCACGGAGTGTCCGATGGACACTAACGGCGCCATTCGCTTGGTCAAGCAGCTCAGCAATTCGCCCTGCACCGAGGGTGTTTCGTGGGGTTTGTCCAAGCATGCGGTCTGGGTCGAGCGTGGATGCCGCGGGGTGTTCGCCAAGGAAAGCGGCTCATCCGCCTCTGCGGCGCCCGCTGGTGGCCTGCAGCTGGTCAATGCGACGTGCCCTGGCAATATCGCTGTGCACGCAGATCGCGGCGGTCCCGTTTATATCAATGGCAAGGAGGCCAAGTTGAAGAAGTTCAACGAGAACTATTTCGAGGCCCGCGATGATGCGACCAGTACCGTCGTTTCCATCAACAACAACCCAGATGGCTCGGTGGGTGTCTCATACACAGGCAGGAATCGTGCGAATGGTATTTGCCAAGTCACTGCTCAGTGACGGTGGCCAGTTAGGGCACTTCAAAGGGTGATCTGACGGACGGACCAATCGCCGCCTGGGACGCATAGCGGCTCTTCCGCAGTGGCGGTGCGAGTGGCCGAAGCGGCAAGTGACTGATGCAGACAGCGAGGGAGTAACAGGGGGCATCCGTGGACTGCAAGTGGGCAGGCGAAGTCACTGGCAGAACAGCGGGCTTTGGTGTTTCGGCGCTTGCTCGCATCCAGCATTTCTCGGCAGAGAAGAAGGCCCACGGCATGTGGGCCTCCTCCATCTTCCATTGGCTAAGCCCTGGATGCCTTTGGGGCACCGGCTACCAAATAGCGACGGCTGGCCGCTGAAGCAATCGCGACGGCCGGCCTGCTCAGCGCAGAACCAACGGTGCCGGCGCTTTGCTGCCAGGCCGCGCGATTGCGTACATCTGCCAGCTGATGTCCTTCAGCAGTGCGTAGCGATCATCGCCCAGCGTGTAAAGGTCGAAGTGGCCCTTGGCAGGCAAGAACCGGAAGTCAGACTTCGCGCCCAAGCCGTCCAATACCGCTTTCAACTTATGCGCGGGGCCCTCCAGATAGGCGCTATCGACGCTGCCCACGTAGAGGTGGATCTTGCCGTCCAGATCGCCCTTGAGCTGCGGCCATTGCTGCTGCAAGCGATAGGCGATGTCGTAGTGGTCGCGCCAGTAGCTCATCACCTGGGGATCGATCGCGCCGGTGTCGCGATCGAACATCTGCATCGGCCGACCGTCCTTGCCGCGCGGCGAGAATACCCATTCGAACGAGGACATCTGGCCGCCGTACTCGCCGACGACCCGCTCCTGCTTGGAAAACTCTTCAAGCGTGACCAGCACTTTGCCCTGGTCACGAAGAAACGGCCGCGGCTTGCCCTGCGCATCGCGATAGAGGTTGGCGTTGGGCGCGTAAAGATCCACGCCAACGAAATCGTGAAAATCGCTGGGGTCCGGCGAGGTCGACCAGGTGCCGCCGAACATGGACGGGTAGGTGGTCTGCAGCCATAGCGTGGCCCAGCCGCCGGACGAATGGCCGTTGAGGAAGCGTCCGTTCGCCGTGGCGTCCATGTGGTATTTCGCTTCCAGCGCCGGTATCAATTCGGCGGTCAGCGCCTTGCCCCAGGGACCGTTGTTGACCGAGTCGGCGAACTCCACCGTGCCGGTGTAGCCAGACTCATCCAGAAACACCCAGATCATCGGCGGCATCTCGCCCCTGCTCATCGCCGCATAGACACTGGCGAGCACGGGAACCATGCGGTCGTTGTTGCCACCGTAACCATGCGTGTAATACACCGTCGGGTAGTGCGCGGAGGCATGAGCGTCGTAACCCGGCGGCAACAGCACGCGGCCGCGCATGGTGATCGGGTGGCCCCAGAAAGCACTCAGCGCAGGGCTGGTGAAGTTGATCGCCTGCGTATGCGCGCGCGCTTGCGGCAGCCATTGGCGTACCGCGGCCGGCGTCTGGGCCGACAGCGTCCAAGGATCGCTCGTCGGCAGGGCACGCGTGAGCTTCAACACCGGCGCTGAAGTGGCAGGCAGATGCACCGGCACCACCTCGCTGACCAGATCACCGGCGACACGACCATCTACCACGTTATAGGCGTGATCCACATCGAGCACCGCCTGCATCAGGTAGTCGCCCGGCGGCAGCTTGGAAAAAGCCGCGGGAAAAGCCAGTTGATCGGCGTCAAGCGTTACTGGCTGGCCTGGTTGCAGATGGGTCACCTCGCGCGACGCTACCGAGGCCTGATCGGGGTCAAACGGACTGGCGTCGACCGCCTCGACCTTGCCATTCTTGGCTGCCGCCTGCGCCGCCTTGGCGTCGCTGGCAAATAGCAGCAGGCGGCCGCTGACCGGTTGCTGGGAAGCACCATCCAGTTCGATCTGGAAGAGGCTCTGCGTCGGCGCGGCCTGATCGGCCCGCGCCAGCTGCGTCCATGCCATCCCGGTGCCCGTCACGCACACTGCCAACAGTGCGGCGGAAATCTTCTTGCGATATTGACCCACAAACGCTCCTAGGCGGCATATGCGCCGCCGGTAAAAACATCGTTGATCCAGGAAGCCAGTACGAGCTGGCGTCTCAAGTATTTTTATTTGGCGTTGACTGCCGCCGATTGCTTGGGCCGCAAGTCCTGAATGTTTGCTTGCGCGTGCGTTGCAGTCATCGTCATGACAACAGAGAGCTAAACAACCATTGGTCGTACGTATTTGTTCGTGAGTTGTCTCCAGAGAGAGCCATGGGGGCAATGGCTCTTTTTTACTTCGCTGGCAGTGCACGCCCGGTTACGTTTTTTTGAGCGCACTGAGATGAGTGCTTCCTCCAACGCTTTGCGTTCAATGCGTCAAGAAATTTGTTGCTCATGTGGCTACGGGAAGACTAAGCGTCGTCTGGTGCTCAGCACGCGCAAGGTTCAACGAAGCGGAAGAACTTGCATGTCTTGAGATGCGCGTGCGCCAACCTCGCAGCGGCGCGATGTCGTTGAGTGGAGTAGGGCTGCGATGGTTGAGTTGAGTCCCCACGGCGGGGACTACTTCAGTGGTCCAGCAAAGAAAATGCTGGCTCGGCTGGACGCGCAGAAATCGTGGTGTCTGCTGCCGAGCCGTGGCGGACGCTCTTCAATGCAGTAGTGCTTCATCGGACAGGATTCGAACATGGCGATTCAATCGCTGCGGTTCTTCCGATGTCATCCTCGCCGGTGGGCGCTGCTGATGTCGGAGAGGGCGAACTAAAACCAATAGTCGGTGACGCATCGCCCGTCTTGCGGCAGGTCGTCCGTGGTGTTGAGCCCGTCATGACGAACCATGGGAATCTGCGCAACACTCGCAAGATCGGCCAGCCTCAGGCTGCCAAGCGCTTTGCGCATGGCTGATTCAATGCTTCTCAGCGGGCTCGCTCAGGCTATAGCCCAAGATGCGTGTTACATGCCGGTAGCCCATGCGCTGGTACACCGGAAGCCCGGCCTGGGTTGCATGCAAGCTGGTCTGCCGCAAGCCCGAGGCGCGGTGGGCAACCTCCAAGACGTGGCGCACGGTTGCTTCGCCAAAACCGAGACGTTGCGCCTCAGGGCGGGTCGCCACGAGCGCCAGGTAGAGTTCGCCATTGCTTTCGATCACCGAAGCGGTCGAGACCGGCTTGCCTTCGTGATAGGCGAGATAGGAATGGGAACGCTCCGTCCACAGCGGCATGCTTTGTCGGAAGGCCCCGAAGTACGAACCGGGTGCCCCCGCGTAGGCCGCTTCGTTGACCGCGGCGAAGTGGTTGAGGGCTTGCTCGCTACCGACGCGCTCGAAGTGCAGGCCGTGGTGTTCGGTCGCTTGCGCAAACGGCAAAAGTTCACCCGTCATGCCAGTCGCGTTGAGCACGGGGGCCAGGCCGGCGCCTGCGATGGCGGCCTCCAAGTCCGATCGCGCGGCTTCCGCGACGTAGTCTTCGCAAAGCAGGAATAATCCAGGTTGCGCCTTCGCGCGCATGTATTGCGCAACGGTGTGGAGACGCTGCCGGAGCACATCGGTGTCAGCGATACCTTCGTTGATATACAGCGCGTTAAAAAATATGAGATCGCTGCAAGCCCAGCGAACGGCGATGCCGTCTTCGTCGAAAACTTCACTGTCCGGTCTGGCGCTGCACACGAACGTGCTAAGGGCGATGAATTGATCGTTGGATTTGATGATGTCGGGTTTAGACATGGGGTAGGTCTTTGCGATAACGGGAAAGGGGGGGGTGCAGGCGCGCGGCGTCAGCTCAGCTCGGTTCGACAGCCGGCGACGGGACAGGGCGGCGTTTGTGCAGGAAGATGGCGTAGCCGATCGCACCCAGGGCAAGCCAGCTCAGACCGATTTCCCAGGCGGCTCGTTCCATGTAGTAGAGAACGTAGGCCAGGATGGCGAAGCCGATGGCCGGGCATGCCAGATGTCGGAAGTAAGCGCGGGAACCCTGCCGCCCCACGAAGTGAACCACCACCGTGACATGGAGAATGAGGAAGCCGGTGATGGCGCCGAAATTGATCAGGAGGGCGATCACGTCGAAGTGGTTGAGGAAGACCATCGAAATGGCGATGGACGCGGCCGCCACAAACAGAAGGCTGCCGTAGGGAGTCTTGAACTTGGGGTGCACCTTGGCCATAAACGCTGGCATCCGTCCGTCGCGGGCCATGGCGAACAACAGCCTGGAAATGGAGGCCTGCACTACACCTGCCGAAGTAAGGCCGAACATCAACGCGCACAAACAAGCCGTGAGCGAACCGAAGGCCTTGCCGCCGGCGATCGCAGCCACCTCATACATTGCCGTATCGGGTGAGGCGAAGCTCTTGCCGTTGGCAAGGTCGGTCGCGAGCCAAGTCTGGGCGACGAACAGCGCGGCGGCGAGCAGTAGCGAGGCAATCGTGGCTCGGCCGACGATGCGACGGCTATCTCCTCGCACTTCTTCGGCGAGTGTGGAGATCGCATCGAACCCAAGGAACGAAGTGGCGGACAGCGACACAGCCGCGAAGACCAGGCCGATACTGAAGGCTTCGGGGCGGTACAGCGGTTTCATCGTTAAGTGCCCCGCGCCAGCTCCGTGAAAAAGCGCATACGTGCCCAACACAAGGAAGGCAGCCAGGAGGGCCAACTGCACAGCGAGGAGGATCTTGTTCATCGCCGCGGTCACCTGCACGCCGAAGAAATTGACCACGGTGCCAATGGTGATGAAGCCCACCACCATGCTCCAGCGCGGAACAGAGGGCACGATGTCATGCAATGCATTGGCGGCAGCCAGGTAGACCACGGCGGGTGTCAGCAGGTAATCGAGAACAAGCATCCAGCCGGCCACGAAACCGGTCTTCTCACCGATGGCTCGACGTGCATAGGCGTAGACCGAACCGGCCAGTGGAAAGTCGGCGGACAGCAGCTTATAGCTGTACGCGGTGAACGACATTGCCAGCGCGCCGACGAGGTAGGCCAGCACCGCCATGCCCTTAGAGATGCTGGACAAATAGCCATAGATGGCGAAGGGAGCGAGCGGGCCGATGAAGATCAGGCCATGGATGAGCAGGTCGGCGAAGCTTAGGGAGCGCTTCAGATCAATAGGGAAGGATCCCGCCGGTTGCGTAGGGGCGGGGAACGAGGCGTCTGGTTTCTGCATGTACTGCTCGTTGGCGTGAGGTTTTGAGTGTGGATCGCGTGGTCCCGAACCAGCGCCGGGCGACGACGACGTGTCGTCACCTGCAGCTTGGCGGGCTGGGCGCCGTTTGATCAGGCAGGCGCCCATCCGGATCTCATTTTTATAGTTAGGTCGTGCTTCAAATGTCCGATACATCAGGCGGCCATGAATGGCCTTCGAGTCGATGCGGACTCGCTACTAATCGCTCCTATCGATAGGTCGACTCAGCGTGAGTGCCACGAATCAAGCTTTTGGTTCATGCGCATGGACTGCAATGGCAGGTGCCGATATTTCGATGACGGGCCGCGGCCCGAATGAACATCCGATTTGTTTGGTTCTGAAAGCGCTGCAGGCGACGACGGACTGATGGGCGCACTGGAAAGATTGCGCCACGCCTTCCACCCCAGAAGGGCCTCGACAGGCGACCAATGCGCGCCTGCCGAGGCCATGGCACAGCGCAAATCAGATATCTTCGCGCACCTTTTTTTCGCCCGCGTTTATACGCAGCGTCAGGCGATTTTCGGGCATTGCTATAGGACAATTTGGGAACGGAATGAAGGCGCAAGGAGGATTGACGGCCTTATTGAAATCCAGGACGATTTTTCCGTCTTTGGCCGCAGGGGTCACCAAGAAGCGGGCGCCGCCATAAGTCTCCTTCCCCGAAGTGCGGTCAGCAAAGACAAACAATACCTCGTCGTCCGACTCCATATAGGGCATGAGTTCGTAGCGCTTTCCGTCTCGAAAGAATACCGCCTTGCTCTTGATCTGGACTTTTTGAACGGAGCCTTGCACGTAAGCCACGTCGACTTCGCGGGGCTCTTTCAGAGGCTCCCAATCCGCGGTGATTTTCCAGCCAGCGTCGATCGGGAAATATTCAAGGCCTTTGAAATTGACGAGCCGCGGAGCCTGGGTGTCGGTAACAATGAGCCGCTTTTCGCCTTTGTCGTAGTCGCCTTCGTAGGAATAGATCTTCAGCGTTTCCGTGCTGGCATGGATCGTGGTGGGCGTCTTGCTGCCCTTCACGGGGTCCAGCAGCAACGTTCCATCGGGGAAAAAGTACAAACCATTTATATGAAATGGTTCGATGCTGCCTTGCCCTGAAGGCGAGTGCTCGATCGTGGCATGGCTGCCATTCACCAACGCCAAACTCATAGAGCCATTGTCAGCATAAGTAAGGTCGCCCAGATGCGGTGGGCCCGATGGCAACACAATGTCTTGGTCCGCCCCTGATCCAATGCGGCTTGTACCTAGCCGCACAACTTCAGAGTTGGTAACACTAAGCCAGCTTTGAGGGGACTTTAGCTTTTCAATCCGTTGTTGTTGCCACTGCTGGATCTCAAGCTGATAGCTGTCAACGGCAGCTTGCGCAACTCCACTCGTTGCACAGACCGTTGCCAAAGCAATTAGGTACGACGAAAACTTACGCATCATGTTCACGAGCCCTTGCCTTCTTGATGGTGAAAACATGGGCGTGTCAGCTAAGCAATCAGCCTCCACGCGCATGTGCAGCCGTTTTTTGTCCGGCCTTATGGCGTAAAGGCAAGCGCAGTCCGCAGGAAAGTGCAGGGCGCGTTGCTTACGCCATAAGCTAGATGAGTTCGGTAGTGGAGGCCAACGGTTACCCATCGAGGCTTGCTGTGCTCAGTCAACATTCATTCTGTTCGATGGCGCCCGGTGAAGTTACTCGGCGATGGATCGCAGAGAGCACCCCAGCGACACCGAACGTGAGATCTCTTCCCGCTCGGCCAGCGTCAATACTCGTGCAGCACGGCGGCGTACCGGAGACCTGATTCCACCGGTTCACGCCAAGACATGACGTATCGACGAATAGCGCGTAGCCAATCGGTGGGCGATCTGATGCAGCGATTCACCGCTGGGGGTTGTGGCTCCGGGCTGCAACAAAGTGGTGATTCCATCGTGTGAGCGTGTCGCATGCGGAAGAAGAGGCTCGATGGATCGCATCCTTCTCTTCCCCTCGCGCCACGATTGAGTGGCGAAGTTTCAGTCGCCGGCCAGGAAGGGCAGGACATGGCGCAAGTTGGCTTTGGCTTGGCATAAGCGTGCCTTCACCGTGGCCAAAGGTATGCCAGTAATAGTGGCTATGTCGTCCAAGCTATGACCTGGGCCGTAGACCAGCTCAAATACCAGGCGCTGGTCGTAGGTAAGAAGGGTTAGGCCTTGGGTGATCCGATATCGCAATTCGCAAGCCTTTCCGGAGTTGGGCGTAAGCGTCGGATCTAGAGTGATGTTATCCCCATCGTTAAGTTCGGCACCACGCCGGCGAAGCGCCGTCAGTCCCGCGCGATAGGCTATGCCCATAATCGAGGTGGAGACGGATGATGTCTGTCGAAATTCGGATGCCTTTTGCCAGACGACCCAGAAGCATTCATCGATCACCTCATCGATGATGTCTGCATGCCGGGTCAGGCGATAGAGAAACACACAAAGTCTCTCGTGATAGTCGTAATAAAGAGTCGCCAACGCATCTCGATCGCCATTGGCGATGCGCTTAAGTAGCAGCCTATCCATGGCCTCGGTGTCCTGCGCTGGGTGCGAACGGGTCTTCATGAGTGACCTAAGCGCCGATATTGAAATATTTGGGGAATAGCAGCCCGTCGGCGTTATCAGCCGATAGGTGGCTCTGCTCGTGATGATGGGCTGGGGTAGGGGAGTGAGCCCAGGGCATCTTGCGATATGTGCGCATGTTTTTGCGACGGCGTGAAGAACGCAAAGCATGTTTCTGTGGTGGCCGTCGCATGTCGGGACCATCTAAGACTAAGGTCGGGTACCCGCTTTTCCGCCTTGGCTATTTCGCATCATTGCGAGCGGTACACAACGCGCAGATCCGCTTCCCCTGCATTGCACATTCGGCCCGAAACGGACCTTGCCAATAAGCGCCAAAGCTAATGTGCTTGTGAGGACTAGCCTCTTATCCGCAACCGTGGCGCTTATTCGGACTCGCGCACTTATATCGGGGAAATGCAATTTGCCGATTGTTGTTGACGGTTCGACCGATGTGCACGTCTCCCGGAAAAGGGGGCGGAGGTAGTTGAATACGGTTAACTACCTCTGGATCACCCCTGATTTCTCGGACACCCAAAAGCGAGGACAATCCTCGCACGGAGGTGTTCGATGGAAAAGCGCCAGCGATTCTCAGCCGAGTTCAAGCGTGAAGCCCTGCGGCT
>Ga0209672_100439_pt1 | contig 23788 bp, 16 predicted proteins | sample AraplaCol_mMS_r2_FD_184273 | JGI IMG/M metagenome (GOLD analysis project Ga0209672, IMG submission 184273) | Arabidopsis root microbial communities from North Carolina, USA - plate scrape CL_Col_mMS_r2 (SPAdes) (version 2) | ecosystem: Host-associated > Plants > Roots > Endosphere | place: USA...
AGAACGGCGGCTGCCCGAGCACATGATCCCCGCTGCCTTCGTCACGCTCGATGCCTTGCCCCTCACGCCCAACGGCAAGCTCGACCGCAAAGCGTTGCCCGCACCCTCGGACGAAGCCATCGCTCACGCACCCGACGAGGCACCGCAAGGCGCACTCGAAACCACCCTGGCCACGCTATGGTGCGAATTGCTCGGTGTCTCCCGTGTCAGCCGGCATGACAACTTCTTTTCCCTGGGCGGCCATTCCATCGTTGCGGTACGCATGCTCAACCGCTTGCCCGCGTCGATCGGAATGGAAGTACCGCTTGCATTACTGTTCGAGCATCCCACGCTCGGTGCGTTTGCGAACGCCGTGTCGGACGTCCTGGCACAAGCGGGCCCGAAAGCGCTGCCCGACGTCGTACCTGTCTCTCGCGACGCGCCGCTTGCGCTTTCATTCGCTCAGCAGCGCCTTTGGTTCCTGACTCAGCTCGAAGGCGAAAGCACGACGTATCACGTTCCGTTGATGTTGAGCCTCCGTGGGCGGCTCGACCGTGTCGCCTGGCGCCGTGCCCTTGACACGATGTGGACACGGCATGAATCGCTGCGCACGGTCTTCCCGGCCGAGGACGGCCGCCCGCTCGCACGCCTGCCGCTTTGGGAGGACGGCATGCCCTGGCGTGACGACGATCTGTCGGCGCTCCCCGACGCAGCTGCGCGCCTCGAGGAAACATGTCGCGAAGAGGCCACGCGTGCGTTCGATCTCGAGCGAGGTCCTCTCGTGCGGGCCCGATTGATTCGGGTGGCCTCCGATGAGCATGTCTTCATGCTCGTTCAACACCATATCGTGACCGACGGATGGTCGATTCGCGTCCTCGTCGAAGAGCTTTGCTCGATTTATCGCGCGACGATGACGGACGCCGAGCTGCCCGCGCCCTCGCGCATTCAGTATCGCGATTATGTCGCCTGGCAGCGTCAGTGGCTCAGCGCCGAACGCCTCGCGCACGAAGCGCGTTACTGGCGCGCGAAGCTCGCGGATGCACCGGCGTCGCTCGATCTGCCGACCGATCGCCCACGGCCGGCACGCCAAAACTTCGAAGCGGGACACGTGCCGATCAGGTTCGATTCGGCAACGACGCTTGCGATAAGGCAGCTCGCGCAAACGCAGGGCGTCACGCTGTTCATGCTGCTCGCCGCGGCTTGGGCTGTCGTGCTGGCGCGCTTATCCGGTCAGAACGACCTCGTCATCGGGACGCCGACAGCCAATCGCCCCCGCCCCGAACTCGAATCGCTCGCAGGACTTTTCGTCAACACGGTGGCGCTGCGCATCGACCTGGCGGGCGAACCGAGCATCGCGGACTTGCTGGCACGCGTACGCGAGACCGTGCTCGCCGCCCACGCGCATCAAAACCTGCCGTTCGAACAAGTCGTCGAAATCGTCCGCCCGCCTCGCCGGCTCGACCGCACGCCGGTATTCCAGGTCATGATGGCGTGGCAGGAGATCGATATTGGGCCGCTCAACTTGCCTGACCTGTCGATCGCGCCCGTGGCCGGCAGCTTCGAGCGGGCGAAGTTCGACCTCGAGCTCGATCTGGGCGATGACGGACGAACGATCTCCGGCGCCTTGCGCTATGCGAGCGCCTTGTTCGACGAAGCCAGCGTCGCCCGTCATTGCGGCTATCTGCTGGCGGTGATGGATGGCATGATGCGCGACACCTCGCAGCCCGTCTCGCAGATCGCGATGGTTGGCGAGGCCGAGCGCCGATTACTGATCGGTACCTGGAACGCATCGCAAGCGTCTTATCCGACGCAGCTTTGTATCCATGAGCTCGTCGAAGCGCAGGCTGATCGGACTCCCGACGCGCCTGCCATACTCGCCGACGATCAGCGCCTGTCGTATGCCGAGCTCAACGCGCGAGCCAACCAGCTTGCTCATCATTTGCTGCACCTCGGGGTGCGGCCCGACACGCCCATCGCTTTGTGCACGAGGCGCAGCACTGCCATGATCGTCGCCATGCTTGCAATCCTCAAAGCTGGCGGCGCGTATGTGCCGATCGATCCCACAGCGCCACCCGCGCGCATCGCGCTCATTCTGGACGATGCTCGGCCGCCTGTCGTGCTCGTCGATCGATACTCGCTCGCGGTCGTGCGCGATGCGCGTCCGGCTGGCACCGATTCGTCAGGCGTCCCAACCCTCATCGAGATCGACTCGCCTCAGCCATCCTGGGCGCATCGACCGCTCGGCAATCCCTCCCATGAGCTTGGACCTCGTCCAGGCGCTTCGGCGCTGGCCTATATCGTCTATACGTCGGGTTCTACGGGTACGCCGAAGGGCGTCATGATCGAGCATCGCCAACTCGTCAATCTCGTGTGCTGGCACATCGCGCGCTTCGAACTGCGCGCAGGGGCGCGCATCCCGTGCGCTGCCGGCATTGCCTTCGACGCCTGCACTTGGGAAATCTGGCCTACGCTCGCGAGCGGCGCCACTTTACTGCTGCCCCCGCCGCAGGTGCACGACGATGCGCAGGCGCTGCTTCAATGGTGGCGGAGTCAACCGATCGAATGCGCCTTTCTCGTGACACCGTTAGCCGTCCTGGCCATTCAGGGGGGCCTGCCGCCGACCCTGCGGCGGTTGCTCATCGGAGGCGATCGGCTGACCCACGTGCCCGCGGAACTGCCTTCAACGGTGGAGCTCGTCAACAACTATGGCCCGACGGAAACGACGGTTGTCGCGACGTCCGGCACCGTCTCGCGCTCCGATACGGTTCACGCCATCGGCCGGCCCATTGCGAATACGCGCGTCTACCTGCTCGACGATGCGGGGGAGCCCGTGCCACTCGGCGCCCCTGGGGAACTCTATATCGGCGGCCTCGGCGTGGCCCGCGGTTACCTGAACCGGCCAGAACTCGATGCGGTGCGCTTCCTCCCCGATCATTTCGCGCGCGCGGCAGGCTGCACCGATGCGCGAATGTACCGCACCGGCGACCTCGCGCGCTACCTGCCCGACGGCAGGCTCGTGTTCCTCGGCCGTAACGACGATCAAGTGAAAGTTCGCGGTTTTCGTGTCGAACCGGGAGAAATCGAAGCGCAACTGCTTGCACATCCGGACGTGCGTGAAGCTGTCGTGCTCGCACGCGAAGCGGGTGGCGAACCGTCCCGGCTCGTCGGCTATGTGTCGATACAGCGTCATGCTGCGGCGCCGGGCGCCGCGGCCCGAATCGGGACCGGTAACGAAGCTTCAGAACTCGCCGATAGTTTGCGCTCCTATCTCGCACAACGTCTGCCCGAGTACATGGTACCGACCGCGTTCGTCGTACTCGATACCTTGCCGCTAACCGTGAATGGCAAGATCGATCGCCGCGCGCTGCCCGCGCCGAACGAACACGCCTACGCGATCGAGCGCTATGAGCCGCCGCACGGCGAAACCGAAGTGATAATTGCGCGCTTGTGGGAAGAACTCCTCGGCGTGCCTCGCGTCGGCCGGCACGACAACTTTTTCTCGCTTGGGGGCCATTCGCTGTTGGCGGTTCAGATGCTTGCCGAAGTCGAAAAGCGGCTGGGCATCGAAGCTTCGATTCGCGCGCTGTTCGAAGCGCCGACGGTTGCGCAATTCGGCCATCGCCTCGGTATGGCGTCGAGCGCCGATGCGCTCGACGTTCTTCTTCCCTTGCAGCGCGACGGCGCCGGTGCGCCGCTCTTTTGTGTTCACCCCGCCGGCGGCTTCAGTTGGCCCTATGTCGCACTCGCTCGTTCCCTTCCCGATCGGCCAATTTATGCACTGCAATCGCCCGTGCTTCGCGATCCCGAGCACGAGCCCGTGTCGATCGAAGCGATGGCAACGGACTACGTTGCACGCATCCGGGGCGTCCAACCGAGCGGGCCGTATCACTTGCTGGGCTGGTCGCTGGGTTGCCACATAGCCCATGCGATGGCGACGCAGTTGCAAGCATTGGGCGAGGAAGTCGCTCAGCTCGTCATGCTCGACGGATACCCGATCGGCAACGACGAAGCCTTGCCGGCACCCAGCGATGAGCAGATAGTCGAGGTGCTGCACGATGCCTTGGCCGACAGCACATCGCCCGGCGGCGACGTCAATCAGACGCTTGTAGCGGTACGGAAGCAATCCGGTCCGGGCGCGTTGATTTCGATGCTCGGCGAACGCGCATTCGACACCGTCGTGCGGCAATTCAAACGCGCGCCGGCATTGGCGAACGCCTATCGACCTGGAGTCTTTCACGGCAACGTGATCTTCTTCAGGGCTGCGGTGCGCGCCGCGCAAGAGCGCTCACCTCGATCGCCGGCCGCGTGGCAACCGTACGTGAGAGGCACTATCGTCGAGCACGATGTCGACTGTCGGCACGAAGCGATGATGCGGAAAGATTCGGCGGAGACGATTGGACGCGCGCTGGCTGTGCTCCTCGGCAACGGGGAGAGTGCACGTGGACGAGCTGACGCGCGCTCGAAAGGCATCCCGCCGCGATAGCCGGCGGCGCGGGGGCACGCACCGGTTATCTCTTATAGAAATAACTCAGAATTATTCCTGACAGGAATATTTGCAAAATATCTGCCACACGAATATAATTGGAATATTTGTGTGGGAGATATCTGCAATGCAGATCGCCATTCGCACCTCGAACCAATTGAGCCAGGTTCTTCTTTCCGCGAGAAAGGCGCAAGGCATTACCCAGGCGCAAGCGGCGGCTCAAATCGGCGTGCAGCAGCCAAGGCTGTCAGCGCTCGAGACGACGAGCACGGGCAGCCTGTCGCTCGAACAGCTGCTGATCCTCTTTTCTTTGTATCGGCTGGAATTCCGCGTACATACGCGAGACGGCGAGCAGCCGGATCAGACAGAGCCGGAGTGGTGAGGCATGGCCAGAAAGTCGCGATCCCGAGCACTCTCTCTCTGGGCCAATGGCGAGCGTGTCGGCACATGGGTGATCCCGGTTGTCGGCGAAATGGAGCTGCGTTACGACGCGAGCTGGCGGCGCTCCAGCGTGGGGCGCCCGCTCTCGCTTTCCCTACCGTTTGGCGTTGGGAATGCGCCGCTCAAAGGCGAACGGGTCGAGAACTACTTCGACAACTTGCTCCCCGACAGCCCCGAAATTCGCCGCCGCATCGCGACACGCTACAAGACCGAGACGCTGCAGCCATTCGATCTGCTTCGCGCAATCGGACGTGATTGCGTAGGCGCCGTCCAATTGCTGGCCGAGAACGAGGTCCCGGGAAACGTCGACAACATCGAAGGAGCTGCGCTTTCGGACGAAGACATCGAACACCTGCTTCGCACGATAACTGGCCCCGTCACCAACGCGCAAGACGAGGACGAATTCCGAATTTCACTTGCGGGTGCACAAGAAAAGACCGCGTTGCTGCATCACGCTGGCCGTTGGATGCGGCCGCACGGTGCCACACCGACGACTCACATTCTGAAACTGCCACTGGGCTTGGTGGGCAACCGCAAAGTCGACCTCCAGACGTCGGTCGAAAACGAATGGCTGTGCCTCGCCATCCTTCGCGCCTATGGTCTGCCGGTGCCCGACGCGCAAATCGCGACCTTCGGCCAGGAGAAAGCCCTCTGCGTCAAACGATTCGATCGCGCCTACGGACGCACGGGCGCGCTGCTGCGCCTGCCCCAAGAGGATTTCTGCCAGGCATTGGGCTTGGCGCCGCATCGCAAGTACGAAGCGCATGGCGGCCCGGGTGTCCGTGATATTGCAGATATCCTCCGCCAATCGGAGCAGGCCCGAGCGGACATTGAAACATTCCTGAGCGCACAGATTCTCTTCTGGATGCTGGCGGCCCCAGACGGTCACGCCAAGAACTTCAGCATTCGCCTGCTGGCAGGTGGCCGCTTCCAATTGACGCCGCTTTACGACGTCATGTCGATCTGGCCTGTCGAGGGCGATGCGAACAATCAATGGTCATGGCACAAAGCCACGCTTGCGATGGCTGTCTGGGGCAAGAGCAGACACTACAAAATGCGCGACATCAAGCGCAGCCACTTCAATACGACAGCCCGCCTCTGCCATTACGGCGATGATGCCGAGCCGCTCATCGAGCGGATCATCGCCCGCACGCCCGATGTGGTCGCGAGCGTTTCCAATCAGTTGCCGGCCGGATTTCCGGAGCGCGTAGCCCTTCGCGTCTTCGAAGGCCTCGAGCGCTCCGTCTCGCGCCTCGAGACGATGGCGAACGAGTCGACCCACGCCTGATGCCCGCAACCCTTGCGCCTCAATCCAACGGGAATCCGTCGCTGAATGCCTGCCGCAAATAATCCGTGAAGCACTTCACGGCACGCGCAACTTGCACGCCATGCGGACGGACGACGTGCAGTTGCGAGGCGAACGCCCCAACGGGGCGCCAGTTGTTCAACAGGACGACGAGCTTGCCCGCTCGCAGCGCGGATTGCGCGGTGAAGTCCGGCAACAGCGCGATGCCCAGATCTTCGAGCGCGGCGTCGCGCAACGCTTCGCTGTTGTTCGCGGAGATCGGCCCATTCACGGTCACATTGACTCGCGAATTCGCACCGCGTCTGCCGACTTTCTCGAAAGACCATACGCCGGAGCCCACCGGGCGGGGATAGTAAAGGCAATCGTGCTGCGCGAGATCGGCTGGCGCCTGCGGCGTGCCGCGCTCGTCGAGGTAAATCTGCGTTGCAACGATGACCGAGCGCGTATCGCACAGCTTCCACGCCACGTGCGTATCGGGAACTTGCGCGCTATGGCGAATGGCCAGATCGAACCCTTCGCTCGCAATCGAGGTCAACCGATCCGAAAGCTCCAGCTGCACACGCACCTCGGGATACGCACGCGAGAATTCCGCCAGGCGAGGCACCAGTTGCTGGCGCGCGAATGCCACGGGCGCGGTCACGCGCACCGTGCCGCGCACGGTCTCGGCCATCTCGCGCACGCTGGCGAACGTCGCGGCGATGCGCTCGAAGTCCTGCCGCGTATCGTCGACCAGCCGCCTCCCGGCCTCGGTGAAGCGTACGCTACGGGTTGTGCGCTGCACCAGTACGACGCCCGCTGCGCGCTCGAGCTCCGTAATGCGCTGGCTCACTGCCGCCTTGCTGACCCCGAGCCGGGCAGCCGCCGCCGTGTAGGTCCCTTGGGCCGCGAGCACGTTCAGCCAATGGAGGTGCGTCCAGAGCGCCTCGATCTTTCGCGTATCCATGAATGTGATTCCTGCGCCTCACCGTTCGTCAGCGTGCCGATGATAGCACCGAGCCCTGTTTATGTTTTCAGCTTCACGCGTCTATTGTTCATGATAAAAAACAATCAATTCAACGGGAGATACTTTGCACGGCGTTCGAGCGTTCGTACACTGACAGCATCCATTGACGTGAGGAGATGACATGCAGCCCTATATCGATTCCGCAGACGTAACGCATTTCGTCGGCGGCAAAACCGAGCGCGGCACGGGCGATCGGACACAGGCGGTCTTCAATCCGGCGACGGGCGAGGTGGCACGGCGCCTGGTGCTCGGCACAGCCGAAGACGTCGATGCGGCCGTAGCGAGCGCAAAAGCGGCGTTCCCTGCCTGGCGCGACACGCCGCCGATTCGCCGTGCGCGCGTCCTGCTGCGCTTTCTCGAGCTGATGAATCAGCACAAGGACGAACTCGCGGCGATCATCGTCGCCGAGCACGGCAAAGTCTTCTCCGACGCGCAAGGCGAAGTGGCGCGCGGCATCGACGTCATCGAATTCGCGGCCGGTATCCCGCAGTTGCTCAAGGGCGACTACACGGAACAAGTCTCGCGCGGCATCGACAACTGGACCGTGCGCCAGCCGCTCGGTGTCGTGGCTGGTATCACGCCGTTCAACTTCCCGAGCATGGTGCCCTGCTGGATGTTCCCGGTCGCGTTGGCGGCGGGCTGCACGTTCGTGCTGAAGCCGAGCGAACGTGACCCGTCCGCGTCGCTGTTCATGGCGCGCCTGCTCAAGGAAGCGGGGCTCCCGGACGGCGTATTCAACGTCGTGCAGGGCGACAAGGTCGTGGTGGACGCCCTGCTCGCGCACCGCGACGTCAAGGCGGTCAGTTTCGTCGGCTCGACACCGATCGCGAACTACATCTACGAAACCGGCGCCAAGCACGGCAAACGCGTGCAAGCGTTGGGCGGCGCCAAGAACCACCTCGTCGTCATGCCGGATGCCGACATCGATCAGACGATCGACGCATTGATCGGCGCCGGCTACGGTTCGGCCGGCGAGCGCTGCATGGCCATTTCGGTCGCCGTGCTGGTCGGCGACGTTGCCGAGAAGATCGTGCCGCGCCTGGCCGAACGTGCGCGCAAACTCGTCGTGAAAAACGGCATGGAGCCCGATGCGGAAATGGGGCCGGTCGTGACGCAACAAGCACTGGAGCGCATCGAAGGCTACATTGCGGCGGGCGTCGAAGAAGGCGCAACGCTCGTGGTCGACGGCCGCGGCCTCAAGGTGCCGGGCCATGAGAAAGGCTTCTTTACGGGCGGCACATTGTTCGACCATGTCACACCCGAAATGCGGATCTATCGCGAGGAAATCTTCGGGCCGGTCCTGGCTTGCGTGCGCGTCAAAGACTTTGCCGAAGCGGTCCAATTGATCAACGACCACGAATTCGGCAACGGCGTGGCGTGTTTCACGCGCGACGGCCATGTGGCCCGCGAGTTCGGCCGGCAGATCGAAGTGGGCATGGTGGGCATCAACGTGCCGATTCCCGTGCCGATGGCCTGGCATGGCTTCGGCGGTTGGAAGCGCAGCCTCTTTGGCGACATGCATGCCTACGGCGAGGAAGGCGTGCGCTTCTATACGAAGCAAAAGTCGATCATGCAGCGCTGGCCCGAAAGCACCGAGAAAGGCGCGGAATTTTCGATGCCTGTCGCGAAGTAAGCCGATTCGAATCGCCGCGCGTCGGACCCGCGCGGCGATTCAATTGCCGCGAAGCCGGAAACTCCTTAATATCGGAGAACGTTGCCCCGTTTGCTTCGTAGTCCTTCACTTTCGCACGCTGTTATCCGACCGCGGTCCGAGGCCGGCATGAACGATCGATTTCGTCGCCCCGACAGCTTGCCGCCAATGCAGGCTGTTTTCGTCTTCGAAGCCGCGGCTCGCCTTTCGAGCTTCACCGCCGCCGCGCGCGAGCTCGGCTCGACTCAGCCCGCCGTGAGTCAGCGTATCGTTCAGCTCGAAACCGACCTTGGCGCCCTGCTATTCGAGCGCAGTCATCGCGGCGTGAAATTGACGGAAGACGGCACGCGCCTTTTCGAGGCTGTGAAAAAAAGCCTCGATGAAATTCGTCATGCGGCCGCTGACATTCGAGTCCGCACCGCGCGCGGCACCCTCACGATCCTGACCGACTTCGGTTTCGCCACGTACTGGCTCATGCCGCGTCTGGCCGAGTTCAAACGCGCGGTGCCCGGCGTCAACGTGAAGATCGTCACATCGCAGGAAGGTTTCGATCCGGAACGTGATCGGGCCGATATTGCCATTGCTTTCGGCGCCGGAGAGTGGTCGCGTTATCGCTCGACCCGGCTTTTCCCCGAGCAGGTAACGCCGGTTTGCACGCCGGCCTTTCGAAACGCGCACCCTGACGTAACGAGCGCGGCTGACCTTCGTTCGCTGCCGTTGCTGCATGTGCAGGCCACCTATCCCGAACGCTGGCTCGATTGGAAAGGCTGGTTTGCCAAGCAAGGGCTCAGCGCGCCGCCCGAAGATGAGGGCATGACATTCAACAGCTATGCGCTCGTCATTCATGCCGCACTTTCGCACCAGGGGGTGGCGCTCGGCTGGGTGCCGCTCGTCGACGAGTTGATCGCGACCGGACAACTCGTGCGACTGGCCGAGCCCCCTGTCGTCACCGAACGCGGCTACTTTCTCGTCTGTCCGGCAGCCCGTCCCGAAGCGCCGGCCGCGCCCGCGTTCCGGCGCTGGCTGTTCGCCGCCTGCGGGTGCTCCGCCAACGCTGTGCCCTACTGACGATCCGATACCAGCGGGACGGCGTTTCGGTTCTATCCGGCGTTCGTTTCCCCTGATTTACTTCAGCATGCCACGTGCGCGCCCGCATTTCCCGGCGGGCAGCGCATGTATTTCCAAATGAGACTCAGAGATCACGCGCATGCCATCGACCGATCGTACTCATCAGTTCATCTTGACGCTCGACTGCCCCAGCGCAGCGGGACAGGTCGCCTCCGTGGTGGGGCTGCTCGATAAGCATCAGGGTTATGTCGACGAATTGACCGTCTTCGACGACGACAGCAGCGAGCGCTTTTTCATGCGCTGCGTCTTTCACGGCGTACGCGGTGACGGCACGTCGCTCGATGTCGCAGCATTGAAGGCCGAGTTTGCGCCGATCGCCGATCGGTTCCGCATGCAATGGGCCATTCATGATGCCAACATGCGGCCGAAGGTACTGCTCATGGTATCCAAGCTCGAACATTGCCTCGCCGACCTGCTGTTCCGCTGGCGCATGGGCGAATTGAAGATGGACATCGTGGGGATCGCGTCGAACCACGCAACGCTCGAACCGATGGCGCAGCAGCACGGTTTGCCGTTTCACCATCTGCCGATCACCGCCGAAACGAAGCCTCAGCAGGAAGCGCGCATTCTCGATCTATTCGATACGAGCGGCGCCGAATTGATGGTGCTCGCGCGCTACATGCAGATCCTGTCCGGCGAGACGAGCCGCAAGCTCGCGGGGCGCGCGATCAATATTCATCATTCGTTTTTGCCCGGCTTCAAGGGTGCCAAGCCGTATCACCAGGCTCATGCGCGCGGGGTCAAACTGATCGGTGCGACCGCGCATTTCGTCACAGACGATCTCGATGAAGGGCCGATCATCGAACAAGTCGTGGAACGTGTCGACCATTCGCATCGGCCGGAGCAGCTGCTTGCGGTAGGGCGCGATGTCGAGTGCATCACGCTTGCGCGGGCGGTGAAGGCGTTCATCGAGCGGCGCGTGTTTATCAATGGCGATCGAACGGTCGTGCTGCAGTAATGCCACTTTATTAAAAAAAAACCGGCATCGAAGATGCCGGTTCCAAACCTGCTACTAGACGAAGACTCACTGCAAAAGCATTACTGTGCGCCCGATACCCACTCGTTGACGCGATCCTGGTGCGCGGCGATCCACGTGTTAGCCGCATCCTGCGGCTTCGCGCCGTTTTGCGTCGCCAGCATCACGCTGTCGATCTCACCCTTCTTCCACTGGAATTTCTTCAGGAACGCCACGACCTGCGGCGCCTTCTTGTCGAGCGCGGGATTGACGACGTTGTCCACGTGCTCCGCGCCGCCGAAGACCTTCTTCGGATCCTCGAGGAACTTCAGGTTCCACTTCGCGAACATCCAGTGCGGCGCCCAACCCGTCACGATCACGGGCTTCTTCGCGTTTTCCGAGCGGGCCAATTCGGCCGTCATCGCGCTGCCCGAACTCGGCATCAACGTGTAGTTGAGCCCATAGTTCTTGATCGCATCCTGCGTCTTGCGCATCACGCCCGCGCCCGCGTCGATGCCGACGATGCGGCCGCCGAACGCGTCCTTCTCCGCATTCAGATCGTCGATGCTGTTGGCCTTGGCATAGGCCGGCACGATCAAGCCGATCTTCGCATCATTGAAGTTCGGACCGAGGTCCTCCACCTTGCTCTTGAACTCTTCCCAATAGGAACCGTGCGTCACCGGCAGCCAGGCGGAGAGCGTCGCGTCGAGATCGCCGCGCGCCACACCCTGCCACATGATGCCTGCCGCAACCGGCACGAGCTGCACCGGATAGCCGAGCTTCTTTTCGATCACTTGAGCCGCGACGTTGGACGTGGCGACGCTGTCGTCCCATCCCTCCACATAGCCGATCTTGATGGTCGGCTTGCTATCGGCCGACGCGGAAAACGCCGTACCGGCGAGAGCGGCGCCAACGATAGCCGTCAGCAGCAATTGCTTGATAAGTTTCATGTTCAGGTCTCCTGATCGTCGAGATCAGCGCATCCAAGGAATCTGTAGAGTGCGCAGCCATTAAAAAGCGGTAGTCAAGTTTTCCGACACCGTCTTGCCTGTAAACGACGTTTTCGTTATTTATCGACGACGAGATCAGTCAGAGGTTTACTGCAGCACAGCAACACCATCCCCTGATCGATTTCCCGCTGACGAATGCCACCGTTGTGCTTCATTTCCACCTGCCCCGACACCAGCTTCACCTTGCAGGTGCCGCACATGCCCTGCGTGCACGACGAAGGCAGGCGCACGCCCGCTTGCCGCGCCGCATCGAGCACGTTTTGATCCGCTGAGCATTCGATATCGCGCCGACTCTTCGCGAACGACACGGCAAAGCGTTCCCCGCTCACCGGCAAAGCTTCGCCATTGGCAGCCGACGCTTCCGCCTCGATTTGCGGCGCAACCGTTTCCTCGAACGAAAAGCTTTCCTCGTGATAATGGCTACGATCGAAGCCGGCCTCGGCCAGCATCTTGCGGACCGCCTCCATGTACGGTCCGGGGCCGCACGTAAAGATCTCGCGCTCCATGAAGTCGGGCGCAATGAGCTTGAGCAACGGCAACGTCAGGAAACCCGTAATGCCCGGCCAATTGGTTCGCTCGCCTATCCGTTCACAAACGAATGCGGTTCGGAAGTTGCGCTGATTCGATGCGATCAGATCGAGCTCGCGCGAAAAGATGATGTCGTCGGGCGTTCTCGCGCTATGCACGAAGACGATATCGCGGTCTTCGCCGAGCTCGTGATGCGTACGGCTCATCGACATCAGCGGCGTGACGCCCGAGCCTGCCGACAGAAACAGATACTTGCCGGCCGGCTGCCGTGCGCAGGTAAAGACGCCGGCCGGACCCAGCACGCGCACGGCATCGCCGACGCGCAGCGTGTCATGCAGCCAATTCGATACCTTGCCACCCGGCACACGCTTCACGGTAATGGAAAACGTGTGGGGGCGCGTGGGCGCCGACGAAATCGTATAGCAGCGATTGATCGTCTCGCCTTCGATGTCGAGCTCGAGCGTCACGAACTGCCCAGGCTCGAAAACGAAGGTCCGCCCTTCGCGCGACATGAAGAAAAAGCTCTTCACGTCATGCGTTTCCTGGCGCACCTGGCAGCATACGAGGGTTTCTTCATCGTCGCTCGTCCACCGCTCGCCCAGCCGGCTCCAGAACGCGGGCCGCGTAAGCCGGCTATCGCCCGGCTCGAACGTTTGCGCGTCTCGCATCATCGTATGCCTCGCTCCGATCCCTTCCGTTTGTCCGCTATGCGTCAATTTGCGCACGAAGACGTTGTATATACCAGTCGCAGAACTTCTCGACGAGACCCTCGGTGAAAGGCGAGTACGGCCCCGGTTCGTAGGCGCTGCTGCCGGCGCCTCGCTGTGAATATTCCACGAGCGTGCGGTCCTGATCGTTGGTCGCATTCCAGACCGCCGTCAGATTCTCCAGGTCGTAGTCGACCCCTTCCACGGCATCCTTGTGCACGAGCCATTTCGTGCGAACCAGCGTTTTGCCGGCCGACAGCGGAATCACCGAGAACGTCACGATGTGATCGCTCATGAAGTGATTCCATGAATTCGGCTGCGTCCAGAAGGACAGGCCGCCCAGATCCGCGCGCTTGAATTCGCCCAGCAGCTTCTTGCAAGCCACCTTTGCGTCGAGCGTCTGCGATTCGCCGCTGCGATCGAGCGGCAGCCGCTGGGTTCGGAAGCCCGTCACGTCAGACAGACGTTCGAGCTCGACGGACGGCAGATTCATCGCCTCCCATTGCGCGGTGCGTTCGACGCACGTGCGCTCGAAAGCGGCCATCCCCTCGGCATTCGACGGCGACGGCTGATATCCGAAACCGTACTCATAAAGGGAAATCGTCAACTCAGGATGGTTCGCGACGCAGTGATAACACTCGCGATTGTTCTCCATCGTGAGCTTCCAATTGCCCTCTTCGACGATATCGACCTGAGCCGCGATCTTGCAGCTCGGCAGATCGTGCGGAAGCAGGTAAGGCTCCATCGCCGCGCGCATCATCTCGAAGTCGGCCGGCGGCTCGTCGGCCAGGCAGATGAAAATGAGGCCGGCCAGGTTCTGCACCGCGACCGACTTCAGGCTATGTTTGCAGCGATCGAACTTTTCGCCCATGTGCTCGGCGAACATCAGTTCGCCGGTCAGGTTATAAGTCCAGCTGTGATAGGGGCAGACGATATTGCCGACGGCACCCTTTTCCTCGTTGCACAAACGCGCGCCGCGATGGCGGCACACGTTATGAAAGGCGCGAATCGCCATATCGTCGTCGCGCACGATCAGCACCGATTCGCCCGCCAGCTCGACGGTGACATAGTCACCCGGCTCGGGAATATCGGGCTCCACGGCAACCTGAATCCAGTGCTTGTGGAAAATCGCGTCCATATCGAGCGCGAAGATCTCCTCGCTCCGGTAAAACGGCGCGTCCAGGCTATAGCCTGGCTTGCGTCGTTCCACGAGTTCGCGAATGGCTGCCGATACGTTCATGTCTGCTCCGGATTCGTAACGTCCTGGTTCCAAAACAAAATCCACCTGCTTGCCGATGCGGCTCAAGGTTTGGGGCCGCATCGCACGATTCAGTAATCGATGAGTCGATGCTCGCGCAAATAACCGAGGACGACTTGCGCTTTTTCGACCGAAGTCCCCTCAATTACGACGTTTCCGCCACGGCTCTCGGTCGTCGTAGCCGTCAGCATCCGCGCATGCCCCGAACGCTTCTCGTTCGCCACGAGCTTGCGCGGCTTGCGCTCGGTCGGCCCGACGGTCCACGACGGCGCGTCGTTGTCCTTGCGCGATGCGCTCGGGCCTTGTTGAATCGCGCCGTCCGGCACGCGTGCATAGGCGTAGCGCGGCTTTGCGTTCGCCTGAGGATGGATGGCGACGACGCACGGCAACGCGGCCGCCACGCGCCGGCGCACACCCTTCGGCATGAATTGCGTGACGGTCGCGAAACCGTCCTCGAGCGTGACATCGAGCGCGGAGCCGACGAACGTATAGCCCAACTCCGCCGCGAGCTGGTACGGCAGCATGCCGGTGTCGTAGGCCCCTTCGGCGCGCGTGCCGGTCAACACCAATGAAACGCCTTGCAACCGCTTCGCGAGCGCCGGTATTGGATCGTCGCCGTCAGGTCCCGACGCGCAGTCGATCACTTCGATCCGGCGCGCGCCCAGCGCGAGGTAGTCCGTGAGCGCAGGATTCGAGGCGTCGCCCGCGTGGAACACTTCGACCGAAAAACCTGCCGATTTTTCGAGCCCGCGCGCGATTTCGAGCGCGGCTGCATCGTTTCGGCTATAGCAAGGCGCCGCACTGACGCGATGCTTGCCGACCGAAACGAGCACCGCGATGCGCATATCTTTCATCGCTGCGTTCATGCTGCCATCCCTTCTTTGACTGTTACGCCAACCGACGCCGCACCGGAGCTGGCCTGTGCGGCACGCGCGGCCGCGACGGCTTGCGTCAGCGCGGCGATGGTCGTCTGCGCATCGCCCACGACCGTGAGATTGGCGCGCTTCGCAATCGGCGCGCTGGCGTCGAGGTTTACCGCGATCACGTGGCGGCAATCCTTGATCCCTTGCAGATGCTGCACCGCGCCGGAAATCCCGAAGGCAATGTAGACGCTCGCGGTGACGGTCTTGCCTGTCGCGCCGACTTGCTTGTCGCGCGTGAAATAGCCATTGTCGACCGCCACGCGGCTCGCGCCGATCGCTGCGCCAAACGCGCGCGCCAACGCTTCGAAGGCCGCGATATCAGTCACGCCGTTGCCCGCGGAGACGATGAAATCGGCCTCCTCGAGCGCGACGTCGGCTGCATCGAGCTGAGCCGTACCGAGATCGCGATAGACCTCGTCGCGCGTATCGCCGACCCACTCGACCGCCAATCCGGCCGGCGGCTCGACACGTTCGCCCGCGCCGACGAACGGCAGCTTCGACGACACGGCGTCCGCCGCCAGCAATACGACATCGGGCCATGCGCGCGACGCGAACTGTCGTTGTGCATTGACATAGACGCCGACGTGCGACGCATCGATTTCGACTACCTGCGTGGCGATGCTCGCGGCTGACAGCGCCGCATAGCGGCGTCCCAAATCGCCGTCACCGGTGATGTTGTCAGGCATCAGGACATGCGCCGGCGAGAACGCCGCGACGCACGCCTTCAGCGCGGCGAGCGCGCGATCGGGCGCGAAAACCGGACGACCCAGCGCGCGCAACTCGATGACTTTGTCCGCGCCCAGTTCGGCGGGATCGTCCGTGAGCTCGCCGAACACGACGAGCACGACTTCGGTCCGGGCATCGGCGACGATCGCGGCGGCGGCCAAGGCCTGTCGCGCGTGTTCGTCGAGTGCGCCGCGGTCGCTGTGCGCCGCCACGAGCAGCACGCGTGCGGCTTCGTCCACGACTCGGCGCGGCTTGGCGCGCTCACCATGCGCCCCGATATGTCGAATGTCGTCCACCGCCGCGCCCGCGACATGCTCCTGCCCCAGCGTGATCCGGCGCAGCCCCGAGGGCGCAATGATGAAGGGCCGGCGCGGATCGATACGTTTGATGGAAGTCATCGTGTTCACTCCAGCGCCGCCGCAACTAGTTCAGCCACATCGAGCACCTCGGGCCGAGGACCCACGACGCCCTCGAGCATCGCCGTGCAATTCGGACAACCCACGGCGACGATTTCCGCACCGACCGCGCGCGCATCCGCCATCCGCAGATCAGGGATACGGGCCTTGCCCGGAATATCGGTGAGCGGGGCACCGCCCCCGCCCCCGCAGCAGCGACCGCGCATACCATGGCGCTCCATTTCGACCACTTTGATGCCGATCGATTTGAGCGCGCGCCGCGGCGCTTCCGTCTCGCCGTTGTAGCGCCCGAGATAGCACGGATCGTGATAGGTGATTCGCTTGTCAGCGAGCGCGGCCGACGCCTTCGGCGACAATTTGCCCGATTGCACGAGTTCCGCGACAAGGCTCGTATGGTGCTGCACCGTATAGCGTGCGCCAAGCGCGCGATACTCGTTGCGCAGGCTGTGCATGACATGCGGATCGGCCGTGACGATGCGCTTGAAGCTCAGCGTATCGAGTGTGGAAATCAGACGCTTGGCCATCCGCTGGAATGTCGCTTCATCGCCGAGCCGGCGCGCGACGTCGCCCGTATCGGTCTCGCTCGGCCCCAGCACCGCGTAATCGATGCCGGCGCGGTTCAGTACCTTGACCAAGGCGCGCAGCGTACGCTGGTAACGCATGTCGAATGCGCCTTCGCCTGCCACGAGCAATACGTCGACCGGCTTGCCCGGCTCGGCAATGCGTGCGTTCAGGTCAACCGCCCAGTCGTAGCGTGCGGCGATATCGTAGCCACCGGCGCTGCCCGTCTCCCGCAGGTTGGCGAGCACTTCCGGGGCCTTGCCCGGCAGATCGCCCTCGGTCAGCGTACGATGGCGACGCATATCGACGATCGCATCGACGTGCTCGATCAGCATCGGGCATTCCTGGACGCAGGCACGGCATGTCGTGCACGACCAGAGCGTATCGGCTTCGATCAAGCCCGAGACGATCGGCATGTCCGGCCGGCCGCCATGCTTGCCAAGTGCGATACCGGGTGTCGGGCTGCCCGCATAAGCGGCGTCCGTGCCGCCCACCATGCCCGTGACGAGATCCTGAATCAGCTTCTTCGGATTGAGCGGCTGCCCTGCCGCAAAGGCGGGACACGCGGCTTCGCATTTGCCGCATTGGACGCATGCGTCGAAGCTCAACAGCTGATTCCACCGGAATTCGACCGGTTTGCCCGCGCCATATTCGCGTGCGTCGAGCGCCGGTGTTTTGAGCGCAGTCGGCGGCACGGCATCGGGTTTGTTCACGCCTGCGCCGAAGCGCTCTTGACGCGGGTGGAACGCGAGATGCAGCAACCCGGCCAGTGCATGCTTCATCGGGCCGCCGCGCGCAGCCCCGAACGTCATCGCAAACGCGCCGATCGCGATCAGAACCGCAATGATGACCGCGACGACACCTGACGTAGCCGCGCTCGGCACGAGCGCCAGCAGCGTCAGCCCCAATGCGAACGACCCGAGCAACCACGGAAGCGTATTCCACGGTCCGCGCGAAAGACGCGCAGGCACCTCTTTCGCATGACGACGACGCCACACGAAAACGGCACCGACCAGCATCGTCACGGCAGCCAGGCCGATGAGCTTATCGAGCCAAGGTGAGTAGATCGCCAGCCCATAGTTGACGAAGACGAGCGCGAGCGCCGCGATGGCGCCCCCGGCCGTCGCCACGTGCGTCTTCGCGATATAAGGATCGCGCGCGACGACATGATGCAGATCGACGAAGTATCGCTTAGGGATGCTAAATAGATTCGCGACGCCGAACGCGCCGGCCGGTGTCGCTCGCCCCACCCTCCAATAGGCGGCACGGCGCGCGAGCGCATAGGCCAGACCGGCCATCGAGAGCCACAGCAACCCCGTGATGACGAATGCCGGGCTCATGATCAGAAGTCCTTGCAAAGACGAAGCGAATCGTAGATGGCGCCGTGGATGTTGTGCATCGAGATGCAGTCGCCCACGCGGAAGAGCAGGAACCGGCCGTTACCGAGTTCCTCCGACAGGCATGGCTGAGGCTCGGACGCGAAGAGCTTATGCACATCGACTTGTCCGCGGTTCAGCGATTCGGGCTTGAGCTTCCAATACAGCCCATCGTTGGGCGTGCTGCCGTTTTCGATCACGACTTGATCGACGGCGCGCTCTTCCTGCTCCTCGGTATATTCGTTGCGCAGCACGGCAATCTTCTTGCCGTCTTCCTCGTAGACACGATCGAGCCAGTAGTTCGGCGTGTGGATCACGCCTTCCGCATACAGACGCCGATAGAAGATCGGGAACGTCGTGCCGCCGCAGTCGTCGGCCACTTTGACGTCGGGCGTCACGATTTCCACCTTGGAGCCGCGGCTCGCGATGAAATCGGCAACCCCCGCACCTGCGTGCGTGCTGACTCCGTCATAGACGAGCACGTTCTTCATCGGCTCGACGCGTCCGGACAGGATGTCCCACGAGCTCACGGCGAGCCCCTGCGAGACGCCCCAGTCGGGCACCTGGTCGGAGAAGGCGCGGCCGCCGGTGGCGAGCACGATGATGTCCGGCTTTTCCGCCATGATCGCCTTCTCGTCCGCCTCGACGCCGAGACGCCGATCGACGCCCAGACGTTTCGTCTCCATGTCGAACCAACGCACGATGCCGGCCATCTGCTCGCGCTGCGGCGCTTTGGAGGCGAGGACGATCTGCCCGCCTACCTCGGTATGTTTTTCGAACAACACGACATCATGGCCGCGCGAGCGGGCGACGCGCGCCGCTTCGAGACCCGCGGGGCCCGCACCGACGACCACGACCTTACGTTTCGGACCGCGCGACTTCTCGATCACATGCGGCATCGTCGCCTCGCGCGACGTTGCGGCGTTCTGCACGCAGAGCACGTCCAAGCCGTTGTACTGGCGGTCGATGCAATAGTTGGCGCCAACACACTGCTTGATTTCGTCTTCGCGGCCGTCGCGGATCTTGATGACCATATGCGGGTCGGCGATTTGCGCACGTGTCATGCCGACCAGATCGATCATGCCCGAGGCGAGCAGTCGCTCGGCCTGTCCCGCATCGCGGATGCTCTGCGCATGCATCACGGGGATCTTGACGACCGACTTGATACCCGCGGCCAGGTGTACGAACGGCTCGGGCGGCAGCGCCATCGGCGGCATGCAGTTGGCGAGCGTATTGTGCGTATCGGCACCCGAACCGATGACCCCGAGGTAATCGATGAGGCCCGTCTCGGACATCGCTTGGGCGATTTCCTTGAGCTGTTCGTGATCGAGACCGTCTTCATGGAATTCATCGCCGCACATGCGCAGGCCGACGACGAAGTCCGGGCCGACGGCTTCGCGCACCGCATTCAGCACTTCAACGCCGAAGCGCAGGCGGTTTTGCAGGCTGCCGCCCCATTCGTCGGTACGAAAATTCGTACGCGGGCTCCAGAACTGGTCGATCAGATGCTGGTGCGCGGCCGAGATTTCAATGCCGTCCATCCCCGCGTCCTTGACGCGTTTCGCAGCGGTTGCGAAGTCCGTGATGATCCGGCGGATTTCCTCGACTTCGATGATCTTCGCATTGCCGCGGTGCACAGGCTCGCGAACGCCGGACGGCGACATCAGATGCGGCCAGTGCTCGCCGTGAAAGGCGGAGCGGCGGCCCATATGCGTCGCCTGAATCATGATCTTCGCGCCGTGACGATGCATCGCCTCGGCCAGACGCGAGAGCGGATCGATAATCTTGTCGGTCGAAAGATTGACGGATTTCCACCAGCCTTGCGGGCTGTCGATCGATACCGGGCTCGATCCGCCGCACACCGCCAAGCCGACGCCGCCCTTCGCTTTCTCTTCGTAGTACCGGATATAGCGATCGCCGGGCAGGCCGCCCGGCTCGGCGTAAACCTCCGCATGTGCCGTGCTGACGATGCGATTGCGCAGCGTCAGCTTGTTCAGCGTCATCGGTTTGAACAAATGGGGGTAGCGCATTTCGATCGACCTCGAATCCTGTTTCCTTGGCGGCCTTCGTGCTTCAGACGAGCGGCGACACTTCGAAGACGCAATGCGCGTGGCCTTCGCCCGCGCATCGCACTTCCTGCGATATCGAACGCGGCCCGCGCGAGCCGGCCTCGGTCGTATCGTTGACCCAATCCATCGCCCCCGCGAACCAGCCGGAGAACATGTAGCAGAGCTTCTCGTGCTTGTTCGGCTGGGCGAGCACGAACGACGAGTTCCTCAGTTCAATGCGCGCACGAGCGGCTTTCGGATCGGCTTCGACGATGCTGAACAGCCCCCAGCCGCGCTGCGACAAGCGCTTCAGATAGTGTACGAAGACAGCCATGCCCGAGAGGCCATGCTGCTTCGCTTCCTTGTCGCACCAGTGATAGGCCGATTTGTAGCCGGCTTTGTAGAGAATCTCGGCGTACGCCTCGCGACCCAGCGCCTCTTCCACGGCGACGTGGTTGTTCGTGAAGAAGTGGCGCGGCACGTAAAGCATCGGCAGCGCGTCCGTGGTCCAGACACCGGTTTCGGGATCGACGTCGATCGGCAGTTGCGGTTGCATGATTGGCCTGTTGCTGTGTGGGGTGAATGTTCGATTCGAATGCTCGGGCGGGCTCATGCGCCCCAAACGTCGCGGAAAACGCGCACCCAGTTCTCGCCCATGATCTTGCGGATACGCGTCTCGCTCCAACCCGCGCGCTCCATCGCGGCGGTGAGGTTCGGGAACTCGCCGATCGTGCGGATACCTTCCGGGTTGACGACCTTGCCAAAATTCGTGAGGCGGCGGTAGCGGCCTTTGTCGTGCGTGAGCATGTCGAAGAAATCGACGCTGAAGCCTTGCGTGAAATCGGTGCCGATTCCCACAGTGTCTTCGCCGATCAAATTGACGACGTAATCGATGGCCTCGATATAGTCCTCAACCGTTGCATCGATGCCGCGCTTCAGGAACGGCGCGAACATCGTCACACCGACGAAGCCGCCCGCATCGGCAATTTCCTTCAGTTGCTCGTCGCTCTTGTTGCGCGGATGTTCCTTGAGGCCCGAGGGCAGGCAATGCGAATAGCAGACGGGCTTCTTCGAAAACGCGATCGCTTCGGACGACGTATTGCCGCCGACGTGCGAAAGATCGACCATGATCCCGACGCGGTTCATCTCGGTGATGACCTCGCGGCCGAAGTCCGAGAGGCCGCCATCGCGTTCGTAGCATCCCGTGCCGACGAGGTTTTGCGTGTTGTAGCAAAGCTGCACCACGCGCACGCCCATGTCGGCGAATGCTTCGATATAGCCGAGGTTGTCTTCGAACGCGTGCGCGTTCTGAAAACCGAGGATGATGCCGGTCTTGCCTTCCTTCTTGGCGCGCAGGATGTCGTCGGTCGTGCGCACCAGCGTCAGCAGCTCGCCGTTCTCGCGAATCTGCTTTTTCATCAAGCCGATGTTGTCGACGGTCTTCGTGAAGTTCTCCCAGACCGATACCGTGCAGTTCGCGGCCGTGATGCCGCCTTTTTGCATGTCTTCGAACACCGAGCGCTCGAACTTCGAGATGTTCAGCCCGTCGATGATGATGCTGTCTTGGTGCAGTGTGCTCATTTATCGCTCCAGCGCGGGTTTCGCCGCTTCGCCTTTTGGGTCGGGTCCGTCGGTTTTATCGGTCTCAATAGATCGGGAAGCGCTCGCACAGCGCGAAAATCTCGCGACGCACACGCTGCTCGGTCTCGGCATGGCCTTCGGGATGCCGCGTAAGCGCATCGAGCACCTCGAGAATCAACCGTCCGACCTGCTGGAATTCGGCCACGCCGAAGCCGCGCGAGGTCCCGGCCGGCGTGCCGAGCCGGACACCGGAGGTGACGGTCGGCTTTTCCGTATCGAACGGAATGCCGTTCTTGTTGCAGGTGATACCGGCGCGCTCGAGCGCCGTCTCGACTTGCGTGCCTTTCAAGCCCTTCGGACGCAGATCCACCAGCAGCAGATGGTTGTCCGTTCCGCCCGTGACGAGGTCGACCCCGCCTTCGCGCAACACCGTACCGAGCGCCTGAGCGTTATCGAGCACGTTGCCGATATAGGTCTTGAAGCCCGGTTGCAGTGCCTCGCCGAACGCAACGGCCTTGCCGGCGATCACGTGCATGAGCGGGCCGCCTTGCAAGCCGGGGAACACCGCGGAATTGATCTTCTTGGCGATGTCTTCGTCGTTCGTCAGCACGAAGCCGCCGCGCGGGCCTCGCAGCGTCTTGTGCGTGGTCGAGGTGACGACATGGGCATGCTCGATCGGGTTCGGATGGCGGCCGGCCGCGATGATGCCGGCAATATGCGCCATATCGACCATCAGCTTGGCGCCGACCGCATCGGCGATGGCGCGAAAACGCGCGAAGTCGAGCACGCGCGGATAGGCCGAGAAGCCGGCAATGATGAGGCTCGGCTTATGTTCGTGCGCGAGCGCCTCGACGCTGTCGTAATCGATGCGCAGCGTCTCGCGATCCACGCCGTACTGAACGGCGTTGAACCACTTGCCCGACAGCGCGGGCTTCGCGCCGTGCGTCAGATGCCCGCCTGCGTCGAGGGACATCCCTAGCACCGTATCGCCGGGCTTGGCAAGCGCCAGCATGACGGCGCCGTTGGCCTGTGCGCCCGAGTGCGGCTGGACGTTGGCGTAGCCGGCGTTGAACAGCTGCTTCACGCGATCGATGGCGAGCGACTCGATATCGTCGGCGAATTCGCAGCCGCCGTAATAGCGCTTGCCGGGATAGCCTTCCGCATACTTGTTGGTCAGCACCGAACCCTGCGCTTCGAGCACGGCTCGCGACACGATGTTTTCCGATGCGATCAGCTCGACTTGCGACTGTTGCCGCTCGAGTTCCTTGAGAATCGCACCGCGCACGGGCGCATCGCGCTCGGCGAGGGATTGGGTGAAAAACGTCTGAGTGTTCGACATTGTCCTATCCGTGGTGAGACCGACGCGGCCCCCGACAACGCGGGGCGCCACGGGCATGCGTTGGCGACGGCTCTATTCTTGTCGTTCGCCCCTGCCCCGGATTGACGAATTCAGACGCGTTCTTTGCCTTTTCCGACACGGCCGTCTTTTTTGGACAAGTCGCCCCGCAGCCCTTCGGAGGTGTCGCATCCGCACCGCTCTTGGTCGCCCGCGCCCGAAACGGGGGCACAACGGGCACGCTTGCCGTGCAACGAGCGCGCCGCAGCTCTGCCAAAAACTGCGTCGGCATTAGGGTTAGGCCGTATGGCATGCTTGTTGCCCTGGAACCCAAAATGAGACGTCGAGGCTCCTCATCGGCCGCGATACACA
>Ga0209672_100444_pt1 | contig 23389 bp, 30 predicted proteins | sample AraplaCol_mMS_r2_FD_184273 | JGI IMG/M metagenome (GOLD analysis project Ga0209672, IMG submission 184273) | Arabidopsis root microbial communities from North Carolina, USA - plate scrape CL_Col_mMS_r2 (SPAdes) (version 2) | ecosystem: Host-associated > Plants > Roots > Endosphere | place: USA...
CGAAGATGCGCTGAAACGCTATGCGGCGACCCAACGGATCCAGGTCGACGACAAATCGATGCAGGACATTGTCAACTCGCTCAAGGCCGCGGGATTGGTTGGCGGCGCACAGAAGGCGCTGCTCGATCCAATGCCCAAGCTCCGCAATTTCGCGCTGCATGCCCAATGGGACAAACTTACGGCACCGGATGTCAACGGCATCATCGGCTTCGTCGAACAATTCCTGTTGGACAAGTTCAGCAGCTAACCGCTAGGCAATTGCGGCTTTGAATAGCCGGATGATCCGATCCCGATGCAAGGGAAACGTTTCGTCGACTTCCGGTGGTCCGTCAGCCCGCACGCGCATTTCTTGAAGGGCCTTTGCCTTGCAGTCCCCGAAGGCCTCCCATGCTTTTGTGCGATTGCTATTCAGTGTGTCAGCGGCCGCAATGGCCGCGTCCTCGAGCGGGGCGCCGTGGACCACATGCAGCCTCAGCATGCACTTTGCGAGGGCGATGCGCGCACGTACATTGGCTGCTGGACGACCGCGCCGCCCGCGTTTCACATGAAAGGCAGCCGCAAATGTGCTTCCACTCAGGTAGTCCGCAAGCGCGTCGCGCACAAACGTCACGAGTTCGTGAGACGGCCCCTCGACCGTGTATGCCGCTGCGACAAATTGCGTGATCAACTGGCATGCTTGTTCGGGCGTTCCACGATCCGCCCGCAGATCGCCCGCGATCCTGAAGACTTCGACATCGCTCATAGCCATGTCGACCAAGGGGAAGTGGTACCCGTCCCACCGTTTCATCATTCGCGCACCTTGCACCGTTTGTTTTTGCCACGCCACCTCGTCTCGACCGCGAGACGGGCATTCCCGTGCAGCCAAGTGTCCAGCGGCACCAGGTGTTCGACTTCATCACCGGTATTCATCGAACGCCTTCCGTCTGGCTCGTTCATTCGCGCGATAGTCCGCCACAACGCCGATAAATCCGGCCACGAACAGGCAGCGCATGCGGCGCGGCAAGGGCCCTACCTCGAGGAGGAAGTAATCCCATCCCTGGCGCATGGCCCGTTCGTCGGTGTTGATCCCGGGGTCCAAAATGTGTCCCATCGCTTCGGTAACGCCGCGCTCGACGACAATCCGTTCGGCCCGATTGTTGACTCTAGTGCAACGAACGACTCTTTCGCAGAGCCGGTCAAGATAGTCCGGCGCACTCACGGTTCACCTCCATCGCCACTGTCATCAAGTCCGCAAGCGTTTTGGTATTGCGGACTTGATTGCGGACTTGATTCCCTTTCTGGCATTGGGTTTCCGGGCAAGTCCGCAACTCCGCAATGCTTTTTTGGAGTGGCGGGAATGAAGCCGGGTTGCGGAGTTGAATCACCAACCCCGCCCACTCCCTCAGATGATTGCGGAGTTGCGGACTTGGCTTCTAAGCCTTGATGGGTAAGCGATCCAACTCCGCAATCGTCTTTGCGGACTTGAATCGATTGCGGACTTGAAACTAGCCGGAGTTGCGGACTTGATTCCCGCACCTCATCAGGATGGTTCGCCGCGTGATTGTCCCAAATCCAACCCCAATCCTTTCCCTGCTTCACAGCCCGGATTTTTGCCCCCGCCGTAACTTCCGCTTGTTTTGCTGCCTCGACCGTGCGCCAACTTACGCCTTCGGCCATCGCTGCGGCTTTCATTTCTCGCGTGCTCATGAAAGGGCGAAGCCACTCGTACAACATGGCTCGGGCACGCTCGAACTTTGAATGCGCTTCCTCCGCTTCCCCCTCGGTTTCGTCCGCTTCAATCTCACGAAGGATTTCGGCCGCCGAGCCGGTCAAGGGCTGTCCCCACTGGATACGGCTCGACGTCATCTCGCCGACGTCGAGAACCTCGATTGCGTATTCAAACCCGCCGGCGTCGTCCGTGATGTTGGCCTTGCTCTTGGCGAAGATCCGCCTCCCGGACGATTCATCTCGGCCCGCAACCAAGATCACACGCGCCGCCGCGCCGAACGCTTGAGAACCGATAAGACGATCATTCGGTGCCGTTCCCTTCGAGCCTTTCGAGAAGTGCGTGATGCCCAGGATCGCGCAGCCGTGCGCGGCGCCCAAGTCGAGCAGGGGCTGAAGGGATATCCGCACGTCAATCGCCTTGTGCCCGTCGCCACGAACCGCGCTGATGATCGGGTCGACGATAAGCAGCCTCGCGCCACCTATCTCCGCTAGCTTCTCCGACAGGATCGGTACGTCGCGACTCGGGTCGAACGGGGCCACCTTGTCTTCATCGTCAATAACCGATTCGATGAACCGTACGCGAGCCAGATCGGCTCCAGCCGCCATCAACCGCGGAACGAGCGTATCGGCCAAACCATCTTCACCAGTCCATATAACCACGTTGCCAGGTTCCGGGCACTGAGCACCATCGGGCCAAGTCCCGCCACACGAGACCGTTGCAGCAAGCGCAACAGCGATGGTTGTCTTGCCGCAGCCGGCCGGGCCAGCGAACGCGGTGAATTTCCCCGCGGGCAGATACCCCGGCCAAAGCCAGTAGATCGGCTCCGGCACAATGTCACATGCTCGCGTCAACACTACGGACGGGCCGGAGCGCTTGCGGGGCGCTGCAGCGGTCTTCGTGTCGCTGGGCACGGCTGCGCCCTCATGCTCGCCGCCGGAGCGCATTGCGGCCTCTATGCACGCGCGTACAGCCTCCAGTCCGTCATGCTGTTGCAGGTCGTTAAAGTCCGTCGAGTCGTCCGGTCTGGCCTCGCCGAAGATAGGCACTGCTACTGAGCCACCCACCGCTCGCGCCGCCTCAGTGGCTTTCGTCACTCCAGGATTGCCTTCGGTGCGGTGGTCGTCATCTGCCAGCATCACAACGCGCGCCGCCGGGAGGCGTTCGCGTACCGCCTGCGCGACCGGAAGCAGGTTCCCGGCGTTGAACGCAACGACAACCGGTAGACCGGTTGCAGCGAAGGCGCTTGCGCACGTTGCGAAGCCTTCGCCGATGAGTACCGCACCATTTGGTTCCGGGTTGCCCCCAAACGCATACGAGCAGCCAGCCACCTCGCCGCCAGTCCTGAAGCGTTTCGTGCCGTCAGCATCAATGAATTGCAGGTTCACCAACGCGCCGGCCGCATTGTGAATCGGCACGATCAGCGTGCGCCGGTCGTGAAACTCTTTTAGGCCGTAGGGCTTCACGCCCTTGCGAATGCAGTAGGGGTTATCCGCGGATGCTGCGCGGGCGTTTTCCCACATCTCCCTCGATGATTCTGCGACGGCAGCAAGCGCCGTAGCTCGCTCCGCCGCAGCGCGGGCTTTCGCATGTTTGATACGTTTTCGACGCGCGTCGAGTTCCGCGGGAGAGAGGGCGCGTGCTGACTGCGCGCACCACGTTTCGGACAGGTCCGTTTTCCAGCAGCCGAAAGCGCCCGCAGCCGGTTCCTCGCTGTGAAGCACGTACCATGCACTCTTTTTACCGCGCTTGTCGGTTGGGCCGTCGAACCGGTGTAACTTCCCGTCCGCGATGACCTCGGGCGGGTATAGCCCTTGCGCCGCAAGCGCATCGCTAAACTGTTCTTCGATATTCACTACTTCGCTCACTTGACCCCCTGTGAGGAATCGTCAGCGTGAGGCTCACGCGAAGCAGCCTCTTCGAAAGAGACCGCCTCGCCGGCTGCGCGCTCAGCATACGTGCCGCAAATTTCAGCGCCGACATCGAGCAAAGCGAGTACGTCACGCTGGGAGCATTCTTCTTCGGCCAACGCTTGTCGGATAACCCAGAAAAAAGCGACGGCACGGCCGAGAGCATGTGTTATCGCAATGAGTTCTCGCGACGCGCGGTGCGCGACTTCAGATTTCATATTCATTGGTTTTCACTCCAATCCGGCGCGAGCTTCACGCGCTTTGAGCAGCATGAGCAGCAAAACGTCGACAAAGCGGTCGGCGTCTTCGCACCGAATGTGGCTTTCGCAGTGCAGGAAGCCGTCGGCATCGATGGCGACATGGAGGCTGCTGTTGCGATCGGCGGCGGCCGTGCGCGGGGCGCGATGCTGGGCCAAATCGACAACGTTGTCAGATCGACGGATATCAGTGGCGCACTTGTGCGCGCGAGCGGAACTGCGGCGTGTTGAGCTACGCACGTTGGACCTCCGCTTGACGAGTCGACGCCGCTTGCGAACGTGGTTGCGGCGGCGCGGGGCGACCGTTATCCGCGTGCTGTCGATAGGTGGCAAGGCCCCGCACCGTCTCACAGAGCTCGCGGCTCAGGTCGGCGGTCAGCGACAATAGATCGTCGCGCGCGCCATCGGCCAACCCGTCGAGGTCTTCTCGCGCAACGCTGGTGAGTAGGCAAAGGGCCTCGAGTTGGCGCGCAAGCATCGTCGCGCGATCGAACCGGCAACCGTCAACTTGCAGGATCTGGCTCATTTCGCGCGGCCCTCCGCCTCTTCGATGACGCTGTCGATGCTTTCCAGCAGCTCCTCGAACTTACTCGAGACCTCAGCCGCGCCGTCCTCGGCAAGGTATTCGCCGATCGAACAGAGCCGGCTCAGGATCGGATCGCCGGGCTTCAAAAGGCGGCCAACGGCAGCGCTCAGGCCGCTTAGGTCGCTGAATCGGTCATCGGCTGCAGATGCAAGCTCGGATACCATGACGCGGATGCCGCGCAGCCTCTCCGCGAGCCGGTTTGATTTAGCCATGGCGCACCTCCGCATCGGCCCTCTGGTCAGCCTCGAAGTCCTCAGATTGGCTTTCGAAACAGGTTTGGTGATCGCTGTGGAAGCACTCCTTTTCCTTGCATACGGTCGCGCCAAAATCGGCGAGACGAGCGGCCAGCGAACCGCTGCTCGAGGAGGCGATAATGGCTTCGAAAAGCCCGCGCAAGTCGCGGAACGACGTTGCAGCTTCGGCGGATGCGCCTGCAGCCTGGTTGAGAAGGGCCGCGACTTCCTTCATGTCGAACTGCTCGGCCGTCGACGTGATTGACTTAGCCATAGAACACCTCCGCATTCACGATGGCTTCGGCGATGCGGCGCGCGAAGGCGTCATTGAATGCTGCGCGGCGAATCTCGTCACCAGGGAGTGTCGGCATGCCGGCGAGCAGGTTGCTGTAGCGAAGGTCGCGGAATTCACCTGCACTTAGAGGCGCGGCAATGAGCCAAAGCTCAGCTGCGTGACGGCCGGCGAGGACGAACAGTGGGAATTGAACTGGGGATCGTTTTTGCTCGGGACGAGCGGGCACGTGGCGCAACATGGTGCGGCCTCCTATCGATGTGATACGAGACCCGCTCTCTATCGCCAAATAGGGTGAGCGGGCACAAGGCAGGGTTGGCGAACCGGCTCGATAGGAAACCGGCAGACCCGAAGGTCTCCCCACCAGGGCCCGCCCATTGAAGAAGGCGCGCGATGGCATACGGACGTAAAAAAACCGCGCTGCGGCGGTTGTCCGCCTATCGAATGTCAGGTCGCCAAACCCGGTCGCTGTTGTTTCAGCGACGGCCTTAGAATAGCGCCGTCGTTTCAGCGGCGTCAACAGATTTTTTGGGGGCATCAGTTCACCCCTTGTGGATCAACCGCACGTGCCGCCAGCATCAAACCCTGGACGATCTCAGCGACCTGCGAAGGTCGAATGGTGATGCCAGCGCGCGATGGCTGATAGTCACCGGCGCCATCGACATACCACACGCGCAGATCGATGTATGGCCGCCCTTTGAACGTCGTGTGCGCGATGCGGAACCGTTCGCGCGAGTTTTTCTGTATGTCAAGTACCGGCAGGTCGCCACAATGCGCGGCGCCCTCAGCGACATCGATTCGAGGCTGCTCGTGCATCGTTCAGCCCTCCGCGCGGTAGTTGACCGGATCGGCGAACCAACGACACAACTCCCTATTGGGCCACGCGACGCAGCGCGCTGTCAGCTGAAGGCGCTTCGGGAACCTGCCTTCCTTCTCGCGCAGCCGAACCCACTCACGCGAGCACTGAATCAACTTCTGCAGTTCCTTCCAACGGGTAACGCCGTCGTGCGGCAGCGCCGTCGAGGAAGAGATATGCGCGCCGGCCGCGGGCTGCTTGCTCGCTTTGGCATCCATTGCGTTTCCTTTGCCCTATTAGGCGTTGTTTGCAATGGCTGCAGAGTATGAATTTCGAGCCGGCGAGAACCCAAAATTGGGCTGGCGAGCCAAATATTTGGATTTGAAAGGCTTGCTAGGGTTTTCTCTTAGGCGGGTCGATCAGCTTAGCGGCTTCTCGGAGATGACTGCGCAATGTCGGTTCGCTGATCTCGACACCCTTAGCCGCAAGGTCGTTGAGGACGTCGCTGATGCCCTCGATGCGATCGCCATGAATGTCCAATTCAGCTCCGACCATTGCGAGGCCACCGATCAGGCGCAGCATCGTCGCACGGCTTTTTCCCGACACTTGATCGCCACGCTGGTCGGTCTCATTCGGTGCCGCCTCGGTAGATTTGCTAGCGCCCCGACGCCGCATGGAGCAGTCCTCGTATTGCTTGATCGCTTTTACGAGTTGCGCGTTCCGCGCCTCGAGGGCCCGCGCACGATCTTCCGCTTGTTTAGCTGCCCTGCGCCAGTCTGCGCCGGTCATGCGATGTCCATCAGAATGAGAATCAGCGTCGGCTGTGCCGCTCTTGGGCTCGCACCACTGCTCAATTAAAAATGTCGGACAATCACGTCGAACCGAAAAAGAGCTCGCCGTGACATTGGCCGCTCCGCTATCGATCACGAACCGCCAAAAGTCATCTCGCTTCCAACGCAGTCGATCGTTCGCTTCGCGCTGAATGGCGCCAACATATTCAATCCAATGGTCGTCCGCAACCCGAATCGCATATAGGACGGACAGCGGTCCATATGAGAACTCAGAGTCGAAATTTGTCGGCTGGAACGGCTCAAATATCGGGAGCCCAGACTTATCCTCGTGCTTTTTTTCGAACGTCTGCAGCGACGCGTGAGCGCGACGCTCGATAAGCCATGCGGCAGCCTCTGAGAACCGAACCTGCTCGATGACGGAAAGCATAAAAGCGGCTCGTGAGAACTCAATGTAGGCACCCTGGTTTTCATCAAAGAGGCCCCGCAAGCCGATACCGCGATCGACGTCGTGAGTAGATAGCTTCGCGCTCGATCCTGGGTCGACTTTCGCCGGCGACACTGTGCGCAACAGAGTTAAATGCTCACCGTCTTTCTTCGTTTCCATCGTCTCACCTTCACGCGAGCGCTACGTCTGGCCAGTTGTGGTCAATTCATCGTCAAACGCACTCTGAAGCATCACAACCTTGGCGCCCGACTGCTGATCGAGGTAATCGGCCCACCACTGCATCATCTTCCGGCGCTCTGCCAGGTATTCCGCGTGGTTGTAGGCAGCGCGGACTCCATCGCGTTCCGTGTGCGCGAGCTGGCGCTCGATCCAGTCGCTATTGAATCCGTGCTCATTCAGGATCGTCGATGCGAGCCCGCGAAAGCCGTGCCCGGTCATGCGTGAGTGGTACCCCATGCGATACAGCGCATAGAGGACCGTGTTCTCGCTGATTGGCTTTTGCGCGTTCGAGCGGCTCGGAAACACCCACCGCCATCTTCCATTGATCTCTCGCAGTTGGTTGAGGACGCCCAACGTTTGTTTCGATAGCGGCACGATGTGCTGCGTCCGCATCTTCATTTTCTCAGGCGGTATGCGCCATTCAGCGCGCGCTTCATCGATTTCGGTCCATTCGGCGTAACGGAGTTCGCCAGTGCGAACAAAGGTCAGGGTCATCAACTGAAGCGCCAACCGCGTCTGCAGCTCGCCGTCATACGTCGCGATGTTTTTCAGAAGATCTGGCAACTCCGCCGCGCTGATGCGTCGCATATGCACGACCGTCCGGCTCTTCAGGGCGCCGCGAAGATCCGGTGCAGGGTCACGCTCAGCGCGGCCCGTAGCGATTGCGTATCGGAATACCTGGCTCGCCGCCTGCATCGCTTTTCGCGCTAACTCAAGCGCGCCACGACTCTCAACATTTCGAATAACGGCAAGCAGCTCGGGCGCACTGACATCCTTGACTGGCCGCGCGCCAATAGACGGGAAGAGTTCCCGCTCGAGCAGCTTCAGCACGCGCTCGGCGTGCCGGGTCGTCCATGCATCCTTCTTGTTTGCATGCCACTCGCGAGCAATCGCCTCGAAGGAACTGGCCCTATCGAGGCCTTTCTGCAACTTTTCGCGGCGTCTCTCGTGTGACGGGTCCAAACCGGCGCGCAGGATGTCTTTGATGGTCTCCCGAGCCTTGCGAGCCTCGAGTAGCGATACCTCCGGATATACGCCGAGGGCCAGGCGCTTCTCTTTTCCGTCGAAGCGATATTTCAAGCGCCAGTACTTAGAGCCATTTGGCATAACTTCCAGATACATGCCTTGGCCGTCGGCCAGCTTGTACGAGCGGTCCCGCGGCTTCGCGGACTTAGCGGCAATGTCTGTGAGGGGCATTGGGGGCATCGAGGTGGCATTTCTGCGCTCGATCGCGTGAAAATTGCCCCCAACGATGCCCCCGTATGGTGTGGCTGTCAATGGGCAACCATTGGCAAGTATGGCAGCACCGACCCCGCCCCATCAGGGGTTTGGCACGTTTCGCGGGAGAGCTTGGGGGAAGTTTGGAACTAAGGTGGGGTGGCTGATGGGACTCGAACCCACGACGACAGGAATCACAATCCTGGACTCTACCAACTGAGCTACAGCCACCACTGGGACCTGCAGATTCGGTGCGCCAAGACCTGCGGCACCGACGAAGAAGCGAGATTATACAAATACCATTGGAGCTTGCCTAGCCCCTCAACCGACAATTTCGACAGAGACATCTTCGACAGGCTCGCGCAACTGCGCACGCGCTTCGCCGAATATCGACAAATCGGCGGCCGCGAGCCGCTTGTTGTCCGACAGCACACGCCGCCAGCCGCGGGCCCCCGGGACGCCGCGGTACAAACCCAACGCATGACGGGTGATCGCGCCGAGGAACGTTCCCCGCGCAAGCTCCGTTTCGCAGTAATCGACGAGGCCCGCTTCGATCTGGTCGCGAGTCGGAACCGGCGCCGCGACACCATAGAACCGCGTGTCGACTTCGGCGAGAACGAACGGGTTGTGGTAGGCCTCTCGTCCGAGCATCACGCCATCGACATGCTCGAGGTGCATTTCCACTTCATCGAGCGTTTTGATACCACCGTTGACGATGACTTCGAGCGCCGGAAAATCGCGCTTGAGCCGATAGGCATACTCGTATTTGAGCGGCGGGATCTCGCGGTTCTCCTTCGGCGACAACCCCTTGAGAATCGCATTGCGGGCATGAACGATGAAGACTTCGCAGCCCGCGTCGGCCACCGTGCCGACGAAATCACGCACGAAGGAATAGTCTTCGACGGCATCAACGCCAATCCGGTGCTTGACCGTGACGGGCACGCTCACGGCGTCGCGCATTGCCTTCACACAGTCGGCCACGAGGGCCGGCTCGTTCATCAGGCACGCGCCAAACGCGCCGCGCTGCACGCGTTCCGACGGACATCCGCAGTTCAGGTTGATTTCGTCGTAGCCCCACTGCTCGCCGAGTTTGGCAGCCCGCGCCAGATCGTGAGGCTCGCTGCCGCCCAGTTGCAAAGCGACCGGCGCTTCTCGAGCCGTGAACGCGAGATGACGCGCGACATCGCCGAACAGCAGCGCGCCCGTCGTCACCATTTCCGTATAGAGCCACGTGTGGCGGGAAATGAGGCGATGAAAGTACCGGCAATGGCGATCGGTCCAATCCATCATGGGCGCGACGCTGACCCGGCGCGGGCGGAAAACGGGAGGTGACGACATGGCAGGAGCAACGACAGAATAGACGGCGATTTTACAGCAGCGAACGGGCAAAAGCGCTCGCCGTGCAGCAATCGGTCCCGCCCTGCGCAGCCGAACCGCTAGAATGTAGCCCGCGCGTCGGAGCACAGGCGCCTTCGCGCGCCCACCCCATTCGAAGGAGCGTTGATCGATGAGCGGCGGATTCTACCGTCATGGCGTGAGCCGGTGCATCCTCGTCTGGGTGCTGTTGACGATGCTCGCCGGATGCAGCACGCTGTTCGGCCCGAAACCACCGCCCGTCACGGAAGAGCCGGCAGCGGAGCCGCAGCCCGAACCGGAGCCGCCAGCGCCGCCGGAGCCGGAAGCCTCGGCGCCCGTGGCGGCCTCGGCCCCCGCTGCGCCCGAAGTCAGACACACGCCGCCGAAACCGGTCCATCGGCATGCTCCACCGCATCGTCCGGCACCGCCCGAAACGCCGCCGCCGCCCCCGCCCGTCGCGCCGGCGCCCATCATCAGCACCCGGCTGTTGTCGTCGAACGATACGCGGGGGCTGCTCGACGCCCGCGTTCAGCGGCCCGACGGCAAGGCGCTCGGACGCGCCATCGACATGTTCGTCGACAAGGATGGCAAGCCCCAGGAAATGCTCGTCAATTTGTCGGGCTTTCTGGGCATAGGCGACCGCAAGGTCCGCTTCCCGTGGAGCGCCTTCACGTTCAACATGAGCGCCAAGAAGGCCTCCATCACGCTCGCCGTCAAGGATGGCCAGCCACCTGCCGCGCAGGCGTTGCACAAGAAGGCGGCCCGCCCCACCGGCGTAGCGGCAAAGCCGGAACTCGCGCGTGTCATCGACGCGACGGTCGAACGCGGCGACGGTGCGCGGGTGGGACGCATCGTCGATGTGCTCATCGATAATCACGCCGCGCCACAAGCCGCGGTGGTCGACGTGAGCCGGCTGATGCAGGACCGGCGCAGCGTCGCGATCGACTGGTCGGCGCTGCACTTCGTCCACAAGGACGACGCACTGCAGGTTCAGTCCAATTTGACCGATGCCCAGGTCGATGCGGCGCCGAACTACGAGCCCGATCGCCCGGTGCGCGCGGTGTCGCCCGCGCCCAAACCGACCGCTCCTGCTCAGCCCGCGCCGGCAGCGGCAAAGCCGGCCGCGTCCGGCAACGACGCATCACGGTGACGAACGCGCAGATGGCAAACCTACGCAGTCTACGCGCGCTCGATTGGCTCAACTTCTTCCTTGCCAATGTTCAAACGGGTTTCGGTCCGTTCATCGCGTCTTATCTGACGTCGCACAAATGGACGCAAGGAGAGATCGGCGTCGCGCTCAGTGTCGGCACGGCAACCGCCATGCTGAGCCAAGTGCCCGCCGGAGCGCTGATCGATGCGCTGAGCAACAAGAAAGGGGCCGCCGCGCTCGCGATCGTTGCCATCGCGGCTTGCGCGCTGCTGCTCGCAGCGAGCCCCACGACGATTCCCGTACTGGCGGCCGAGGTCTTTCACGGCTTCGCGAGCTGCATGTTGACGCCCGCCATCGCGGCGATTTCGTTCGCGCTCGTCGGTCGTCACGCGCTCGGCGACCGGCTCGGACGCAATGCGCGCTTCGCGTCCATCGGCAGTGCGGTGGCCGCGGCGCTCATGGGCGCCTTCGGCGAATACTCGTCGGCGCGAGCCGTGTTCTGGTTGACCGCCGCCTTGACGGTTCCCGCCCTCATCGCACTGTCGATGATCGAGCATACGGGACGCGCCGCCGCGCGCGCCGCGGGTCCGGCCGCTCCCGTCAAGCCGGCGACGCCGCCCGGGCGAGGCAGCATGAGCGAGCTGCTGCGCGATCGCCGCGTGCTCGTATTCGCCGCGTGCATCGCGCTTTTCCACTTGTCGAACGCCGCGATGCTCAATCTCGCGGCCGGCGAAGTCACGACGCACATGAGCGACAACGTTCAGCTCGTGATCGCGGCCTGCATCATCGTGCCGCAAATGGTGGTCGCGGCGCTTTCGCCATGGGTGGGACGATCGGCCGAACGCTGGGGCCGCCGTCCGCTACTGCTGTTCGGCTTTGCCGCGCTACCGGTGCGCGCGCTGCTCTTTGCCGGCGTCTCGAGTCCCTATCTGCTCGTCCCGGTGCAGTTGTTCGACGGCATCAGCGCAGCGGTGTTCGGTGTCATGCTGCCGCTCATCGCGGCGGACGTGGCCGGCGATAAAGGACACTACAACCTCTGCATCGGCCTGTTCGGACTCACCGCCGGCATCGGCGCGACACTATCGACACTGCTTGCGGGATTCGTCGCGGATCACTTCGGCAACACGGTCAGCTTTTTCGGTCTTGCCGCAGCGGGTGCGCTGGCCGTGCTCCTGGTATGGATGGCGCTGCCGGAGACGCGCGATGCGCTCGATACCCCGGCGCAAGACGGTCAAGGCCCCACACCGGCCGCACACTGAGAGCGGCCGGCCGACGCGCGTAGCGCGCGTCACGCCTGCGGACACCGGGGTCGATCAACGGGCCAGCCGGTCATCGACGATCGCGCGCGCCGCTTCGAGCGCGGCGCGCGCCGCCTGTCGTTCGGTCGGCCACAGCTTGTCGACATGAAGCAGCTGCCAGTCGTGCACGACGATGCCATCCTTGAGCACGCGAAAGTGGGATTTCACGCCCGTCATTGCCTGCTCGACTGCGACTTCCAGAGCAAAACCGCGATAAGGCTCCTCGTAGTCACCCATATCGATGCCAGTCGGTTTCATCGCATGTCTCCCCGCCGATCAGTGCCTGTGCGCATACCGCCGCGACGATGTGTGCGACTAATCGCAATCGCCGGACAAATACTTTCGTCCGTCGCAGGTGATTTCGACCGCGCCATCGCTGTTCTCGTCGACGAGCCCCGCGCCGAGCAGCTCGGCAGCCACCGACATAGAAACGAGCGGTGGAGCCTGGCCGATTCCGACATCGTTCAAGCGCCTGAGCGCCTCGATCGCCTCCGGGCTCAAGGATTTGGACATGGCCGGCTCCTGTCAGTGCTGGCGCGTGCGCGCCGATGATCCGAATCGATTCCGTCTCCCATGCGACGCTCGCGTGGGAATCGCCAATCCATCGTAGCACTTCCCACGCGCGAAACAGACATGCAAACGCGCGCGCCGGAAGACGACCCCGCCTCTATAATGACGCTCGTTCCGTTAGACGAACGGGCGCATCGCGTCATGCCCGCGCCGCCCGCCGCATTACATGCAAAAAATCATTCTGCCTCTGGTGTCGGGCTTTCTCGCCGCGCTCTTTTTTCATGAAGCGACGCTCGCGCTGCTCCACACCGCCGGCCTCATCGATGCGACGGGCTTTTCCACGACACCGTTCGCACCGCTCGACATCCCCGAATTCGTCGCCAATGCGCTTTGGGGCGCGGTTTGGGCCGTACTCATGGCCTGGCTCCTGGGCGTGTCGCCCGAACGCGTGGCGCCGTGGGTCCAGGCGTTCGTGTTCGGCGGCATCGTGCTGACGGCCGCGCGCCTATTCGTCGTCGATCCGATACGCGGCATCTGGCCGAGCGGCAACATGCTGCCCCGCCTCGCCATCGGCTTCGCCGCGAATGCCATGTGGGGCTGGGGCGCGCTCGTCTTCATGCGCGCCTTTATGGCGGAAAGCTCGGAAGAATCGGCCTGACCCGGCTACCCGATCGGCAGCCCGGGACAGCTCGTGCCACGCCTTTAGCCGTGAAGTGCGCGCAGCGGATGCTCGTTCGGGCTCCACGGACTCGCGAACATGCGCTCGACATCCTCCACCGTAACATCCTCGATGTGCTTGATCCGCCAGGCAGGGTGATTGTCTTTATCGATGATCCGTGCGCGCACGCCTTCGAGCACATCGCCAAACGCGAACATCGTATGAGTGAGATCGAGGTCGCGCCGCAGGCATTCGGCCATCGTGCTGTCACCGCGCGCAACGACCTCGAGCGAAACGGCCATCGACAACGGCGAACGCTCGTGCATCATGCCAAGCGTGTCTTCCGCCCAATCGCGTGCGCCCTCTTCTCTTTCCGCGGCGAGCGAAGCCGCAATGGCTGCCACGTGGGGCTGCCCGAAGTGCCGGTCGATCCACTCGCGCGTCGCGGCGAGCGAAGTGTCCGCCCGCCCGTCGCCCTTCGCACAAGACGCCTGATGCGCGATGCGCTTCACGCACGCGACGATATCGGTGCCCGTGGCAAATGATTCGTGATGCAGCGCGTCGAGAAGTGCCGGAATCGCGCCCGTATTCATGCAGATATCGGCAAGCCCGGCGTACAACGCATCGGCCGCATCGATCGTCACCCCCGTGACCGCCAGATAGCGGCCGATCGCGCCCGGCGTGCGAGCAAGAAACCATCCGGCGCCGACATCGGGGAAAAAACCGATGCGCGTCTCGGGCATCGCCATGCGCGTCGAACTCGTCACCACGCGCAGGCCGCCGGTGCGATGCGCGCCCTGGGAGATGCCCATCCCGCCTCCCATGACGATGCCGTGCATCAGCGCGATATAGGGCTTGGGATAGATGAAAATCGCATGGTCGAGCGCATACTCCTCGACAAAGAAGCGCTCGCGCGCGGCGAACTCATTGCGCTGCGACAGCTCGTAGAAGGAACGGACATCGCCGCCCGCGCAAAAAGCGCGCTCATGCGGGGAATAGACCACCACCGCAAGCACGCTGGGATCGGCTCGCCATTCGTCGAGCCGGGCGTGCATCGTGCGAATCATAGCGAGTGAAAGCGCATTGAGCGCCTTCGGCCGGTTCAGTTCGATAAAACCGATTCGATTGGCGATAAACGTACGCACCTCGGCCGAGGTGGCAACGAAAGCCGAATCATCCGTCGTAGTCATGGCTGCGCGTCGAAACCGAAGGAGCGACAGGCGAAACGGTAGCACGCGCGGGCGTCCACAGCGAGCGAGGCCCCGCGCCCGTCCGAATCAATGCGCCTGCATTCGCGAAAAAAGGTTGAGGACGACCACACCGGCCACGATCAGCGACAGCCCCACGACTGCGCCGAGGTCGGGAATCTGCCGATAGAGGACGATGGCCACGAGCGTAATGAGCACGATCCCGACGCCCGACCATATGGCGTAGACGATCCCCACGGGCATCGATTTGAGCGTCAGCGAAAGACAATAAAACGCCACGCCGTAACCGCCCACGACCACGAGCGACGGTACCCAGCGCGTGAAGCCGGCCGACGCACGCAGTGCCGAAGTGCCGATGACCTCCGCGACGATCGCGATGGCGAGCCAGAGATAGCCGAGATTGCCGGATTCGCGCATGCGTGTCAGCCCTTGGCCAGCGCAAGGTGCGCGTAGTCATGGCCAAGTTCGGCGCTCAATGCTTCAACGACAAGCTCGTGATCCGCCCGCTGAGCCAGTCCCGAGACGGTCACCGATCCAATGATGCCGGCCCCCGCCAGTGTGATCGGGAACGAGCCGCCGTGTGCGGCATACTCGGTAGCGGGCAAGCCGTGCTTGTCGGCAATACTCGTTCCGGTTTGCTGCATGCGCAGCCCAATCGCGTAGGAACTGCGGCGAAAATGCGCCACGACATTGCGCTTGCGACGCACCCAAGCGGCATGGTCAGGCGTAGCGCCTTCGAGCGAACAGAAAAACAGCGGCTGGCCGAAGGTCGACACATCGATGGCGAGCGCGAGCGAACGCGCCGTGGCGAGCTCGTGCAGATAGGCGCCAAGCTGCCATGCACGCGCGGCGTCGAAGCGAGGAAACACGAGCGTGTGCTCTTGGGCGGCGATGGTGCGTAGATCGTGATCGATATCCATGGGAGAACGAAAATGCCGTTAGGAACGCGCGAAGACCGCGGCAGCCCGCTTTTTTTGCAGCGCGGCATCCGATTCTAGCGCAGCGCATCGAGCCGCGGCCGACCGCCAAACGGAAACGGAAAGCGCGTGGGAGATGTGCGATCGATAGGGAAAAGCAAATCTATTCTTGCATCGACTTTGCGATTTCTCTATAATCGCCTTTTCGACGGACGCGGGGTGGAGCAGTCTGGCAGCTCGTCGGGCTCATAACCCGAAGGTCGTAGGTTCAAATCCTACCCCCGCAACCAAACAAGCACGTGCCGATCATCGAAGCCGTGCGCTGTCGCCAGAAAATACGAAAGCTCGATCGTCAGATCGGGCTTTTTTTATATGTGCGTAAGATAAACAACGGACAATAATCAATAAACGGCGCATAAAGAACGCACGAACGACCCCAAACGCGTCGCGCCGACTCGCTTGGAGCCCAGGTCAAGTTTTCTTTATGTACTGTCGGCTCCTATTGCGCATAATCCGGCGCCCCCCTATTGTTGTCGAGGCAACATGACCGGCGGCGCAAAAAACAGAAAGACTGCGCGAGAAGCCGACATCCTGAGACAGGTACGGAGACCACCGATGACGAGCATGTCCCAACCGGCCCACGCCGGCCCCCCCACGTTTTTTTCGAAGCAGGCGACGGTTGCCCGCCCCGGTTTCACGCGCTGGATGGTGCCGCCCGCCGCGCTCGCCGTCCACCTGTGTATTGGTCAGGCTTACGCGTTTTCGGTATTCAACGGCCCACTGACGAAGGTCATCGGCATCACCCAGTCGGCGCCGGATGACTGGTCTCTGACCACGCTCGGCTGGATTTTTTCGCTCGCCATCGTATTCCTGGGGCTCTCCGCGGCCTTCGCGGGCAAGTGGCTCGAGCACGTCGGCCCGCGCCGCACGATGTTTACAGCGGCCTGCTGTTTCGGCGGCGGGTTTCTCGTGTCGGCGCTTGGCGTCTGGCTGCACCAGATCGTGCTGCTCTATCTCGGCTATGGGGTGATCGGCGGTATCGGGCTGGGTCTGGGCTACGTGTCCCCCGTGTCCACGCTGATTCGCTGGTTTCCGGACCGCCGCGGCATGGCGACCGGCATGGCCATCATGGGTTTCGGCGGCGGCGCGATGATTGCGGCGCCGCTGTCGGTCGCGCTCATGAACCACTTCAAGAGCGCGACGAGCGTCGGCGTGGCTCAGACGTTCGTCGTACTCGGCATCGCCTATTTCATTTCGATGTCGATCGGCGCGCTCGCGATTCGCGTGCCGCCCGCGGACTGGAAGCCGGCAGGATGGACGCCGCCCGACACCTCCCACCGGATGATCACGCGCAACCATGTCGATATCGACGAGGCGTTGAAAACACCCCAGTTCTACCTGATCTGGCTCGTGCTCTTTCTGAACGTCACGGCCGGCATCGGCATTCTCGGCCAAGCGTCCGTCATGATCCAGGAGAGCTTCAAAAACACGGTCACGCCCGCTGCCGCGGCGGGCTTCGTGGGGCTGCTTTCGCTGTTCAACATGGGCGGGCGCTTCGTCTGGGCGTCGGCATCGGACTGGGTCGGCCGCAAGAACACCTACTTCATCTTCTTCGTGCTCGGCGCCGTGCTGTACTACTTCGTTCCGAGCTTTGCGACAACGGGGAACATCGCGCTGTTCGTACTCGCTTACTGCGTGATTCTCTCGATGTACGGCGGCGGCTTTTCCACGGTGCCGGCCTATCTCGCCGATATGTTCGGGACAGCGTTCGTCGGCGGTATCCACGGGCGCCTATTGACCGCTTGGGCCGCCGCCGGCGTGGCGGGCCCTGTGCTCGTCAACTATATCCGTGCCTATGAAGTGGCTCACGGCGTAGCCAAGGCTGATGCCTACACGATGACGGTTCATATCATGGCGGCGCTGCTCGTCGTGGGGTTCGTCTGCAACCTGCTCGTTTCGCGCGTGAACGAGAAACACCATATGAGCGAGGCCCAACTCGCCAACGAACAGTAAGGAGAGGCGCAATGAACGAGACATCCACCGCCGTCACGCCGGCGAGCCGCGTCCGCCTGATCGTGTTCTGGGCGTACGTCCTGATACCGCTTGCCTGGGGCGTCATCAACACGTTGCGTCAGGCGCTCAAGCTGTTCGTCTGAGACCGATCGACGCGTCTGAAGAGAAGCCGGGCCATGCGCCCGGCTTCGTTTTTTTGGGCGCGCGATCCGAAACGCCCGGCGAGTGGCCGGGGGTGCGACGGCCAGTGATAAACTCGCATCACTTTCACGCGCGTGTTTTTGCCGGCTTGCGTGAGCGCTGAGTACGCAGCAGTCATCGGAGCGCTCACGCCGTCCCTCAAGAGACCTATGAAATTCTGCTCAGCCTGCGGCCACTCGGTCAGCTTACGCATCCCTGTCGGAGACAATCGCGAGCGTTTCGTCTGCGAGCAATGCGGCGCAGTGCACTACCAGAATCCCCGCAATGTCGTCGGCACAGTGCCGGTGTGGGAGGACAAGGTGCTGCTCTGCCGCCGTGCGATCGAGCCCCGGTATGGCTATTGGACACTGCCGGCAGGTTTCATGGAGATGGGCGAGACCACGTCCGAGGCCGCCGCACGGGAAACGCTCGAGGAAGCCGGCGCACGCGTCGAGATCCAGCACTTGTTCTCGCTGCTCAATGTGCCGCACGTTCACCAGGTGCATCTGTTCTATCTGGCGCGGCTGCTCGACATCGACGTCGAAGCCGGCGAGGAAAGCCTTGAAGTGCGTCTTTTCGACGAAGACGACATCCCCTGGGACGACATCGCGTTCCCCACCGTCTGCCAGACGTTGCGCTTTTTCTTCGCCGATCGGTCGGCCGGCAGTTATGGACTGCACACGGGCGACATTTTCCGCTCGCTGCGCGAAGGCTGAGCGAGTCGCTCGCGCCGATGGTCCCCTGGCTCGGTCCTGACGATCCTTTTCCGCCTGTCGAGCAGGCGCTCGGCGCAACGAGCGGGGCGCCGGGCCTGCTTGCCGCGAGTTCCGACCTGCTACCGTGGCGACTCGTCGACGCCTACCGGCGCGGCATCTTCCCCTGGTACTCGGATGGCCAACCGGTACTTTGGTGGTGCCCGCATCCGCGCATGATTCTCGTGCCCGGAGAATTCAAGGTCTCGCCCTCACTGAAGAAAACGCTCAAGCGCGTACTGCGCGATCCGCGCTGGGAAGTCCGTGTGGACTGCGATTTCCCCGGCGTGATGCGCGCATGCGCGCAAGCCCCGCGCCAGGGACAGCGCGGAACATGGATCACGGCCGAAATCATCGACGCGTACTCGTTGCTGCACCGTGCCGGCGAAGCGCACAGCGTGGAGACCTGGTACGAGGGCAAACGCGTGGGCGGCCTTTACGGTGTCTCGCTCGGACGCATGTTCTTCGGCGAATCGATGTTCGCCGACGTGACCGATGCCTCGAAAATCGCGCTCGCCGCGCTGGTCGGGCACCTGCTCCGCCATGAAGTAGAAATGATAGACTGCCAGCAGAATACGTCGCATCTGGCATCGCTCGGCGGCCGCGAAATCGCGCGCAAGCGCTTTCTTGGACACGTGCGCGAGGCGGTGACGCAAACGCCCATTCCGTGGCGCTTCGACAAATCCGCCTTGCTCGACGTCTTGCCTGACCCGATGCGGGCGACGCCGGAAAAACGCGCGCGCTGACCCCGCACCGTCAGCAGCTTGCCAACGAGGGACGATGCTTCGAGAGCCGCCAATGACTCACCCGAATGAGCTGCCGCTTTCACCTCTTTCCGCGCTGCAATTCTATGCAACGGCGCCCTATCCTTGCAGTTATCTGGAAGGCCGGATCGCGCGCTCGCAAGTGGCTACGCCAAGCCACCTCATCAACTCCGATGTTTATACCGAACTCGTCAAGGCCGGCTTTCGCCGCTCGGGCGTGTTCACCTACCGCCCCTATTGCGAAGGTTGCCGTGCTTGCGTGCCGGTTCGCGTGCCCGTCGCGGCCTTCACGCCGAATCGAACGCAGCGCCGCGTGTGGAAGCGCCACGCCCACCTCGTCGCGTCGGTTTCGCCGCTGCACTACGACGAAGAACACTATGCGCTTTACATGCGCTATCAAGCGGCCCGCCATGCCGGCGGCGGCATGGACCGCGATAGCCGCGATCAATACGAGCAGTTCCTGTTGCACAGCCGCATCAACTCGCGCCTCGTCGAGTTCCGCGAGCCGGTGCCGGCCGCTGTCGGCAGCGCGCAGTCCGGAACGCTGCGCATGGTCAGCATGATCGACATCCTCGGCGATGGGCTGTCGTCCGTTTATACCTTCTTCGAACCCGATGCCGCCAAGGCAAGCTACGGCACCTACAACATTCTTTGGCAGATCGAGCAGGCTCGCAGCCTCGGGCTGCCCTACGTCTACCTCGGCTACTGGATTCGGGAAAGCGCCAAGATGGCCTACAAGGCGAATTTCCGGCCGCTCGAAGGGTTGAACGGCGGACGCTGGGCGCCGCTCGATACATCGGCGGCTCAGCATCCGCCTCGGGCTGACGATGCCACGCGTGCCACCGAAGAATAAAGCCCGTGCATGCGGCGAGCGTCGCGCCAAGCGTTTCGGGGAAAGCACCGCGAAGCCGGTAAAATAGAGGGTTTCCATTTTCGGCCGCCACCTTTCCGTGCTCAGCTCCCTTTACCCGTTTGCACGAGCCCAACTCTTTCGCATGGATGCGGAAGACGCTCACCATTTGACACTGCGCGCATTGGGCGCGGCAGGCCGCGCGGGCGTCGCGCGGATGCTTGCCACGCACGTGCCCGATTTGCCACGCACGGTGATGGGCATCGCGTTTCGCAATCCGGTCGGACTCGCAGCGGGTTTGGACAAGGACGGCGCCTGTATCGACGGGCTGGCCGCACTCGGCTTCGGCTTTATCGAAGTGGGCACCGTGACGCCGCGCGCGCAGCCCGGCAACCCCCGCCCGCGCATGTTTCGGTTGCCTCAGGCCGGCGCCCTCATCAACCGGATGGGTTTCAACAACGGTGGGGTGGATCAGTTCGTGCGCAACGTACAGGCGGCCCGCTACCGTGGGCCGCTTGGCTTGAACATCGGCAAGAATGCCGACACGCCTATCGAGCGCGCAGCGGACGATTACCTCTATTGCCTCGAACGGGTCTATCCGTTTGCCAGCTACGTGACGATCAACATCTCGTCGCCGAATACGAAAAACCTGCGCCAGTTGCAAGGGGCGGACGAACTCGACGCGCTCGTCGGCGCGCTCAAGGACAAGCAGCAACGGCTTGCCGACCTCCATGGCAAACTCGTTCCGCTCGCGCTCAAAATCGCGCCCGATCTCGATGACGATCAGGTGAAGGCGATCGCGGCTACCTTGCTGCGCCATGGCGTGGAAGGCGTCATTGCCACCAATACGACACTCTCGCGCGCTGCCGTCGCCGGTCTGCCGCATGCACAGGAAACGGGCGGCCTCTCGGGCAAACCCGTCTTCGAGGCGTCCAATACCGTCATCGCGAAGCTGCGCGCCGAAGTCGGCGATGCGGTCGCAATTATCGGCGTCGGCGGCATCGATTGCGGCGCTGATGCGGTGGCCAAACTGGCGGCGGGGGCCTCGCTCGTGCAAATCTATACCGGCTTCGTCTATCGCGGCCCGGCGCTGGTGGGCGAGTGCGTGGACGCGATCGCCCACTCGAATGCACCGGTCATATAGACATAAACAAACGATATTTCTAGACCGATTGGTATTTCGCTATCATGGCCCAACTTATCACTGCCCCCGAGGCGAGGAGATCCACACGATGAAATTGGCGACGTTCAAGAAGGTTCTGGCGGCCGGCCTGCTCGGCGCGACGTTCGTTGCGGCCACCGCGCACGCCGCGGATTTGCTCGATGAAGTCAAACAGCGCGGGACGTTGCGCATCGGCCTCGAAGGGACGTTCCCGCCGTTCGATTCGAAGGACGCCAAGGGCGAGCTTGTCGGTTTCGACGTCGACATCGCCAAAGCGGTAGCGGCCAAACTTGGCGTCAAGCCCGAGTTCACGACCACGGAATGGAGCGGCATCATCGCCGGCCTGCAAGCGGGCAAATTCGATGTAATCGTGAATCAGGTCGGCGCAACGGACGCCCGCAAGCAGGTGTTGGACTTCTCGCCGGCCTATACGTATTCGGGCCCGCAGCTGATCCAGCGCAAGGATGACCCGCGCCAGTTCAAATCGCTCGACGATCTGAAGGGCAAGAAGCTCGGCCTCGGACTCGGCACGAACTACGAGCAGATGGCGAAGGCCGTTCCCGGCATCGACGTCAAAACCTATCCGGGCGCGCCCGAATATCTGCGCGATCTTGCCTCGAAGCGCCTCGACGCTGCGCTCAACGACAAGTTGATGGTCGCTTATCTGCTCAAGGGCTCGGATCTGCCGTTGCGCGCGGGCGCGACGCTGAAAAGCGATACGCCGTCCGCTATTCCCTTCCGCAAGGGCAATCCGAAATTCGCCGCGGCGATCGACGACGCCATGAAGCAGCTCGAAGCCGATGGCACGTTCAAGAAGATTTCGGAAAAGTGGTTTGGCATCGATGTGACGAAGCCGGCGAACAACTAAAGGCCGGGATTCAACGTGCCTGACAAAGGGCGGCGTCGTGGCGATGCCGCCCTTCGTATTTATCGAGCGTATATGATGTGCGCTCTCGCCGTAGCGGCCCGTCGAACCGTTTAGTACGCCTCACCCTCACAGGTCATGTCCACCACATCCCTGCTCATCCAATCCCTGCCCGCGCTTGCACAAGGCGCGGCGCTCACCGTCAAGTTCGCCGTGCTGTCGATGGCCTGCGGGCTCGTTGCGGCGGTCGGGCTCGCATTGATGGGCATCAGCCATAGTCGCTTGCTGAACGCGATTGCGCGCGTCTACGTCAGTCTCATGCGTGGCACACCGATGCTCGTCCAGATTTTTGTCGTGTACTACGGACTGCCAAGCATCGGCATCGCGCTCGAACCGACGCCGGCCGGCGTCATCGCGCTGTCGGCCAACGTGGCCGCGTATTTATCGGAGAGCATGCGCGGCGCCATCAACGGCATTCATCGCGGGCAATGGCTGGCGGCCTATAGCCTCGGACTGTCGCGGCGGCAAACGCTGCGCTACATCATCGGCCCGCAGGCCCTGCGCATTGCCGTGCCGAGCTTGTCGAACAGCCTCATCAGTCTCATCAAGGATACGTCGCTCGTCTCGGTCATCACCGTGACCGAGCTCTTGCGCAGCGCGCAGGAGATCATCGCGGCCACCTATCAGCCGCTGCCGCTTTACCTCGCGGCAGCCGCGATCTATTGGGTGCTCTGCCAGGTGCTCGAATGGGTGCAGCGATGGTACGAGCGCAGGCTCGCGTTGCCGACCCGCCACTGACGCGTACGTGCGCCGCGTCGAGCCGACGGGTTCGACCAGCCTTTAGCGTGCCGACAGGGTGCCGGTGCCGGCGATTGCGTCAAGCGGGGCGCCGATTCGATGCAGGCGCGGCAGATAGAAATGCTCGGGATCGAGTGAATAGGCCACCCGGCGCGTGCGCCCCATCACCTCGCTTCGTGGGAAAAACCCGAAGTAGCGCGAATCGGCGCTGTTGTCGCGATTGTCTCCCAGCATGAAGTACTCGCCCGCCGGCACGATGACGGGTCCGAACGAACTGCGCGGGCTCGGCGCGGCCGGCGACCAGCGCACCACGTGACGCGAATCGCCCAGCTGCTCGACCAGATAGAGTCCCGGCGTTGACGCGGCATCGCGCATGGGTGCGACAGCCAGGGGCCGGTATGCCGCGCGGACGCCATTGACATAGAGAACGTTGTCGCGCAACGCGACACTGTCGCC